>Ga0131853_10003892_pt1 | contig 26798 bp, 14 predicted proteins | sample TergutLab28metaG_FD_92764 | JGI IMG/M metagenome (GOLD analysis project Ga0131853, IMG submission 92764) | Labiotermes labralis P1 segment gut microbial communities from Petit-Saut dam, French Guiana - Lab288 P1 (version 2) (version 2) | ecosystem: Host-associated > Arthropoda: Insects >... | reverse complement strand
TAGTCGCACAGGTGACAGGGTGATGTAACATCGAACTTATCTGACATACTTTCACAAACTACCTCAAATAACATGCATATAGTAATGTATTTCATGTTTGTATTGTTTTGTTAAAATTTTCTCTTTATTGTTATTACACTATGTACTGTAAATTTTATTATGCAAATTGGACAAGTCCAGTGTTGCATATGTAACAATATGGATGCAATAAATCAATATCAATATCAAATACATTAACTCCAATACGTCTACTACAACATGAGTATATAGGTCAAAATGGTGCCAATCTGAGTGGCTGTGCAGTCTACATGTATAGGTGTGCAGCTGCTCGACTGCTAGGATTGTGGGTTTGAATCCCACTGAGAGCTTGGATGTTTGTCTCTTGCGTTTGCTGTGTGTGGTGTAGGCAGTGACCTCTACAACAAACTGATCATTTGTTCTGAGAAGTCCTATGGGGTGTGTGTGTTTATGTATGATCTATAAATCTCAACAATGAGGCTGCCTAGTCTTGAGTTGGGCTGATGTACCATAAAAGAAGCCGAAATATTAATGTTACAGCTCATCATACCATTAAATACATATGTGAAATGGTTATAACAACAGTCAATGCAATGCAACGGTAAAAAATCTAAATTATGGGGGAAAATGTACACACACACACATGTACACACGTGTGCATGCATGCAACTGCATACTTCTACGATTAACATCACATTATTTTAATATAACTGTAACAGGGTTCATTATACAGGAAGTTCAGCCATTCTCAGCAATTCATATACAGAAAATGCCAGTATTTACACTGTTTAGTGACACATCTTTTTCACACTGGCCTAACATTTAATGGTCTGATAATGACACACATGCTGAAACATATCACCATTTTAGCCGAAATATATTCAAATCTGTGATCATGTAGACGGAGAATTGTAAATATATACAGCCACAATGATATTTCCATTAACAGTACACATTTTGTAATACAGTCATGAGATGTTAATGTGCCTTACTGTTGCTCATGAAACAGAACAATGAAACACATGATTCCTTCATAATTAGACTTAAGTGACAAAATATAATAAAAAATTAAATTTAAAATTAATTATATCATTAAAAAATCCAGCAAGCATACACTGTAAAAACTTCTATGAATATTCCACTCCCATCACACAATGCACATATTATCATAAAATAAAGTGTATCAGCTGCCCTAATATATATAAATCTTACTGTTATGTGGTTACAGAAATATTATGATAAATTTTCCGCCATGAAAACCAAATTACTTTATAGCAAGACATAATATGAAAGACTGACAACTAGAGAATGAATAAACATGTTTACATATATTAATTACCAAATAGGTATTCCAAAGATTCATAATTACTTCACATGCAAATTAGACACTGTTCTTATGCAGCCATTTATTATGAAATCTACACAACTCTTCATCAGAACATACCCCATGGATCCTTAGCAACTACAGTCTTGGCAAATAATACTGGTTCAGATGGTCCTATTTTATTGACTGCCCTGATGCGGAATTTGTATTCTCTCTTTGGAGTCAAATCCTCACATTTGAATTTTGTGGGCTGATTTGGTGGTACCTCAGCTACACAGTCCCATCCACCTGTTTCAAAGAAAATTGGCGTGTATCAAACAAGAGTTTAAAACACTTATCAGTGACAACTGCTCTTGAAGTGACGTTGGTAAGCATATTAATAAACATGTGCATCTGATGATTTTTATTCATCACCATGTTATCAGAGTGGTAAATAATACAAATGACCATAATTAAAAATATTTTCAAATGCAAGTAATTCCAGAGACCAATGAAATGTTCTGCATATGGCAACACAATACCTTCAGAAACTAATTAAATGTAGTCGTATGGTAGCTTAAGCAGTAAAGTCAAATTATTATTTCAGAATGTCCAGATGACATGATATAAAGGATATGAACTGTCACAAAATTGAGAACATCAATTTAGAAATTTCATTAGTACCAGAACAGATGCATGGAAATTTATATGGGAATACATGACACATAATTAAAAACAATTAAGTTCTGAGAAAGCATACTGACAGGTAATGAGTGCCCAGCTTGCTTTCAAAGGTTGAATGTGCATGCAGTGTATTTTAAAATTAACAAGAAAATCTTGACTCTAAAACTAAACCAACCTTTAACACTCATGTCCAGGCGTTCAACTGCATAATGCTGAATAGGCATACCACCATCATCTTTAGAAGGTTTCCACTGAACAACACATGATGTCTGGAATACATCAGTTACATTTATGTCTGTTGGTGCAGATGGGACATCTGCAAAAAATGAAGCAAACATTTTAGAAGAGCACAGTTTCTGGAAGTAGCATACAGTTCAGCCAATTGTTAGAGAATTCGGTTTGTTAGTTAGCAGTCGGGTCAAAGTGACTCAGGCATCGACGCAAAAACTGTTCGCCAAGACATGACACAGTTCATATCCATCATTCACTGTACCTTTGCTTCTGCGTCTAATCAACTGCCAGCATTCATTGTTTGTGCCAAACCAAAGTGAGACACAGTACTGAAGAGCATGCTTTTCTCCAGGAGATTTTTCATGACAAGTATGTCTCCAAAATATGGCAAGTAATCAAAATGCAATTTGCAGAGACATTTCCATATGTAAAATAAGGCTACTAACCAAATTTTGAATTTTCATAACAATAATGCAATAAATAGAAGCTGTGCAATCCAGTGCTGCTTTCTGTACAAGAAGAATTTAAGAAATTATCATACAAGACTTAAGAATTTGTTATGAGGCCACCTAAACATACTGGTCATTCATGTCAACAAAAATACGATTCTTTATTACTAATTTTTAAAGAGAAGTTGAATATTACCTTGCATAATTATATTAACATTCTTTGTGTCTTCTCCTTGTGCATTTGATATTTTCAGCTGATAGACACCAGAAAGGTTTCGAGCAGGCTTCTTATATTTAAATGTTGCCTTGTCTTCAGCAACAATAACTTCAACATCCTTCAGAGGCAGTATTTTCCCATCTTTGATCAACTTGGCTTCTACTGCTGACTGCTTTGTACCATCAACTGAAACAGGGAGGTGAAACACTTTTAACAAACACAGGAATTTTAAAATTGAAATTCTCTCTGAAAGATCCAAAGCAAAACCATATTAAACATTTTGAATTATGATAAAAAAAAGCCAATAAAATACTGTCCTTTTTCATCTGCAACAACACACCAATACCCTAGTGAGACAGTGGTCTAATTTTACAGAGGACATCCAGTGGTTTTTACAAAATGAAACAAATTGTTATATTTCCGTCAAAACACAACCATGTCATATTATTCAGAAATGACTATGTGTTTTGGTATAAAAGATCTCGTTATTTTATAAGGTGTATCACAGGATCAGCGTGATTCAGATGTATGCGTAGCGTAAGACCTCCCACTTTGAAGTGCATCGCATTACAGAATACAACATTCCCTGAAAAGGCAGCTATCTGAAGATAAATAACATCTGTGGAATATATACCAAGACATTGGCATTGACATATTTACTGCCTACCTATAAAATTGGTGTATACTGGTGTATGTTTTCAACTTGTTTTGCATGATGTAAGCCAACCCTTGTGACTCAATAATTTTTTGAACACATAAAATCTCATTTCAAAATTTCAGAATAATTTTTCTACTTTATATTTGAAGTTTTTATACATGACTTGGACACAGTTACTGACTAGGACATTACCAACCCAATGAGTTTTTTTGACAGTTTTATGTAAATTTTGAAAGTTATATGGGACCCCATATAACAAGCATAATTTGCACTGCATTATACCTTATTTTAAAGAGTTCATTCATTTCATTCATTCAATTTCTTTTCAGTATATCCATATACAGGTAAAGTACCAAGGATGTGGAAATTGTCAACATAGTTGTATAAATATCTGTTAAAAATACACATGTCAAATGCTTAAATATAAATATAATATAATGGTCATATAGTTATTAACAATTATAACATCAGAACAATTACAATTAAGATGTGTGAGTTGTTACTAGTATCGTACACTATTAACAGGGTTAAAATAATTACAGTTAAGAGGTGTGTTGTTGTCAGTATTGTATACTATTAACAGGCTTAAAATAATGTATCAGTGAATCAGCCTCTTAAGGTTTATATTCTTCTATCTTCCTTATATTCATAATATTCATTCACTGAGTAGAAAGAATGCTGATATAAGAACCTCTTCAATGTGCATTTAAAATATTTATGATCATTAGTCAAAGAATTAATATATTGAGGAAGGTCGTTAAAAACTTTTATACCTGATATACAAGCTCCTTTATTGAATTTTGATAGGTTAGCTATTGGACAGCGTAAATTACTGTTATTCCTAGTTTTATATTTATGAATTTCGTTATTTGTATCAAATAGGTGTTTATTATTAATTGTGTATAAAACTAGTGAATATATGTACTGAGAATATAACGTCATTATTTCCATACTCTTGAAAACTTCCCTGCAAGAATCTTTAGGTCTAGTGTTAGTTATAATTCTGATAATTTTCTTTGGAGTATAAATGCCTTGTTGGCATAGGAGGAGCTACCCCAAAAAATTATACCACAGCTTGTAATAGAGTGTATATGAGCGAAATAGATTACTCTTATTGTGTCTATTGGTACTATATGTTTTATGTTCCTCAGTGCACAGCATGCAGTGCACATTTTGTTGAGTACCTGTTCTATGTGTTGTTTCCAGGATAAGGTTTCATCTATAGTTAATCCAAGAAATGTAATCTCAGAGGCGCTGGCTATACATTCTTGATCATATTTAATTTGTGTAATAACATTATAATAATTCCTAGTTCTAAATTCTAAGTACTGAGTTTTATTAACCCTTTAAACGCCGAGTTAAAACGCACCTGCCATCTGCTGGCATTATTAGGAGCTCACCATATTTTCCACGTCAGTAAGGCAAGGGTTAAGATTTAAAGTAAGTAAATTGACTTTTAACCAGACATTTTTATCTTGGAACGTTTCATTAGCATTTACATTAAAGTCCCTTTGATTTGAGTCTGTAATTATAATGCTGGTATCATCTGCAAAGAGTACCATATTGTTATCATTGTCTACTACTGTAGGTAAATCATTTATGTAAATTAGGAAGAACAAAGGGCCAAGAATTGAACCTTGTGGCATGCCACATTTTAACAATTCCCATTTGGACGAATTATTATTATTGGCTATATTATTCAGTGCTACTCTTTGGTATCTACCTGTTACATAGGATTCAATTAATGTTTTAAATTTCCCTTCAACTCCATTGAATTCTAGCTTTTCTAGTAATATTTTATGACTGACACAGTCGAATGCTTTTTGCAGGTCACAAAATATACCTCCCACCATTTGATTGTTGTTCATAGCAGTTAGGATACTGTTTATCAAAGTGAAGGCAGCTTGTTGAGTTGAGGAGTGAGTACAAAATGGTGGCCTGATAATGGATATTTTTGACCGAAGCATTTAGTATTTTATGAATAAAATAATGTGGTTGTGTTTGACGGGCAGACAGTGGTATACTAATGTATTTCCTGACAAGGTGATGTTCCAGTTTCTTCATTAAAGACTATTATCTCCAATATTATCTGTAGCTCAAATGTTCAAGGGCTTATACAAGACATTTATTCCATCTCTATTACTGACATATGTGGGAACTTACCAGTATATGGTACTTCAAACACAAGTGGTTTACTGATTGGTCCTTCAACAGAGTCACCAAAATTGATAACAGGTTTTTCTTCACCCTTCTTCACAACAACTTGACATGTGCTAGACAGCTTTCCTGATTCACACATAATTTCTCCAGTGTCAGTCAACTGTGCTTTGTTAAATATTAACTGGTGCTTGCCACCACCTAGGTTCTTGATCTCAACTCTGAAACAAGAAAAGGGAAAACACAAAGCCACAAATTTTACAAACTGACAGTTATAGGAAAACTTCTAATGCCTGCTTTCTTCAAGTGATTCAGTCTATATGGTGATGCTAACAAGAGTAACAAATATTACAAAATATTGTAACTCACAATTTAGTGACCAACTGCTGTGCACATTATCCACAACTACAAATTCCAACGACACAATTACATATGACATATAATTTAAAGTTTGCACCAACCAATATTTGTAATTGTTTTACACATTGATTCTTCTTGGGCTGCATGATGGCAAATATGAAGGCACTACAATCCTTCGAAATGTCAGTAACTACTTGTCTGATGACACGGTGTCACATCCCAGAACACATGAATCTTCAGCAACACCAGTGTGAACACCTCAAATCTCACACATAAAAAATTGTTTCACATAATAAACGTGGTTGCATTTATGATCTACTTCCATACAAAAGTTTTCCAGTCTAGCTCAACCCTGATTTCCTATACTTATGTTACTGCTCATAACTTCAGGTGCATTACCTTGTGGTGACAAACCTCCGATATATTACATTCTGAACAGTTCAACTTTCAAAATCTGCACCCTCACACATGGTACAAAAATACCAATTTTTCATTGGCCAGTGGCTGTGTGACTCTCATACGCACATTATCTTTTATCCATATTTTCTGCTGTTTAATGTCACTAGTATAAACAGATTTACAGTAACTTTCAAAGATGAGAGTCAACCAATATCCTACATTGTAAGAAGTTATTTGTCTACTTTACCTTTCAGACTCCTGTATTGGCACATCATTGAAGTACCAAACAGCTGGAGCAGTTTGGTCCTGAAGCTCTACATCGAGAACAAGTTTCTCTCTTTCCAAAACTGTTGTGTCTTTAAGTTTCTTGTTGAATCGGTTAGCATCTGAAAATTGAAAATATTCATTACACACTGCTCAATTTCTACAACATTTAATAAATCACATATACAATACTTACACTGAATAACAAGTTCACATTCTGTTTTGTCTGCATTTGAAGTGCAAGTGTAAACACCAGCATCAGTGACTTTGCCATCTTTGATAATCATCTTTCTCTTTCTACCCTCTTTAATTATTTGAACCCTGGAAGAGAAAACAATGTACAGAGAATTACTCCTATTTAGTTGCACAAAATATGCAGTGGATGAATATTAAACAGAAGGATTATGGGAAACACAATCACATACTGTCAGTGAATAGATCAAGCAAAAAATGTGCTCTATCAAGCTGGGAAGAACAAGTACCGGAATTTATGTGTGCTGCATGAGGAAAAGCAGTCAGTCTTTCATTTAAACTGTAAAATGTGAAGAACAAAGAATAACATCTGTATCCTGCAAAACATATGCTACATAACTAAGAAAGATCAGATTTGATGCAAATAATGAAATTCATTAATATAAAACTAGGAATAACAATAATTTACACTGTCCAATATCTAACTTAACAAAATTCAATGAAGGAGCTTATATATCAGGTACAAAAGTTTTTAACCAACTTCCATAATATATTAAAGCTTTGACTAATGATCATAAATATTTTAAATGCACATTGAAGAGGTTCTTATATCAGCATTCTTTCTACTCAATGAATGAATATTATGAATATAAGGAAGATAGAAGAATATAAACTTTAAGAGGCTGATTCACTGATACATTATTTTAAGCCTGTTAATAGTATACGATACTGACAACAACACACCTCTTAATTGTAATTATTTTAACCCTGTTAATAGTGTACGATACTAGTAACAATTCACACATCTTAATTGTAATTGTTCTGATGTCATAATTGTTAATAACTATATGACCATTATATTATAATTATATTTAAGCATTTGACATGTGTATTTTTAACAGATATTTATACAACTACTTTGACAATTTCCACATCCTTGGTATTTTACCTGCATATGGATATACGGAAATTAAAGTGAATGAAATGAAATGAAAATGTTAGTGCAACAAGTACAATTATGTAAACACATATTATTTTACCCACAGATGAATGGAGGTATGTCACTCACATTACAATACAAGGAAATTTAAAGCTATTCAGTTATCAGCATTTGTCATTTAAAAATACAAAAAAATTAAACACAATAATTCAGAGACCAGCTCTGACTCCAACCACTGTAAAAGGGTAGGGAAACACCCTATCATTTGGGCCAAACAGCTTATCCTCTAAAGTCAGAGGATGAGAATGTCACCATCTATTGTGTCCAAATGAACAAGTATTCACCAATCCTTCTACTTTATCTTTTGTATTTCCAAACACTACAGCAGTTATGAGTAACCGGTGGACTGCAGAACTTAACTTCTGTTGCCTGCAAAACTTCTCAAGCACAATTAACTTATACTACCCTCATTACAACAAGCAATAACTTTTTAGTGATTCATAAACTTTGCACATCCAGTTAAATTTAGTAAATAATATTTAAACTGTAATGGGATTTGTGCATATTGCATGGGCAAACATGATATTTTGGAATATTGGCAGGTCCACCATCCCCAATAATCTTTCAGTTTTACATATCTAATAATATAAAGTGCAAGTATATTTCAGTTGCAATTTTGTAACACTGAGTTCTGTGTATTTCCTTAAAAAATATCAGTAACATAGGAACAGGGCCATATTCTCAATAATGTTCTTCCTTTCTTCAAAAATAATATAGTCCTAAAAATTAAACTATAATAAACTGCTATGTTACAATCACTAATAATTAGTTAATAGTAATTTCAGCCCCTTCACTATTTAATGAAAAATAAAATTTCTCTGAAAAGAAAGACTTTCACTGTTAAAAACTGGTTTTGTGGCCTACACAGTGTTTGGAGATTTTCATATGACCCTTGCATAATGACCTGTTCCTCGACACTGCAAAAGACAATGGACAAACTCCAAATATGAGTGGTTGTCAATGTGACATACCATCACCAGATATCAGAATATTAACAGAACTAGCTGTGGGTGTTATTTCTGTGCCACATATGAAATAAAAGCAGCAATCACAAAATCTTCTGCACTCATTTTACATTATATTTTAAAGCCTTTATCAATTATGCTAAAGAACATCCTTCTTGTAACAGCTGTCTTTTGCCTACTTATATTGTACAGAAGCCAGTAATGGCATTTAAAACACGAATGTCAAATGACAATATTTTTCCATACTATTTGAGACACAACCCGCTAAGATCCAAGCTGTTCCATCATAAACATGAAAGGAAGATAACATCAACTGCTCTTTGCACACTTCAGAAACACAGCCTGGGGAGGTATGTGCATTAGAAATAAACATGACCGTAAATGAACCAAGGTACTTTACATGCATTATTTCTTTGATGTCGTTTAGAACCGTCAGTTGTCTCATCATAATTAAGTGGAATAGTCCTACTGCATACTGCACATCATCTGAGGTTCTCAAAGAGACACTACTGAAGGTTCAGGTCTTCTGGCATGTTACTATGGTGTAACATCCCATAATACTTAAACCTACACAAGACTCAAACAAAGATTATAAATAATACTTCCAAATCAATCTTATTTGCAGATGATACAAGTATAATAGTTACCAATCCTAACCCCACAGGCTTTAAAAATTATATTTCTACAGTTTTTGAACACATGAATGTACAGTTTAAAGTCAATTTACTATCTCCAAATTTTGAAGAAATACATTATATTCAACTCACAATGAAAAATTTCTTGGAATAGTTATAAAAAATTCATTGTCCTGGAAATTCCGTTCACAGCAAACTGTACCAAAACTAAGTCCATTTTGCTATACAGTTAGATTTGTCCCCATATGTACCACATGAAACACTGAAAATGGTTTATTATTCCTATTTTCGTTCCAGTAGGACCTATGGATTAATATTTTGGAGGAAATCTTCATATAGGGTAAAAATATTTAGAATACAAAAGAATACAATTAGAATTATTATGGGCCACAGAAGTAGGTAATCATGTAAAGATTTGTTTAAGAAATTAAAAATGTTACCCCTGCAATTATAATATATATTTTCACTTCTCCTATTTGCAGTTAATAATAAAGAACAATGTAAATTAAACTCAGAGATTCAAAGCATAAATACCTGACAAAACTCCAACCTTCATAAAATTCTACCAAATTTAGCAACATATCCAAAAAAAGAATCTATTATTATTATGTTGTATTGTTTATTTTTGTGTAGTGTGTCTTGTGTTGTGTCTGTAGTCTACTGTGTGTGTGTGTGTGTGTGTGTGTGTGTGTGTGTGTGTGTGTGTGTGTGTGTGTGTTGCCTGATATTGATACTGACTTGTTTCATATTCAGCTGTCTATTGACAGATATTGGATCTGTGAAATGTATGCACGTGTATCAAAAACTTGTCCAGTAACACCGAACAATTTAAACCAGCATTAAATTGTTTCCTATATTCCAACTCCTTCTACTCACTCAATGAATACTTAATGTAAATAAATAATGATAATCCATGGTTCATTACCATAACTGTTTTTTTAACTAATTTATTATTATTGTGCAATTTTGCAATGAAGGTTTTGACAAAAAACATACAAACTTCATCACATATTTTCTCAGTTTTAAATGTTTATCATTATATAGTTTTATTTATATCTATATGCATTAAGGTGCATACAGTAATTTTAAAATCAATGTAATCACAGTCAAACACTATACTGGTTAAAATCTTATCTATTTGTTATCATTATATGTATTTTTTTATTTATTGTATGGATTGATTCTATATATATATATAAAATAGGTTTTTTAAACATTTAATGGATTTATAAAACATGAAAAACAAATAAATAAATAAAGCACTCTGATGTTACACATATGAACCTACCTCTTGTCAGGTTTCACTGGTTCATTGTTCTTTAGCCATGTCACTTCACCTCCTGCATCATCCAGTTCACACTGTAGGGTTATTTGTTCTTTTTCAACTATCTGCTGACTCTTCAGGACTTTCACAAATTTATATGGATATTCTGAAAAAAGAATCATTTGCTATATTTGAAACCAACACAATTACCCTGTATTGTACTCAATATGGTATCATGGTATCTTCATAAATAATGCTAAGTTTGTATGCTTTCTTATGGGTAATTCCCCAGTGTCTGAATAATTCAGATGCCAGGGAATTACCCAGAAGAAAGCATACAACATTCAGAACACGGCAAAAGTTTTAAATCAAAAATACTAATTTTCATTATTTTATTAACACAGAATTACACATGACTATAGTGCTGCTCCTAATCATAAAAGCAGAATTTAAAATGTTGTTTATATGAATTATAAACTTTGTGTTTTAATCTAATGCAAGAATAAAGACTGAAGGTAATTTAAAATAAAGCAATGATGAGTATGTCTGCAAGGTACTTGATTTATTAGTCAAATATACGAAAGTTACATAAAAGGAAACTTCATAACTTGTCACATTCAACTGACACTGCTAGGATGGTTAAATATGTGAGGTTATACAGTTATATAAGAAAGAGTTTTTATTTCCAACTGAGGAATGTTTAACAGCACTTATCAGCATTTTATGTAGGACAAGGTACTACTTCATTTGGCAGATGTTACCCTCTTCGACAGATAACATGTGACTCAACCAAATTCTGGTCAACAAGGCACAGAAACAGTGCTATGGAAATCACTGGATTGGTTGCAGAGATTAGTATGTCTAACCACCCCATTCACCAGACTTTACAATCCTCTGATATGCGAAGTAGTTAGTTTATCAGGAAAAATGTCACAAGTGCGTTAAACTCTAGAGGTACATCATGGATAATGCTGTTTTCATACTGAGGAACCATGAAACAATACAGATCTTTTAAATTTAGTTTGCTGTGCACAAACAATGCTGGCCCTCTCTAACAGTAAACCACGCAAGTATATCATTACATCACAACTTACATCAAACATGACTAAATAGCAGCTGGCACTTTGACCCATGTTGATAGAACAGTTTGCAATCAAAACAGGCCAAAGAACAATCGCCTTCAGTTCGACACATGTTTTATGGGTACTCTGTATACTTACCAATAATTGTAACTAATGTTGTGGTTTTGTCTTCTTGCTTCTCAATTCTACATGAATATTCGCCACTGTCTTCAATTTCACAATCCTTTATGGTCAGTCGACAAATACCAGACATTTCCTTGGCAGTGTCATATTTATCACCATCCTACGTAACATAAGATACAAACTTATACATCTATATTGCGATCTACAGTAATGAAACAACTATGTCCAGCTTCATGCATTTTAAATTTGTATACCAAACATTACTTTTTAATCTTTCAAAAATATACTTTACAAGTATAGCTTACTGTGGCATTTTTATTTATAACAAATTATCTCATGAAATTAAAGGTGTTAGTTAGGTGTCTAATAAAATTCAAGAAAGTGCTTATTAACTTTTTAATTGAAGAGCTTTTATTCTGCAAAAAAATTTATGACTATAGATCCTAAATTGGTAAAAACTGTGTTAATGATGCAGATATGTTGTAACTATTTGTACTCTGTATCTGTATGCTGCATTAATTAGTTGCTATGTTGTTTTATAAACATATGCAAGTTACATCATTTTTATTTTCATGTATTTATTGCTTTTATTATAATCTCTTTCTTGACATGCCCATTATCATTGTACAGTGACCTATAGGATGAAATAATAATAATAATAGCACAGAGTAACTGACTAAAACCTCAAACAGTCATCTTGTAAATAAAGCCAACTTGGTGCACAATTTATTCTTAGTATGTCTATCAAACTCTGTATGTTTCGGGCAACTATGTGCCCATCATCAGGAGAAACAACTGTATTTATGCGACACTTGGTACTTGTTATTCCATGTGGGTGACTGTCTGGTATACATTCCAGTTGTTTCTCCTGATGATGGGCACATAGCCACCCGAAACATGTACAGATTGATAAATATACTAAGAATAATTACACTGACAATAAACTGCACCAAGTTGGCTTTATCTACAAGATTATACAGGGATGTACGGTCAACAAAACATAAAACTCAGTCACTTGCATGGTCTGTAAGGTAATGACATTCTCCTCAAAACTACTCATTCAAATAACTTTAGAATTAAAAAAATTCGCCATAAATAATAGTGACAATAATGTTTATTTTCTGGATTACGTTTTAATTCAGTATGCAATCCTCAGGTTCTCCATACCAATTACAGACATCAACTGTAACCTCATTACAATATGCAAAACATTAAAAATTATCTGATGGATTCATTGGTTACATCCAATAATGCGTGAGGTTACACATTTTTGTATGTCTTCAAACTAACAATAAAATATTCATACTAACAAACAAGGGATATATAAGAATAAATTTTTTTAAATATCTTCTCCCTGATTAAGTTCTTATTTGCTTTCACTTGGTTATAAGAAGTATTCAGTTGTGTACATACACACATGGATGTGTGCCAGCGAAAGTGCGCGCATGCACGTGCGCACTCACTCACACACACACACATGCAGTTACTTCATTATGTGGAATAATTATGTGTGCACTTATTTAAAATTCATACTTCTGCCAATTCCTTCACATCCTATTATTGTTCCTTGCACACTGATGATGAGTGATAGTTATGTTCCACCAGACCCGCACAGTACTGTCAATTAAACTGTCATAATGAAACATTAATCTACGCTGGTTCTTCCATTAAGTTCATCTCACTAAATCCTCTGTCAGGTGATGTTGGGAAAGTTGGAAGGAAACCAGCTACTGACATAACTTTCTTGAGGAATGTTAATCTCTTTTCCATTGACAAAACACAATTCAGTAGGTCCCCAAGATTCATTCTCTGGTACAACGTCTTGACTTTACACCACTTCTTGAGGATATCTTCTGTCACCTTCTGAAGCAACTGACTTGAAACGAGGTGATGAAGGTAGGAAATAAGAGTATTTCTGAATCACCAAAACTTCTCCAAAGTTTAGGATGTGAGAATACATCTCATTCAAGATTTTTATTCCTGATGTACTGAGTCTTCTTTATTCCAAAACAAATTCTTCTTTTGCCTGTGTTGTCCCATGGTGACAAATTTCTACCACTTCTCTCAACACTGAAATACTCTAAAAATGTTTCCCTCTACTGGTCCTACAGGGTATTGAAGCTTACCTAAGAAATTCACAAATGATTTGTGGAAAATTACTCTCTCTCTCTCTGGGTGACACAACAGCTGTGGGCCTAGGCCACCTCACTGTTGAGGTTTCTAGATCACACTCAATTAGACACACACACCTGATAGACTCCTCTGAACAACTGATCAGCTTGTTGCAGAGGCTGCTACCTATACAACACATAACAGACACAAGAGACAAACATCCATGCCCTCAGTGGGATTCTAACCTGCAAACCCAGCAATCAAGCAGCTTTGGACCTACACCTTAAACCATGTGGTCACTGGAATTGATTGTGGAAAATTACATCTCACTCAAAGAGTGACAGTACAGCCACAAATGACTTGAAATAAAAATACAGCAATTTTTTACTTAAAAAATAGTACAATTAATGCAACTCAAAAAACGTATGAGTGGGTTTCACACCGAAGCCCTGCTAATTAAAGTCAAAATTAATACAGGTCATGCAATGTGCACATGATAATGTGACTGCAGTGTATATCTGTACCTGGCACTGGGTGCCTGATCATGACATACCGACCTGAAGCATGTAGTTTATACATAACAGTACGTAACAATATGGAACATAAATAATTGCCACTTATTTCAGCATAAATTCGTAGTTTCAGGAAAAAGTATTACTGATCTCAGAATATCATACCACATTATTAGCATCATGGACTCTATCTGTCATCTGGTGCTTTAAAATCAATAACAGCAGCTTTGCTTGTTGGGTGCAACTGAGTAGATCATACTATTTTAGCCTGAAGTCAGGGACTGATGCTGTCCGCAGAATGTGATGTCTTATTTCCAATTAATTTTTATTACTTTTAATAATATTAAAATAACAAGAAAATGGACGAAGTCCATGAAAGTAATAGTTTTTAAAATTGTTACTGTTGTCATCAGAAGATTACTAATTGAAGAGTTATAAATGTTTTACATACCGAAATCCTTTTATCTCCTCTCCACCAGGACACCATTGCCATACTGCTACTTACAGTACACTCCATCATTGTCTCATGCTTTGTGAAGCCATCAGTCTTCTTACTTAAAGGTTTCAGGAATGTATAAACTGCTTCAGGTGCTATGAAATATTTAACACAGAGCATCAGACATTTGAATGTTAATTTTATTATCGTCACTTGAAGTCAGAACTTAAACCAGTACTGAATGAGTAAGAAATTAATGAAAATGTGATAAGCTTTTAAGATATCACTATTCATTGATTTAAAAGGATTAGCATATATAATACTAGTGACCTCTTCTATGGTGAGGTTGTGTTTTTAATAAAGTATAACAAAGATATTATTGTTCAAATTGCATAAATAACAAAACAGTGCCACAAGAAGTCAGATGTAGTCATCAACAGCAAAGAAGAAAGGTAGTAAAGAGGAATGTATGTAATGCTGCCACCACAAATAAGTTACAACCAATGACCAACTTACCCTCTACATCTAGGTATGCTGTGCAAGATATACCAGCTATCTCAACTGTGTACTTCCCAGTATCATCCACTTTCGGATTGCTGATGATTAGTCTGTACACATCATTCTCAGTCACAAGCTTGTACTTTGATCCAGGGAATAATTCCTGTAAGAAAATGGGGCATTTTTTCCTTTGAAAACTGAGATGTGAACATTGAGGCTCCCAAAGTGGCGTTGCTGAAGATTAACATCTTCTGGGATGGCATGCCATGGCGAATGGAAAGTAGTTCCTAACATTCTGAGAGATTGTAATGTGTTTGTCTTCTGGGTAGAGCAATCCAAGAAAAGTGGTACATTAGTCCAGGAACTACTGTTCTGGACTGCTGGAACCTGAACACAAACACACTATAATCCTTTGAAATACCAGTAACTACTTACCAACAAATATGGTATAACATTACAGAAGACTTCAATCTTTAACTCTGAAGATATTTGCCCAGAAGTGCAGTGTCATAACATACAGTTACAGAATTTACGAGGTACATATGAATTTGTAATTTTCTGGACCAATCTTATTACTGAAGCAAACCTTAAGCCAATTTGAGACAACCCAAAACACCACTTTCCATATTGTAATATTACTATATGACAGCTTTGTCAAAATTTTACAGTATTTATACCGTGCATTAATTAACAAACTATAATATAAAATCCAACAAAATGAACAATGTTTCACACACAACAAAGGTTCTAAACCTATGTACTGAAACACTGTGAATTTTGACATTGTCTTTTTGATTAACTACATCAAACGTTTTCAAACATAGTTCTGTGTACTTCCCTCTGTCCTCCAAACTGCATGGCCAGCCTATAATAACAGGATCTCAGCTTGATTAAATTACACTAAATATAACAGAAAACCCCTTAAATCATGACCTTTGTCATTATATAAGCTTCTCAATCATATGTTCACTTCATTTCCCTCAGGGACAAACATTTTCCTTGGTACCAGTGTCCAGATTATTTATCAAATACAAAACAATAGGCTAAATAAAGTACCACATGTTTTAATATTCAGGTTTGTGGAAACAGAATGAGATTACACTTTATGTACTAAACAATAACAAGAGAAACCTCCATTTATATTTGTCTCACTTCCATCTAAAATTAATTTGTATTCCCTATGCCAATTGTTTTAAGAAAAGCCGTCGGTTTTAAAAACAGGCAGGTGTAAGTAAGAGCAGCATAAATTTTTGTTCAGTTTCATGTGTTGTGATCAGTATTTCCACAATTACGACATGCTAGTTTACGGCAGCTACAGCAGAGATTTTCTGTGGAGTGCAGTGAATACATTTTTATGGAAAGAACATGCAAAACCCTAACAAAATATAATGGCAAATAATTTATTACTCAAAAACCTTGACATGATACCTACTTACTCGGTTGGTATATTCCAATATAACATCAGGTATTTAGTGTCAGCAGGCACATCCAGGAACAAACTATGCAGCCTGGACAATATACAGGTCCCAACAATTGTTACATAAAAGTATAATTCTCATTCTTAATAGTTAGTCAGTTAATGTTATTTCTTAAAACCAATACTTACATCTTTTCTAAAGAACCACTTCGGTTTGGAATTGGGTTTGGAGAACACAGCCTCAAATATCACTTTCTTGTCCTTTCCTTCTTTGGCTTGTTTGTCTACTAGGGGCTTTAAGAAGGATTCTGTTTTCTAGAAAATTTAAAGATCAAATACACAAAATTTGATATAGTCATTACCATGTGAGAGCTTTTAAAACACTAGAGTAATGATGGTGATGAAGCTGCCTCCTATATAAACTGCCACAACTAACAGCTTTGTAGAATCTGAAAACATAACTTACTGAAAATGAAACGGTAAAATAGAAGAGACAGAAGTAAGAAGAACATATTCTAGGGAGATAACAAATTAAAACAGTATAAAGAAACACAGAAGAAGTAAGTATTTCCAGGAAAGAAAAATGAAGAAGACGGTAGTAATAAAATCAAACAGGTGAAATCCATGAGAAAACATATTAAACATATGTGAAGGAAGATAAGTCCAAGTCTTTCACCTTCATCTGATGGAACTATCAAAGCAAGGAATATGTACAGACTGATAGTAAGCACAGGAAGAGTAAATCCAGAGGAGCTAAGAAGGAATACTCACAAAATGTAAAAGCAGCAATACCACTTCTAAATATATACATTAACTTGATCACTAAACAAAGTTTTAAAATTCAGCATTATGATGTACATATAGATCCTACAACCTTATTTCACTGAATTGTTGTATTATCAATGCAAGTCACAAGCATCAAAAACATTTACATAAAGTAGCAATTTATTATCAAAGCATGCACAGGCTTTTATAACAAACTATTATTTATGCAAATGCTGTTCATTCTGATGGTTGTGGCTTGCATTCATGACAGACAGTATAATGAAGAGAATGGAATGGTAAACATCTTAATATCTTTATCTCACAGTGGCTGAAGTGTGTCATATAAGTTTCAAAAGTTTTATTCTCTTTGATGAAATAAGAAAGTAAGAAAATGCATTAAAATTATTATTATGATCATCATTCACATTCCTCATTTCACGGCAGTTTAGCTGGTTCTCAAAAGAGTACAAGTCTCACTGATCATGCACTTCTTATTCACTGTCACACCAAAAACTTTATGCAACATGGCATGTATCAAGTATTACTGCTTTCTGCATTAGAATACACACAGCATGGCAGAGATTAAGCAGTTTTAAACTTTAGTATAATTTGTTTGGAATGATACCCATTGTGGATAGCACTAATGGGTTCATTATTATTATTATTATTATTATTACCTGTAACTATACATGTGGGGCAAGCAAAAGAGTCTGATTTATGAGATTTTCACATTCATATAAAGAGCCACAGTACTTTCAAAACAAGTACTGTACAAATTATGTTAAATCAACTGTAACAAATTCTTTGCTGTGAAATGAGGTTATGATGAAGTATTTCCTCCAAAGACACAGTTATACAATTTATACACACAAATTTACACAGAAATAACACTACTAGACAAATTCAAGAAACAAAATTAGTTTTGTATTTTAAAGTATGCATACTGACTTAATTACTGGCATCAGGATTACTAGAGTTTGTGAAACATTTTTTTTAATGTCATGTGCTTCTCTTTGAACAGAACTTTCTATACACTATCTAATTTTTGTCTACAACAGTATGAAACGTCATTGATACTATAAGAAATTAACAGTCTCAAGAAACACTGCAATAAAATTTAGGTTTCACATATGAAAAATTTAGCATTGTATCTATAGTTTGGATCATTTGAGGTATCTGGATATTTCCTCAATATGCAATACATGATATAACTGAAAATAATGCAACTTTTTTTCCTTAAATGACACACCTAGCTGTGTTTCTTAACTAGTGCATGAATACTACATACAAACTACTCATACTACATTATCACCTATTATTTCAACAACTATCTGTGCAAACTTCAAGCAGCAAGACACATTTTAGCTAACAATCCTGTTGTATCAAAAGTTGATTATCACAGAATCAGAAAATGTGGGAAGACAACAACATCTCAGTGACAGTCAAAGTTCAGAAATGTGATAATATACTCCTTAATCATTTTGTCATAGTGTGTGTATGTGCGCATGCACATGCATGTGTGTATGGGTTTAGACATGTATAACCATCCATGGTTATTTGTGGTACCTCTCTATCATTCACACAAATTCCTTAGCCAAATATGAAGTGAAAGAATGACATACATGTCAGCACAGCAAAACTGGAGACAAAACTGTAAGTCATGTACATACCAGCCACAGGATCAATATGATAGAGGGTGCTAGGCAGTATAGAAACACATCGTCATAACCATAAGGGTAGCGCAAGTCGAGAAAAACAGCAGTGTTTCAGAGGTGTAGAAGACAAAATATTAACGCTATAAACTCAAAAAATGTAAACTGACTTGGAAAGCCACATGTAGGTAAAAAATACAGAAACATCAGACACATCATCATCAAATCTAAATTTGCCCACAGTGTGGGACAGAGTAACAACACACCACAGCTATCCATACAGCTGTCCACATGTATGGAGAGTGTGATTAATCCAGAATCATGCAACCATTACCCCCTTCCTTCTGAGACAGCTAAAAGAAGAGATTACAGTGTTGAGGTTGCTGCTGAATAAACACACAACATCACTATATGACCCAGAGTTTAGCTGTATGGATGATGTTATAATGATGGAGGCCAGAAGAAGACAAGGACTGCATACATGGAAGCTGTAACTTCCAGAACTTAAACAAACAACCCAGTACACACAACCAGGTAGTCCACATATGCAGAAAGGTGTTACTCAAAATACTGGTATTAGGTAGATGTTACACCTTGCACGTATAAGATGAACCCAAGCTAACAGGCAGAACAGATGACAGTCAACTGTATCTGGCACACAAACAAGAAGACATAGCAAAGAGCGATGAACACACACACCCAAACGCAGAGGGTCTTGTATACTCACTGCACGAGTAATCACTTGCATACAATACCATACTATACAGATAATGAGACTGTGTAGATATTTTCAGCACAGACCTACAAATGAGGAGATTCCTCTACAAAGGAAGGGCATTTATCCTGATTCCACATACAAAATTTCCAAGATGGCTTGTATGGAACGAATTAGTAGCAAGATGAATGCCAGTGCTATGGGCACAGCCTACAATGGACAGTGTTGGCTTTGTTGCTGAGCTTGACATAGAGGTCCTATAGCGGATTAGAGTATGGTTAACAGTCTCCTTTACCACCTGATCTCTATCCAAGACCTGCCAGACAAAACTGAAAAAAACATTTTGCGAATGTTCATGTTCAAACACCATCTCAAGTGACAGGTTCCCATCAAAGTTTACACTTCAGCAGAAGACCCAGAAACTGGACAGATGAAGTAAATGGACACATGCTGTTATTAAGCAACAGTATGGAAGGTGTGGATGCAAACCCTGTAATCACATAAACTGTACACAATGGGTTTTTACTACAGGGGAGAAGCCATTCTTCAGAGCTAAGTAGGACAAACAACAGCAACTTTCAGCCTGCAACCATGTCAGTACCCCAAGAACTACAGAAGGTGATGATATCATCACCATGCACTGAAGTCGAGACAAACGGCCTGCATTTACCATTCTACTGCTGGTGACTGCAAACAAGGTCCATTTAAAATTGATCCCTGCAGCACTCCATTTCCTAATGGAATAAGATGCCCCCCCCAAAAAAAGCAAAGCCAAGACAAATACAAATGCACCCAGGGGAAAGAAGACAAAAAGAGTGACAGATCCTGCTAATATTTGTGGGGCATTTGTAGCACAATGTTTTGCCATCTTGTGCTCATGGGACAGACATCTGCAATGAATGGACAGGAATTTAATAAGTGCACAGGCTCTTAATGTCAAAGACGTATCTAAACCCAGAGAAAGAAGAAATTGTTGTGTGAGATTCTGAGGTTCGTGTATTCTGGGATGTGGTGTTGTATCAGTGGATGAAGGGCCCCCAACATTTTGAAGGGTTCTGGTGCCTTCAAATTCAAGGAATCAGTCCAAGAAGAAGTTCAGAAGTCCAGCCCTCTTGGACTGTTCACTCTTTGAGACAGAGGCACTTATGATCAGTCAAGATGTTAAGAACCACTCACCCATTAACACAGCACAGCATTGCAAAATACCTGCATTCTCAATAAACTGTTGCACTGATTGTGAAAGGATATGGTACACCCAAAATAATGAATACAGATATGTGCAGTAGGTGTTCAACAAGCTTAGGAGGCCAAGTGCAGGACACAGAAGAGCTGAATATAGAATGGTATATGCAGACAGTGCACAAGGAGCTAGAGTAGTGTAGTCAGTATAGCAACTAGGCTAGGGGCTGGACGGTCCGGGGTTCAAATCCCGTTAGAGGCAAGATATATTCCTCCAGAATGTCCAGACTGGTGCTGGGGCCCACCCAGCCTCCTACTCAATGGGTACAGAGGGTTCTTTTCTGGGTCTGAAGCAGCCAGAGCTTGAAGTTAACCACTCACCTCCACCTAACGTTGAGGTTATGAATGAGTGGAGCTGTACTTCTAACTGCCCTACATGCCTTCAATGCATGGACAGGAAACACTATAACTTTACCGCTTTTGAAAAGATGGTATATGAAAATGTTAGAGTGAAATGTGGGGGGAGGGGGGGAAGTTGACAAAGCTCCTTCTGCATCCACATCAAAATGTTGAATGACCTATCTGGAGGGAAACAGTTTGTTGTGTTTCTGGTAGTACATGATCTTACAAAAAAACTGTCATGCTGAAATCTTCCTTATTCACACCCCTAGTAAAAAGTGTTTTAAAATAATATGCATACATACTTCACATCTGGTTACAGAAGTCAATACACTTTTCCTTACTCACATACAGTCAAATGCTAATGCTCATGCTGCATCACACACTACACAATTTCTCGCATAAATTTAACTTTCTATGGGATTTCCTTCATCTGAACTACACTGCATTAGTTTCCACTCATGTACTGTAATTGAAGATGATTAAGGGACAGCACAAATTTCACAATAATGCAAGTAACAAGGGGAGACAGAACACTGGCAAGTTTTGGTATATCATGCCCATTCTTAGAATTTCCGTAACAATTTAGTTCTTGACAGCATACATTTTTACACAATGCATGTAGTATCTGAGGGTAGTGGATAGTAGTTTCTAATGTTACAAAAATGTTAAGACTTAAAATTGAACATCATCTCAATAACAATCAATCATACAAACTCTGGTCCTTCAGATGCATATGTATAGTAAATTAATGAATAATCTGTTTCTGAAATGAAACACTTTTACTTTGTACAATTTCAACATGGAGCCTTTTAAAATCTTAGATGTTCTTATACAACATGTTATTTATGACTTATGTATGAAGTAAGAATTATGTGTGTTTATTTACCACATTAATATACTTAAAGCACAATCTGAAGGTCCAGTGTAACACTTACTAAATCAAGTGAGTTAGGTAGCTTCTTTATAATGGTGAACATATACAACAACACGTTACTAAATAATACACTGTAACACCAATGACATAAAATACAACATCAAAAGAAAATCAGCTACATGAACACATACATTAATGATTACACAAGTTCACATCCTGGCAGCAAGAGCGAGAAGAGAAGTCCCTGGAGAGAAGAGCAGTACAGAAGAACAGCAGATGTAAGTAAAGATACATGGAACAAAACTATGTCTAAGACATATTAATCCAACCTCTAACTTCTCAAAATGGTGAAGAACTGGCCAATCAGGTATAAGCTCCGCCAAGGATGGTCTCCGCAATGGCAGTTTTTCACTACTCTAGAACACAAGATTAGACGAACAGTATGGAACTTGCACAGTATCTACAGTGACACTTTCTTCACAAAGCTGATCAGATGTTAAATCCTGGTGTGGGTGCAAAGTCTATGAAAATAATGCAACGTGTTATTCAGCAGTTTATACACAAAATTTGTAAAGCATACATACAATAGAGTGAAAACGAAGAGCACAAAATTTACTGTGATTTAAGGAAAGAAAACAAACTTATTAAGAAAACAGGTTAGAAAAAATAAGCACTTCCAAAAAAAAAAATTGAAGGGAATAAAATATTTCAATGATGATTATGTTAATAGAAATAATATCTTAAATTATTATTGTAAATAAAGAAGGGGTACCAAATTAGATGCACCTAATGAAAGCTTGATATTTAGTTTCATTAAATGTCATAGTTTTAAGTAAAAATATTGTTAATGTTGAAATGTATTCAGAGTGATAAGGCAGAATTCAAAATGTCACAGACTATGTAAAAGGCTATAATGTGGGTAGTACGTAAACTGTTACCGACTGCATAGACAGTTTTTAAACACAAGATTGACTGTTACCGCAACATAACACTCAACTATAATTTACACCAGGGACAGTATAGAACAGAATAGAATACAAGAAGGGCGGGCACATCAGTGACCCACGCACTTGGACCACACGTGATCCTTTGTGCAGTCCTTGTACTCATGCATTTAACAGCCCTGCACCTTGAACCAAGTGCAGTATCCTGCTAAAGCAGATGTCCTCTAAGTCACCTGGCTTAATAAAATGTTGACCGAGATGCCTGAATACAACATAAATGGAAAAAATACTAATAAAATTGTATATACAAGAGCGCATGTACATAATTAAAGTGACTATTTCAACACAGCAAAGTTACTATAAAAAAGATTTATTGCTATTAGTTAAATATACTTAATATTAAAAACGATTAATTGTGATAACAACAATGGTTACTATTCAAGCATATAAGGAAGAGATTTAAGAATAAACTTGGAAGTTACAATGTATCATACACAAACACTGCTGCTACTTTCTCTATATGTCAAAACATCCTGAGTCCTTTAGCTTCAAACAGAGGACTAGGTAAAATGGTAAGACTTACATAGTAATAGTAGTAATGTAGTTAGTTATAGTGATTACCAAGATGCAAATGAGCCAATGAAGACAAAAACCGAACGCAATACACCTCGCTTTATATTTGCCCACAAAATACATTGCCTTCTACCAGATAACTTGAATTATTAAAACATTTAATTTTCTTAAAATATGCCCCAAAACCCCATCTTTTGCTTATAAAAAGTTCTTTTACAACTTCTTCATAAGTGAATCATATTACCACCTATATGAAATGCAAAGGAAATGTAAGATTTAAAAAAGTCATATCCCATAATCTTACATTTATCTCAACAAAACTTACGATATACCGACAATTTATAAAGAAATGTGACTTATTATTACATAATGAGATTACAGCTAAGGCTTGTTTTCCTGTTATGACAAATGTCTGCAGCCAGTATCAACAGCAGATGCAACTAGGAGCAAGATGACAGCAGTAATAAATGAGAGTGAAATATATTTTTTTGAATGAAGACATCACGAAGTGCTCGGATACATATTGTAATACCAATTTGTACATCAGTACAACTGTTTTTATTACACAAGGTAATATGTAGGCTATATGTTTCGACTAATAAATAGTCATCTTCAGGCCTATTCTTTACAGGTAAAGTCACAGGATGCTGTGCACACATTGGGATCCCAATCCTGTGACTTAAACTGTAAAGAATAGGCCTGAAGATGACTATTTATTAGGCGAAACATGCAGCCTACATATTACCTTGCATAATAAAAACAGTTGTGCTGACATACAAATTAGTATTACAAGTGAAATATATGCCAGAATCAGCACTGCAGTGTCCACTTTTGCCAGTAGAGTTCATAATATAACTCTTAATCATATGAAGTCACTATGTGCATATTGTAATTCTAACAAATTCATATCTCAGTATAAACGGAGCATCTCCAGATCATTTAATACTCTCTGAAATCATGATTTAAACGTGTCTCTCAAGTACTAGAGTGTGCAAGAGTGTATTATGGTTAAAATTTTAATGGACTTTGTCCTAGTAAATACACAATACCCTGAAAATATGGGTATGGGCATAATTATAAAACAGTATACACATATAAGATTTACCTTTACAAACAATGATAAACCAAAACTTGAATAAAAATACAACAGCTTTACTTCAAAGAACTTCACACACACCCGGTATGTTCACGTATACGTAAAAATACAGAGTTTAGCATCCCCTACTATGTACATTTTATTTTTAAATTAAACAAATGGGCTGTAAGATTATGGACACCATATTATCTTTTTACACTCACCACAGTATCCTTTCAGCTTAGAGACATAATTACATTGTTTTATAATCACATATTTAATATTTGCAATGTTTAAAATAAGCTGACATACATCTGCAAATTCTGAAAGCACACACCATGAGTTATTTAACATGTGAATGACTGCACCATAGGTTTGTCTAAGTACCAAAAATAAGGGTCCCATTTTGAAGACAGCATACAGTAATTAGAAGAAATAATTTTAAGGATTATTTGAAAACAAAATGAAACAGTAACTATGGTCAAAAAAAATAATGGATTATAAGAATTTATATAAAATAAAGTAGATTTTAAAGAATATAAAAGAAGAATAATAAGATAGTAAAACTGTAATTACGAAAAATATCTGAATTAACATCATATACAAAGCATATAGAAATTATATGCATATATATGATGTGTGTCTCAAACTGAATCAGACCTCAAGCTTTCTGATGGAAACTGACTGTAGCTTAGGCCAGTCCGGGATAAACTGTGCAAGTGAGAATCTTCGTCCATGCCCACGTCGGGCCATTTTCTTCTGGTTATCCTGAGTGGTACAATAACATTTCCCAATACACAGCACACAGTGGCACACACAACACACTAACAATTAGGGCACAAAGCAACTTGGCAGACAGACAGAAATGTAATTCACAAAGATGGTCATTAGAAAACATAAAACTCAGCAGCTAACACCTCAACCTTGTCATTCGCACAAAATTAGGCATTTAATTGCTTAGCAAATTTGAGAACTATGCAGATTATCAATGACAGTTTATGAAAATATATCTATTAATTTTTAAAAATCACTCATTAAATACATAAAATCTTCAACGAAAAACTTTTAAATAGTATGATGTGAATAGATGTTATATTTTACACAGTAAACAGAAAACATTATGTATCTACACTTCAAAAGTACTTACAAAATGATTTTAGAAACAACGTATTTATAAGACTACACCACGCATATGGCAGAGAGGACAGTGTAGTCGGTACAGCAACTCACTAGGGGCTGGACGGTCAGCGGTTCGGACCCCAGTGGGGGTAATATTTTCCAGACCTATCCAGACGAGCCCCCAAGGATCATCCAGTCTTATATACAATGGATACCAGATCTCTTTCCCAGGTCAAAACCTGGGGCATAGCACTGAGTTTGAACATCTGTAGAGCTGCACTTCTACATACTCTCTGTGCCAGCTTGGTATGTAATGGCAGAGCTTTACCACACACACTTGCTGATATATCTCTTTACGTATGCTAAACTAAACTAAACTCCGTGGCCTTAGTCCGCACGCAAACTATACCGACAGAGTGGCCGCCGCCGGTCGGCGAAGTTAGTGCCAACTTTTGCGGATAGAGGGGTGTCACGTGGTCAGCGCAACGGGTCCCCACAGCCGTTAATCTCTGTTTTCTAGACCT
>Ga0131853_10003890_pt1 | contig 26810 bp, 15 predicted proteins | sample TergutLab28metaG_FD_92764 | JGI IMG/M metagenome (GOLD analysis project Ga0131853, IMG submission 92764) | Labiotermes labralis P1 segment gut microbial communities from Petit-Saut dam, French Guiana - Lab288 P1 (version 2) (version 2) | ecosystem: Host-associated > Arthropoda: Insects >... | reverse complement strand
TGTGCATTACACAGCATCTGGTATCATCACACCTATAGATGTGATGATACCAGATGCTGTGTAATGCAGTTTTGACCTCCTGATGATGAGCACATGTGCTCGAAACATGTAGAGGCATGAAATGAAACTTATTGTGAAACAAATTTTTTGCGTCAAGTTGGTTAAATACTGATATAAAAATACAAACCATAACTAAACTATCGACGAATTTGATGTTCGTGTGACCGTGCATCCTTAATATGAAATGATTTGTGAGACCAACTTGATGCAACAATTGTGATTTATCAATCAACCATTAGCTTACCATGTTTCGGGCACCATTATGCCCATCTTCAGGAGCGCAAGGCCGTATATTACTGCATAAGGTTTTCAGCACTTAATGTGCTGGCTGGAGTCTTGGGAAGCCGGAAGGCAGGTCGCACACACGACCTGCCTTCCGGCTTTAATGGTGCCCGAAACATGTTAAGCTAATGGTTGAATGATAAATCACAATTGTTGCATAAAGTAGGTCTCACAAATCATTTCAAACCATCGATGATTAACAACTTATTGATAGCAAGAAGTGATCGCTTAATATCGTGGCAATAAAGCACAAATTATTGATATTCATGACAACTAAAACCTGGGCCTAACTGGACTTCACTCATAACCACCACATCCCAACGCCTGATCGAAATGACGTGACTGACAATTCGAGATTTATAGGTTAATGAGAAAGACCAAGTAGACTGGCACAAGGGAAACGAAACTATTATTCGGAAGATACCATATTCGAGTCTTGACTGCTCAGAGACTTCTCTTCTTGGCCTTCTTTAATTACTCAACGCGAAAATCGAGACAGCAGTTTAAATTACCATCAAAACCTAACCGTACTTAATCCTCCTCGGCTTAAAGGTCATTTCCGCATTACACTCACCACTAAAAGAACAACCGTCTGTCAGAAGAGTCAAGGGCACAAGTAAAAAGTGCCGATCCCGGTGGCCGCGCGGTCTAAGGTGTGGGTGTGCTGTCGCTCGCTTGATGGGACTGCGGGTTCGAATCCCGCCGTAGGCATGAATGTCTGTCCCTTGCAAGTGTTGTGTGTTGGCGGTTAGAAGTGTCTGCGACCGGCTGATCACTCGTCCAGAAGAGTTCTACCGAGTGTGGTACAATCGTGAAGCCTCGACACTTAGAAGGTCCTGATCCCCTAGGGGCTGCCGCGCCATGGGGCGAAAAAAAGGTAAGAAGTTAAATTTGTCCCTGTCGACGCTATGAGGACATACAGGGTGAGAACGGGCATAGCTCCATTCACACCACGGCACTAAATGCACGTTAGTAGTCAACTTCACGGCCTAGTTGCTCTACCCCCAGAAAACGAGCTCTCGGTACACTTTTGACATGGGGCCAGGTGAGCTCTAAAGCTGGTCTGGACGTTCCGGAGAACAGGAATATTCTTCCACCGGATGTCGAACCCCGGATGGTCCAGCCCATAGCCCAGTCGCTAAAATGACTGAGCTATCCCATCTCCCACTGAGGAAGTAATGTGGAATAACTGTTTTTATATTTCAGGCGAACTGCGAAGAGAAGACGGCCAGCAGCCGGAAACAGTGGCTGTCAAAGTGCTGAAAGAGACAGCGACCCGCGAGGCTGAAGAGGATTTTATGCGGGAGGTGGATATCATGAGCGCCTTCCGGCACAGCAACATACTGTCTCTAATAGGCGTTGTTCTCAGAGGTATGGTTATGTTGCGTGGCTTGCTTAATACACACACACACACACACACACACACAGGGCATTTCTGAAACATCTAGGTACATGGCACAAATCACTGCTGAAACGCCTAGCTTCATGGCATAGAACACTGTTGAAACACCTAGCTGCTTGGTACAGGACAATGCTGAAACATCTAGCTGCATGGCACAGGGTGTTATTGAAACATATAACTTCACGGTACAAAGCATTCCAGAAATATCTAGCTTCATGACGCAGGAGATTGCCAAAACAAGTAAGTTTCGGGGCACAAGGCCCAGCTGCAACATCCAGCTTAACTACGCAAAACATTGTTAAAATGATTCACGGCATGGCAAAAGCTATTGCTGAAACGTGCTACCTCATGCAACTTCTAAGTTAATGACATGTGACCTTGCGAGGAATCGTCCAGCTTCAAGGCACAAAGCACTGCTAAGCACTCTATTCCATAGAATGAGAGGTGAAGATTTTTCAAACATCATGACACATGATCTCGCTAAAGCTTCTAGCATGGTGTAGGGAACGGAAGGAGAAGACAGACCATGTTATCACTACAGTAAACTGAGGCTACTTGTGATCCAGAGGACATAGATATATAGGCTGGAATTATTAGCTTCCTGTAACTGGTATTTAACGAATTTATGAAAGGCATATTGGTCACGGCCTCAAAAGTTAGCATTAAGACGAATAAAAGGTAAATCAGTCCCATTACAGGTCCGAGGTGCCCAGAGGGTTCCTGGAAGTTTAGGTTCCCAGATTACGTGACAATGGTCCAGGATGGTGGTAAGGTTGTCAGCCTTACGCATCGGCCGCTTTTACCCCCAGGAAATACTTTTGCTACTCATTACTGTTAGAGGCTAAGTCGTCCCCAGGGCCATAGTGCGATAGGAAGGAATTATGTCAGTGAAAAATTCAAATGACACCATCTAGAATCGAATCAGCGACCTTCCGATTTGTAGCACAGCACTTTAACCACTGTGCCACCGCGGTCCCCATTAAGACGAATATTCAGTATAAATGAATGAATAAATAAATAAATAAATAAATATTCCTTCTCAAAAGGATATTGCAAATAATTTTAATGGACTCGTACTTGAAGACGTGACGGATACTGTTACTGTGTATTTTCATCAGCACAGATTACAGCCCGTGATACGATAGTCCCACCAAGCAATCACGCTTCACTCTTTTCTTACGCAATTTTGGTTCGTTCTAAGTTCGTCAGACTAAATTAGATGCTTCTAAAAGCACATTACATTATAACAAAGAACGGCATAGAATTCTAACTTTTAAAAGTCAATTAAGAACAATCTCATCGCCTTCAGTGATCACGTGTAGCAAAGTCTCCTTGTTAAACGATTCTCGCTTTAATTGAGCAAACTTACATACAGGCTTCTTGCTTAATCTCTCTTTCAAGAAACTTGGCCTACAGGGAACAACCGTTTTACTAAATTACCTTATATGTGGTTCTCTCGTAAGCAATATGCACACACTCATTACGATATACATATATAGAAGGTTATTATTAAACGCCACGTCAATAGGCTTGATAGAGTGCTACGTGAGAACTGGAATTTGTCAATAAATATATTAGTCTGAAGGAAATATAGACAGTTTCTGGTTTCCGTCGAACAAAACAAAGTATGTTGAAATTTAAAGTCAGAATATGCTTCGGTCAAATGACCATCATCAGGACATCTCTACAAAATTCATAATCATGTGCAATGCAGTGCAAAAAATACTTTTATAATAATTGATCCCATAAAACTTTAAAAAGTTTGTATAACATTATATAAAATTATATTATACGTTAGTGTGTGATACGTCGGCTTTGTGTATATTGCTACACAACTGTAGGAAATGAGACGAAATTAATATTTGTATATTTTAAACTACTTAAAAGCTGGTGATTAAAAAATTGATTATTTTGAGTCACAAGTATTCGCACACGATATAAAGTAACGTATAAAATTTTTTATTTTGTACGTCGAATCACAGATGGTAGAAGCTATGCAGATAGCTCTTGGTTTCAATTTCATAGACGTTATCTGTTATATGATTATGATCATTTGACCGAAATATGTTGCCACATTAAATTAAAATATGCATTGTTGTGTTCGACGGAAACCAGAAACTGTCTGTGATACACGTACGGGATGTCATCTGTAAAAAAAAAAAAATCATTAGTCTGGTTTTGACCAGTTTCTACCTTGCAGCACCAGCTTAATGAACCGTGCAAGGATCTCCCATGAGTTGTGCCTCAGATCAGGCGGTTAGTCGCCAATTTCTCACCGTGGAGACCCGGGTTGAATCCAGAGTAATATACGTGGGATTTGTGGGAGACAAAGTGGCATTTGCTCAGATTCTCCTCCCAACAGTTTGGTGTTTCCCTGTCAGTATGCATTACACCTAATGCTCCACATGTATTCAGTTATCGTTCTGGTGGATGGACAATGAGGCCAAAGAGGTTGCAGGATTTATGTAAATTCACACCGACCTAAGATTATGGAATAAATAAATCAAGCACTTTATATAACAGCTTGGTCAAGACAGAATTTGTTAGACATCACATTTCGAAGTCTTTCTAACCAACTGCACGTGTCTCTGCGCCCCCTGATAAAATTACCACAGCCAGTATTGTAAATAAGAATGCATGCAAAGATTTAATCGGAAAATCTGAATGAGAAAGATCACTTGAAAAGTCCAGGCGTAGATGGGAGGATACTATTAAAATCCACCTAAAAATCAGTGCTAAAATTGTCTTTTGTTTTGATTTAAAAATGTCGAGTTCTGAGCCGGGTTCAATATCCAGTTTTTGTAAAAGTGCTAATAAAGTTTCGTGTTATGTACAAGTCAAGGACGTTACTGACCAGCTGAAAGACTACAAACTTCTCAAGAACGACTCAGCTCCAAAGAGTTAGCTAAAATCGAATATGAAAGTACAGGCTGACACAGCATCGAAGAACTTCCCCCTTTCCGCACTAAAACTACATACACTTTTAATAAATTCAATACAATATTTCCTTACTGCAGTAGCAGAACCCTGACGCTCAACATCATTTGCACCCATTCTCGCCATTGCTCAAGAACCCCAATTAATCAGTCTGCCACACATATTCACAATTTATTTCCCCGAAATTCACCTTGACCTCGTACTTCCATCTACTTTCAAAACTTATTACATACTTCAACAGATTTAGTTTGATATGACAGGTAGCTATTCCTGTAAACGCCTTGAAGGCATATCCTAGATGGAAATGAGTAGGCTAACTTCACGTCCGGACCTCTTTACTCCCGAGAAATAATCCCGGCTCCCATGGAATAGGAGGTTCGGTGGGCCCAAGAGCCGATTTGAATGTTTAGGAAAGAAAAATATCTTGCCCCAACCGAGATTCGAACCTCGGACCATCCAGCCAGTAGCCTGATCGCTAGAGCGGCTACGCTACGCCGGGATACATTCGATGAATTAAGTTGATGAAACTGAGAGCTTTGATAATCTTTCAGTCACCTGGCAGCAATACCGTGTTCTGCTTTTCCCTCTATACAGAGGGTACACATCTGTGTCATAAGACTTACACTCACGATCACAGTTCTCTAGTGCCCCAGCACTCTCTGTACGGCCACTGTAATCCGCTCTAAAATATTTATCACTCCTGTCACATGACGTTACAGGTCTGAAGGCACAAATACCACCAGCAGTCTGCTATTTTTTCCCACGCAACGGTGAACGGTCAACTAACTCCATGAAGCACAGCCTTTTTTCACAAGCTGTTAGTTGTCAGTATGGTCAAAGCATTCACCATCTTTCTGTGGAACTCAGACATTTATTACCGTACTTAAAGTCTCCGCCATAGGACATCAACCTGAGCCTAAATAATCCAAGCCATACCCCAATATTCTAGTTTCTACAGATTCTAGTTTAATACTACAAGTGACCGAGAAATCGTGATTGGATTCCTGGAGGGTGAAAGGGATTCCTCTCCTCCAAAGGTCAGACCGGCTCCAGGACCCAACTAGACTCCGATTTAATGAATATCCGCGGCTCTTTCGCCGGAGTGAAAGCGGCCGGGGCGTGAATCATGGCATTCACCTCCCTCTCGAATCTGAATTTAGAATGAGAGGAACTATGCCTCCACTTCCCCATACTCCTTCGTATACATAATGGATTTTATATATAAATGTTTCCTTCCAAGTGGTCTTGGAACCAAAATTTCATGTGAATTTCTCATCTCTCACACGTGTTCTACATATCCCGCCGATCTCATGCACGCTTCGCGGCGAAAAACTTTACAAAATCTCCATCTGATGCACAGACTAATGAAGATTCAAGTCGTCTGTGATACGACGCCGTGTAGATTGTTACATATTAGCTATACCATAGAAGACGTCGATCATCATCAGCACGTCTGTGATAATCTCAGACCTCATAATGCACAATGAACGAGGCAGAAACTATAATTTCACTCTATATGAAAAGGATTCTGAATAAAAACCAGTGCATATTAGAAAGAAATCCATACCGGAAAATATAGTTTGCGGTTTGTTCTGTCTTTATGCGTCGTCTATATGGTTGAACTGTGGACTAAGGGCGGGGGCGGGGGCGGGGAGAATCCTAAAATAGATCGTCAGATCGCCGATCCAAGTAGGATTGCTAAAGCACATATTGTTTCAATCTCCTAGCGAGCTAACAAAAAGAGATGTCGCAGTGATGTTATTCACATGGTAGTGTCTAACAAGTTTTTGGAGCTCTGCTGCTGAAGCGGTGACCTTTGGAAAGGCCGGAACATTCCACCAGAGCATTCCTTACAAATTCTCGTAGTTGTGTGTGTGTGTGTGTGTGTGTGTGTGTTTCGGTCTTCAAATTAATTATTTCTCCGTCGATATCGTTCGACGTATGCTCTCTTACTACAGAGTGTCCTAGCAGTTCCATTACTCAAAGTTTATGAATTTATTACATGAAACAGTTAACAGTTATGTACCTGAATATGACATATATACACACGTCTGTACACATATGGTACATTGATGGAGTTCATAACAGGTGCTGGAGGTGTCCACCGTCCTCTTGTTGGCACAATTCCACACAATTGCTCATATTCCACGACACGCGTCTCAACATTGTAGGATTGACACCATTCTTTGCCTGCGAAATTGCCTTCTTGAGGTCATTCAGCGTGCGGGGATTATATTTATAGGCTCTTTCATTCAAGTTACCCCCCCCCCCCAAAAAAAAAAAAATCTGACAGGATTAGATCAAGTGAATGTGGTAGCCAAATGTTTGTAGAGATGAGATTGTCACCAGTAAAATTCCACTAGCAGTGTGGCAGGTTGCATTGTCTTGCTGAAACCAACAGTCACGTTCAGCCGTTTCTTACAATACCACAAATTGTTGCACCAGGTCTCTGCACACAGCTCCATATACAGTGGGTTCAAAAAACCGGAGTCCCACAATTCTCCTACGCAACACGGCACACCAATTTTCCGTAGTTCTACAAGGTTGACAACACTCTTCAACGAAACAGGTATATTAGTCAAATGGTAAAATTTCAAACTCTGAGTACTGGAACTTTCCGGCTACACTGTATAGCAGAATATGATACACTAATTCCATGATCACTTCCTTCTTGCCAAGATCACCATCAACAAGACCAAAAATTGCCCGGGTTTAATCAAACATAAAAGTTTCGTTGCCATGTTTACAACAGCCCGCCGGTGGTCCCTATGTTAAACTACATTAATCTGTTACTCATTTTCACACCTTCCTTTTTTTAAGATCATTTTTAAGAATATCTTCCTATCTATACCTGTTTCTTCCGTAGAGGGCGCTAGCGGAAAGCGAGTAATATATATAGAACTACATTTCGTATCCATTAATTTGGCTTTAGTGTTATACTTTCAAATTATTTTCTATATTAATGTCAAGGCTTCTTCTGTACTCCACACTCCCCAAGTCGAGGTCGTACAGAAGGTCCGTTAATTAAATAGGTTGCTCAGTGAGTGGGAGCAGCTTTCTCATTCAGAACCAGGTGAGTTGTCTTCTCCACATCCCTACCCTCGAGGACGATGCACTTTCCGAAACTGTATTTTTTCAGAACATTAGCATAACGGTAAGTCTAGCAACCCAAACAGTATATGTATTTCCCGCGTTCCCGATTAGTCCCACATATCCCACTCATGCTACCATCTTTTAATAAGGTTTTGCGAAAAGTAAAACTAACCCATTTTCCTGACAGTGGGAATTATTTCCCAAGACCAATCATTACAATGATATACTTCAGGCAAACATATGGCTGCTGTTCAAGACTCAAGTCTTCTGGGGTATTATGCCATGTCTACTGTTAAAGAGACAAATGCTTGACTCGATGACGGCACTGCGATCTTTCGAAACGTCGGTAATAACCTCCTACTGAAGACGTAGTAACAACTCAATCACCACAACACTGTCTCCCCACTATTCAGAAACCCCTGTCTGTATTACGGGTACTCGGCCACAGATCATCAAAGTTACGTTGTAACACTTTTGTGTTCACGTTTATTCCGCTGTTCTGGTATGCGGCACAGCATCAGGCCCAAAGGCCTGCACTACTCGATTACACTGGTGTGCAGTGGCGTACCCAGGAATTTTGTTCGGGGGGGGGTTCAACAAATTCAGTTGAGGACAGAGGACAGAGAGAACGGGGATCTGGGGGCGGTAGCCCCCTAGTCAGGGGTTCTGGAGGCAGCTGTAATTTGGTACAAGAATTTTCATTTCATATAGTAAAATTTTCTTAATTGTTGGTACTTCAAGACTATTTATGATGACAACCAATTTATTTGTCATTGCTAATGTAAAACAATTGCGAACCTAGGTAGTTTTAGAATTTTACTGCTTTTTTCCGAACATCTTGATGTGTTGGCGTCCTAAATTCAGCAATTTTTAACAGTTTTCACAATCGGGTTGAGTTTGGTACGATTTTGGAAGGCCTTCGGAATTTCGGGAGGGGGGGTTGAACACCCCAACCCCCCCCCCGCCCTCGGTACGCCACTGCTGGTGTGAAGATCTCAAAACATGAAATCATCGTAGTTGAATTATATTTACATGAGAGAGTTCAGAGGTGGTCAGTTTATCTCTTACTGGTGTAAGTTACCTGTTATCAGCAGATGAACATTGCTGACTAATGCTGTGACCTCTTGCGTTGGAGGAATGTCATTGACGTACCTGGACGAATGTTGTTTTCACGTTGCAGACGCGGCGAACAGTCCTTGGATGGTGTTCGAGTTTATGCCACACGGCGACCTCGCCGAAGTTCTGCGAAGCAACAGCAGACAATTTTGGAAGCCCGTCCCCGGACTGGCACCCCTGACAAAGGTATGTCATTTCGGTCCTGAGAAATGGAAATATTAGTGAAAGGATGTTACGCGAAACAGCAGCCTAAGTTTGGAACTGAGTCCCGAACATGTACGAAGAATTTTACATGTTATCCTGACGTTTGTGTGTTTAGTTACACGCAACACGCAAAAATACACTTTGGAGGTTCTGAACAGTGCGCACAGAAAGGCATAAATTGTTCCAAAGATCAAGTGCCATTTTACCTCAGTTCAGACAGATGATAATTTTTTTTTTTACGGGAACCCAATACATTTCAGCGTAACAGTGAAATAAACAGTCGCTTTTTGTTTTGTTCTTCCTTCAAAACCTGCACTTAACAACCTGTGATTGACCCTTGTAACAACAAACCACAAGAGCTTAGTAGTACACTTCAGCCATCTTGCTGTTTCTTCCAGACCGTGTTCCTAAAACTGTACTGACATGAGAAGTCGTAGATCTATCGTGATATATGTATTTTTCCACTTCGTCTTACACTCCAAATGGTACACGTTAGACTCTCCGGTTTGTGTCCAATCGCTTTCACCAAATATTTCTGAAGCTAGAACTGGCTGTTCAGTTATAATTTTCGCCATGTTTATTTCAAGAAAATTGATTACTTAACGACTATACTTCCCCGCAAACCGGATGGGTGGTAGGCCTATTCCATGAATAATAATGATTTTAAGTTCTCCCACGTAAATAGCAGCTAAACGTAATATCTTCTTTGCTAATAAACAGGAAATACGAATTTCAATGCCATCTGTAGTAAAGATGTATTGATTATGAGTATTTCTATGAAAAATAATTGAAGTGATTCTATCTGCAGCGACTAAACATAATTATGAACATATATTAAATTCGAATCAGCACTGTTAAGTCGTAACAGGGGATTTTAAATAAGAAATAACCTCATCTAAATATTTGGTTGTGACATTTCCCCCATACCGATGTAATGAGATATCTCGGTATTGAGATCCTCGTTGGTGGATGTGAGAATGTTTTTATTTGTCTGTGTGTGTAACTGTGTGTCTATTACAGGATACGCTGCTGTCAATAGCTCTGCAGATCGCTGCTGGGATGGAGTACCTGGCAGGACAGCGTTTTGTACACCGCGACCTGGCATGTCGCAACTGCCTAGTGGGTGCCGGGCTCACTGTGAAAATAGCGGACTTCGGCATGAGCCGTGACGTCTACACATGCGACTACTACAAGGTCCGTCTCGACGTCAATTCACTTTCCCAGATGAAAAACCACTTAAGGTCCCTGACTCTATGGTAGAGACTCTTTTTCAGGTGCCATTAGACGCTAATCTACTCAAGAAATTATCGGCATTTTATGGAAATCCGAAGTTCATAACCGTTTACAATAAACTGCCATTCGTCTGTGTCCTCAGCCAGATAAATACACTCCACGCCTCTACATCCTACTGATTTAAGATTTATTTTAAAGTTATCCTCCCACTTAAGCTTAGGAAACCCAAGTGGCTCTTCCCTTCCGAATTTCCAGTTAAATTTGTGCATGCATTTCTCATCAATCCAATGGGTGTTACATGCTGCACCAAAACTCATCCTCCGTGATTCAGTCACCCTAATATTATTTGGCGAGGAATACAAATAACGATTATATGAATTGTGAATGTCATGAAATACTGTCTGGGCCTGAATGAATAATTGAAATCCTACATATGTCACTCATTTCTCCCCAACATCAAGTTTGGAAGTCACACAGCAGGGGAAAGTTAGACTGGCTGTTAATTTGCTCTGTGGTTTGGTTTCAGATCGGCGGTTCCCGCCTGCTGCCTGTCAGATGGATGTCACCTGAAAGCGTCATGTATGGGCGCTTTACCCTAGAATCTGATGTATGGTCCTATGGAGTTGTCCTGTGGGAGATATACAGTTTTGGAAAGCAACCCTACTATGGCCAGTCGAACGAGGAGGTAACGAATTGTAACTTAAAGATCCAAGTCTTTTTTGATATGACACCAAGTAAACTGAAATGTGTTTAATGAGTTTTTGGAGGGTGTTCTAAGGCCACCCTGAAGATGGAGGCAGAAAGCTCTAACAAAACATCGGTAATACACTTAGTCGTCACCAGGACTCTTCTGATAACCTCGCATCTTGCAATACTCTTGACTTGTTTCTCAGAACCAGCATCACACACAGATAGTTTCCAACTTAAGGAATGACTTTTACATGAGACAGAACTGACCCCATGTTAAGTATACACTTTCACAATGTCAGTGTACTGTACAAGTGTAAAATGTTATTTATATCACTTCTGTCACATGAAACACACAAAGAAAAATACATGTAATAATAGCACTATTAATAATAATATTTAGATATTATATTTTAATTCATAATATTAATAATTAATAAAAACTTTCATGTAAGTCGCATATTATATAACCCAAAAACTGCCCATAATGTATAGCATGCCTCTCCATTTTCCATGTGTGTAACTGTACCAGATGGGACAGCAGTTTTCATGGTCACTGCAGTGAGAACCTGAAATATTTCAGCACTAATTACTGTACTTAATATGAATGATTATTGAGTCAGAAGTGCCAGAGTGAAGGGATGTTTTGTTGTCACTTCTCTCATAGAAACACCTCAACTTTTCCATCTTATTTTCTTGTTTATCACTTATCTCAAGATCATAACTAAAATTTTAAAGTGAAAGAAGAGGATTTCTATGTTTTGTTTCAAATTCTTAAGTAACTAATAGACCATAATTTGTATACCAACTGCAACATCCTCATGTACATAAATGTTAAGGAGGAGGAGCTATCAGAAATGAAAAACTGTATATTACTGACACTCGTAATAAATATGAATGAACAGTTCTGATGTAGGCCCCATCTGTAGTGGACTTATTTTCTTTGCAGGTGGTGAAGCTTATTCTACAAGGAATCATGTTGATACCTCCAGAGGATTGTCCTCAGGTCATTTGGGATCTCATGCGTTCCTGCTGGAAAACAGAAGCTCGAGACCGAATTCGTTTTACAGATATCTATGCTCGTCTAAAAAAAGCCCATGAAGAATTAGCACAGTCTCCTGCTAGCACATCCATGCCATTACCACCTCCAGTACCATTATTTCCTCACGAACCACATGAACATTGTGCATCACCATCATTGTCATCATCATCGTCATCATCATCATCAGCATCATCATCTACCTCCCAGGCAGACCCACTATCAAGATCTCCAGGAGCATTCCCACTATCGAACTCAAGTACCAAATCAGTGGAGTTGTTAGACAGTGAAAACTACTTGTTGCCAAAGATACCTCCTGTATCTAGGTGTGAATACTTGCAACCCTTACCAGACTGATAAAATTACATCAGCACCAGAGTGTTGTGGTTTTTCAAATTATGTTGTGGACCTCACTATTCCTAGTCGAATAAGTTATCTGTGTGTTGTGTTGCAAAACCAGAGTGATATTAAAGATACTCAGAGTTTATACGGGAAATACATAAGTGTTCCATTTAATCATTAATTGATGAGGTGCAATATAGAAACATTCAATATCAATTTTTTATCCTAACCAGAAGTGACAAGGGAAGCGTATGATCCTTTCTTAGAGCTTGTCTTTTTTCTCAGCACAATTTGTGGTGGAAATTGGGTCGAGTAGCATATTATCCATTGTGATTAACAACAGAGTAATGTATATTTCATGACTTATATGGAATTTTTGTGAAATCACATACAGCCCCCCTTCCTGCCATATTATCACATGACATGAACACAACTGAAATGTTCTACTAAACGTTCAACAATTTACTTCCTTACAGCGCTAAATTTGTGTCTATTCTAAACCATGCATGATGCCAAGTTTAAATTCTGAATTGACAGTTAGTGTGTCTATAGCTATTTCATTAATTCTAATATAAAATCTTAATATGGCAATTCTGTACAAGAAGACTATTGTGTAACTTCAGACACCACACATAATTTGCATTTCCATTACATTTACACAGCTTCTGCCTATAGCATAAAGAACTGATCTTTTGGATGATCTTCTTAGTGCAGGACACACAGTTTCCAGTAAAGGTTACACAATATTGGAGGCATAAATGGTTAAATGGTTCTCATTTGAAGGCTGTCTCTACGCAGGCCCTTCACAAGAAATTGGTAAGAATTAGAATGATTCTGGCTTCAGATGTCCCCACTTATGACTCTAATGCAGGTGCTGTTTTGCGTATATATATATATGTGTGTGTGTGTGTGTGTGTGCGCGCACACACACACACACACACACACACACACACACAGAATGAGGCCGTATATCAGTGCTGTAAATAAAAATAATTTGTTTGTAAAATTGCAATTGGTTTTATAAAATGATTTTGAATAATGTAAATATGATGTGACCAATTATGGAGAAGTATAGTTAAATACAAAGATTTTCAGAATACTTCTGTCAGCTATATACAGTGTATGAACTGGGATTCCAGTGAACCTGCATCTTAATATTAAGTGGCTAATTGTGACATCAGACATCCTGCAAGCTTGAAGATGATGAAAAAGTTGATTTCATTGTGTGACACAACAAAAATGTATGTTTTCAGAATAAGGCAAGTGACTGATCCACCTATAACGTTTAAGAACACATCTCAATATTAATTAAAATTCAGCCAACTCCATGGCACTGCTTCCATACACTTCTGGCCAAATTGCTGAAAACTAATTAAGGTGTTGCAATTAACTTTCTTCGGTGTAAGAAAATGCATCAGTACATCTGAGGGTATAAACATTACTATGCCCACTGCTGCTTTTTTAAATGTCTGATATATTTATTATTTTATTGGTTTTAAGGATAAACATTTTCCACATTTTTTGTAATGTCTTTCCTGTTAAAAAATAAGACCTGAAAAATATTATTGACCTGACAAATTTACGAGTCAACCGCATAAATAAAAGGATAAAGAAAAGACATTCAAAAGTATTTGCACACCAGCATTCACAATCTGCTAATATTTTAAGATTATAGCAGACCAACAGATCTTTGTGCTCATAAGTATTGTGAAAAAAACATAAGATCTTAAATGAGTAACAAACAACTATAAAGGAACAGACACAGAAAACAACTTCTCATATAACACTGAACTCCTACCAGTTCCCTCCTTTCAAGTTTAATATTTAATAATTAATTTAATGTTTTCCCTCACATAACATTCAATTTCAATGGACCTAAGTCAATAATGCCACTCATTTAGTGTTCACATCCACGGCTCTCCTAACAGCCAAGTATAATAAATACCAGCATTTAAAAAGTTCATGTAAATTTTATAAACATTTGTTTACAAAAATCCCATAGTTTAGTAATACAGGAACATATGTACAAAGTCAGTATACAAACTTACTTTTATATGGTGTCATAAAAAGTACAGCACTAACACGGAAAGGTACTGTAATCATCATTCACACTATTTGTTACTTGTAAAACCATGCTACAGATGACTAAGTTGATGGATAAAAGTTGTTTTTTAGAAGCTAACAGTTCTTCTTCTAGTCAAGAAACACCCTGGACTTATGGAGCCCAAGTGTTCAGCACCAGGTTCACAAGACCCTGAAACTGGTTCTAATCCTTAGCCAAATAAATCCAGTTTACATCTTCCAATCATACTCCTTTGAGATAAATTTTCATATTATCCTTCTACACCCAGATCATCCAAGTGGTATCTTTCCTTTGGGTCTCCCAAACAATATCCTTAATCAATCCAAAGAACCCAACCCATCCCACTGCCCCGCATGACTTTTGTAACATGGTGTAAGTGTGAAATGAGGAGATATTAGACCATCATCCAATCCCCCAGCTGAAGGAACACCACTTGTCAGTTGTTCACAAATACTTATGTGATATATTCCTAGATACCCTACACATCTGGCAGCCTCCTCCACCTTCATCTAAGAACAAAAAGTTTGTCATGTCATGCCACAGTGACAAAGAACCCACAACAGTCAACATAAGTTCAAATACTTTAAATGGTGTACTCACTCTACAACACTCACAAAACTAAAATATCTGTAGGCAAATCCATATATGGGTAAGTAATTACCTCATGCTAATTGCTCTTCATAATAAATTTTCTGACTGGCAACTTCATGCACTGTTTCCAGAACTTCTGGTTACACCATTGTGCCCATTGCTCCATTCTACTTATGCTGCAGTTGTACAATGTATGTAATCCAAAATTATGTAGACAATATCTACTTCCCCATATCTTTCATCTACATTCAGAAGTATATGTAACAAATTATCCAGCATTTCTTAGCAATTTAAATTTTGTTTCTAAAAAATATGACTACTAGCCCTTCAATTATAGCTGATAAATCTGCATGTTTGTCAGTTTGTGAATTGGATGTTTGTTAGGCATCCCAGGTATATACATATATAACATTCAGTGTTTGGAAATGTTGCTCATTGCAGATCAACCACATTGTGTAAAAATTAAGTTTTATATACTATTTTCAAAATTAATACAATTTATTTATACAATTTTAAGCAAGGAAATGAATTGTGAGAATTTTGAGTACCTTAGTGATAAACATGCTAGTTTTAAATGAACTAATTTTCATTTATTTATTAGAAGAATAGCCATTAATTTTAAATGCATATAATTTATATGGATTAAATGACATACCCTATGTCAAAATAAGGCAGAGTGTGTACATATGTGTTATATTTTATAAACAATAAAGATCTTAGGAAAAAATGGTGCCTTGTGGGAGAAATGGATTAACCTTTAGCCACCTAACGACATATATATATATATATATATATGTGTGTGTGTGTCATGCAGTGAGCCCTTTAAATAGCCAAATGGCCACTAAAGTGGAGGCGGGGAGGGGGGGATTTAATTCTGGCATCAAAGGGTTAATGATAAGTGGACATGAATTGTAAGTGATCATTCAACAAGTGTCTTTATCATCAATTGCCCCTTAGACTACTCCCATATGTGTTGGAATCAGAAAGCATCTATTCAAGCAAGACTACAGAAAAGTACTGAAATTAGAATAGATGTACTTTCCAAATGAATTCTTTGCAATATTGCATACCTCACTATCCTGAGACTTATTTTTTGCTGACATGAATTTATCATTATAGATAGAGTAGCAATAATTATAATGATAACTACCATAATTGTTATTAACTGTTATGAAAGACACAAAGGTAGAATAAAACTGTAGGAAATCGAGTCAGCTGGTGATGTGGCATCGTACACATGAAAGTAACACTCAGCTGAACTACTTTAGTATAACCAAACCTATCCTAATATAAACTGAGAAAATGAAATACAATTACATTACTGATGAAAAATAACACAACATAATCTAGATCAAATATGAACATTGAGTGAAAACTTTCAATAAGCTGCCTTGTGAATAATATTAAGTTGGATACTCAGCACAGAATAGGATTTAAGGCATTGTCCATGAAGTGCAGTGCAGTGCATAAGTCTATGTTTCTTAGAGTATAGAGTGGGGAAGAGATTACTAAATTATGAGAGATTGAAGAATGAATCTGAAGAGAGAGGCAGAGGTGGGGGATGGGCCTAATGGTGCAGCCATCCCCTGGTGGAAGAGTGAATATTGTAAATAAAAAATTCTAACTTTCTGCACTAAATAAGTTTTAAATTATTCTGTAAAATGAAGAGAAATTCAATAAGTGATAAAGTTTTTTGAAATTTATATTTTCTTGTAGAGATGGCCATTGTGACTACACACACCAGACAACAAAACTTATGAAAGCAAGCACACTGTTACAATCATCACATCTAACTCTGTTCAAATACAATTTTTGACCTAAGTAGTTGACACACAGCAAGTACATTAAATTTAAGCTTCAAGTAAGTGGGGGTTATACTGTGACAGCACATCCCAAAATCAAGTTTGTCCAACCACTTCCAGTGTAGGCAATTATTGTCATGCATTAATGAAATGCAATGAATAATTTCTGGGACAAACATGGACACAGATGTGATTCCTGCACTGAGTTAATGCCATGTACTCTGTACTTGGAACACATTAAAGCTGCAGAGCAGTGTTATGTATCAAGTAAGTTATTTAATGACATCAACTGCTGACAGTATATAGTGTGTAATGCATAAATGAGCATGAAGCACCAGTGGAATTATAGTGACTGGTCAGAAACTCAAATTCCCCTGCATAAAAACTGTTTCAGTGCCATTCTGGCTACCACAATTCCCACATGGACTGGCCTGGTATTGAAGTTCAGCCTCCACAGTGAGAACAGAGTAACTAACTGCCTCAGCCATGTCATGGGCCTGCAGTATATGTTGAAGAATATAAATGTTATGAGAAGTTCCCATATTTATTTAAAACAACTCAACAATCTTCACAGTAACATAATTGCTCCAACACAGGAGTAGAACAAATGTGGTTAACGGGCATTTTCAGCCTGGCAAAACAAATTCTGGTATATACTTTGTTTAAAGTGGGCCTTGGAGAAGCAGGGTGTGAATGCGGTTCACTGGACTTAACTGGCTCACGTGGGGTCCAATGCAGGCTGCTGCGACTACAGTAATATCCCTTACGCTTACACTGAAGAATTTCCTGACCAGTGGAGCAACTATAAACCTCCAAGGTAGACCCTACACAGTGTAGTTAGTTACGAATTAAAAAGTGCGGTACAATGTAAAGAAAAAATAAAAGTTGCTTTGTAACAAATTCTGGTTGACCCTCGATGGGCTACTGTAGGTGAATTCGCAAAACTGCGAAAAGCGACCATTACTATCGTCGTGTTTCACCGCCCGCATGGAACAACTTGGCTCCCTCAGCAAGGGCTGTCATTAAATTTTACGTTCGAAACTCTTACTAAACTATGACTACGGAATTCAAGTTTGTTTAAAAACAGACAAAAATACCAGACCCAAGTACACGTATGACGTCTCGCTTAATTCTTCACGAAATGAGAAATGTTTCAGGTAGCAGTTGTATACAAAATCACAGCTATATTTTTCACGTCAAATACGTTCTTTCCTTTACGCGACAGCCAGGCAGACCTTAACATGACATGGCGAATTGCGTGCCGAGTAATTAAGCAAATATGCAGATATTGGTCACGTTAATTGCTATATCTAAGAGTATGCAATTTTTACGTACATAGATTATATACCTATAAATTAAGTATGAAATATTATCTGGAAGTCAGATATTACGAAATATTTCGACGGGCTAAAGGTTATGTATGACCGATAACCATGAAATCTACGTATACATACCCTTCTTTACAGAATAAAACAACGGGCCCTAATAGTAACCATGCTATATAATACGTACCATTTTTCATAACTTACCGTTATGGCAATAAAGAGTGCACCGCCATATGAATTAAACGGTATGACCACCAAACAAGGGATCAAGATGCAAGGATTTTAATGCACCTCACAGTGACGTTATATTTACATTTTATTTTCTAGCAGTTTATTGTCCTATGAAAAGTTTACAAGTTGTTTCATTCAACACATGGCAGGAGAGTTGGTACCGAACTCACATAAAGAAACCAAGATGTTGAGAGCAAGTAGGCTTGTGTAATACTTCGTCACAGTGTTCAGGAAGGCACGATTTGTACATTATGTAAGTCTAATCCACTCAGATGAAAATTATGTATGACAAACACTACTGAGCAGTGGTTAAACCAAATTTCAAAGCACTGTACTGGCAGTGGTCTACAGCAACAATGGAAAAGTGTCAATTTGTCATGACAATTGGTGTCTACATGATAAACAAGAACCTTCCAAATTAGCCCCATAGTGAGACTGTGTAAAGAAACAATACATGCTTGAAATAGTACCAAAAAAACACATAAACACAGGTAATGAATTACACAGGTCTAAAAGGCTGTGACAGTGACTCATTAATAGAGGACACTGTCCATCCACTAGTTGGGTGGTGTTCATTATTGCATATTTTGTGTGACACCTCTTGGTCCTCTTCATATGATTGTCTTTATAGTGATCATCATTTACAATTGTTATATACCTCAAGGTACTAGTGTGTGTCAATATTACAAAAAAAAAAAAAAACCCACAACATGTCTGTTAAATGTTCCTCAAATATTAACATTACTATCTTTAGAACTTAACACTATGTTATCTGGATTACCTGTAACCAAACGTTTGTGGCCTATACATAGAAGCACAGAATTACTTGTTTTGTGAACTGGTGTGGCAGACAGGTGACCCATGTTTGCATTGTGTATACTAGTAAAGGAATACCAGTGCACAGTTCATTGCCACTACCTGTTCAGCTGCAATACCTAATTTTGTGTTCTGCCAACAGCATGAGCAACTTGCTGAAATTTATAGTAAGTGGACATAGAGTCCTCCTTCCTTGACATGACAACATGGCAATCTGCACCCACTGGTCAGTGTTCACTGTCATCACTTATAATGCAGTAACCATCACAAAGCATGCAGACATTGAAATTCACAAAACTGAATTAAAATCACAATTCATAAACTTTATCAATATACAGATAAAACTGATAAAGTTGTCTTATGAACATTACTGCATGAATTATGAGAAATATGAAGTTTTATTAAGCATCAATATAATATACCTTACAATAACAGGACCAACATTCAATTTATACAATTCATGTGCATCAAACACAACTAGACACAGATGTGATGAACACATTTATTTCATTTTAAATGTTCAATAACAAACACAACTACTAATCAAATGTTTTTATTCATTTATTACGAATCAACACTAAAATGAAGACATACATCACAGATACATTATGGTGTAACTATTAAAACATGTCATAAATATACACACCACATTTCTAAGCCTCAGACAGGGAGGTACATAATCTCAGCAGTGTGGATATGCTCCACAATTTATATACAGGGGAACTGGTCTTGCGTCTCTTGAAGCATTGCTATCCACAGTGCATATTTTGCTGTTATGGTCAGAACTGTCATATAACTGCAAGCCTTCAAGTAAGATCTGAAAGTCAGATGGCAAAATATGTTGATCACGAAACTGGAAAAGAACATGGCAATTTATGTACACAGATTAAGGACAGTCACAACACAACAGTTTTGAAAAGAAACTGCTAAAACAGAACTCACACTTAGCTTAAGTACATTTTCTGTACCTGAAGGAAATAAAAAATAATTTAAAACCATATATGTTCACATTTTTTGTATCTGCAACATATGGATTCAAGTGGAACAGTCAGTGGTATCATTTGACATCAGAGAAAGAAGACGTTCAGAACCAGCGGAATGTTGAAGCAACCAAATGAACAGAAGAGGGTGTTCTTATCCAAACTGGAAAGTGAATCCACCAGGAAAGGAGCCACTTGTGAAGCTGAACTGACTTCCACCAGGTTCAGCAAAAAATGCCTGGAATACACTGTTAGGGTCAATGTCGCCTGGGGGAAAAAAAAAAAGCGGTATGTATTCATTATTCCTTTCCAACATGGAAAAAATGACGCCAAACTACAAGGTTTATGATATTAGAACTAGCACTTACTATACAAACAATATATGTTCAGTAAATGCAGGGTGCCATGCTCATATTCTACACATTCTGTGCTCTGCTTATTTAATTTTAATTCTAGTAATACTTTCCACTTTTCACAGGCCTACTGCTATTCATTCAGAATCATACAAAGGTTTTTAAATGTTTTAAAATGAAGAGGTGGTTGACATGAAACCCAGGGCATACTCAGTATTTAATGCACCACATGCCATAGATTAAACTGTATAGCAACTAGGTCTTTATGGCAGAAATTATGTACCAACAAGAGTATATTCCTAAAAATCACAATTTCAAACAAGCAGGCTTCATAAATACAAGATCTATTATCTTAGAATTGACAACAGAGGTATTATATCTGAATTATAACAAAAAAATTATATTATATTCTATGCACATTATAGTCCAAGATGTGTAAATGACAATTCTGTACACATTAATCTCAGTATCACTTACTGGCCATGCCTTCCATATCCTCAAGATCTTGACCATTGTCATAACGTGCTCTTTTCTTAGGGTCAGAAAGTATTCCATATGCTTCTCCAACTTCTTTAAATTTCTTTTCCTGTTCTCGTTTTTCACCATCTGACGCATTTGCATGACGATCTGAAATTGTAAAACTTATTTTTAGGTTCTGGTATTTTCTGCAGTTTTTATAACTCAGGGGTGACCTGGGAGCAACTGTACATTCTGATTTAATCCCTCCTTCATTGTTTCTAATGCTCCAATTATTATTATTATTATTATATTTATTGCTGCTGCTGCTGCTTTTAAATGTTTTTTGTATATTAGTTTCTGTTAACTTTGAATATTTTGTGCTGTTTATAATAGGCCCTGTGCTATTAAACTAGCATGTTAACCTTTTAAACCCTACTAGTTATGTGGTGCACCAACAAGTTTAACACTCAACAATTGTATGCTCTGCCTACACTATATTTATGTGTTTTGTATTTATCTCAGAATAAAGTGACTTCTGATTGGTTTTTATAACCGAGATGAAGAATGTTTACTGCACGGTACAAACTGGGTCTTTAAATAAAGCAGTCTGCACTTCACCACCACCACTGCCACAACTACTACTACTACTGTAGGCATATAGAATTAGCAATCCATTCAATAAAACAGTAGGCTTTAAATTGCACCTGGAGCTCACCATGATCTTGCAGTAGTTGAGATGCTATTTTGCATGATTAAGCAAAAGTACGGCCAAACCAATTTCAACAGGCTTTCAAACAAGTTACAAAATAAAAACACAATACTGCTGTATGTCATACACAAATAAATTACAGACTAACCAGGATGATGAACCAGAGCCCTCTTTCTGTATGCTTTCTTGACTTCATCTGTTGATGCATTCTTGTCTACTCCTAATATCTTGTAATAATCTTTGCGTTTTGATTTTTTCAAGGCCAGCTTTGCCTCTTGCAGTAGTCTTTTATTCTCTGTGAAGATCCAATACATTAGAATTGTAAACAACAGCAAAAATACACCTACAATATAAAACGTACTCAAAGGACGTTCAAAAGATTTTACCTCGACTATTATCCATTTTCAGTGCTTTCTCATAATCTCGTACAGCTTCATCAAAATCACCCAGCTCCATGTAACATTTTGCTCTGCGCAACAATGCTTTCAGGTAATTTTCATCCAAATTGAGGGCACTTGAGCAATCAGCTACAGCCTCATTAAGGCGACCCAGCTGAACAACACAAACAACAGATTTCAGTTTTCAATACAGTCTCCCCCCCCAATTAGTTACACTGTTTCAGATACTACCTTAGAACAAACTGTTGCCCTGTTGAAAAACAATTTGGCATTTGTTGACTTATTATTTGGATCTATTTTCAGTGCTTCAGAATACAGGTTATAGGCTTCACTAAGTCTGCCAGATTTGAACACTTCATTTCCTTCTTCCTTCTTCTGTCTCAAAGCCTTTGCTCGCTGAAATATGGAAATAACAGTAAAATATTTGTAATACCATGAAATACCATTTAAAGATACAGAAGTAACTGTATTACATCAAGTAATAAAAATACATTAGAATACAGTGCCCGTTTTATAGAAGAGGGTACAGGACACAGTTTGCTGAGTGTCCTTCATCTGTTTAACATATAAGTAGGATAAGGAAGACTGATCTCTTTCCTGAATTAAGTGTATGTGAGTCATTAAGTATGTCTCTCCTGTAGCATATTAAATATCAATTACAGTGACATGTGATGTCAAACACCAACTGACCAAAAAGAACAATATTCAGATTTCACCTTCTATTCTAATAACTAGTTTACATTACACAAAAATACGTAACATTTTGCATTCGATAACAGAAGTATGCTTGCATTCAAAACTGACACATACCTTGTAAATGTTCATTGCTTTCTGATGGTCTGGTGCAAGTCGTAAAACATGTTGGAAATGGGTGAAGGCTTGCTCCACATTGTCCTGGTAATATAAGCACATTCCACGGACATAAACAGCATCTGCATTCTGTTTGTCAATATGAAGTATGTCACTATAATCAAATAAAACACATCAGAGTAACAATACATGGCTTAGGAAAACTGTGAACACCCTAAACAAATCCACTGTCTTACACATGGCAAGAACTCACTGACCATCATCCCAGTAAAATGCACTGTGAAAATCTAAGGATTAACATAATTATGAGCTTGGATATCAGCATGTCCAAACATTATCCTTCATCAACAAGACTAGGACCTCTGAAGTCTGGTGCTGGCAGCTGGATTTAAACTTGGTATTTATAACTTGTAATGGTACAGATATTGAAAAATGTATGTATCTTTTGAAATATGCCTGGTAATGTTCTCATAAGAAGCATTTGAAAGAAAAAACACAGCTGACTTCCATATTATTTACTATCATACATATTAAAAAAAAGTCTATGTTCTAGAAACTGAACAAAATATTCTGTACCTATGTGCAAATGTAGAGCAAATGGACTCCTCCGGAGTACTGACAAAATTCTGATTACAGGTTTACCTTTGTGTGACACATGAAAACAGTGATCTATGGGCAGGCTGGCCTTGCACTCATTCACTTCTTCCTGGCTGAGAAACTCCAGGCAGCCAAATATCGATCAGTGTCCCACCTTTCAATGCCAGTCATTTTACCAGCTAGTGAGTTCAGTTTACTCTTGGGGTGCATTAGATATGTAGCTCCCTACACATCCAACAACTTCTGAACCATAGTTGGAAGAAGTTATGAATGTTCCATCTTGTTATCACATGATGATATCATGATACAGCCACTTATTTATTTATTTTTGACATAGCACTACATTCAGTAGCTGAATGATGATTGGTGAACAAAGAACATGAAAGGATGTGGAAGGATTTGGTGTAAACTGACCCCAATATTTTCACTGGACAGTCTGAGGACATGAAAACCTTCAAACTGGATAGCCCATCTCTCTGACAAGAGCTGAAGAACCTCATGGATATTAGGGAGAAGAACTACCTATTCAACCATGACATTCAGTGATGCAGCTATTTGATTTACAGTGAAAGACTTTTGGAAAAATTTAAAATATTTGGCTTATTAACAAGGAAAACATCTTTAAAGGGTAAGTCAGAAAACATATCTCATTATTCTGTACTAAATTGATATTCACTCATGAGAATACTGCTCCATATAAATTCTACCACCAAACCACATTTTAAGCCTTGCCTTCTTCAGCAATTATGATAAATTTGTGAACACAGAACTTATTTTTACAACCACAACTCAGAAATTAACAGCCCAGTTTTGCTCAAACTATTCCAAAGTACCAATTCTCTGTTCCCATATTTTGCAGTTTTCATCTCTTTCTGGGTCAGCTGGTCAAGTTACTGACTGCTTTGAAAAATGAGTCTCAATTGTACATATCTATATATACCCAGTGACACTGCATCATATCCTGTAAGGACAAAATCTCAACCATATTTATAGTTGTGGGAGAAATTCCAGGCTCTTCAATGGTACTTTTGCAATGAGCATTTTAAGTTGCATCCACCTACTTTATAATGCCCAGTTTTCTTTAACTGACAGCAGCTTATATTGAGTTTCTGATTTGGTATCCATGTTGATCACATGTTCAATAATTTATCACTCCACAGGATGAAAACTGTACACGCACATGCAACCGTAACTGTATATTGAGCATAAAGAAGATGCTTACTTTGCAATTTCTTGCGCTTCCTGATACCGTCCAAGGAATGCCAAGCACTCAGCTTTCATTAGTTTAAATCTGGTACATGGAACCTGCTCAAGTATTCGATCCATACAAAATACAACCTACAAACATAAATCTTAGTATTACCAGCTGTATAACAAACAGCATATCTATTTACTGAACTACGAGTATTTTTTCTAACTTAGCACCTAAAAAGAGATGTCTGTTTATGATTATAAGCATAAAAAAATACTGCACTGTGAAAAATGTCTGTAACACTTGTAGTGTTTGATTACAAAGTTACTGTCAACACTGTGGTTCCTCTATTATGGATCTTAAAACTTCATGATGTTAATCACGTTACCTCTGGTTTTTCAATACAGGAGGCCTGATGTTATCAATGCTGGGTGCCAAGAGCTAAAAAGTTAATGAACCCTACACAATGTAAATAGGCGAATGTAAATGTACAGTTGTCCCTGTCCACATCATGAAGGCATATAGAGGGAGCAGAGGTACAGCTCCACTCATTCACAACCTCAGCAACAAATAGAGGTGAGTGGTCACCTTCATGCCTTGGCTGCTTTACTCCCAGTGAAATAACCTTGCTACCCACGGACTAGGAGACAGGGTGGGCCCCAGAGCCAGTCTGGATATTCTGGAGAAAAGGAAGTTCTTCCACCTACACACGACCAAACCCCACATTGTCCATCCCTTAGCACAGTCACTACCTCATTATGCTTACCCATCTCCTACTTCTACACTGTAAGTGCCATGTATGAAGCAGTATAAAATTCTTTCAAGTAATTTATTTTCATTGTTATACCGTGCATGTTGTCAAGTCACTCAATTATTTTACCAACCACTGCACTTATATAAATTTATAAAATCTACATCTTAAAACATTAAAAAAGCTCCGACATGTTTTGGTCCTAAGACCATCATCAGGGAGCTATATCGACCTTGCTAAAGTTACACTATTAAAAGTCATATTAATTTCACTGTACCAGTTGGTTTTGTGACAGCATGCCATGTTGTGTTGTGTTGCCAAGAGTGCCCTGTTATGGACATCCATAACAGGGCACTTTTGGCAACACAACACAACACGGCATGCTGCCACAAAACCAACCGGAATAGTGAAATTAATATGACTTTTAATAGTGTAACTTTAGCAAGGACGATATAGCTCCCTGATGATGGTCTTAGGACCGAAACATGTCGGAGCTTTCTTAATGTTTTAAGGTATAAATTTATAAAAGTGCAGTGGTTGGTAAAATAATTGAGTGTCTTTCAAGTAACTTAAAATTTATATGTAACCTTCACACAAATTAAAGAGATCAAAAGAACACTGTTAACACTCAAGAGAGTACTGTATAAGAAAAACCTGTGTCATACACTTCAATCAATGTCATGTATCATGGCATTTCAAAACTTAAGGAACTTCAGCCATGGCAAGAATCTTGGAATTTAAATGCCATTACTCCAGTTAATGAACATATATATATGCAGTAAGTGCTGTATATGAAGTCTTATAAACTTTCTCAAAATACTCCAATGGTACATGCAATGTTCATTTATACCTTTAGAAAGTAAAATGGCCATTAAAATTACCAAAACTAAACCAAAATCAAAACACTCTAGCAAAATTTGGTGTAAGATACGTCATATTCAGTCAAGTAGTTTGCACACTGTTATGGGTGGGGAAATGTGTGCATATGGTCTTAAAACCTCTGAAACACACCAAAACAATGACAAAAATTGATGATAAAGGTTTTTATACTACAACTCTTCTTACAACACAAAGATTTCACAAAACATAATTACCTTTCTGTAGTCTTGTTTCTGGTAAGCTTTGTTTGCCTCCTCATCAAACCTCCTAATAACCTCCAGTTTCTGAACCTCTGGTATTATGGCTGCATTATTAGGACTCAGTTCTTTGACAACAGAAATTGCATTATCTGCTGCTGATAAATCACCCAAGGCTAAGCTACATTTAGCAATTCGAATATACCCCTGCAATAAACATATGTGCACTAGTACAAAACATA
>Ga0131853_10003889_pt1 | contig 26815 bp, 20 predicted proteins | sample TergutLab28metaG_FD_92764 | JGI IMG/M metagenome (GOLD analysis project Ga0131853, IMG submission 92764) | Labiotermes labralis P1 segment gut microbial communities from Petit-Saut dam, French Guiana - Lab288 P1 (version 2) (version 2) | ecosystem: Host-associated > Arthropoda: Insects >... | reverse complement strand
TTGACTTCTTCATCGCTTGAAAATCGTTTACCCCAAAGAAATTTTTTCATAACTCGGAATAGAAAATAATCCGAGGGAGCTAGGTCTGGACTGTAGGTTGGGTGATTTAGCTGTTGGAACCCACATTGCCGAATGGCAGTTTGAGATTTTGCAGACATGTGCACTAGCGCATTGTCATGAAGGAGCAGCACGCCTGCTGAGAGCTTTCCTCACCTTTTCTCTTTGATTGCCTGTCGCAAAGCAGTAATTGTGTTAGCATAGGTCTGCCCAGTTATGGTAGTCTTCAGTGGCATGAATTCTAGAAGCAGAAGTCCTTTCTCATCCCAGAAAACAGTTGCCATGACTTTGCCAGTAGATTTTTCAACCCTAAACTTCTTAGGGGTGGGGGAAGTCTTGTGCTTCCACTGCATGGACTCCATTTTGGACTCAGGATCTCTGTGATATACCCAAGTCTCGTCTCCTGTCACCAAACATTGAAAAAATGTTCTGGATCCTCAGTGAGCAGATCCAAGTTCTCTTGACAGCACTGGCGACGAGTGTCCTTCTGAAAAGGACTCAGCATTCTTGGGACCCATCTTGCACTGACCATGGACATGTCCAGCTTTTCATGAATAATGATCCAAACTGCTCCTGCTGAGATGCCTGTCCCTTCTGCTAATCTTGACACCTTCATTCACCTATCTGCCAAAATCAAACTTTCCAATTTCTGACACATTTCTTCAGAAGTCGCTTCCACAGGACGCCCAGTGTGAGGGTCATCTTCAATCGACTCTCTTCCCCACTTAAGTTGTTTACTCCAAAATTTCACTTTGTAGTAAGAAGGGGCAGACTCCCCATAAACTTCCACCATGCGTTCAAGTATCTCCTTTGGCTTCTTACCTTCTTTAGTAAGAAATTTTATAACTATCTTTGCTCCAAATTGAGTAGTTTCTTAGAAACCTCATACACAGGTTCACTTGACATGCTCTCACTCTGACAGAATCGCACTGAGCTGAGGCTGCATATGTGACACCTCAAGACATGTCCCAACATGCACAGACTTGTTTTAATCTGCTCATTGCCTTCTTTCCTGCTTAGGTAGATGAATTATTGAACGCTCCTCATAATCCGCATCTGATTTTTTAGCCCTCTGAAACTGTAAAAAGGGTGCGGATTAGATTTGAGAATATAGGGTATATTCAAATTGAAATGTTGATTGTGACCGAAGAATTATATTTTGACATTTCTTCATAAACACGCATTTTTTTGCATGTTGTTGGAAGTGTGTAAAACTGTTAAAGAAAACTATGTTATGGATATGTTAAAAGTGATTCCTCTTTTTATATATTTTTATTTTAGTTTGAATAAGCTTCGTTGTTTAAGGGTGTTACACTTTTCAAATTCAAATTTAGTTTTCAGATGTGATTGTATTTGTATGGTTCTAGATTGTAGAATAATATTTATCTTGCAGGTGGTATCTTCAAGGAGACAGATGTTGGAAAGTGGGTTCACTTGGTGTGTGCTTTGTATGTGCCTGGTGTTGCATTTGGTGAAGTTGACAAGTTGTCGAGCGTGACATTGTTTGAAATGCCGTACAGCAAATGGGGTGCTAAAACATGCTGCCTCTGTGAAGATGCACGCTTCAGCCGTACTGGTGTCTGCATTGGGTGTGATGCTGGCATGTGTCGCACTTTCTTTCATGTCACCTGGTGGGTCTTCTGTCTCTAGTTGTTATATACCCTGTGTTAAAGTTAATAATATGATTGAACAGTTTTATTATGTGATCAAGTTTTAAAATTTTTGGTTTTAGGTATTAAGGTTTTAATTTTCGTGAAGAAGTGAGCTCTTTATCTTGAAGAATGTGCGGAAGTTTATAAATATTTTATGTTGTATAATTTTGGTTTTTGGGGTTTGGCTGCCTTTTGTGTTGAAGCTCTTCCAACACTGTGGTGTACATTGTGGTCACCACCTACAGAGTGAATGCGAGGTGTGGGAAGCAAGTCAACTTGGCATCAGGGTAGGGTTGTGGTTGTGGAGCATTGTGTTACCAAGTGGGATGGAACCACATGGTTTAGAAGATTTGGAGGAAAAGAGTGGATGCCATTTTTTTGCTGAGTTTTAATTAATCTTTTCGGCTGAATGTATGATGGTGTTTGCCTATTTTAATGGCTTCCCTGCTTTAGGGATAACAGATGTGCTATTTGCTGCTTATGTTATGGGCGGTGATGCACAGAATTCTAGTGGCCATCACTTCTGTCCTCATAACCTCTTGACTGAGACCTTAGGTTATCTTGTGAATGTTACCCCTGTGTTTGTCCTTTATGAAATGCTCGCTTACGGCTAATTATTGATTCTGTATTCTGGAATCAAAGATGTGTTCAGGGGCAGTCACAGACACGTAGGGGCTGGGGATCTTATAAATGCTGGGGTTTTGTGTTTGGTGTTGTTTCTCTTTAGGATCCCCTTCTTCTATTGTGTGATGCTGCATGACAGGGTGAAGGCAGTGGGTTTTTTCAAAATGTGGTCTGGTTACCCTGTGATACAGCATCACATCCCAGAAAAATGGCATCCTTGGCAGCACCACTAAAAATATCAAAAGTCACATTGTTTCTTCTTAATTGGCCTGAGGCAGGTCAACTTCCTGAACAGCCTGGCAATGTATTTTTTTCTTCTTCATATATGGCATATTTGCCTTGATTTTGCTTATCCTGTCTTCCATTATTGGCATTGTTCTTGGTTTTCTTGGTGGCCCCAGATGTTCTGGTAAGATCCTTTATGCCTCTTGAGCAAGATGACATCTCGTAACTTCAGATCCTGGCTACTTTGCTTCTAGGGACAGTTGTTTGTAGCCATCAGATAGGAGGCTGTTTGGGTTCCTAGAACTGGTTTGATCTTAGGATGAATAAGAATGTCTGACGTAGCAAGGAAGAGAACCTTGGTTGTTCAGCTATAGCTCAGTCACTACACAGTGTCCAGGCTCTGAATACCTTTCTGTGAAGGTTATTATTATTGTATGAGTTGTATTGCATATGCTTACTGTTTGTATGAGAAGGGAAGTACTTTGTTATTAAACTTTTCAGTGGTTGCTTGACACTGATGACATTTGGTACTATTTCAGACAGGTATTCCCTTCTATTAAAGTGCTGCGTGGTGCTTGTCAGAGTCACTGGAGACCAAAGAAACTACAAGGGAGTATTGCTCATTCGAGGCTGTTAAAGGCGGAGAATTAAGTGTCATTGATATTCATTGTTACATTTTTAGGCATGTTCAGAAAATTGCAAAAAGTGACTGGTAGCTTTGTAATGTCTGTCTCTCCCCACGTGGAACATCTCGGCTTCCACTGGTTGGATTTTCATGAAATTTGCTACGTGAATATTTTTCAAAAGTCTCTCTGGAATATTCAAGTTTAATTAAACTCAGCCAAGAATAACGGGCACTTTGTGTGAAGACCAATAACATTTATGATTTTATCTTGCTGGGTTCTTTTTAGAATGAGAACTGTTTCATACAGAATTTGTAGAGAAAATCAAAACACACATTTTGTGTTAATTTTTTTTTTGAAAATCGTACCATTTATGAGATAATGTGGAAAAATACTGTAGAGCCAGGGAGGCCACAGATGACAATATGGCAGATATTGCATTCTGTGTACTTAATGCCTCAAATACTCAGAATATAAAATACTTATTGCCTTTCAACTGCAACAGTGGTTGCATGAATGTGTCTGAGTGTTATGTTATGCGTACATTGGCTGTGTGGTTGCACATATTTATGTATGATTCTTGCATCCTGAAAATTAATGGAGGCAGCTGCAGACTGTTTTGCTTTCATCTATGCTAGGATTTTCTGTTAGGTGAGAATTATGTTTTATGTTATTGCTCTTATCTGTTCAGCAACTTTCCATTAGCCGACATAATTCATGTGACAGCATTGATCTATGCTGGGACTTTGGTACTGACAGGACTAATCTGCGTGAGGTATTTCCCAGTGGTTGTATTATGTTATGGCACCAAACTGTGCTAGAACTTGTCATTAACAGGCAAGTATGTGTCATGTTACAGTGCTCAGAGGGAAGGACTTCTGTCAGAGGCTCATTCTGAAGAAGTTGATCAAGCAGATCCCTTCTATGCGCACTGCAAAATGCATACCGACAAAGCACTCATGAGGTAATGGAACCCAAATAAAATTTTGGTGCTCTGTGTGTGTGTGTGTGTGTGCACAGATGTGCAGAGTGTTCTGCATAAGGTGTGCCTAACTTGAGGATGTTATATGAGTCATTTTGAGTAAAAAAATTCAATACCAACCTATGCCCAGTTACCAGCCATTACATCGCTAGGTGCACAGTACTGTATGGTATCAGTTTTTTATGAAGAAGCTTTCTGCTTACTCCTGCCTATGATAAACACCAGTCCATTGTACACTTCCATTTCTCCTGTATGGTATCTGTAAATACAACAATTGCAGGTCAGTTAACAGCATGTCTGAGGCATGTTGGCTGACAACAGAATACCATATTCGCCATTATTCTACTTGGTGGATTGGTTGTTTTGGTCCACAGGCTTGGCCCATGAGGTTACCAGGTTTCATTCCCCTGGACTACAACTTGTGGAAGCATCACATGATGGACATGGACCGCCAACAAAAATTAGTGACCAGAGCAGTGCTGTGATTATATAAAGAGAAATGAATAAATTATCCAGAAGGCAACAGCTGCTTAATTGATATCTTTCTTTTGAGGTTTTATGATGTATAATTTTTTTTTTACAGTGTGGTGAACATATGTACTGTAAAATTGTGGGTTTCAGCCATGCATATATATTACAATGCTCATAGCAGTGTAATGTTTGATAATTCAGTGTGCGTTGGTACAGAATTTTTTTGCACAAAAGTCTCGCATGGTATTGTGAAGTTGGATATGCCGTATGGTAACATCTGTGCAACTTTTGTTTAAACATAATTTTTTTAGAATGAGAATACCCTGGCTGCTCTGCAGAAATTTTCTTATCCTTTGCTTGATAACAGTAAATGAACCGTATGAGCAAACTATGTGACCCTGTTCATTATGGAGTTATGTGTGAAATGTTCTTTAAAAATCAGCAGTTACATACATATGGCACTGGTGTGTTGTCTTGGTGCAAACACCAATTGCATCTGTACAGTTGCCATATCTCAGATACCTGTCACAAAGATAATTCATGTAACAAAACAGTAAATGCTCTTTATATTTGTACCATGTAATTTTGGTGCCATTTGCACCATTATGTTCTGCTCAATGACAGAAGTCACCCTTGAGAAGATTCAGGGTAAAAGTGATGATTTGTGATGACTCATGAAGTATGTTTTAAATAATTTTTGAACATATAAGCCGTGCTCCAAATTGCAACTTAAATGTAATTATAAAAATTAGCATAATTTGCTCAACAGTAGTTAATTTTAACACAGGTTTTTTGTAGGAAATGTGGAAAGGTAGGTGGTATTATATCAGAATGCAGCAGTAATACAGTCTTAAATATAATGTGTGATACTTTAATTTGCCTTATTAAATTAAATACCTTCTGAACTTCTTTGTCATGATAATTTGTTTATTTAATTTTAATATATTAAAATGGAGGCTTAAAATGTTACTCGTCACCATTCTCTGTTAACTTGAATGTAGTGGTTAGGCGAATGCACACTCGATTAAAACAGTTTTCATTTTTTGTGTGTAGTTAGCAAGTGTTAGAAAACTGATATTTTTGGAAGCAAGGATGCAGAGACCATGGGCTTGAGTAATGTTTAAAGTTACTGCAGCTCAGTATAAAGGTAAAGTTCACTCTAGAACAGGCCATGAAGTCCCAGAAGGGGAGCAGTGGTATAGCTGTTCTCTCTTTTTAACCTCAGCACTAGATGGGGTGGGTGGTCAATGTCATGCCCTGGCTGCTTTACCCCCAGGACAGACCCGGTACCCATTGTACAGGAGGCTGGGTGGGCCTCGGTGCTGGTCTGGATGGGTGCAGAAAGTCTCACCCCCCCACTTGGATTTGATCTGCAGACTGTCCAGCCCATAGCGAGTGAACCAATTACGCTGTCTCGGCCTAGGCTCTGGAGATTCAGTAAACCCAAGTGGCAGCTTTTGTTGATGTTTGTAAGAAGTGCAGTTCATTGTGGTATTTTAAAAGTTTACCAATTAAATACAGACTTATGATTTGCAGGAGGCGTCGTCGCAATTGGTTGGCTCTCCAGTTACGTACAAGACAGCGTCAGATTGATTACCAGCAGGTTGGGCACAGTAACACTGCTGAGCAGCTGCGAATCCAGCGTAAACTTGCGAAATACCGACAAAAGTATCTTTCACACAAAACATCAAGAATTCCTCCATGGGGTAAGGTGATAATGCAGATAGTTTTCCATATCATAAGTAAAAAATGCTTTAATTATGTTATTTAGTATTAGATGATAAAATTTGTGAATAGTAAGGAACATAGGTGGTAACCTAATGTTAACTGGGCAAGTTAGGAAATGTGAACATAGATTACTGATTCTCACATTCTGTTCTCAGAAAGTATTGCTTGGTGGAAGTAGTAACTGTCCACAAAATTTGCAGATTTTATTCAAGTAGTTTTTTTGTGGAATGTTTAACAACATGGCCTTTGTGCAATAACATGTGAATGTTTTGAATTCAGGAATGAAATTTTCTTTGGAGATAGATATACATACAAATTCTGTGCAGGATACTTTTAATTTTTTTTTAGACTCTTCAGTCCCTTGAAGTATGCGATATCACATTTCTGTTCCAACACTTGTGATCTTGTTATTGATTTCAGTACCAACCCAGAAGATGCCTCGGTTGCTGACTACCAGTGCATCTGCATATCGAAAATTGCTACGCAAAGCGGAACTCATGGGTATTGATACACAGGCTCTGGAGATTCAGGAAGCCCAAGTGGCAGCTCTTGTTGATGTTCGCAAGAAATGGCATATTCCTCCTGCCTTTAGGTATGTTATGTAGTGTTAATGTAACTTTTTGAGTAACCTCTCTTATTTAATAGGGGAAGAGAGCTATATGGCATCATGTGTGTGTCTTGTCATAACTTCAGAACCACTTAATACATTTTCATAAAATTTGGTATGGGCATTATGTTATTGCAGGCTACCCCATTTTGGTACTCTTTTAATTCCCTGCCATCATTTAAGCCAACATGATGACTAGGAATGAAATGGCAGCACTACAGAAAGAATGCTTTACGTGGAATTATAGAGGGAAAATTTTTTATTGCAGATCAGGCAGTTGGTATGGGAGGGGGTATACTTTATTTTGTACCTGAGCAGTACAGCTGTCATGGAAGTGTTACCATGTGGGAAGCTTGAACATGCTGGGGATTTGGAGTCTGTCTTTCCCCTGCATTTCAACTTATCTTGTTTTTAAAAAAAAAAGTTTGAAATTGTTGACCTCCTGTTTCTAAGCAGGCTTTGCACCTTCTAAAAATATTTGTCCACACATGACAGAACTCTTGGTTTGAAATTTGCATTGGAATATTATTGTCCAACCGTTGCAAAGAATGTGGATTTTTCATATATAATCTGTCTGTTAGTGCCACCACATAGATATTGATTTCATGGATTTGAGTCTGGAGCTGGGAGGCCACATTACATAAGTCATCAGCCGTTCACAGAATACCTCTTCTAGTTTGTCAGTGAGGAGTTTTTCATGTCAGTAATGCCATTTTCCTGTATGAAGTAACTGTTAATTTTCTCTTCTGTTACTTCCATGTGGTGATGTATTGTTATTATCATTTGTAATTTTCATGAGTCTGTATATGGCAGTTGTGTCTGAAAATACCTTAATTAGTTAAGGGGTTACAATTAATATTTCAGCGTGGAATTCATTGGCTATTACTTGGATCGCAACGTGAGATTAACCTCTATGAAGTCCAAGCTGGAGGAGCTGCTGGAAGTTAACATCCAACTTCAAAATGAGCAGCAAATGTTAAGATGTAAATATGATCAAGTAAGTGACTTTTGAACTTTGTACTCTCATTTGCTGTAAAATTATGATAGTTTGCATGAGCTAAAGGTAAAGTGAAATTTGTTAAATTAATTTTTGTCATGTAAACAGGAAAGTGGTGTCCATTGCAGGTTCGTAGATTTAAAAAAACTGAGCTACTGATTCAAGAGTGAAACCCCTCGCTCTTGAGAGTGAAAGACCTTCGGGGTTTCTAACTGAAATTTGTGGATGATGACATAGGAAATTTTTCAACCACTTCCTTCCAGTCTTTTCATTTCTCTTGCAAAATTGGTTTTTAATTCTGTTTCTTACAGCAAGTTGGTAAACAAGACGCATGACGTCTGCCGTTGTCAAGCCAAAAAGCTTTCTACCCATCAAAAGACAGTGTTCAGCCAGATCATTTTCTGCTTCACAAGGAAGAACTTGCTTCCTACCCAGTTTTGTTTTTACTGTTTCACTTGATCTTTTCTGCCAGTCTTTAACATAATACCATAGTGTTGTTTGTGGCACGTTGAAAACTCTGGATGCTTTGTAGCTGACATTTCCTTGTTCCTTATAGCCTCAATTGCTGCCTACATTCTTTCGGGGTCCCATTTTTTCCTTTGAGCCATCTGTAATATTATATAACCCAGAAGCAATAATTCACAAGGTACTGACTTCCTAATATGGGGAACCCCATATTAGGCTCCTCAAACCTCCCCATAATATGTGCAAACAGGTGCTCGAGAAAAAGGGTGAATAAAACAGAAGGACATAAAATTGTACCTATGAAACAGAGCTAGGGTTTAAGATTGCATTTAACAGAGAACAGAGCACCAAACTAATTCAGAAAAATAGCTTACCTTCAACGGCTAATAAGTCACAGTTTAACGATAAGCAAAAATTTCACAGCACATCAAAACAAAGACTCCCAGTCAGTACTGTCCTGAGCAACTGACCGTTTATACTTTGATTACAAAGAACAGCCTCATGTGCTTGATCAATTACATTCTTAAGCAGAGAGTGCAGCACCTCCTGATATGAAATAATGCACCTCCCCATATTAGGTGACTTTCCCATATATTCTGAACTGTCACACAGTGGTGATGTAAACTGAGTCCCGAACTTATTTTGAGTTTACTAAGTGCCAGAAAGGTGAATCCCAGTGGCTGTGCGGACTAAGGCACGAGTCCCTGGCTGCTTGCTTGCTGAGACTGAGGGATTCAAGTCCCACTGGGGGCATGGAATGTGAGTGTTGTGTTGTGAGGTAGAGGTCTCTGCGACAGGCTGATCACTTGTCCAGAGGAGTCCTATCGAGTGTGGTGTGTCTAAGGCGGGGATTACATGTGGCTACTTTACTTGCTACTTGCCAGGCAGAGAGCAAGCAGGGAATAAACTATCTGTGCCTATTACGTGTAGGAACGAAAAAGCTGTGCAGTCAGCAAGTAGCACTTTAGTTCATAATTTGGTGTCTCAGGGATGAACTGAAGAATTTTAGTGTTTTATCGCAAGGTACTTACTGTCCGCATCAGTTACACTGAGTGAGTTTACAAGTGGGATAATTTACTAATCAGTGAGTAGTGAGTGAAGTTGAACAAACTTCAACTTTATTTGCTCGGATTTAGTCGTCAGAAAGTTTAATAGCTGCTAAAGAACTTGCTGGTAACTAGTGTGAATTGTAGTCCTGTGTTTTTCACACCAAACGGAGTGTGATTACAAAGCCTCAAACACAAGGAGGTGTAGGCCCACTCAGGGCTGTGGAACCATGAAACAAAAATGCCAGAAGAGGTACGTGAGAAGTATAATTTGAGCTAAGACTTAACTGTGGAAGGTTTATTTGTAATGTTGATATTTTGTAACTCAACTGACAACTTGGATGTTGGTGTAGACGGTTGAGTTTTCATGTTGTATGATTTTGGTGAGGCCATGTGTTCTTTCTTGTTGGCTGTCTTGGCCACTTACTCTGATAATGCAGCAGTTTGGGGGAAGAAAGGTGACCTACATAATGATGGTGGCATAATGTAATTTGCATGTGGAATATGGCCGTTATACTGCAAAGCAGACATATGAAAATGTTTTAAACATATTAATGGCTTATGAGTTTCAGTGGATATCGCTTATATGGCCAACAGAATTATGAAGGATATTGGCTCCTGTGATGGTGGGAATGTTAACAGTTACCTTGGTTGAATTATTGCATGAGTGGATTGTAGTTGTTGCTACAACTGTTTTATGTGTTGCCTATAAACAGGGAGTTTTATTTACTCTTTAAGCAATGGGAACGGCACCCCCGATTCTAACACACAATTTTATTGCTTGGCATTTGTACATGTTTTCAGGAATGAATTGTGTACATATGTTGGGGACTGCCTGTATTAAAAATCTTTATTTTAAGACCACTAAATATTATCCAGAAGACTGAAGCGTAAGTGGGATTGTTTTTGGTTTATTTAGTGGTGTTTTTATAGCTGCGTAGATTGTGTAGTATGGAATGATAACAAGATCATGAATAATGAATTGTGTAGGTTTTCAGAGACAGTTTTTGTGAGCATTTATTTGGAGGAACTAAGAAAACCATGAAAAATCTGAGTGTAGCTGGTTACCTCTGACGTTCCAAATATAGAGTATGAGTGAGTGCTCAGCACTCCAATGTAACATTTTTAGTATAGAGGGGGGGGGAAGAACAATATTAAAACGGATTATGTAAATGGTATTGATGACGGGAACTTGAATAAAAGGTCTTTGGATAGTATCCACAAGAAGTGTTGTATTATTTTGATGGTAAACTGTAAGTAGGTATTTCTTGAGGAGCAGAATAAGTAGTTGCTGTTGAAGGAGGGTCTTGTAATGTGGAATTGCTTAACTGGATGGTATAGTTTAATCATTGGCTAGGCATCATGTGAGTAGGCAAAGAATGAAGTTATCATGTTTGCAATCATGGACTAAAAGTGGACATGCAGTATTTATGTTTGAAACCATCAATATAGGGGGTGTGGAAATAATGGTGCATGCATTCTTAACCATGAATTTGACATGATTGATACTCAGTTTCATATTGTTTCCATGTGGTGCAGAGATTTAGAATGAGTGTTGGTGTATCTCTGTTACTACTTTGTGCCTTAATGGTATCACATACTGGTCTTCAGAGCCACAGAATGTGACACTGAAGAAACTAATTTGCAGTAGCCATGCTGGAAATCAAACTCTGGGTGCTTGTTTATAGGGCAAATGAGGCCACATATTATTCAGTCTTGAGTCTCACCAGTGAGAAATAATTACTGTATTATGTCATCAGCTGCTGAAGGAGAATGCAGACTTAAGCAGGACAAGTGTGGCCTTGAAACAGACAATTCACAAGTACCATTCTGCTGTCCTGCATATCTGTCCTTCCAAAGATCTGCCTGCTATTGATGAACTTGGTAAACCTCCACCTCGTGTACTGACAGTCTCTCCAACTGGGTCTGGATCGAGACATCAGGTAGTGCGACCAGAAGTACGACTTTCTAATCAGAGAGCTGGTGAGTGTGGCCAGAAGTGTTCCGTATCTATGCCCTTTTTCATCATATATCTGCACATTCATTATTAGATAGCTAAACAGACACCATACCCTGCCTCTTAAACATTTATTTTTAAATTGTTTCATTTTTGCCTAGGTCTCTTTCCTTCAGGGTTTGTGACTGAAATGCCAGTGCATTTTTCACCTCTACCATGTTTCCGCCATTTTATTGTCCTTGGTTTGATCACACAAAATAGTATTGGTTGAAGAGTGCAAATTATGAAGCTTCTTATGCAACTTTCTTCAGTTGCCTTTGCTTCCTCCCTATTAGGTCCAAATGTCCTCACAAGAATCCAGTTCAGAAATAGTCATGTAAAAGCTGCTGGCAAAAGTATAGTTTGTATGATTTAATCTTTACATTTTTGGGTGAGACAAGTTATTCTGAACTAAATGGAAACTAGAATTTGCCAGATTTAACCTCCTGTCAGTTTATTCATGAACAGAGTTTTGATTTGAACTTGAGAGATTTTTTAAGGATTCATTTCATTCATTGTTTTCTCTGCCTTTACTTTTAGACTGTATGTTGTGTAGAGCCTCTGTGGTTTTCTTTGCATTATTTATGTTTTTTTTTCAAATAAAATTCATCACACAAAATGTGTTCTTATACCACAGGTTAAAATTGTAGGCACTTTTCTTACTTTGTATGGGTAGGAATTCAGAAGATTTGTTGCTGTCTAGACTCTTCACTGTGATTCTTTTTGCTCTTAAGCAAGTTTTCTTGAAGATTTTTTTCCTCCAATTTCTTTGTAAAATCATGTACTTCTGTCTGGAGTATGTTCCCTTTTCATGACTGCAGCTGCATGTGGCCTTTGGGGCCTGTCTGTTTGTTTGTTCCTTGTCCCTGGCTATTAGTGACCACTGTGTCCTCTGTGACCCATTTTTGTCCCCCTCATGTATATCTTTTCCAATATGGCTGACATTGCCCTGAATATGGTGGCATTATGTTTATGTTTCTTCATAATGTTTTGTCTTGCTTACAAGACTGTCGAAAACTTAGAGTTGAAAGAAATATTCTTGGTCCAAAAAGAATTTGACTGTAAATTAGGGAGACCCTGACCATAGAAATATTACATCAGAATTGTTTGTTTTTCTGTTCTCATTATTTAGAGCTCTTAGCATTTAGAAATGTGGCACATGTTTTGACTGTGATGTAATAAAATGCAGTTTTGATTGTGTTCATTCTGGTTAACAGAAACAGGTCCAATCCCGCTCAATGAGTGTGGGATTTGCCATCAAACAAAAGACCAACACCTTCTGGCCAAGTGTGATACATGCCACCTTTTCTATCACTTGGGGTGCCTCAATCCTCCACTCACTCGCATGCCCAAGAAGACCAAACTTATGGGATGGTAAGTGAACTTTGACCAATACAGTGACACATTGAAAGAGGTTAAGTAGATTACATACATATATATTTACAGGCATTACATTAATCTGAAGGTGGGAGTGTGTACAGGATGTGGAATAAGTTAAAATACAATACATACAAATTAGAAAAATTCAAAATATTGAGTTAAGTGTTTCACCAAATCGTATGTTTAAAGGTTTGTGAGCAATTCTTAAACATTAAGGGTTTAGTAGTTGAGTAAATGGAGTGCGTATTTAAGTGTTTTGAATGCTATTTTAAAATGCTCTTTTTTATTCATCATACTTTGGGACTTTGTGACAGGTGGTCGCAGATTTTGATGCCAGCATAACTATTACGATTAAAACCAACTACATGTTCTCTTGTTATAATTTTAATTTCACAAAAGCTGTTCCACAAGTTTTAGGCCATGAAGGTCCATCATCAGGAAGTCATTTATAGAATACAAACATTATGGCATATTGTTATGTCCAAGTATATATGGCATTATGGTGAATCATCAGTATGTATTATATATAGGATGGAGTAGATACACAGCAGTGGAAGCAGTCTTGTAGTTAGGAGAGTACCAACCCCATCCTGTAGAATAGGGCATGAAAACATGGCATCAGAATTATGACAGAAAACAGCACTGAGAAATGCTTGACATCTAATAATGCACAGAAACTGTCTTATGGCCACCATCTGTTGTTTGCAAAAGTTAGGGAGGAAGTAAACACAAGACATAAAAAATATGATTGAAAAGATTTTTATCTCAACACATTTGGTCCCATATGCGAGTTTGGTTGTTCCATTGTGCTTTGTATAGACTGCTGTATCAGACCATACCATATGGTAACACACTATAACAAGACAAAATATTTATACTTCAGAATGCATGTTGGGTGTTACATACTTCTTTTGTCATTTGGATTAACTACCATTTGTGATTCCTTCATTGCATGTAGGTAGCTTTCATATATGAAGTGAAATACCGCAAACTACTTGTGCAGTATGATAAGAACTGAACTTGTAGGTAAGCCAGGATTAGAGTGACGGTGTTAAAATCTTCCTCCTCCTCCTCCCCCTGCTTCCCTTTTGTGTTATTTAGAAACTCATAATTTGTTTATTTGTAGGCAGTGTTCAGAATGTGACAAAGAGACATCAGGATCTGACTTTGAGGTTGTAGACACTGAGGCCCCACGTCGACTTCGCCACAACAAAGAAGCTGAGAAACCTATAGGACCAGTGACACCAAAAGTAAGTAGCTGTGTTTGTCACTATACTGCATGAGTGCAACCTGGAACTTCTTGTTTGTCTTCTTTAAAAAGGTATGGTCATTGCATAGTTATTAGCAGTCAGTGAGTTAACACATTATGGAGGGTATGGTGAAGAAGGAATGTCTGTACACGATATATTTACTAAAGAAGGAACTTCCCAGAAAGGTTTTTAAAGCATGAAAAACAAGGCCAGTGAACATATGCATTTTTTTGTAGGATTTCTACAAAAATTTCCTCATTTTAAAAGACTGAAGTCTGGGGTGAATTGTAAATAGAATCATTCTTGTGTAGGTTACAATTAAACCCATAGAGCCACAACCAGTTGGTCCACCAAGGCCAGCATTTACAATCCGAGGTGCTGGGTCTCCTACAGTGACTGTAACTTCACCTGTGCTCCTGAATTCAAATTCTGTGGCAGCTACAAGCAACTCTGTGGATCATCAGGTACAGAGGCAAGGCAAAAAGAGACGAAGGGAGAAGCATCATCGTTACTCGCCTGACCCACAAGGCATGAGCCCTAGTAAGGAACACAAACGCAAGCGCAAGAGGAAGAGCTTAGACATGGAGAACCCCAACCAACAAGAGGCCCCCAGAATTAAGATAAAGGTACTTCTAAAGTCTGTTCTTGGCTTCAAGTTTTACTAAAGCAGCAACATTTTAAAATTATTTTACCCTACTTGCCTTCCTAAAAGGAAGATGTAGGCTTTTGAAGTCACTTGCTTGTTCGTGCTTCCCCGTATTTCAGTTTTTGAAGCAGTTAACCGATATTCAAGAAACTTGATGTAAACGTTATGCCATTGGATTATGTCCCAACATTATATTTTTTAATTTCCTGCATTAAGTAATAACATTGTGACACACATAAACTTGCAAGGCAGGAGGAACAGAGCACCAGATACACTATGACCTGAGATGATGTGTGGTAATAGACTTGAGAAAAATATGCAGTGTTTAGATTGTAATAGTTTTGTAGAATGTAGAGTAAAGTAATAAGTTGGTGCTGATACAGAAATGTTCTTTAGTTTTGGTTTGATAGTAATAACCAATGAACCACTGGAGCTGGGTGTGTGGTATTTGGTATGAAGATGGTCAGCCGCGTACATGCCTGCACAGTATTTCAGCCCTGCAGACTGCAGTCTGAACAAATATAACTATACTTATTTGTCATTCACTAGTTTTGGGATGGAATACTGAGTGTAATGTTAGAAGATTTGGTAGTGTTAATGTTACTGTTTGTTGCAGAATGTTTAAACATGGACATAACACAAATTCCTCAAAAGAAAATGATGTATTTGTTTTTGTTATGTGTTTAAATCAATGATGAATGTGGAGAAAAGCAAAACTACAATCTAAAATGCATCACATGACAGTTGGCAGTACATAGCTTCCATTTCAAAATGTGCCTCTTGAAGGCAGAATAAATGCTCCTGTTGGTTGTGTGGGGGAGCATGCAGAAGATACGATGTTCTGGGATGAGGACCCAGTAATTGGGTACATTTAAGAAGAATAAATTATACTTATGATCATAATAAATCCATAATGGATGTGCAGCACTTCAATATGAGCCCTGCAGGTTAACTGATAGGAATATTAGGCAGATGACAATGAGTGAGACGTTTTAATTCACAGGAAATCAGTATTTGGCCTGACATTTTCAGTGATTTTATTTTCTGATCTTTATTTGTATTACTGTGTTTAACGTGTTCCATTTGTTGTAGATCAAACCAATCCCAATGCCAGTTGGGGAAGGTTCGTCATTGTCTGGTCCTCAAATGTTTATTGCAACCTCAAGCACTGAAACAGTGCCAACAACACCTTCACCGATCATTGCAAGGGCCCGAACTAGTAGTGGAAAAATATCATCTGGCAACAAAAAGGCCAAGGAGATGGATGTCATGACTAAGTGTGATGTGTGCAATGGACCAGGCTCCAATCAGAATCTTGTAAGGTGAGGAATACCACATCAATTTGAAAGTGCAGAATGAGCAAAGAATTGTGTTATATGCAGTTCCGCTAAATGTGGTGTGTGGAATGGACCAGGCTTCAGTCAGAATCTTGTCAGGTGAGAGATATCCCATTGATTTGAAAGTGCAGTATGAGTGAAGAATTTTAATATACATAATCCCACCCCAGCAGTTTTAGCAGTTTGTTTGTCATATGTTGGGCTGCCACAATAATTCATGTGCTTCTACATGGCCTCTTTTACGTGACATTTCTTTCCTTCGAGGAAGCCAAGTGCATACCTCACCAAGAACCAGGTTGCTACTCAAGGTCAGTCAACATGACTTTCCATGTGCCTGTCATAAAATGGGCTGCCATGATGTTCACATGTTTCTCCGTGACTTCTGTGACAGTTGTTTTCCTTATTCTTACAAACCAAATATTAATATTATCTATCAGAATGCTGCCCTGTAGTTTTGCTATGTTGTGTAATATGCTCAATGCTCGCCTATTCCTTCAGCTTCAGCTTGTACCCCACAAAGAAGATGCCCTGTTCTATCATGTGCTTGGTGTTCAGCTGTTGCTTCAGCCTCATTATTTACTTCAGAGGACACACAGCCTGGTAATAGTAGTTTCCGTGGCAACCAGGGTGTGTCTCACTGTCCTCACTCACTCAGGCTTACCAAGAGTATTGTATAAGGTAGATGAATTGTACTGTATTGAGATTTGACAACTGGCAATGACTGAAAGCATACTAGCTTGTTTCAAAAATGGCGTAATGTAGTGAACCAGTACAAATAGTTCTGGTTGATACATTGCATTTCCCGTTTATAATATTCTGCAAACTTTTGAAATTTGATAAGGTTTAAAACATTATGATAAGTGACAGTAATATCAACTGTTATTGTTATGGTATACATGCTGCATGGTTGGCATTGTAGGAAATATTAAACAACAAAATTTTAGAGAAAGTGTAGAGCATACCTAGAAATATAGATCATTACATTGTTAACATCGTAAGTCGTATGTTGGATGTTCAGAATTTATATAATTCACATTTCTTTGTTAGGTGTGATGAATGTATGAAGTGTTTCCACTTCACTTGTCTGGATCCTCCTGTAAAGAAGACACCAAAAAGAAGAGGTTATTCTTGGCATTGTGCAGATTGTGATCCCACAGTAAGTACAAATAGCTTATAGCATAGGCATCCAACCCTTCTATGGCACAGGGCCACACCTGTTACTCTGGGCTGATGGGGTATACCTAACTGCCTAAATTATTGTGAAATTTTATAGTTTATACATCATTGATGAATGTGTCCATGGGCTGCATAATACAGCATGATGGACTGTGGGTTGGACACCCGTGCCTTACAGGATGCAACCATTCTGTTATGTTATCAGCTGAATTGGCAGGTGCAAAAAGGTGTTAGGTTACATGTGTTTGTTGCTGGCAACTCGAAGTTCCTTTGGATGTCAAAATTAAGTTCAGCAATAGTTGTGTATGAAATTGCATTGAAATTGACTGTGCCAGACCTGGATTTTTAAATGGTTGCAACTTGCATGGTGTGAAACAGGACTTTTCTTTTACCTTCATAGTCAAACTTACCTAAATTCTACTGAACACAAATTTTTTAAATAATTCACATTGCAGGCTAGTCTCGTGAAACAGTATGGTTTCCAGGCAGCATCTTTGTGAGGATTTTTACATTATATTTATGCAATAGGGGACGATATTTAATACTGACAGAAGTTCAGAATTGAGAGTTCAGTCATTTTAAGTTTCTGGGAGACAAGTATTTTTGGTGGTCTGCTTGTAAACACAGTATTTCCTGAACAGTTTGAACTACAAATTTCAACGTGATAAAGTCTGTGTGTAGCGCACCCTACAAACATGGTGTTCTGAGATTGCATTTTTAAAAGTCTTGATTGTGTGGTAGCAAGTGTGACATAAAGCAGTGAAACATTGTCATTGTCATGATGCATTAGGCTTGATGGGTGATCACTTACCACACAATTATTGTACAGTATCAGTGTATGTGTGTAGCACTGGGGATAGGGGAGACCAATTTTCCTATAGCCAGTCCTGTGGGTTCATTCTCAATTTCTTACCACACTGCTCTTCCCTTCTGTATGATTCGTATCCTAATAGTTTGTTCGTATCTTGATTTTGTCTTCCTCTGGAGTGTTTTTAGTATCATGTTCAAAATTTCTGGGATATTTTCATTGTTAAATTTATATGTGCTGTCTTGTGCATGTGATAAGTATGGTGTGACAGGAGTATTTGTGTGGAGTGTTACAAACTATTATTAATACTGTAAGTGCCAAGTGGGATTTTCCTTGCATGTGAAGATACATTTGGACAGTTTCCCTTATCACTTTCTCATCACCCACAGTTGTATTTCTTCAGTAGCAGTTGAATGCTGTACATTTACTATTGTACAACAGCTAAAACATCTTTTTTTTTTTAATTTCTTTTCAGGAAACAGACTCTGACAATTAATGTTCCGATATTTGTGTTTCATGAAAGAGCCAGGATTAGTGCTCGCAACAAATACATCTAAGTATTTACAAGAGAACTGATTTAACTGTTATTGGCTTGACACAGTTGTGTCCATTGTCATTGTTTCTTTCTCAGCATGTTTATGTCTTCTGTGAGAATCAGTCACTGCTGTTGCAGCAAATGATTTTACTGAAGTGTGTATGAACAGTGTGTGTGTGTATATTGTCTGGAAGATCATATGAAGTTTGTCTCGGAATAGAGTGACCTGGGTTTAGTTCTGTTTCAACAGTGTTGCAGTTTTTTACAGTGTGCTCGGTCACATTATGTACTTCCACCCTAACTTGTTTCTTGGTGGTTTTAAGATTTCCTCACTGCTGCCCTTAAGGCCCCATTTTGTGAGGTTTGTGACATACCAGTAGTGAAGGAGTTAGAGTGATATGAAAGTGTAAGAGGTATTTGTGTTTATGGAGGGAAAAAATGCTGATATTTGTTTAATTTTAATATACATAAAGCAGATCCTTTTTGAAAATCTGTGAACAAAATTCAGTTTATGATGTAGTCAAACCGCCATACACCACCTTTGTTTGTTCTTCACAGTTTGTGGCAATATATCAAGTATGGCAGCATATTGGAGGTAGCATTAAATAAAAACTCTGTATAATGGAGAATTTCTCTTTTCATACTTCCATGGTTGCTACATCAGAGTTTGACTGAAGTGTCATTATTGACTTGCCAAATAGTGTCTTTTTTTATGCCTGTGTAGGTTGTTTAGACAGGTAAGTTGGAGAATGTTATCACACTGTTAATATTAAATTATCTGTATCTGGTTCACCTTCTTGGCAGAATTTTGGGTGTAACCTTGTTGCATTATGTAGTTAAAAATGCTACAAAATTGCATCTTCTTTTTAGTGTTTGCCAATGCAAACCTCAATATCATTGGCTTCAGATGTATGTAACCTGAAACATAAATGCTAAAACATGTTTGCATAGTGTAAGAATTCTCCTATTCCATTTGCTTATTTTTAAAGACCTCCAGTATAAAGCTGAGTCAACACCAGGTCAGTGGTTTTTGAGTCAGAGATGATAGCATTGTCATTGAATCTTGAGAACTTACAGTTGAGATACATGCAGAAAGGCATGTAATTCTTTATATGTTTTTTATTGTTGTGGAGTTCTAACCCAAATTGGGATGTGTTCAGAAAGGTTGGTAAAACCTGTCAGTGTTGAAGTTTAGGAAGATACATGGGGTATTTCTCAGATTGTTACATATGAACAAACAGGAATGGGAAAGCTTCAGTGAAACTTTTTTTTGCACACCTGCCACAAGGTGGTTCACTGTTGCCATGTGGACTGTATAGCAGTGGACACTTGAAAGGAAATGGCTGTGACCTAATTTGATATTACCCCAGAATTTTCCTAGAGGGACTTAAGAGAACCATGACAAACCCTTGCAATGCAGCCAGTCTTCAGGCTGACGTGTGAATCCAGAATATCCAGTATCTGAAACAGAGGAGTGCTTTTGCATTCCACACACTGCTATGTGTGACCAGAAGGTGTCAAACTGTCTATAGTCTATGTCTATATTGTCACTTCATGGCAATTGCTAGTATGCCTAAAAACCAGAAACAACTGAAGCATGTGTGTCTTGTGATGAACTGGAACAAGAGTCATTTGCATTGTCACACATGTTGGCTGTACTAAAGCATCTTTCTTGATTTTATTCTGATTGAGAGAAGGATCCACGATGATGACGACCACTTCACTGGTTGCATGGACCTCATTTTCATCAAAATGTAATCAGTAAGTGACTAAAGGTGGCGTCTGTTACTGTTAAGAAGAACTTCTTATCAGACATGATGTCAGGTTTGACTACATGCTCTCATACACCATGAACCCTAATACAGACTAGTTAACATTGATAAGAATCTGTAACAAGAGTTACTTGCAGTGTCATATCTGTCATCTGTATAAGCACCTTTCTTGATTGTCTTTGTATCTAGAGGAGGATCCATTGTAAGTAGCAAGCAAAACTGTAAGATGATAACAGCAATTTGCAAACCTTATCCAGTTTCTGAAATGTATTCCTTTTGGACTAGTAGTTGAGGATAAAGTCCATTCACCTAGTAATTGTAAGGTGTAGACCACAGTCAGTGAGTAATTTGTTTGGCAAGATTAACCCTTTGGAGCCAGAATTAAGTGCCTAGAGACCTCTGCAAAAGACCTGGAATTTAAATGACTGCCCATTACTTTACATGTGCTTAGCTGATGACTTGAGTGGATGTTTGTTTATCTTAGCATCACATTGCAAGTTGATTATATTTGACTTTAAGTGTCAGAGGATTAATGTAATCTTGATCCATCTCGAATTGGTTTGGAGATTTTAGATCTTGATTGATGAACACCATTGCTATGTGAATAATTTAGAATCTAAATTAAAGTTGTGTTTAATCTGATCTTTGAGTTTTGTTGAATTTTTAACATGAACAGGTGTTTTAGGGGTTTCATGATATTGACTATGGTCAAGATAAGGGTTGTAACTTATGTGAGGTATATTGACCACTATGACATCAAAACAGTGCACTGTTAAATCGTAATAGTGCATTGGTTTAAATGATGATGTAGATTCCTACAAGTGGTAGCATGTAATAGAGATCCATTGACACCTAACAAACAGGACAAGGAAGGAAACAGAAGATTCTACTTTTCCTATGATCTCAATCAGTTCTATATTGACATTTGAAAAGATGAACCCTATACATGATTATGGAACTCCTTTGTCAGGGGATTGGCATGTTGCAAGGCCATTACATATAGTATGTTAAGAAGCTAAGTTACTGGAGTATTTTAGAAAGGTAATTGATAATTATTTAATGCAAAAATTTTGTTTGCACTGTGGATATCCATGTGGCAAGTTATTTGGACTATTATTTCCATTGTTGTATTTTGAAGTTTCTGTAAGAGCAGAGCAAGAGTGACAAATAATGAGAAAGAGGACGATGAAGTATTGCTATTTACTCCACAATTGGAAGTGATTTGGTAGGTTTATTAGAAGTCCTTGGCACTGGAATTCATGAAATTTTGATGGTATTGCTGATATTATGCTGAAAATTGTATGCCACAAATGGGTAGCAAATTATGTTCATACAAATCCGGAATGCTGGTGTGGTAGAAGGTAAGTGCTATTTGATCAGTAAAGACACCTGCAAAATGTTGTGTTAAATTTTACGAAATGTAGTAGTTTCAAACATTGGGTTGAAATCCAATGATGGCAAATATTTTTCATGCCTATTGCTATATTTTGACAAGTATTCATGACAGAGGAGGGCCACAGAAAGTCTCTCTGAGAATACATATAATGTTGAATGTACTTGTGTAGCATACTGTGAGTGACTGAAACATATTCTAGCTTGTAAGTTTACTACTATATCTTTTCATACTGTATTACCACGAAAAGAAGTTAGCATTTATTTTCTAGAGCAATTAATAAAGACTTTTTAAATGAGCCATTCAGGTTGTAGTGTATGTCCCTGTCATATAAAAAAGAGCGTAAGATTTGTCTTACCCTGTGTTCTTAGTATTCACATTGTATTCAGTCTCTTACTGATGTGTTGTGAACAGTGGCTCATTACTAAGTGGGACCACATAAAGCTGTTTGCACACCAATGGAATGTTGTAAATTGACTTGGGTGAAGTGTGTCCTAGTCTTTGGGTACAACGTGGTGTGTGTAATGGATGTTCTGCACCTTCATTACAGTATTTTTTTCAGACAAATCACCCAGGTTGTAGATTTGTTTTTGTTCCTAGTGCAATTTCATATCACCAAGGAGGGAAATATGATTTTCATGATGTATGTATGTATGTCATGAGAAATACAGTTAAATTACAGACAATCCTTAGATCAGGTGTTTACACCCTTCCTATTTCACTGTATATGGTGTTACATTCCTGTCATATATGTGGTCCTGTCGATGATCAAATCATGCAGGGCACACATGTATAGGGCATATGGGGAATGCGAGAGACAACTCTCAGTGGCTGAGACAGGCATGGCACATCCTAAAGTTGCAGATGAAGGTGATGGTGTCCAGATATGTAAGGTAACACAGTATTGAGTCAGCAGTTGGGAGAGCTGGCAAGAGGTTGTCCTCCCACTTTGGGGTTGGACAATGGGCTAGCCATTCACCAGAAAAATGTAAGGTGTTAACAAATAGGAGAATAATACAAACAATAGGACCCCCCCCCACTGACTCCAGATCTGGCTCAGGGTAGTGACAGATGGTGGGCTCTTGAGAACACGATGACTGAGCCATTGGATTTCATGATGTGTGAGTAAATTTTTGGCTAACTAAAGAAAGAGTAGCTCCATGGAGTTACTCTTCCCAGATCCCAACAAGTGGCATCAGTAAACAGCAGTAAGTCATTTCACCTATTGTCTGTGATCTTTCATCGCCACCTTGGATAAGGATATGGCCAGACGGAGCAAGTGAACAACATCGCTGTGTGTTTGAAACATGTCCTATTTTATAATTGACATGGCTCAACTTTGGGGATCCGTGGCTGTTCAGCCACCACGGATAATTGTAGTCAATGTCTGGCGGGAATGGTGAAAGCTAGTACAGTGTGATAATTTCAGAATTATGTTCAAAATGTTCTGTATGGAGAGAAGACGATGTTAATTTCAGGAGCAATGACGTTACATATAAACTTTGAGAAGAAGCACCAGCAGCGTGTAGTACGACGAGTGGTATGTATTTTCAAATGACATGCTGTATTCAGAAAATTGACCATTAAAGAACTAATATTCATGTACAGTCAAGCCATCGTATGTCAGCAGTACCTGTGTTTATTCTTCCTTGCAGCAGCGTGTTTTGGTTCATTGTGAACTGTAGTTAGGGAGCTATATTCCAGAGTAAAATACATACACATGCATTATGGTGTCAGTAGAAATCTTCACAATAGAAATGTAAATCATCAAGCAGGTGAACACATCTCTTTTTATTCAACAGAATGCTATATTTGCCATTTGAATCTTTAAAAAAAAAAACAGCATGGTGAAACAACAGTGAGGTGTTGTGCATGACTTGCAAAAAACAGCAAGTCTATGCTGTCGTTTTATTTCCATCTATGCATAAAGCTAGTTTTAGCGCTTATGCATGTTTTGACTACCTATGGTAGCAATCATCAGGGTGCTAAAATATTTTAGAGACATAGGGAACATATTATATATCAGTAAATGGTAAACATAATGTAATTTAAAGTAGAAATTTTGAAGATTTCTGTTCAGTGTCAAATTTAGTTCTCTCTCATGATTATATGGTTTGCTGCTAATAATTTAGTTCTACATTTAGATAAAACAAATAATGTAATTCACAGCATTATACATTATATATTGGTTATAAAAAAAATATATAGAACAGTGAATAGAAAATTACTTGGTTTACAAACTGATAATCACCTAAATTGGCAGAAACATACTGAGCAATTGATTCTTAAGTGGGGCATATTATGCTGTTAGGTCGATGGGCCATATCAATAACATTAACTCTCTCAAAGCAATTTACTATTCATACTTTCATTCTGTTGTAAAGTGTGGAATAATTATTTGGGGTAATTCTTCCAACAGTGGGTAGATTTTCACTTTACAAAAGAAAAGCATCAGAATTACGGCTGTTGCACAACCCAGGACCTCATACCTCATGTCTATTTAAACAGTTATAGATTCTACCTATTCTATGCCAGTATATACTTTCATTAATGAACTTCATTATCAATGATCATGAAATTGTTCAAATAAATTCATCTATACAAGATATTAATACAAGAAATAAGCATAATCTTCATACACCAAATGCCAACCTATCTTTTTTTAAAAAGCATATTCTATGCTGGCATGAAAATTTTCAACAGTTTACCACCTAGTAAGACAGTTCTCAAGAATAACAAGGCCAAATTTAAAGCAGCCTTAAGAAAATATGTACATACACAATACTTTTATTCTGTATATGAATTTTTTTATGTGTAAAGATGATTTATAACATTGTTTTTTGTATAATGTTTGTAGTATTTTACAGTGTAAATTTGTATATTTGTGTATTTATGAATTGTTCCTCATCCTACTGTCTTTATGACATACTTGCGGATCCATGGAATGTATATATGCTGTAGAGGGGATTTAATTCATCAATGTTATGGTCTTAGAGTAGTAGGCCTTTTTGTTGATAACTTTGTATATATTATGATTAAAGACAATCAATGTGTGTACTTTTTCTTGTGGGAGTTCATTGTATGTTGGATGGGGCCATATTGATGTTGGTGCACATGCAAGGCATAAGCTGGGCATGGGCTGTTAATTGTAATATATTTGATGTACTTGCAAAATCTTAATTTTAAACCACTTGCAGTTTGACCAACATGTGCTTTGTTAGGGGAGGGCATTTGATATTATAAATGTCACTATTCAGGTAATTGTCTTATTATTTTTTTGGTTTTGTTGTAAGGTGTATACTGTATTGGATGTGCGAAATATCTTCAGGCTTGCATTTTGGAATACTAAGTAATTTTCTTTATGAGGGGTTATATGTCAAGGAGATTAAGGTTAATCGTTTCATTTAGTTCTGATGCACAATTCGCAGCTGCAATCGTATTGTTTTGTTGGCTATCGCTAGTTGTCTTCCCATAAAGTGGCGTGTGTAACCCTGACGTCGGTATTGATTTTGATCTAAACAAATGCACATTTTGTACAACCTAGTACCTTGATCTATGACTCCAACAACGTGTTCGTTGAATCGTCACAGATAAGATCAAGTATGTGACATCCTCTGTAGGACGGACATCAACCTCTGGACACAAGATGGTCGCCATCACGGATATAATGGAGAGTGTGACCGCATTATACCCATGACGGTGTGGGAGGGGGTGACGTCATGGAAGTGACGCAATAACAGACGATACTAACCTGAAGCAGGAGATGCCAAGTCGTGCGATCACGTGTCGCGGTCAGATGTAGACGGTACATTGCACAGGGTCAAATCAGTGTTAGCGACGAGGTGGAGGAATTGCACAAACGGTGAAACGCCTTGCGCCTTTCACCTCGCCATGAACATGTACTGTGCCAGTGGTACTCGTAGTCTTCCCCACTGTTGTACTGCCCGAGGAAGAACTTGACTGCGCGCCACGTGTACTCGATTGTTAGTGTGGGCCCCGGTGTCGGGATGGACGAAGTGGATGGAGTGGTTGACGGTGCGGTGCGTGAAACCCTGTGACTCGAGATTGCGGTACGCAGCCCAGCTGTCACTGATGACCGTAGTGCCTGGTTCGATCCAGTCACGTATAATGGCCACCAGGGTGTCATCATGGGCATTTTAATTACACTTCCATCCAAAATTGAAATATTCCCTATGTGCTTACCTGTTGCCCTTTTCCTGGCTTCCCATGGCATGCATGTAAAGCATTTACATAAAATGAAATAGGGAATATGGCCAACCTGTAAATTATGTAAGCCACTTGAATTCAGACACATCAACATTGCAACTGTCTGCTCCTGAAGCCACTAATCCTCCAGCTTCACACCCTCAAACACAGACCCCCAACAATTCTGTATGGAGAGAAAAGATGCACATGCATGATTTCAGCCTTTTACCGTGAAGTAGATGAGATCTGCACTCTTCTGGGAAATTATGCAGTATATAGTGGTAATTCCTTACTGATGTTTTGAGACAACCTATTGGTTCCATCTTCAAGAGTCAAGTAGTACAAATCTTTCTGGACTGCTTGACCCTTGAACATGGGATTGATATGTTGTCCCAAAACATCAGTAACCAACCACCAATCTATACCATGAACCATTCCAGAAAAATAAAGAAATCAACTACACCACAATGGATGCTTGAAATCTAAAACATTAGTCATGGTTTATTCATACACAAAATAATACACCATTATTCTACACAGCAGCTTAAACCTACAGTACACTGGAGAAATGTAACATCAATCCAAGTTCATTCATGCCTATGTATGATGGTAAATGTGTCACTGTGTATGACAGTGAACACATATGTGTTAAAAGTAGTCACTGTCATGGAGCAATAACTTGTACAGCAAAGCAGAGAGTCATGATCAGTGTGACAAGAGTCATGCTGTAATATTAAAATGACATTAAAGTTATAATTTGCACATCATTTTTAAGAATGACTGTCATCATATCATATGCATGTTCTAAGCTGGTGCAGTTATGAACATGCTAATATTAA
>Ga0131853_10003888_pt1 | contig 26817 bp, 30 predicted proteins | sample TergutLab28metaG_FD_92764 | JGI IMG/M metagenome (GOLD analysis project Ga0131853, IMG submission 92764) | Labiotermes labralis P1 segment gut microbial communities from Petit-Saut dam, French Guiana - Lab288 P1 (version 2) (version 2) | ecosystem: Host-associated > Arthropoda: Insects >... | reverse complement strand
TGGGCAGATGTAAAAAGCTCGTGCTTCGCCTTAACTGTTTCAACTATTCCCAGCATCTGCCCAAATGGGCTTATTTCACATGTTAAAAGGAGATTTCATGCCAAAAAGTAAAAGTATCATTCACCAAGTTAAAGAAACACTTAATCAGAAGCTGCGCATTGGGGAGCAAAAGCACCTCGCCAAGCAACAAGGGGGAGCTTCTGATGGCATTTATTCATGGGGTTCATATAAGATCGTTAAATGCTGTGCCTTTGTTAAGTGGGCTAAAGAGCATCATGGATGTAAAACGCTTGCTGATGCCCGAAAATATGTAGATTCCTATATCAAGCTTCACATTGATAAAGGATATAGCCCGTACACCCAAAAAACTATAGCAAATTCATTGGCTAAACTTTATGGATGCTCAACTAAAGATTTTATCTCAACTCAACCTCGCCTTAGGGCGAATATCACCCGTAGCCGTACAGGTAAAGCCACGACCAGATTCTCTGAGCGTAAAAATAAAGAGTTCGTTGATTTCTGTAGGGCTACGGGACTTCGTAGACATGAGATAAGTTATCTCAAGCCTGAAAATCTTGGGCTTGATGAATCTAGCGGAAAGTACATGCTTGTCAACGTAAAAGGCAAGGGTGGTCGTTTGCGGGATTGTCCCATTTTATCCAAAGATGCGATAGAAAAAATCCGAAATACCCCTGCCGGTCAAAACGTTTGGAGCAAAATTCCTACTAATGCTGATATTCACTCGTATCGGGCTGATTACTGTAAGGCCGTGTACAACCTACATGCAAGACCCATTGCAAAGACACCTATCAAGGAAAGGTACTATTGCCGTGGCGATCTAAAAGGCGTTGTTTATGATAAACACGCCATGCTGATTGCATCTAAAGCCCTTGGTCATAACAGAATTTCTATTATTGCCGCAAATTATCTGTATGATAGGGGGTTGCAATAATGACACAGAAAACTCTGTTAACTAACGGATATCGGGAGATGTTTAGCAACTATCCCGATTGCGTTAATGTATTTCAACTTCAACAAATGCTTTCAATAGGGCGCAACAAGGCCTATGAGTTGCTTAAAACCGAAGAAATTAAGCATAGACGAATAGGTAAGTCCTATATCATCCCAAAGATATATGTAATCGAATATTTATTAGGAAACATCTGATTTTCTTTACCGAGAGCCCGCTAAAATGTATAATAACAACAGCGATTAGCGGGCTTTCTTCGTCAAAAGGAGGATAACTATGACGACAGGAAGTTTGCAAAAAAAGAACGGCAAATATTATGCCGTAATATGTTTTAACAATGGTGGTGGCAAACAAACGCAAAAGTGGATTAGCACCGGCTACACCATAATTGGCAACAAGAAAAAAGCAGATCAGTTTCTAAAAGAAAAAATCGAGGAATATAGCGATGTTCAGCAAGTGCAAGACACCAAGCTTCTATTTAGCGATTTTCTTACTGACTGGTTGGAGATGCACAAGATCAAGGTCGAAGCCATAACTTACGCAGGGTATAAACGGCTACTATTACAAATACAGCCATATTTCAAGCAGCGTAAAGTTTACTTGCTGGATTTGAATGCTAAGCATATTCAAGACTATTGTACTTATAAGCTAAAGACTGTCAGCCCAAATACGGTGCTAAAACATCTAACGCTTATAAAAACTGCACTCAAATATGCTCAGAAGATTAAACTTATAAAGGAGAATCCTTCTGATTGGGTGGAGCGACCAAGGAAGCAAAAGTTTATAGGCGATTATTACAACAAGGACGAGATAACAACCTTGCTGGGCGTTATAAAAGGTTCGCCTATAGAAACGCCGCTGATGTTCGCAATATATTTTGGTTTGCGTAGGTCGGAAATAGTTGGAGCGAAGTGGAGTTCAATAGATTGGCTTAACAGAACCCTTACCATAAGTCATAAAGTTGTGCCGGTTAATGACAATGGCACATATAGACTTGATGCATCTGATAGGCTGAAAACAAAATCCAGCTACAGAACAATGCCACTGGACGACACTTTTGTAGCCTTCTTAGCTGAATTAAAGGAGCAACAAGAAACCAATAAAGCGTATTTCGGCAACACATACAGCTACGAGTATGATGGCTACATTTGTGTAAACGACATGGGGCAATTAATTAGTCCAAACTATATCACCGCAGCATTTCGTAAGTTGCTGGTAAAAAACGATATGAGGTTGATACGTCTACATGACCTACGTCATTCATGTGCAACGCTACTTCTAAGCCTTGGCTATAACATGAAAGACATACAAGTCTGGCTAGGACACGGCGATATTGGCACGACAATGAATATATACGCCCATGTCGAGAGCTCTGCCAAAAAAGCAATGATAGATGGAATTGCCAACGCACTAAATGGTTAGACCCCGCTAAATATCAACGATGGCACTAACCCATATTAGAAGGATATTAGAAAACACCATTTTTACACCAAACCGACAAAATGCAAAAACCCAGCAAACGTGATGTTTACTGGGTTTCTAGGAACTGAGCTGGAAGGATTCGAACCTTCGAATGCAGGAGTCAAAGTCATATATTTCCTGGGAATTATCCCACGGGGTTTGTTGGTTGCCCATCGAATCTAAAAGCAGATAATCTGTGGATACCTCTAAAATAGTGCTTAGACGCACAATGTTTTCTACATCAGGTATGCTTTCTCCTAGTTCCCATTTTGAAACGGCTTGGCGGGTGATATTCATTTGCTCTGCCAGCTGTTCTTGTGAAATGCTGCGTTGCTTTCTAAGGCGTTGGATTTTTTCGCCTAAGGTCATAGTAATTGCTCCTTTTTGTAAGATGGGGCAATTATAAATCCATGGGATGCAGACTACAAGCAACCGCTGCTTGATTGGCGTTTGCTAAGGGGCAACTGCTGGTTGCTTCTATGTCTGAGACTAGTATTACAGCGAAAATAGCAATAATTAGAAATATCAACGCAAGCACTCTGTAGATAATTCCTCTGAGTGTAAACTGTGATTCATTCATTTCTATTCCTCCATATGTAAAAATCAGTTTTCTAATTCATTATATTATGATATGTACTCTAATCCAACTTACACATTGATTACACTATAGTTACGAAAGGAAAACGAAAAATATTTTGCACAGTATCTTGCATTACAATATACTGTGTGATATTATATTCCATGCAAAGCATAAATGCGTGTTATGTCGCGCAGCGGCCCAATTCAAATGGAAAGGAGGAACTTATGACCACGCAATTAAAGAAAGGCACTCTAGAACTCTGCGTTCTAAGCCTGTTATCTAAAGCCGATATGTATGGCTTCGAACTGGTGGGAGCAATATCTGCCCAGATTCACATATCCGAAGGCACAATCTACCCATTAATGAAACGCATTAAAGATGAGGGCTATGTAACAACATATCTTCGCGAATCCCAAGAAGGCCCACCCCGTAAGTACTACAGCATTACCCCAAGCGGCCGTACTACCTTGGAAACTATGGAAGCAGAATGGCGCAATCTGTCCGCAGGTATAAATAAAATTTTGGAGGGAAAATAATAATGAGAAAACAACAATTTATTGAAGAGCTAACAAAAGCGTTAGCCCAAGTAGACCCACAAACCAAAGGAGAAATTATATCCGATATCCACGAGCACTTTTCCGAAGGGGCTGCTCAAGGTCTTTCCGAGGAAGAAATCTGTATTAACCTAGGTCAGCCAAGCCAAATTGTCGAGCAAGTAATGGAAGAGCTTCGTGCCAGCAAGGAATATAATAGCCACAATGATACCCAGTGGCGTAAGTCCAATATTTCTGAATCTATTGGAGATTTAATGGGTAATATTGGTGAGTTGGTAAGTGATGTAGTAGGAAGCATTGGCATTGGCATCATGAGAAACCATGGCAATGTAAACTTTGATGATGACATGGTTTTCTCCACTGATTTTAGCACTGGCGAAACGACTCGAGCCAGTGGCAGGGGTGGCTATGAAATCAATATTGAAGAATCATTTACAGATGTAACAAGCCTTGCGGTTTCGCTTTCCATATGTAACCTAAACATTGCAACAGACCCTCAAAGTAGTAGTGCCCGCGTTATCATTCGGGGACAAAGCAGATACAACAACTTCGAAATTGAAAATAAAAACGGCTGCCTAACTGTAATAGAAAGGCAACCGACGTTTAAGTTCGAGATTTTCAATTTCAAGACCAAACTCAATGCAATTATCTATCTCCCTGCCGGATTTAACGGCCCAATTAAATCCAGAACCAACTGCGGTAGTATTACCATCGGCAATACATCTGGAGATGTAGATGCAAAAGCCACTGCGGGGGCTATTAAGCTGCAAAATCATAAAGCCCATACCGTGCGCCTCCGCGCTTCTGCCGGGGGGATTGGCTTGAAAGATTGTGCTATTGCAAATATCAATGCTAAATCCTCTGCCGGAGCCATAAGCATCATGGGTAAAGAAACAAGCCATTTAGAGTTAGATTCCTCTGCAGGAGCGGTAAGTGTGCAAGTTAGCAAACTAGGAGGAAAAACCGACATCAGCAGCAATGCCGGCGCTATTTATCTGGAAGCCCGTGAAGTCATGGGTAATATAACAGCAAAGGCATCCGCAGGTGGAATTCATGTCCGCCTTCCCAAAGATGCTAATTGCCGCATAGAAGCCAAGAAGCCGAGTGTAGGCAATGTGGAAAATCATCTAAACGGTAATCCGCAATCTCCATATACGCTACAAGTGTCTACGAGTGTAGGTTCTATTAAGTTAGAGGCTCTGAATTAGAAAAGTTTAATCAAAACCTTAATCTAAAATCGCGCATACGCGCGATTTTTTGTTTTTTGATAAAGTTTATGGTTAAGCTTTTTCATAAGTATAAATCATGCTATTAATCGGCCGTCACATATTTCAAATAACAACTCCGCTTGCTTAGCGATATCGTTGTTATGGGTAACAATTACGATAGTCTTTCCTGTTTTATGAATGTTGAAAATATGTTCCAATACATCTTGCTCCGATTGAGAATCAAGATTTCCTGTAGGTTCGTCCATCAGGAGGATAGAAGGGTCATTGGCAAGTGACCGTGCTATTGCAACTCGTTGTAATTGTCCCCCCGAAAGCTCGGAGGGCTTGGAGCTTGCTTTGTCGGATAAACCAACCATATCCAACAATTTTAATCCTCGCTTGTTTGTATGACTTTGATTTGTTCTGGAAAACATCATAGATGTTTGGATATTCTCTATAGCGGTTAAATTTTCCAACAAATTGAAGGATTGAAATACAAACCCAATTTTTTCGCCTCTAATTTCTGACAGCTTATTGTCACTAAGTGATGAAATATTGGTATTATCTATAAATACTCGCCCATTTGAGGGCTTATCCAACCCGCCGATGAGTTGCAGCAGAGTGCTTTTTCCATGACCTGACGGGCCGATTATACAGCTTAATGAACCTCTTGGGATTTTTAGACTAACGCCTTTGAGGGCGTGAGTCTTTACTTTATTGCCATATATTTTTTCTAAGTTCTCTGTTTTAATTATCCAATCAGACATTTCTTATCGCCTCCATAGGTGTTAGTTTTGAGGCTTTCCACGCAGGGTATAATCCTGACACAATCGCGATTAAAATGGAAAGTCCAATTACGTTTAATAACAAAGTAGCGGAGAGATTAACCGCTGTATCAGGGTTACCTAAAACGGCAACAAACTCATTCTGCTGAATAAATGGTGCTGCCAGCCTGGAAACAATAAAGCCAACAATAAAACCAAGTAAACCGCCAAGCAGACCATACAGGCCAGATTCCAAAATAAAAATCCTAAAAATTGCTCCTCGTTTACAGCCGGTTGCTCTCAATATACCGATTTCACGTCGGCGTTCGTATATAGCGGTCATCATCGTGTTGATTATGCCAAATGCGGCAGCGATTAACGCAACACCGGCAATCAATTGCAGTGTAATATCTAAAGAGCCTAGTATTAACAGTACCGAACTAAGAAGCTCTTCATTTGTAGATACAGACAGGTTGGCAATATCCATAATTGCGGCTATATATCGTTCTATATTGGTTACATCATCAACAGTAACGGCTATAAAAGATACATAATAATCTAGTCCAAAGACTTTTTGTGCTACATCAAGATCCATGAAAACAGATATATCGTCATTGCTGCCTGTCTCCTGCAGAATTGCCGCGATTGGAAAGTCTTGCCCTCTAAAGGTCAGTGTATCACCTATATTTAAGTCGAATCTTGCACTTGAGGCAATTCCTGAGCCAATCACTACAGAGCGCTCGTTTTCATCCGTAAAAAATACTCCCGACTCTATACTCCATCCTCTGTGCGCTTTCATTTCGAATGGTAAAATGCCAACAAGTGTGATGGGCGTCTGTTGTATTGATGTGCCAAGTGTAAGATATGGGATAGCGGCTGTAATGCCATCAATTGCAGCGATTTGGCCGACAATCTCCCGCGGAACTGATTCAGGTAACTGTTCCCCCGCCAAAACTGCGCGATGAATGAAAGGGCAGTCAACCCTGCCCATCACAATTATATCTGCCCCCAAATCATCAGCCTGAATGGTTATACCCAAAAGAGTGAATGTAAAGCGCCCTTTGCGCCGCAATAGATTCTTAGATACAAGCTTAAAAATATTCATCTAATTACCCACCGCCTCAAATTGTGTTGCGGTTAATGTGAATCCAGGGCCGCAACACGGCCGATTTTCTCTAAGTACACCTTCAATTATTATCATATCTCCCAATTGGGGAAGTGCCTGGCTTCCGCGATAATCAACAAGAACCTGAAAGAATCCTGTTTCGTTACGTAGGGAAAAGTCTTGTGTGTCGGAGCTGCCGACAATGCCTGTAAGGGTTATTGTGCCAACGTAATAAGTTGGGTTGTCTTGAATCTCTTCGATGGTAAAAGCACCGCCGTCAGGGTTGTTTACCCCTTGCACAACAGCGCTGCCGCCACAGGCAGCGAGAGCAAGTATTAGTACAATGATAAATGGGACCATGCTTTTTTTCATTTTTTTCATATAAATCTCCTTGTATTTTCTTAATGGTAATATAGGTGGCAAATCTCAAAAATCTCTCAAACTTGATAAATAAAATTTGCGGTAGCTTTTGCCCCGTCTTGGTGGTTCTCCAGGGTTAGATTTCCGCCGTGTTTTTTACATAATAGGTGGCATATATATAGCCCTATGCCGAAGTTTTGGCCTTGAGGTTCTTTGGTATCACGTAAAAATGGCGCGGCTCCTTTTTTGAGTATGGTGTGTGAAAATCCTGGACCATCATCTAAAACACTAATAGTGATTTTATTATTATTCCGTGACATATCTACCGTAATACTGTCTTTTGAGTATCTAAGCGCGTTGTCAACTAGGTTTTCGGTTACATTTTGAATTATATATCTGTCTACGCTCATTTGTGTGTTTTTGTCGCTGCTGATGAGTTCAACTTTTTTCCCTGTACTTGAACCTATAATAGATAGGCTGTTTTTTAACTCCTCAGTCAATGAAAACCAATCTATCGTTGTTGGTGCAAAGGCCAACTCTTCTAATTTTTGTATACTTGTCATTGCATTGATATAAATTTCTATCCTTGATGAATATTGAGTTATCAAAGAAACGCTTTCGTATGCGTTCTCTAGATGTCCTTGTTCGAGTCCTTTTAGTAGTATCTCAGTAGAACCTTTTATTACAGTAACAGGATTCCGTAAGTCATGAGCAAAGGCGGCGTTGAGGCGTTTTCGTTCCTCCATCTGCTGCCATAGTTCCTTATTGCTTTTTAGTAATTCAACGCGCATAGATTCAAAAGACTCACAAAGCTGCCCAAGCTCGTCTTTAGAGCTGAAATCTATAGAAAAATCCAAATCTCTTTCCTTGATTCGCTTTGCGCCTATGCTTAATTGAGAAAGAGGGGTTTTTACCTTCATATTATAAAAGACTGTAACCATAATGATAGGCATGACAAAGGATGTGCCTATTGACAATAAGATAGCTGTAAGGCTGCCCCCGCACATGCAAGCACCTGTCAAAACACGTAATAACTGTAATACCAATTGATTTAACCCATTCCCCAGCGCAATAGATACAACGATAATTATATATAGCGTTTTTCTTAGGCTTATCTTCTTTAGCCATTCCATTTATAACCCACTCCCCAAACTGTTTCTATATAGCTATGCGTTACAACAGCCCCAAACTTTGCCCTTATTTTGCGTATATGTTCCATTATCGTATCGCTATTGCCATCACCTTCTAAACCCCATATCACATCATAGATACGCCCTCGGTCAAACACTTGCCCGGTATTCATTGAAAGCAGTTCTATAATGTCAAACTCTTTTTTTGAAAAGGAAATAAACTCTTGTTCAACCTTTACTTCACGCTTTGAGTAGTCAATGGATACATTGCCAAAAAAGCGTAAAATAGTCTGCTCTTGTTTTCTGGTTTCCCTCCTTAAATGTGCTTGCACCCTTGCCCCTAACTCATCTAGGTCAAAAGGTTTAACTATATAATCATCCGCTCCGGCATCAAAGCCCTTTATTTTGTCTGAGATTTCGATTCGGGCAGTTAAAAACAAAATAGGGCAAAAGATATGTTCACGTATGCGTTGGCATATGGTTAATCCATCTATCTCAGGCATAGTTATATCCAGCAATATAATATCGGGTTGACATGAAATTTTGCTAAAAGCCTCATTTCCATCAAAAGCTGTATATACTAGGTAGCCTTGTGTCTTAAAGTAGTTTTTCAACATAGCAACTATGCCTTTTTCATCATCAACAATTAAAATCTTGTTCATCCATTCACCATCTTTCTTATAAATTATTTCATATAAAGTTGTGTAATCTTATTGTGGTACTCAAACCTCAAGAATCTCTCAAGTTTCAAAAGTATTTTGTTTCATTTTCTCTACTCTATACAATTGCATAGAAATAGCACTTGAGAGTGAAAACGCATTCTCAAGTGCCGCTATATGGGTTTATATAGATTTTGATATTTTTCACTTACGAACTGCTTATTCGTCGGTTAGGTGTTTTGATGTGTCATCACCAAGGCCTAACATACGCGGCCCGTCATCGCCGGTATACACCTGTACATCCCTAAGGCTACGATTAATGGCCCTAGTACGGGTACCAACCAGCTTTTCTATATCCGTTCCCACATCAGTGATGCGTTTATGAGCTTTGGTAAGCACATCTTCAAAGTTTCCAAACTCCTTTTTTACGGCGCCAAGGACTTTTTCAATGTCTGCGGCGCCTTTTTGTATTTGAAGGGTTTTGAAGCCCATCTGCAAGGAGTTGAGCATGGCTGAAAATGTTGAAGGCCCGGCGATTATTATCCCGTCTTGCCTGAGTCCGTCAAAGAAAGCCGCATCCCGCACCGCCTCAGCATATAACCCTTCGGTAGGAAGGAATACCACGGCAAAGTGGGTAGTCTCTGGTGGGGAAACATATTTAGTGCGCACATCTTTCGCGAAGGCCTTTATACGAGAATATAGTGCCTTCCTTGCTGTATCCACTGCCTCTGTATCCCCAGTTTCATAGCTGTCCAGTAGCCGCTCGTAAGTTTCCAGGGGGAACTTAGAGTCTACAGGCAGGTAAACATGATGCCCATCTTCCAGTCCTGGAAGCTTAACGGCGTATTCCACACGATTTGTAGAGCCTTTAAATGTTGGCACTTCCTTATCATAAAGCTGGGATGGCAGCATATCTTCTATAATCTGCCCAAGCTGAACTTCCCCAAGTATCCCACGAGATTTAGTGCCAGATAGTATCCGGCTAAGTGACCCAACAGACTGGGCTACCGATTTCATCTCTCCTAGGCCTTTGTTCACATTCTCAAGCTGGGTACTAACGGTGGCAAATGACTGCTGTAGGCGGGTTTCTAATGTTTTTTCTAACTTCTCATTCACAACTTGACGCATCTGGTCAAGCTTGCGCTCGTTGGAGTTTTGCAGTTGATGCAGTTTATCATCTACGCTAAAACGAATTTTTTCTGTGCTTTCGCCCATATGCCTTAGAAAATGATGCATATTCTCTTGCATAATCCTGGCTTGTTCGGCTTGAGAGGTCTGCATATCTTTGGTTTGTGTGGCAATGGCTTTTTGCATCTCCCGAGCCAAGGCGGAAAGCCCCTTGTGATGAGACTCTTGCAATTGATTGATCCTGTTTTGGGAAGTAAATTGAAGGTAAACCACTTGGGCTACCAGAGCAAGAATGATTATAAGCAAAATTATTTCCATGCATTACCCTCTAAATCCGGTACCTGCCAGTCAATAGCATTTTGTCCGTTTTCTATTAAGAACTTATTGGCTTTAGAAAAATGCTTACATCCAAAGAACCGCCCGCCCGCAAGTGGGCTAGGATGAGCCGCCTGCAATACCAAATGCCGCGGATTATCAATAAGCCGCCCCTTGGCTTGGGCATCCTTCCCCCATAACAGAAATACCAAAGGCTTAGGCCGATCATTCAAATGATGCAGTACCATGTCCGTAAACTGTTCCCATCCTCGGCGGGCATGGCTGCGGCTTTTGCGGGCCTCTACGGTAAGTACAGTATTTAAAAGCATAACTCCCTGGTCAGCCCAGTGCACCAAGTGTCCGTTATTGGGGATGTTATAGCCCAAATCATCTTTCAATTCCTTAAATATATTAACAAGTGAAGGCGGTGTCTTTGCCCCCGGCAACACAGAAAACGCAAGTCCATGGGCCTCACCAGGGTTAATATAAGGATCTTGACCGACAATAACGGCTTTTGTGTCACTATAAGATGTTAGCTTCAAGGCGTTAAAAATATCATGCATACTTGGATAAATCGTGCGGGTGCTATAAGCTTCCTTTAGAAAAGCTCGAAGGCCCAGATAATATTCTTTTTGGAACTCCTCGGCTAAAAGTTCATCCCAGTCGTTATGTAACTTAACCATAGTTCCCTCCCGTGAATGTAAATATCTTACTTCTCCCCAAAAGCCCGAGCCTGCTGCTTCATTTCCATAGCAGCTCCATAGGTAGCGCCTGTGATCTCAGCTCCACCAATAAGCCGTGCAAGCTCTGCAATCATCTGTTCAAACTCCAGGGCTGTAACGCTGGTCACAGTCCTTTCGCCTTCGGTCTTCTTTTCTATCCTAAAATGAGTATGGGCCATTGCGGCAATCTGGGGTAGGTGAGTAATACATAATATCTGCCTACTTAGGCTAATTCCATGAAGCTTTTGCGCTACTTGCTGGGCAGTGCGTCCACTGACTCCCGTATCTACCTCGTCAAATATAACCGTCCCTATACGGTCTGCATCAGCCAGTACCGTTTTTATAGCAAGCATTACACGAGACATTTCACCGCCGGATGCTATACGTTTTAAGGCTTTAAGCGGCTCACCAGGGTTTGGTGATATCTGAAACTCTACTTGGTCGTTACCGTCTGGCCCGAAAGCGGTTTTTCTGGTTATATCTATTGCAATCTGGGCACTTTGCATCCCAAGATCACGTATTACATCTTGAATCTGGGAAGAAATCCGCTGTCCCCATTTTTCACGAAGTTCGTGCATTGCGTCGCATACATTGGTAATCTCTCCTGACAGGCCTCGCATAATTCCTTGAAGACGCTTTATCTCTATCTCACTGTTTTCTATATTCTCCAGATTGGCTGTAAGCTCTGCCTGCTTTTTAAGTACTGCCTCCGCTGTTGGTCCGTATCTCTTTTTTATTTTATATATTACATCTAACCGGGACTCAATTTTATCCAATGCTGCTGGGTCAGCGTCTAATTCGTCTTGATAGGCATTAAGCTCTTGATAGATATCTGCTAGTTGGGCTTCCACTTCTGTAAGGTTTATAAGCATTGGTTCCTTTGTTGGGTCTAGTTTGGCCAGTTCTGCTATTTTTGCCTTTGCGTTAGATATTTTGTCCATGGCCGCGCCTTCGCTTCGGTATAGCAGATACATGGCATTGGATGTATTGGTCGTAAGCTTCTCTTGTGCGGCGAGCCTGGTTCTTTTGGCGGTCAACTGCTCTTCTTCGTCAGGAACAAGAGCCGCTTTTTCTATTTCAGATAATTGGAATTTCCAGATTTCTATCTGTTCTGCTCGTTGGTTTCCTATACCTTGAACTTCTTTTAGCGCCCTTGCGCTTTCTTTATAGCGTTTTAATAACTCCTCTAGCTGAGCTTTATGTGCCATCATTTCCTCGCCACAAAACTGGTCAAGTAGTACCATTTGCTTATTGCTATCCAGTAGTGATTGATGTTCATGTTGACCGTGAACATCAACCAACAACGCACAGGTTTCCTTTAGCATACCCGCTGTAACAGTGCGCCCATTTATTCTGCAAATAGACTTGCCTCCCGCCTGGATAGTCCGCTCCAATAACAATTGACCCTCCCCGGCAAGGTCTATACCCATGCCGAAAAGGGCCTCTATTAAAACAGGATCTGTTACTTCAATAATACCGCAAACCGCTGCAGAATCAGCCCCGGTACGCACAAAATCCCTCCCAGGCCGTTGACCCAGCAGGAAGTTAATAGAATCTACCAAAATAGACTTGCCAGCCCCAGTTTCCCCTGTAAGCACATTGAGTCCGGGGCCAAAAGTAACCTCAACCTCATGAATCAAAGCCACGTTTTTGATACTTAGGGTTGATATCATTCTAATCTCCCCCTTAAATTACGAGCATCGGCTTCGCTTGTCACTACACAAAATACCGTATCGTCACCGGCAATTGAGCCAAGTATCTCTTTAAATTCCATTTCATCAAGGGCAAGAGCCACCGCCATAGCCATACCGCTTCTGGTACGAAGCACCAACATATGACCAGCACATGCAACAGAAACCAGACTCTCTCTAAGAAGCCTATCCAGCGTACGCTTAGACGATGCCACATACCTTACCCCGGAAGGATATCTCTCTAAAGCAAGGCCAAGTTCCCTAATGTCTCGGCTAATAGTGGATTGAGCCGCACTAAAACCAGCCTCGGCAAGGGCGGCGGTAAGCTCTCCCTGGTTGGAGATATCTTGATCTTGAATTAGTTTTAAAATTGCGGCATGTCTGTTTGATTTCATACCAATGCTCTTTCTGGGTGGGGGTGCGGAGCGCCCCCACGCCCCCTATATCTGTTTGATTTCATAGCAGTTTTTTCCTTCGCAAAACCTCATAAAAATGTACGTCTGCGGTCTTGATAATAGTCGCACATACGGCCGCGCGGCCAATTTCAATGCCACAACCTGCATCTACAGTAGTTATATTATCACCGTCAAGCACCAATGCACCGACACTTTGTGGCACAATGCGAATCATATCATCCGCTGATACGACCCAAGGCCTGGTACTAAGACTATGAGGGCAGACGGCGGTAATAACCACCATATCCCCATAAGGGGCAAGTATCGGCCCCCCGGCAGATAAACTATAGGCAGTAGACCCAGTAGGGGTTGCCACAATTATACCATCAGCCCTGATATCGTCCATGTGTACATGGTTTACATAAACAGAATAATAAACCAATCCCCCGGTTTTACTACGAATAAATGCTTCATTAAGAGCCAGCGGCCAGGAAGATTTTTTATTATCACTTTTGACTTCTAACATCAGCCGTTTATGGCTTTTGTACTCCCCGGAAAGTACTTTCTCTAGGGCGCAAAGTCCCTCTTCTTTATCTACATCTGTAAGGAATCCCATGTTGCCAAGATTAATACCCAGCATAGGCACATCCAATAGTGCAGCCTGATGAGCGGCTCTAAGCATAGTGCCATCTCCGCCAAGAACAACCCAGAAATCTGCCTTCTCACCCTCTGGAGCAATTTCTACCCCGCGGGACATAAGAAATGTGCTCACCTTCTGGGTATAAGCCAAGCCTATGTCCCTATGCTGGTTGGCAACAATGCCTATTGTCATATTGTTGTGTTATATCCACGCTGATTAACTACAAAGTTAGCTTCTTCCACCCACTCAAGAACCAAGTCGTGGAAAAGATCCCGACGGCGCACATCTATAAAATCTACCCTAAATCCGGCTTCCACTTCTTCCAAATCTACTTCGTCATTGCGGGATACCATGTTAAATATAACGAAAAGAGGTTCTCCAATTTCCATATTCCATAGGGTAATAATATGAGAATATTCTCCTGCTTCCATGTTTAACAAAAACTCTTGATCTTCTTCAGATAGCGCCATCTGCTGAAGTGATGGAAGCCATCCCAAATCCCCTGTTAGTGGCTCTGGCTCGATTTCAAAATCTTCATCCATCCATGTAATATACTCACGCATAAGTTCTTCGAAGGGTACTTCACCAAGCTGAGCTTCTACTTCTTCAATTTCTTCCCAGCTTTCCAGGGCTATAAAATGCACCTGTAAATCCATGTGATTATGAAGATTAGCTTCGATATAAGTTTCCCATATCTCAGAAAACTCTTCTTCGTCTACATCATAAGTGGGTACATAAATATCTGTAAGACGCTCGAATTGGTTGGTGGTGTTAAAAATCTCTGCCATCCGGGCGTTGGAGATATACCCAACAATATCCCAGCCAAAGTTCCACTGTAGCTCGTTTCGCCATGATTGCATTTGGCTTTCAGCCTCTTCGCGTTCTTCCGGTGTAAAGTCTACCTCGTGCCTAATCGCTCTGTCTCTAAGCACAACAATACCCTGAAGGCTTGTCATTGCAGCTTCTCTCGCGGCAGGGTTGCCTTCAAATTGCAGGTCATGAAGTGCTCTAAAGTCAGCTGCTGCTACACGACCACCATCATAGCGCATAATCCATCTGCGGTCTTGAACAATCCAGATACCTATACCAATAGATACCACAATCACCAATGCAATTGTAAGCGATACTATCCGGAAAATGAGATTGCGGTTCTTTACTTGACGTTCAATTTCTAAATTTTGTTGCTTTCTGTTTGCCATTTCTTATTTCTCCTTTTCATTTGCGTTTATATACTCGGCAATGCCGTTCGCATCTAGTTTGTATCGCCTAAATAATTCGTCTCGTTCTCCTGCTTCTATAAATACATCAGGAAAAGCGAATGTATGGAGTCTGGGAACCCACTTTGGCGATATAGATAAAGCCTCAGATAATCGCATCCCAAAGCCACCAATCCTGGCGGCATCCTCTAATACATATACTTTATCATAATTAGACAATTTTTTAACCAATCTCATATCCATAGGCTTTACAAATCGCGCATTATAAATACTGGGATTGTGCCCATCTTTGCGAAGAATATCCGCCACTTTCATCGCAGTCTGTGCCATTGTACCTACAGATACCAAGGCAATATCGTCACCTTCATATATTGTTTCACTTTGACCATACAAAATAGGCGATGGTTTTGGCGCGTCAGTAGGGGCTTGGTCACGAGGGTACCGTAAAGCCACAGGGCCGTTATGAGCCAAGGCAAAATCTAGCATTGATATAAGTTCATTGCCATCTTTAGGAGCAAGTACAGTCATATTAGGGATATGGCAAAGATAGGATAGATCGTAAATCCCTTGATGTGTGTCTCCATCCTCACCAACAATCCCGGCGCGATCTATAGCAAATATCACTGGGAGGTTTTGCAATGCCACATCGTGGAGGATTTGGTCATACCCTCGTTGCAAAAATGATGAATATACAGCGAAAACAGGCTTCATCCCGCCTTTTGCAAGGCCTGCCGCAAAAGTAACAGCATGGCCCTCTGCAATACCCACATCAAAAAACCGCTTAGGAAACCGTTCCTTAAAAGGTGCAAGTCCCGTGCCTCCAGGCATAGCCGCCGTAATTGCTACGATTTTCTTATCCCGGGCAGCTCGTTTTACAAGTGCCTTAGAAAAAATATCCGTATAAGAAGGAGCCGAACTACCCCCCGTAGGCTTGCCTGTGTTCACATTGAAAGCGCCAACTCCATGAAAACTTGCCGGGGCACGCTCTGCGCTTTCATAGCCCTTACCCTTAGTTGTCAGCGCATGTACAAGTACCGGGCCGCGAATCTGCTTAATACCTTTAAGTACATCTATAAGAGTGGTCAAATTATGTCCATCAACTGGGCCGAAGTATCTAAAGCCCATTTCTTCAAATAAAACCCCATGCAGAAGCAAATATTTTAACAAAGCCTTAGACGATTCTATACCTCTTGAAAGACTAGACCCTACAAAAGGCAGCTTGTCCAAAATGCGATGTACATCCTGCTTAGCCCCAAGATACAAAGGCCCTGTTCGAATATGGTTTAAATGGCGAGAAATCGCCCCAACATTTTCACTGATGGACATTTGATTGTCATTAAGAATCACAATTAAGTCCGTGTCAGAGCGTCCGGCATTATTTAGACCTTCGTAGCTAAGCCCACCAGTCATAGAGCCGTCACCTACAATAGCTATAATTCTTTCACGTTTTGCGCAGTTTTTACTGCAAGTACGTAAATCCCGTGCGGCAGCAAGGCCAAGTGCCGCGGATATAGCTGTAGAGCTGTGTCCGGTGCCAAAGGCGTCATGCTCGCTTTCACTGATTTTCGGAAAGCCGCTTAAACCGTCCAGTTTACGCAATGTATGAAAGCGATCTTTACGGCCTGTTATTATTTTATGTATATAGCTTTGATGCCCTACATCCCAGATTAGCTTATCCTTTGGGGAATCAAAAACCTTATGCAGAGCAAGCGTAAGCTCAACCACACCAAGATTACTGGCAAGATGCCCTCCAGTATCCGCAATGCTATGCACCAAAAAATCACGGATTTCAGCAGCAAGCGCTTCCATAGCCGTGGTTGAAAGACGTTTTAGTTTTTCTGGGCTGTTGATACGGTCCAGTAGCATATTTTCACCTAATCATTAGTTTTATCATCTTCAGTACAATAAAGGTTGTTTTTTTTGGTAAAAGCTTTACATAGGAAATAGTACATCAATGGATAGCGCCACCACAAGCCCTAAAATTGCTCCGGCAAATACTTCAATAGGGCGGTGCCCAAGAAGTTCTTTAAGTTTAGTATCCAGCTTAATCCCTTGATCTTCAAGCTTTGAAAAAAGAAAGTTAATAGCTTCAGCTTGTTTTCCTGCCGCGCGTCTAATCCCGGCGGCATCATGCATAACCACCAATGCTAGTACAGCAGCCAAGGCAAATATAGGCGTCCCAAATCCCTCATTGATGCCAATAGAAGTAGCCACAGCCATAGAAAGAGCACTATGGGAGCTAGGCATACCCCCGGTGGAAAAAAACAGGGCCTTTGTCCAGGACTTAGTGCGCCAGCGGTCGAATAGCACTTTTAAAATTTGTGCCATGGCCATTGCAGCAAGAGCCGTTAGTAAGTGCCTGTTGGCAAGGAGCGTAGTTATGGAGTTATCAGTCACTGACTCACCTCTTTAGATGGGGCTGCATTGCGGGGCTGCGCTTTGCGCAGCTTATTTTGTTCTTGTAAGCGTTAGGGATACCAGATTTATTAGGCTGTTGGTTTTAACAGGGATACTTGCTAGTATCTCCATTGTTTTCATACTTAGACGCTGATATTCCGCTTCGGCAGCTTCCAGTCCATGTATGGATACATAAGTGGATTTTTGATTTTTATTATCACTGCCGATAGGCTTGCCAAGGTTTTCTTCCGTAGAGGTAACATCAAGAATATCATCCCGTACTTGAAATGCCAAGCCTACAGTATTACCCAGCTTGACAAGCTTCTTAATTAAGTCTGTATCCGCACCACTTAGGATTGCTCCTGCTTCAAAACAGGCTGTAAACAGGCATCCAGTTTTGCGTCTGTGAATTGCGGCAAGTGTTTCCTCATCTATGGGTTTGCCTTCATTTATTATATCCGAAACTTGCCCGGCTACCATGCCATTAGCTCCGGCGGCTTTGATAACACAGTTTAATGCCTTTATTGCATTAATACTTTCATGACGAGCCATTACTTCTACAGCAAAACTAAGAAGCCCATCCCCAGCAAGTATTGCCATGGCCTCGGTGTAAGCCTTATGACATGTAGGCCGCCCCCGCCTGAAATCATCGTTATCCATAGCTGGAAGATCATCATGGGCAAGTGAGTAGGAGTGTATCATCTCAATTGCGCAGGCGAAATCCAATGCGGTATCACTACAATTACCAGCCAATGCCTCGTATGTGGCTATTAATAACTGTGGGCGAAGACGCTTTCCTCCCCCCAAAGCTACATACTCCATAACCTCTCTTAATAAAGGCTCCTGAATCTCTAAAAGCAGTTCTTTTAGTCTGTTATTCAAAGGAATTATATAATCATCCATGAGTTTTCACACCTTTTAAAAAGCGAAATTATTCACTAGACCTCTTTCGAAATCACGTTTTTTGATTTCGAAAGTAGGTTTCATTATGAGTCTTTTGCTTCTTCTGAAATCGCGTTTTTTGATTTCAGAAGAACTCTACTGGTTCTTGCAAATGGAGTAAGAGAAAAAGCCTCGTCAGCCTCTTTTGTGAGAAGAAGCACTTCTGACTCATAATGCCCTAAAATGTTGCCACAGCTCTGAGCCAAAGATAACCCCTCTTTGTATAGCTTGATTGCATTATCTAAAGTTGTCTCTCCATCTTCAATAGTACCTACTATATCTGTAAGGCGAGCTAGTGATTCCTCGAATTTCATCTCTCTTTTTCGCATATTGATGTCCCCTACAGTTGATATATTGTCCCGCTCATTTGGTCATAAGCGATCAGATGCTGCTCGTTAATGCGTACTATTTGAAATAATCTCTGCAACTACGTTTCCATCTGCCCATTGTAGGTTTAGTTTTTCGCCTATTTTAAGGGACTCAGCGGTTATTACAGCCTTTCCTGCCTCATTTTGCACCAGTGCAAAGCCTCTTTTAAAGGCAGTGTACGGGGACACCTTTTCCAGTAAATTCGTGGAGTGGCTTAGTTTCTGTCTTTCTAATTTCAACCTGTGAGTAGCCTGTATGCATATTTGCGTCAATGCTTCTTTAATGGTGTTGTGGCGGTTGGTTACTCCTTCTTTTATGGCAACTTGTAAACTGTGATAAATTTCATGCAAGTAGGCGATTGCCTCGGCTTGGTCGTAGGCTACTATTTGCGCCGCTGCTGTAGGAGTAGGCGCACGGCGGTCTGCCACAAAATCAGCAATGGTAATATCCGTTTCATGACCCACAGCCGCCACTATTGGGATGCGAGATTCAGCTATGGCTCTGGCGGTTACTTCTTCATTGAAAGACCATAGGTCTTCAATGGAGCCTCCGCCTCTGCCTAGGATTATTACATCAGCCTTGCCCCAGGTATTAACTTCCTTGATTGCGCGGGCTAGATCAGCCGCGGCATCTAAGCCTTGAACCTGTGCGGGTACAATAACCAGCTTTATGGCCTGATTCCGCTGCCTTACTACCTTTATTATATCCTGAACTGCCGCTCCCGTTGGGCTGGTTATTACAGCAACACAAGCAGGATAAGCTGGAATAGGTTTTTTACGAGTTTCATCAAATAATCCTTCCCCTTGCAGCTTTTCAAGAAGCCGGGAAAAGGCCATATGCAAATCCCCAATGCCTACTGGTTCCATATGCTCTATATAAAGCTGGTACTGACCGGTTTTTTCATATAATGACAACCGCCCAAGAGCCACGATTTTCTGCCCATTCTTAGGAATAAAAGCCAAGTTCTGTGCCGCGGAGGCAAACATTACACTGCTTAGCGCCCCGGAAGCATCCTTTAAAGTAAAATACATATGCCCGGAAGAATGAGGACGATAGTTGGAAATCTCCCCTTCAATGAACACCCCAGAAAGGAGCGCATCAGCATCCAATAGCTGCCTTACATATCGGTTTATCTGTGCTACAGTAAAAACTTGGCGAGAGCTATGGCTACTGGTCACGTCCCGCTCCTTTTATCTCGCGAGCTACATTGCCAAGCACTCCGTTAATAAAGGCAGGTGACTCATCAGCACCGTACAATTTAGCAAGCTCTACTGCTTCGTTTACAGCAACTCCGGCAGGTACATCTGATTCTACAAGCATTTCATAAATCGCCAGGCGCAGTAGGGCCAAATCAATCTTATTTAAACGATCCAGTTTCCAGCCTTTTAGAAAATTTTCTATTACTCCATCTAGCTGGGCTTGTTTTTCAAAGGTACCCCAAACTACTCTGTCTATATACTCAACATCCCGGCCGCTAGGTCTGGGGCCATCTTCTGAGTTATCTAAATATTCATAATACTTGGCTTTTAACCATGCCAGATTTTCCTCTTGATTTTCAACATCCTGCCAAAAAGGCAATTGGAAAATCAAAGAAAATGAGTGGCGGCGAGCTATAGAGCGACTGGATTTTGTAGTACCGCGGCTCATAAGCGTTACACCCTACGCTTATTTTCGTCTACTAAAGCGCCAATGCTTATATTAACTTCCGCTACGGCAAGCCCAGTCATAGTCTCAACAGCACCTTGGACCCGCTGCTGCACTTCCCGGCTAACTTCTTGAAGCTTAGCGCCAATCTTTACGCTAATGGCCAGCGATAAGGCAACAGAGTCACCGGTAACCTTAACCGTAACTCCTTTAGCCATATGCTTGCGTACGGCTTTATTGTTTATATCAGTGGAGTAAATTCCGGCAAGGCCGGCAACACCCTCAGCCTCAAGTGCAGCAGTCCCGGCAATAACAGCAAGGACATCATCAGCGATGCGAATAGCTCCGGTTCCTTCGGATTTTAATTCTGTCATATGAAACCCCTTCCTTAATTTACTTTAGCAACGGGATTATAACAAAATCCTTGGTTTTTGCAACGTTGAAAACATAAATATAAGTTATTGAGAATTAATTCGCTATACGCGCAATTGACAGTTAACGACTTAGTGCTTATAATTCTCCGGTGTGAGGATATGGCGCCATGGCCAAGTGGTAAGGCAGAGGTTTGCAAAACCTTTATTCGCCAGTTCGAATCTGGCTGGTGCCTGGAAAGCAAAACCCCGCGAATCTATGATTCCGGGGTTTTTCATTTCATCAAGTTTTTACATAAGTGGTGCAAACAAATGCAGGAAGGAATCCAGAAGCTGATTCCAGAATCTAACTGCCCTACGTTCTTCCAAACAGATTTCTCGGCTTTGACTTATTACTTCCAAAGCATCATCTCTCATTTCATGTATAGTGCTGGAGTTATATAAAAGGGCAGCACATTCAAAATGCAGATATAGGCTTCTATAGTCTAAGTTTATTGTGCCTACTACTGCTGTTTTGTCATCGCTTACAAAGCTCTTTGCGTGCATGAATCCGGGGGTATATTCGTAAATCTTTACCCCAGCTTCCAGCAGGCAATGGTAATATGAACGTGTTAGGCGAAACACGATTTTCTTATCCGGTATCCCTGGAGTTACTATTTTTACGTCAACCCCGCGCTTTGCCGCCATTTGCAGGGCATGTATCATCTTTTCGCTTATAATCAGATAGGGGGTAAAGATGTATACATAGTCTTTTGCCTGGCTAAGTATATCTACATATATATTTTCTCCCAGGCGGTCGTGGTCTAAGGGTGAGTCGCCGTAAGGCAGGATGAAGCCGTCTGTTATTATATCTTCATCTATTGGCTGCCTGTAGCGTTCGTGATCGTTGATGCGTTCTTCCACCTTGCAGAAGGTGTCCCACATCTCGATAAACATAAGGGTAAAGCTCCATACACCGTCTCCTTTTAAGCGCAAGCCTGTGTCTTTCCATACGCCTAGGCGGTCGTTCTTGTTGATATATTCATCTGCAATATTAAGGCCGCCGACAAAGGCTACATTGCCGTCCACAACCAGTATTTTTCTGTGGTCACGATTGTTCATAAATACAAAAAGGAAAGGAATTAGGGGATTAAACCGTAGTACAGCAATGTTTTTGGCTCTAAGTTTTGCTATATATGCATTAGTAAACAGCCGCTGGGAGCCGATATCATCAATGATTACCCTCACTTCTATGCCGTTGGCTGCCTTGCGCTCTAACACTTCAAGAAGGCGGTTCCACATTTCGCTTTTATATATAATAAAGAATTCCAGGAAAATAAATTTCTCCGCTTTCTCAAGCTCAGCCAGCATATCTTCAAACATATTCTCGCCAAAGGTGTAGTACTTGGTTTGGGTATTTTGGTATGAGTGATAGGATGAGGTTGTTCTTACATATTGCATTAGGCTATTCATTCTGTCGCAGCCGATTTCATTTGCACAGGGTAGGTTTTCGTCGCTGTCTAGTAACTTGGCTATTAGGGCATGTTCATTGACATGGGCTACTATTTTTCTTCTTGCGCGATGCTCTTTGCTAAACAGTAAGTAGATAACCCCGCCAACAGAGGGCAGCAGTAAAACGATAATGATCCAGGTCATTTTGTAAGCAGAGGCTTCATCTTTTTTTAGTATAAAGAAAAATAAAAGAATACTGACAAGATAGCCGGCATAAGAAAGATAAGTAAACCGGAATAGAATAATCCCAGTGACGCTGGCAACCGCTGCGATTTGCAAAATCAACAGAATAATAATTATCCATAGCCGTAGCGAGATTTTCTTAAAGAATTTCAAAATAAGCACCCCCATGTATAGCGAATTAATTCAGGCTCGGAGGAGACTATTCTTCATTTAATTCGCTATAGATGCTTATTATACATAAAAATCCATCTTTTCACAAAAAAAGCCTGCCCACAATAGGCAAGCTTTTTTTGTACTCCTAGATAAAAATCAAACTAAGTGCAATTACAATCATCCCAGCAAAAAATCCTTTCATTACCGTGTGATGACTGCCATATTTATTGGAGGCGGGCAATAGCTGGTGTACGGCCACAAATACCATCATCCCACCAACCGCAGCAAAGACCACCCCAAAAAGCCCTTCATGAAAAATTTGAGATAGAAGAAAATAAGCTCCAAGTGCCCCAAGTGGCTCTGTAAGGCCGGATCCGATGGATAGCAGTAAGGCTTTCTTTTTGCTGCCTGTTGCGTAATAAATTGGCGCAGAGATTGCTACACCTTCAGGGATATTATGCAGTGCGATGGCTATTGCAATAGATACACCAAGTGCTGGGTCATGCATTGCTGCCATAAAAGTTATAAGCCCTTCCGGAAAATTGTGAATAGCAATGGCCACTGCAGACATTATTCCGGTACGCTTTAGACTCTTATCATCCTCTTTTGTGGCTTCCGTATCCTCGTGATGGGGTATTAATTTATCAATTAACGCAAGCAGGGCAACACCAACAAAGAAAGCAAGTGTCACAAATGCCATCCCAGTTTCATATCCGTATTCATATTGCATGCCTTCTTTGGCCTTATCAAAAATCTCAACAAATGAAATATAAATCATTACCCCTGCCGAAAAACTAAGACAAAGTGATAGAAATTTGTAGTTGGTTCTCTTGGCAAAAATGGCAATAACTCCGCCTACACCTGTAGATAAGCCTGCGAATAAAGTGAGCAAAAATGCAAATAAAACATCGTTCATATTACAACTCCGTCTTCCACATCCCGTGAATATTGCAATAAGCATAAACCGCTACAGGCTTATCATCAATAAAGGCAAACCTGGCACTGGGTTCGCTGCCAATCTCTAGGCGATGTAGTTGGCCACCTTTTTGTGTTTGTACATAAATAAATGAAATAAAATGCTCTGGTACCATAGGATGTGCAACGCTTCCAACATCCACCATAAGGGTGGTATCTTCAAAGGATACTGCAGGCAGGTGCTTTTCTACGCTGGCTTCTACTGTGTTGGCAATAAGCTCCTTCATATCATTGCCACAGCAGACTAATGTTCCGCCACCTTCATCAATAAGGTGAACTAGGTTTTTACATGTGTCGCATTGATAAAATTTAGGGTTCATCTTTCCATCTCCATTCTTGTAAATAGTTTTATATGATAATAATTATCGTTTGCGTCACAATACTAACATGTGGAAATCATCATGTCAAGGATTATTTCAGTAGCGGTTATATATAGCGAGCGACTTTCGAAATCGTGATTACGCGTCGGTTTTTATTCTTTCATCATGTATTCATAACTTGCATAATCACTTGCGCCATCAAACAAACAGTTGTCACCTTCCATAAAGCGGAACCGTGCTGTAACAGCTAATGTTTCCCTGATAAAGCGGCTCATTTTACCTGAATGTGGCGCAGGTAGCGCGTGCCCATCCTTATTGTCAACATCAATAGTTAATTTATATTTCCCTTGTTTTAGTTCAATAATACCGCTATTGCAGCGCAGTATCTTTACACCTTTATATGTCGCAAGGCGGTACTCGCGCCCGTTCAGCCATACCACACAAATACAACCCCAGAAGCGTAATCCATAAAAAGGGATTCGTGCCACCGAAGCCACGATTGAACAATCCGCATCAAAAGCATTACATTGTACCCATGTATACCATTTGGGAAAAGACCGTCCGCTGTCGGATTCAATATAGCCCTTTCCGCCGGTAAATTCTTGTTTATGGCCGTCCAATATAACTGAACCATAAAGGGAATGATTCATGCTGATTATTCCATGGCTGCACTCCATCGGGAAGAATCTGAACGGTCCCATGATGTCACCGCAAATAGGTGTTAGATTCGTATACGAAATTGCACCGGTTAGATTTAATTCCGGCTTCTGAATTTCAAGGGTTATACCGTCATTGGAAAATGTGTTGCCGCCAATGTAGAGATAGCCACCGTGTTTATGATATTCAGATAATGGATATGAAATATGATATGACTTATCATCAGTGATAACAAGAACAAACGCGCTATCGTCTGCCTTTCCGGGGATAACAGCAAGTGACTTGCCCTCGGTGGATTGCTGCTTGAAATACCACCCTTCAAATCGCCCATTCATAGCCGGATTCTCCTTTTCGCGGGATTATCGGCTACATAGCCATCTTTTTCAAAGCGTGAACCATGGCAGGAACAATCCCATGATTGTTCGATGGCGTTCCAGTGCAGTTTACATCCCATGTGCGCGCATCGAGGACCCCCAACAGATAAAAGTCCTTTTGCGGCCGCACCGATGTTTACCATCAGTTGCCGAGACAGCATGGAACGCTGGGGAGTGAATACATCTTCCCATTCACTCCTGCCGGAAACAATCATGTCGGTTAATAACTCTGCGGCAACCATTGCGCTAGTCATTCCCCATTTATTAAACCCTGTGGCAACATACAGATTCTGTGAGCCGTTTCGGTGCCGCCCGATATACGGCACTTTATCAAGTGACATACAATCTTGGGTTGCCCAGCGGTATTTTATAGCTACATGGGGATATGCTTGTTTTATGAGGGCATGTATTTCCGCATATCCGCCGCCTTTTTTGCCGGTTTTATGATCACCTCCACCTATAAAAAGCAAGTTGCCATATGTTCGAAAAGAGTGTCCGTCCTCCTGTTCGTCTAAGAGCATACCATCGAGCATTGTTGAGTCCTCCAATGCAACAACATAGCTGCGGTGTTGATAGAGCTTTATAAAATATAATCCTGGAATGTTTATCAACGGGTAGTGAGTGGCTAATATGATGTGACTTGCGGTTATTTTTCCGCTTGATGTTATTGCTGCTTGCTTTTCTATTTTACGGACAAGAGTGTTCTCATAAATTTCTAATTCGTTGGCCAAGGCGTATAATAGTTTCAATGGATGGAATTGAGCTTGACCCTCCATTGCAATGGCACCTTTGGTTTTAAACGGCAGTGGTAGGTCTTCTTGAATCCGTGTGTTTATCTCTAATATGCGGTAGGCATCGGCTTCTCGTTCTAGTTTTCGCCTGTTGTTTATAGAGTAAACATAGGCTGTTTTATATTCGAAATCACAAGGGAACTGCCTGTCTAATGCCTGGTATCGCTGGATTGCTTGAGCATTAGCTTCGTAGTACTTTCGTGCCTTCACCGCTCCAAAGCGCTTGATTAAATCAGCATAGATAAGCCCATGCTGGGCAGAAATTTTTGCGGTGGTATTTTGGGTAATGCCGCCGCCGATTGTTTTTGCCTCGACTACAATGCAATGCACACCGGCTTTTTTTAACCAATATGCAATGAGTATGCCACATATGCCGCCGCCAATCACGAGAACATCAGCGGTAATGTCGCCTCCTAGTGCTGGGCGAATTTCCCTTGTTGTAGTTTCAGTCCAAACCGAATTTAGTATAGACTTTATAAATATCAAACCTTTCTGGCATATAGCGAACGACATTGAGAAACGTGATTGAAGGAGGGCACCTAAAAACGCGAAACAAGCGTTTTTAGGCGCTTTTGCCTGACGCACAATCACGATTTCGAAAGTCGTTCGTTATAAGCTCAAGATTGTTGCACTTTGGGTATAGTTTGCTCATGTTTTTATTATTTATGATAATCGAATATTAGAATATGAAGCCGGATGAAAGCCCCCTATTTTGTGTTTGGGTTATCGCAAAATCGACAAAACCAAAAGGGAGTCCATTTAGGACTCCCTTTTTGATATGAACATATGCCGCATCATATATCTACTGCACTTGACAGGACTTGAACCTGCAAGGTCTAACGACCACTAGATCCTTAGTCTAGCGCGTATGCCAATTCCGCCACAAGTGCATAATAACAGCGTAAAAACGCCATTCTTATTATGTTAATCGTTCAAGCATAAAAGATTATAAGTATTTCTCATACTTGATTAAAATCTTGTATCCTCAACCATTTCAGTATACTAATTACTAATTAAACTTGTCAATACGATTTTCAAAATCTTTCTTTCTTTTTTAGTCATATAATAAAATTATCCGAATAAAATAAAAAAAGTTATAACCATAAAACGGCTATAACACACTAAAAAGTCGTAAAGTTCATAACTCTAAGACTTCCAAAATTTCCTTGACTTCGACATCATTGTATATCCAAAGAATACAAAAGTCAACAAATATTTTTATGCATAATAATTAAGAATAGCCTGCCTAGC
>Ga0131853_10003887_pt1 | contig 26821 bp, 17 predicted proteins | sample TergutLab28metaG_FD_92764 | JGI IMG/M metagenome (GOLD analysis project Ga0131853, IMG submission 92764) | Labiotermes labralis P1 segment gut microbial communities from Petit-Saut dam, French Guiana - Lab288 P1 (version 2) (version 2) | ecosystem: Host-associated > Arthropoda: Insects >... | reverse complement strand
TCATAACTCCGTAACCGTCCAAAATCGGACACATGTTTATATGAACTTTTTTGATCACAAAGACCTAGGAAATCACCTCCTGCAGTTATGCCCTAAAGTCGTGAAACACCCTGTATATATTCTAAATAATTATTATATTAATACATAGAGAGCTCACACTTCCTTCATGTTTGAAACAACAGAATTACAATATACCTGAAACTGTTAATGAGAGAGCAGTTTGAATGAACTGCTGCATAGGTCAGTACTGGGTACTGAAACGTGTTGAAGGGTTAAGATCCAATTTAATATTATCCTGCCATCTGCACTTGGGTGTACCCACCTAAGCCCTGCCTGCATTTCTCTTTTCTCCCATGCATGCAACTTTTCCTTCCTAACTCATACTTTTTTTGATCAACCTAATGTCCCCATTGCACAGAGGATTGAAGTATTGTATTTTTACAGATAATTATAATATGTATAAATTTTTCACTGTGCATCATATTAGCAAATTGGCACACCAGTGAGTTAATTTCCATATCTCACTGGGGTTTGTTGTATGGGGTATCATTGCATTTAAGCAACCAGTTTGTATTTGAATCTGAGAATGTGATATTAATTTTCTCAGTCATATACTGACTTGAAAAGCATAAATTATGTCTCTCTGTTAGAAACTTTTGAAGAAACAGAAAAAGGAATGGATTTCACACAGCGCAGAGCCCGAAAGGAGTTTGCTGATCGATGTTTTGGCAGGGAACTGACATTACAGCAAGTCACTCTAAAGGTAATTTGTTTTCTACACCCTCAGTGTCTGTGACAGAATTGCAGTAGTTTTAAATGCCTGTACAATATAGTTATACTTACAGTGCTGGTTATAGAAGCTGACTTCCCTGCCTTTGCCAGAACTGGTTGGGGATTGTTGCATTTTGCAAGGAAATGTAATCATAAGCTGTTTTAAACTTCATTGTTTGTTTGAAACTCAGCTGAGTGGCAGATTTATGTGGCCTGTGGGTAAGGACTTTTGTATTCATGTTGTCAGATATTTCCACAGGCTTACTTTCTCTTTTGGCAGCATCTGGCTTTTGAACTTTGTCACAATCCTTTTGTTTTTGATCTTCTCTGTTGTAAAATTGTGTTCAGCATTTACTGTAATAATACTGCTAATTTTATAAACAGCTTTATCACACAAAACATAAGCTGCACAGATTAGTTGTACACGGGGATGGCCAAATAATAGAAAGATTTGTGAAAGATACTTGTCTCTTTATTAATGCAGAGTTGGGCCACCATTTGCCTGTAAAACAGCTTGTATCCTAATTGGAATAGACTCATGTAAGTTCTGAATATTCTCTAGTGAAATATTGTACCACTCTTCATGAAGAACATGTAGTTACTTGAAAGGTGATGGCGGAGGGACTCAGCTTCTCACACTACTCTCTGGAACTAACCACAGTGGTTTGATGATATTTAAGTCTGGCAATTGAGTGGGCCAGGGAAGATGTTGAAGTGCATCTTCATGCTCTGCAGACCAAGACTGAACACTTCCTGCTGTGTGTATGGGCGAATTACGTTATTGTTAGGAAAAAATTTCTGGACCATAGGATGCAACTGGTTACCTAAAGTGTCCACATAGTCATTGGCAGTAATTCAGCCATTCAGAGTAATTATTGGATGAGCAGAATACCAAGATATTACTGCACAAATTGTCATAGATCCACCTCCTTGTTTCACATTTAGGATTGTAGGATTGTGGGATTCCTTGGGTGTTCTCCAAACATAAACCCGCCCTGATGTTGTGAACAACATGAAGGACAATTCATCTGACCATATTACATATTTCAAATCATCAACGTCCAAATTTTATGATAATCGCACCATCTTTGTCAGATTTTAGCATTGTTTTCAGTAATCGGGGATTTAGCAATTACAGCTCTATCGTGAATGTTGGATTTGTGAAGTTCTCATCAGACTAGTTTGTGGAAATGGGTCTTCAAGATGACCTAGAGTTCTGCTGTCACCTTTGCTGCAGTAGTTCTGTGATTTTTAGACACAATCCTCTTCAGTGGGTGTGGTGATTCCTTTCACTTAGTTTCGATTTTCAGTCTTAGCTGATGACTTCCCATGATTTGTGTATGCCATCATAACCTTTTAAACTGCTGCTCTGGATACACCTAATGAGTGGCCATTTTGGTTACAGATGCTCCAGCTAAACAATCATCAACAGTGTCTCTCCTCTTTGAAAATCTGACAGGTCTCCAGTTTTTGTAGCACTTTCATACAAACTGTTACTAGACACAATCTGTAATGCATTGACACTGAAACTAGGCAGTATAAACAAACAAAGGAATAATGAAAGATACTCACAACTAATGTTCTTTCAATGCAGCCAACATAAACAATTTTAGTCCTGTATTGTGTAGTGTGTCCATTATTTTGTCCATCCCCTGTATATGCCACTTTATGTACAGTATTTTCTGCTGTATAGCATTGTCAGTGCTCAGATGTGTCAGATTTTTGTGAGAGTGAGCCTTTTGATTGAGTAGTTGGGACGTGCACGTATTTGTGTAATCTCTGTGTCTGTCTAGTGATCTTATCAGCTAGCTCTACTGCCTTAACAAAGGACAGTGGACAGAAAAGTGATTTTTGTCTCATCATCCATTTATACCAACATATGCACATAACAGAAATTAAATTGATTTCTGTTACATGTATCTATTAGTATAAATGAATAGTTATGTAAGCAGTGCAAAAAATAAATGACATTAAGTTTGATTGTTATATGGTATGTTATTATGAATAACAATGTATGTTACATTGTGATTGTTATTAGTGACTATAGCTGTAATTTGTATTAATGTAGTGGGAAACCCTTTTTGTAAATAAATGTATATGATAAACAGCAGAAAATAAATTGTAATGGATAGGTAAAAGGTGAAGTTGTCCCCATCCACACCATGAAAACCTACAGCGGATATAGATTTGTATTTCCATTTATATATAACCTTGGCTGTGGATGGAAGGCAATGGTTAACTTAACCTCCCCTCCCCCACAGAAAGAACACCAGATGCCCATTGAATACGTTGCTGGGCAGGTCCCAGAAATGGTCTGCACATTTTGAAGAAGAGCTATATTTTTTATCCCTCTTGAAATCGAACCCCAGATTGTCCAGTTCAGAGCTTAGTCCAGGGCTGTCAAACATATGGCATGCATGCCCAGAATGGCACGTGTAAAGAATGCCTTAGTACGTAGCATTAACTGCTGTCCCAATTTTTTTTATTTCTTGTGCCCATCCAGTGTCCCTGTATTTGTGAATAACAAGTGTAATGTTTTAAAATCTTCTGTTAAGCCAGGAAGTAGTAGCAGCCCCAGTTACTGTGACATTTTCTTCCTCATCACATTCCTTGAAGGGAACTTTATTAGAAATATAATATGATTAGATATGCATTAATAATAATAATTATGCAGTAATTAATAATAATTGTGTAAAGACTCCAAGACCTTGTTTTGATCTTCAGAATTCCAATGGGCATGTGAAAGAATGTCTTCAAAATTTATAGATAATTTGGGCTTGCACCCTCAAAAAAGTTCACCAGCCCTGGCCTAGTCACTGTACCCAGTGCACTTTCCCATCTCCCAGTGGATAGGAACAATTCCACAGACACATAGTCTTTTGCACTGGTGATATACCTTATGTGTAAAACATTATACATATTAAACTTTACGAAATACCAATGTAAGATATTGAGACTGAGGTTTTAATCTGCATCTCAAATAATTGCATTTAAGGTGAATCTCAAGTTTATGGACTAAATAACCAACTCAAAATCAGTTGAATAAGTTATTTCAAATCATTGAAGTAAATTGGCTATGTACATGCTGGTATATGAGTCCCAGGTATCATCGAATGAAATGGGTACCAGTTTACTCCTCAGGATGTAAAATTCAACACTGAAGTTAGTGGGAAAAATATGATATGTAATGCCATAGCTAGTATCTAACCCTACTTAGCAGTACGGTTATGATGCTGTACGGTCTGGTATTGGCTGCAGGTTTTATGAGTCATGCTGCATGAGCAGCTAAGGATACCTGATAGCTGGCCTCCACCACCAAATGTAATTTGATTTATATAGGCAGGTCCCATTTGTTAGACCCTTTCCATCACTGTCTCAAGGTTCTGGTATTGAGGGGAATAGGCTCCTGGGAATGACTTAATCATATTGAAATAGCACTCACCAAACTCTGTATGCATATGTTACAAATATAAATATTGATAGTGGAGTTGATGGCAGTTGTGCCATATACTGGTCCTGCCATTGATCTGTGTCACTCCTTGCTTCTTGAAGAACTTAACTACTCTGCATGACATTCATCTGTATTTCCTCAGCAATTTGCCCATTGTGCTTCTCCGTTAAAGTCAACAACATCAGAACTCTTATGGCCATGATGGCATAGCGAAATCATCGACTGACGTGGACTCCTGTAAAATCTGCTTTTGTCCCTTAAATTTATAATTCTATAGCTCTGATCTGTAAAACTGCTGCATTTAAATGGCTACAGTCCTATTACAGCGACACTCGTGTACTTGCAGAGCATTGTACATTGCATTGCTCTTGACCATAGATAACTAGGCCATGTTTGTATTTGCAACACTGATCGAGTCTTTTCACCTAACTGTGACATCATGTACAACTGTAGTAATAATCAGGCAGGTTGACAAACAATGATCTGTGATGCACTGCATTATATGATACTCAAATTGCCACCATGCAAGTTGTCACATGTATGACAGTGCAGTTGTTCAGGCCTGTTTTCACATGAGCTAAGCAGATGTACTACTACAGTTACAAGGGAGAACACCACCTAGTTACACTCCACAATGTGAGATGCTGATTAGATAGAAGCTGTATGACTGTGCTGGAACTAAGACTTGCATTCAGAAGCTAAGTAGATTGAATCTCAGAGTATCTCTTATCTTGACCACAATTTTCATACTTTTCATCAGGCTCTCAAGACAGATTCCAGGATATGTACCTTGCAATTGGCCACTGCTGGCTCCTTGATGATCATTGTCCCATATTATTTGGCATAGTTCCACAATTGAAACAGCACCATTCAATAATACGTACCTTCAACCACATGTAGTGAAGTTTAATACTGTGGTTGTCATGTACCTTTTGCATGTGCTGGCAAATTTGTTATTTTGGCATTTATTTCTTTCAGTGTTCACCATGCCAGTGGACGATTGGGGACATCGTGCCTGATACTGAGGGAAAGAACTTTGGAAGTATGGAAGTCTCTTTCCAGTCATCTGACATCCTGAAGATGTGGAAAGAAATGACTGTAAAGGATATTTTTTCTATGCCTCCACCTCCATATGTTTGTTCTTTACGAACAAGAGGGAAGAATAAGGTGAAGCTTGAATACAGAGAAAATGATGAAGTTTCTGTGAGAATGTAACAAATTTATGTCATGTTTTACTATTTTATATTAATCTCATTGACTGAGGAACAGATTGCCTGTGTATGCAACATCAGCTACACTGAGCCCACACTCCATCGTGAGGGAAAGTTGCATATGACAATTTCCTAGTCCAGTAATGAAATTAACATTTTTCTTTTTAATTTGTGTATTAGAGAAGTTTTAAAATGGTTAATTATTGTCCTCTAAGGGGCAGAACCACAATTTAAATATTGACAACACCATGCTGATCTAGTTTATATACGTACATATGTTTTACATTCCTTAAATCCATAATTTAGTCAAAGTAACAAAAGGATGTGGAATATATCATAAAACTATAAAACATACAACCCCATGTATCGTATGCATTGCACATACAGAATTGAAGTGTTACACCAAATTCATTATATGCAACTGGTAACAAGAAAGTGAGTTCTTTTTAAATATTATAAATTCATCAACAGACTAAAGGGCATGTGTATTTAAGTATATTGCTAATGCTGTTTTAAATTGTGCCTTTCATTTGTCACACTCCTCAGTTTACTGCCGATTACTCAGATAACAGCATAGTACATACTTTCTGAAAGCATGAAGGTTGGCAACTGGTGTAAGTAGATTTAACTTACTTGTTGATAAATGCTATGTATGACTGAATTTGTTTGAAATTGTTTTTGGTTATTTGCAGTAGATTTAATTAAACCTTTGGCCATGTTGGGGTTTAAATTTTTACTACTTACCAGGACAGAAAGCTTTAAAATTTATAGCACCCTTAAATGTATTCAGGAATGTACAGTCCACCACTGTTGGCGGCATGTAAAGAGTTATAGGTCTCTACAGAGTACCAAGGCCAGTATCATAGGTTTCATAAAAATATGTATTCACATGGAAGATGTAAAATATCTCTTACCCTCCACCGGAATTTCTAGATTTTCCACCAATGATGAATCTAAAAATTTCTTTTGTGGAGTAGAAATCTTTTTACTGGAAGACCCCAGAATTATTCCGTATCTTATTATAGAGTAAAAACAGGCAAAGGAGTTCTCTGGAGAGTGTCAGTGTTGCTGCTATGAAACACAGAGCTAAATACATCACCTGCTGCACTTGAGTGAGGAGTTATTTGATCTATATGGCTGTTCTACTTCAAGTGGTTATATATTGTAAACCAAGGAGTTTTGTATTTACAGATTCTTGCATATATTTCACATCTTCAGTTTTTATGAAAGCATTATTTGTTGTGAATTTTATTGTACTTATGTAGATTTAGGGAAAACTTGTTGGCAGTAAACCATTCACTCACATGGGACCAAACTATGTTTGCCACTGAAGAGAAATTATCAGAATTTTAACTAGAAAGTATGAAACCTGTGTCTTTAGCAATAAGGTTGGAGGAAGGTTATTTATATCAGTTATGAAAAGTAAGGGTCCTAGAACTAAACCTTGGGGAACTACTTGTTTTAATATTCCCCATTATGAGAAAACTCTGAGCATTGTTAGATGATTTCATAGTAAATTTTGCTTTCTTCCTGTCAGATAAGATTGTAACCTTGTGCCTTGTCCTTGAAGGCTATAAAAGTGTAACTGTGCTAGAAAATTTAATGGTTTAAACACCGAAAATAATTTGCAGAATCACAGAAAAATTCCTCCAAAATGCCAGAGACTCGGATACATTGTTCTCTTATAGTTAGTGTTTTTAATAGACATACCTTTCTTGTATGTAATGTATGTAAATGTTAGCTGCACCTTTTGTGCATAACCTCAAATACTTCAAAAAAAAAATTAATAGAGAACTATTTCTCTATTAATTGCCTGTAATTTATAATACAAGTGTTGTCTCATTTTTGTGTGCAGTGATTTTATTCTGTGGAGATTTTTAGATGACCAGGTAAAATGTATGTAAAACACAATTAAATGTATGTCTTTACACAAAAAAAATATTTTTACACTGAAAAATTTTAATGTAACTTCTTCAAGTATGAGATCTGTATAATCCTGTCCTGAGTAGCCACTAACAGAAGGGTTTCTGGAACTTCAAGAAGCTCATTTTCAGACAGGTAATGTAATTTCATGTTTGGTATCATATTCCTATTAAAATGTTCTTTTGTTAACTGTCATGCTGCACCTGGACAAATCTCTAATCCCTCTGCTCTGTGCCACATGTATTGATCTTTAACATTATCATGATGCTCATTCCTGATGATGAACCTTACTGCATATCTTTTTCTCCGTGTATCACCTTTTCCTCTTATTAGCATCTTCATTGCCAATCTCCACATCATCTTCTGGCACTTTAAATGTGTTGTCATCTCCTTTATGGACAACATCCTCCAATCTCACACTGTTTTCTGATTTCACAAATTCAGTTTCCCTGTCCCCACATTCTGTTTTTACAATCTTCTCTGTCTTTGGGAAATGAGGCTCATAGATGGATGTAATAACTGCAGCTCAACAGGTTCTGCAGTATCCATATTGGAGATGCTGTCTGATGGAGAACGCTATATACACTGGCACAGCATCCTTGAACTGGTATTAGCATCATCATTGCCAATCACCAAATCATTTTCTGACAGTTTAAATGTGCCATCATCTCCATGGACAACTTTCCCAATCCTGATGTGTCTTCTGATTTCACAAATTAGTTTCACTATCCCGAGATTGTGTTCTTCCCCCTGAAGGTGTGTCTACTTTGATGCAGTGATGGAATTTGCATGGTCAAATGATCATGAGAGCTGTGCCAGCACTAGCATAGCTGTTTGTGGGGCCTCCAAAACTGAACAGGTTGAAGATGATTGCAGTTGTTACATCCATTCACCAGCAGTTCAGTTCAGCCTCATTTCCCAAAGGCATAGAGGAATATAACGGAATATGGGGACAGGGCAACTGCATTTGTGACATCAGAAAGTACAAGTTGGCAGAAGTTGTTCATATAGGAGATGATGATAAATTTAAAATGACAGAAAATGATGTGGAGATTGGTGATGGAGATGCCTATACCACAGGAAAGCATTATACAGACAAAGAGAAATGGAATATAACCAGATTTATCACCATGAACAAGTGTATAAATAATGGTAAAGGTCAATAATGTGACACAATGCAGGAATATTAGAGATTTGTCCAGGTAGGACATGGCAGTCAAAAGAGCAATTTATTATTATTTGCCTGAAGAGGAGCTTTGTAAGTTCCATGAACTGTTCTGCTGGTGGACAGCATGGCTGCTCAGGACAGTGACAACATACAAGTGTGATCCTTGAAGTGAAAAGATTTTTTGATACACAAAGAAATGTAATTTTTGTGTAAAGACATCAGATTTAACTGTGCTATTTTTTGACTTAATTTACATAACATGCTATTTTTTCTCAAAATGCCTGTATGTAGTAAGCAGGCCATCCAATAAGGCAGTTCATGTTAACAGGGTTAATTTGGTTCATGGTAATGGTTCCAAAACGGGCAAAAATTGTTGATTACTAAATGACTTCTCAAGAGGAATTCCACTCCATGCAGTTAGTAAATGTACAATTTAATGTTGTGTTATTTAGAACTATACATTGTAAATTCTGATTCTTTCTGCTTCATATAGTTTTATCCTATGACATCTTGATCTACTTCAGAGCTGTTAAATGATACAAGTACATTATTTTCTCATTGCTTTTATTTCTTTTAATTATTGAAGCAGTTAAGAAGTATAGCTGCAGCATTATTTAAATGTGATATGTTGCAGTCACATAACTTAATCTGTAACCCACATTTTTACATCTGAAAGCCAAAAGAGAAATATTCTACAGGCATTCTTTCCCTTAACTGATTTGCCCAGGTATTAGTACATCGGCATAAATCCCACCACACCCATTGCATCTATATGGCCAGTAATAAACAGTATTTAACACTGCTGTGTTTTGACTGATTTATGAAATTAATTGTGTAACTCTTGGTCACTAGCAAATTACAGTTTGTAACACTTGTTGGCATCTGTCATTGTCAGAGTAGTGAAATGATGTTCTCAAGACAGATCCGCAGTGCCGCCATTTTGTAGAATCATAACACAGGTCAACAAGGTTATGGTACCATAACAGATCACTAACTTTTTGAATAATAATGATATGCTGAGTTGCATATCTGGGCACAAATATTTTGCTTCACAGACCAGTCTTGCAGAAAACTGTAATGTCCATTTTTTATACATGAGTTTAAAGGAATAAGACATGCTTAGTGAATGCTGGCAGAGCTGGAGGATTAATCGTATGTATCGTGTGAGGATGTGATGTTTTATTAGTGAATAAAGACTTACTTTGATAAGTAGCAAAATTATTTTACATTGGATAATAAACATTACATACATTCTGAGGCCTTGCATGCTTGTATAAATGTGAGATAACAAGACAGGCAGTGTACGTGCAACGTAACATTGAGGTATGTTCTTGCAACCATTGTTGTAGTGGAAAAGCAGTAAGTGTTACATATTCCATGAGTGTGTGTTTGTAGCCTTAAGTACACAGCGTGAAATGCGCTTGCGCCATACAGTCATCTGTGGCCCCTCCAGCTCTACTCTATTTTCACATTATCTCATAAACAGCATGATTTTTTTTTAAACAAGTTACTTTTTGTTAAATGTGTGTTATGATTTTCTGTATAACTTTTGTCCAAACATTCCTCATTCCTTGAAAAAGAATGACAGGTATGATCAGAAATGTATATTTGTCTTGTAAAGTACCTGTTATTCTTGTTTGATTTTTAAAAAAAACTCTTATTTCTTGACAGATTTTCAAAAAATACTCAGATATCAAATTTCATGAAAATGCATCCAGTGAGAGCCAAGTTGTTCCATGCGGACAAGGAGCTAATAGCTGCTTCTTGCAGTTGTGCGAACGCGTCTAAAAACTGCATGTTACAACGTGGCTGGCATATGTATGATCAGCATACGTCATTTAGCCAAAACCAACTTAGTTTTCACTACTTGTTATTTGAAAAAATAAGACAATTTGCTGTGTTGTGAATTGACATAAAATATATGCTGATATATGTACATTTCACAATGCCAAATAATATCTTTTGTGAACCATGTTGAAGGTATATGAATGAAATAGAGTTTGATGCATTGGTGGAATGTTACTAACAGGAGAAAACTGAAATACTCCAAGAGAAACTCGTCCAGTTGCCATGTTGTCCACCATAAATCCCACATGGACTTGCTTGGGATCAAACATGGACTTCAGCAGTAAAAGGTCAGCATCTAACCACTTGAGCCGTTGTACAGCCAGGTGGATGCCGGGGTATGTTGTAGTAGCCTGTGCATCTGGCTGGCCATCATGCAACACCTGGTGCCAATGTATGGAGCTGTTATGCTCAGGCCACTTTGCCCCATATCTTTGTATCCAAGTGAGAGGAGGCTGAGTGTATGTGTATACAAAAGTGTATCCAGATTTTCTGAAATCACCAATAGCATTGACAGTAGCAAGTAGTGAGCTTTTCTGCCACTTGCTGCCACAGTATTGCTGTCTTCTGAGTTAGTCTAGTGAATTTTGCAGCTGTAAACCTTCCCATTGCTTCTCAGGCTGTGTTTATTGCTGTCCTTGTTAAGTGCAGTCCATGATTTTCTAATGGCTGTTCAGAATGAACAGCACATATGCATTAAGATTTTCTTCCAACTTGGAATACTGCAATGGAAACACAGGCGACAAAACTGGATTTACCCTTGTGACCCAGAAACCGAACAGTAGTCCTTTCAGTCAAAGCAGCCATTCTCACCATGTCTCATGAAGGCCAGGTTAGTGACGTTTTTCGATTTTGAGGGCATTGTTCATCAGGAATTTGTTCCTCCAGGCCAGGCCTGCTGCAAACATCTGGAAGAATGGCATAACCAGGCCTGGTTGGTTCACCATGCCATTGTATCAGCTCACAATGGTTGTGATTGCCTTGTGTTCAAGATTAAGTTGCAATTGTGGGAGTTTCATTGCAATGATGTCCCTGAAATTCAGGAACACATGCTGACTTTCCTATGTAAATTACAAATTACCAGTTCCAGTATTGGCAGAAATACTGGACCTCTTGCAAGGACTCAAAATGGGACAACTGTGACCAGTAGTGAAGGTAGGTATGTATTTCCTTATTGGTTCAGTATGGAAACTAGAATACAGCATTTTGTATAATATGCTAGGCCTTTCAAAAGGAGTAATTCAAGTGTCTTGTGATATCTTAAAAAATATGATGTTTTTCAAAAGGAGAGGAAAACTGGCATTTAGAAACACTGTGTGGAAAAGGTGCTCTTTTGTTGTAGTAACTTGTGCCCTTGCACAGTTCTGCATATTTGCATTTCGTGCCAGTTTGAGAAAACAGAAAAACACAACTGATGAGACAGAGTGCTGTATTGTCATGTAAACAGGCAATAGTTGAAGGAAGTGTTTGCTTTATGCTTATGTTAAATTATTGTGTGTATCTAGTAAGCAAGTGCAGCTCTAGAATATGTTCCTGCATTCAGGAAATTGAACTGGATCACAATACCATACACGGTAAGTTCTGTAGCTGGGTAATGACATCACATTGCTTCTTACATAAACTCTTAGTGCAGTGCTATAGTATGAAGCATTCTGTCTGAATAGGGTTCAAGAGGATTAAATTTACAAGGTAAACTTGTATGGTGATGCAGACACAATGTGTGATTCACATTGCAGTTTTTTTTTTAATAATAATGTTTGTTTCTTAGATTTGTGATCTGCATTCTAATGCAGCATTTACAAGATGATCATAACTGAGAATTTATATGGATAAGGAACTGGTGAGATATTTGCCTTACTGAAAAAAAGAAAAAATTTGAACCCATCACCATACACATTTAACCCTCTAACGTGTAAAATATGGTGAGCTCCTAATAATACCAGCAAATGGCAGATGGGATTTAAGTCGGTGTTTAAAGGGTTAAAGAACAAATGCTAATCATGTTGATGTTTGGTGTATTCAGAATGTACTTGATGTGTGGAGTTTTATTTTTGTAGAAACTGGTTTGGTAATGTATCTTATGTGAAGTAAATATCTTTGTTGGAGAGAGCTTTATAGGAGATAATGTAAGGAAAACCAACAAGACACAATCTCTCCCTCATTTAATAATCTCTTTCACAATACTCAATTACATAGACTTTTTGATATCGCTATCTTAACTGTTTGCTTGTGTTATATTACACTGTATTTAGTCTGTTGGTCATGTCAAATAATGTAGTACAAACCTATGCATGATTTCAAGCTTTTGCCACAAAGTAGATGAGAACTGTGCCCTTCTGGGCTATTAAGCAGCAAGTAGTAGCAATTCCTTATCAACTTTTGGGATAACGTTGGTCCCATCTTCAAGGGTCAAGAATCCAAGAAGAGTGCAGTTCTCGATGTAATAGGAACCTAAATTTCACTGATTATCAGAAATACTTGGAATTGATGCTGGGTGTTGCTGCTTGATGGACTAGTGAAATTTAATGGGTGTCATTTTCCAGGTAATACATAGAGCTTTCTGGATCATCCAGTGCTTTATATCACTGCTTTTATTATTTTGGCATCCATGCCCAATCCCAAAATAGAAAAAATAAAGACGTATTACTTAAGGTGTATGAAGAAGTGGAGATATACCCCTACCTATTCCTAACTTTGGCTGTAGATGGAATGAATGGTTGGCTTCATGCTCTGTTGAATATACCCATGGAAAATCAGGCCACAGTACCCATTGAATTAGAGCCTATGTAGACCCAACAGCCAGTTTGGATACTTTGAAGAAGGGAAGAACCTTTTGAGAAACAAAGCCACTATTCATTGGTCATCCAGCCTGTGGCCTATTTACTATCCTTTATGAGCTGTCCAGGCTTCTATACGGTACAAAGTAGAAAGTTATAAGTGTGTAGAATGTAGATTAGTAACAAACGTTATGAGAAGATACTACAGAATGTTTAGAAAATCAAAAAAAATTACCTGTTATTTAATGATATTCATTTGAAATTCCTAAGAAGGGAAAAATGTTTTAGAAGTTACATGGCCATACTATCACATGGAGCAGAAACACAGAGACAGATGAAGGTAGACATTGGTAGACAAATGGTACCAATGGTGGGATGTCTAGAAGCTACAGAAGAAAAACCCATAGAAGATAGGAAAAATGATGAAAATATTAGAGAGAATTCAGTGATAAGGACCCTGGAGGATAAAGGAACATGTAACAGGGTACTATAGTGTTGTTACTGTTTAATACTGAGTGAAGTCAGGATCCAAAATGGTTTGCATATGAAACTAAAAGGATGTATTCATAAAGTAAGTTTGAGACAAGGATGGGAACAACAGGTTTGAAGGATGTCTGACAAAAGGAAGTGAGGAGGAGATGATTGCAGATGGAGATGGAGGTGTTTGGTGTACAATACAGACAAACTGATTATGATGTTATGTAGAGCTAAACTGTTAGTGACACTGACAGTGAGTTCATATAGGTGGCACATGTGGTTTGAAAAACCTGGTGATAACAGTTGTGCAATAAAAATATTTTGATTTCACAATTTGTATGTATTATAAGTCGCAGAGTATGAATAATTATAAATTGGAAAGGCTCTAATGTGAGATGTCATGTAAGGTACGAGCGTCTAAGGAAGAAGAATACCTGTACATTATAATATTCATAAAGGTAAAGGTAAAGTTCACTCTAGAACAGGCCATAAAGGCCCTGAGGGGGAGTAGAGGTATAGCCCTACTCTTTCTTTAACCATGGCGTTAGACGGCGGTGGGTGGTCAACGCCACGATCCGGCCGCTTTACTGACGGGAATGACGGGAAAAAAGAAAGGAAGCTGAGTAAGACCCAGGACCGGTTTGGACGTGTGCGGAAAATCTACCGGAATTCTATCCCCGGACCGTCCAACCTGTTGCGAGTCACTATACCAACTACGCTATCCCGGCTCCTTATAATATTCATAGTGTGCATAATTAATAAATGATTAGGGATTGTTGCATTTTGCAGGGAAAGAGACTCATGACCCTTGTTTACGCCAGGGTGTAGAAAAGTAACTTGAATTATCGCACACATATTACTACTTACTTTGCCATTGTATCACAGACAGATGGCATTACAGTTGGCGATGGTCATACTAGATGATCTGTGCTCCCGATCGTCTGTTGTCTTTGCCCGAGAGTGATTTGTTTCATGGCGAGGAGCGAAGTGTTACGAAGGATTGTGAAAGAATGTTGGTATTGTTTTGCTTAGATTTGGTACATCGTGTTATCTGTGCTTAGGTGACGGGAAGTGCAGGTTACGCAGTATGATGTCAAGTAGCAGGAGTAATGAGAATAATCCATCAACAATTATGAATACCAAAGAGAAGGAGAAATATATTGAAGAATTTGATTTCCTGTACTGTGATGAAGCTACCAAATATGAAAAAGTAGCGAAGATCGGACAAGGAACTTTTGGGTAATACAGGCTACTCAAATGCATGGCTTGCCCAAGTTTTAATTAGGATTCAAGTCCTCTGGATGTGGTGTTGTGTCGCTAGTTACATTCATGTGCTTATGTTATTGTTTCCACGTGATTGTAACCTTAAAGATAGTTTGAAGGATCTCTCATCATTGGTGTTTGCGGCTCTGCAAAGTTTGGATCTGTTACTGTTTCAGTATTTGCATGACTAATGACTTATATTAAATGGGAAATTACACTGTGATAACTTAATGCCATTTTCTGTTAAGAATAGGCAGGCTGGAATGAAAGGATACATCACCGTTCTATATAGGCATAGAAGTAGTCAGGGAAGTGGGGTTTTAGTTAATGCACATATCGAGCGCCTTAAACCAGTAATATTTGAGACAATTTAGGATATGGTGTTCTGTTTGTTGAAGTGGTTGTATCACATTTCGTGTACTCTGGCTGGGATTTTATGTATTAATTTTTGTATATTTGAGTTTTGGCACTTGTCTGTACTTGGGTCAAGAAAAGAATAAACACAAATTTTGGCAGTTTGAAGTGGCTGTAATCTTCCCCATCCTACCTACACTGCTCACTTTTCCTCCATCAGTGGCTGTGGCTTGCCTTGCTACCCTAGGAATTACTTCATAACTGTTAATTCTTGCAGTTAGTGATGTATGATTAATTTTCTATAATACAGGTTACTTCATATCAGTGGTGACTTGACAGTTTTGCATGGTGGCAAGTATTGTAGTGTTCACTGCAGTTCCAGTTTGCTGTGAATCAACATCCACACATTTTATTTCAATATAAACAGTTCATAGATGTGTTTGCTGTGTGAGCTGTTGTACTATCTTGCTAAGAAGAGGGAAGCATAGATTCTCTCATAATTGGACAAATGATAAAAAGTTTCAGAAAATACCATATTGGTGTGACATTTTTCTTTGAACTTATTACATATCTAGTAGGAGTAGTATTAGCGTATGCAACATATAGGAACGTGGTGCTGCAGTTGTATTTCCATTCCATCTGAAGACTGACTGAAATTGTGGTTACAGACCACAAATTAGAACTTTTGGAAAAATAAAAACCTCTTCAGCAGATTAGGTGTAGGCACCTTGGTGAGTCTTCAAAGTTCTGTGTGATCAGGTAGCTGATTAGAAATGACCAGTGTTTATGGGCCAGGTAAGCTAAGGGTGCTGTATAATGAAATGACATTTGTCAGTGGAACTTGAGAACAGAGGCGTGTGTTTCAGATATAAATGGAAAATGGAAAGGGAGTACAAGAGACAACAAAACCCAGAATACAAGTGAGAGGAGGCAGGTGAAGACTGAGTTAATATTTCCCTCAGCAGGTTTAGTCAGTACCATACATGATTAATTATAGCAGTGGATAACTGATTGTGGTGGGGTGTAGAGCTTTATGATTTTGGAACAGTGTGGCAGGGAGGTGTTGACAGGATTCGTATTCATTGTTTTCCCATCAGGTAGTATGTTGAGCCCCTCATTAGATATGTATGGTCTTAGTAGTTTAGTAAGCAATAGTAGCATGTATTGCAAGAAGATACGCTTACGGTTTCTCCCCCCCCCCCCATATACCTTTGGAAAATTGGTGTGGATGTTGTGGAATTGGAGGATACCTCAATTTTGTACCTTCCAAATCTCAACTATCATTAATTCTTTTTTTCTTTATGTCATTCTTTCTTCAGTGCTAGGCATGGGTAAATTTTTCAGTAAATGTGATGCATTATCTTCTCAGTAATTATTACATCATTTTTATTTCAGAGAAGTGTTCAAGGCCAAGGACAAGAAAACAAACAAAAAATTTGTTGCTATGAAGAAGGTGTTAATGGATAATGAAAAAGAGGGAGTAAGTATTTTATGTGTATTGGACTGTGCATCATCTTGATATTTGAATAAAGATAGACCAACTTTGATGACACTTGCTTTATTATGTCAGTTTACTGCTCAACATGTTTCGGATGTTAATACATCCATCTTTAGGAGCTTGCGACTGCTTGGTGCGTTATTGTGTAGGCTGTATTGTGGAAAATGCAAGCTACAAAATATCATATCATCGCTTTACTATAAGTTTTCTTCTCATTTCTTCCATGCCAGTGACTAGCATGGAAGAAATGAGAAGAAAACTTATAGTAAAGCGATGATATGATATTTTGTAGCTTGCATTTTCCACAATACAGCCTACACAATAACGCACCAAGTAGTCGCAAGCTCCTAAAGATGGATGTATTAACATCCGAAACATGTTGAGCAGTAAACTGACATAATAAAGCAAGTGTCATTAAAGTTGGTCTACCTTTATTCAATTATTCAAATAGGGAGTAAGTAGCTTGGGAAGAAACATTTTTAATAGAAATTAAGGCATTTGCTTTTCTTATTTGACTCTTTATTTTCTTCCAGTTTCCAATCACAGCTTTACGGGAGATTCGTATTCTTCAGCTCCTGAAACATGAAAATGTGGTTAATCTGATAGAGATATGCAGAACAAAAGGTTAGTAGTGCCTTTTTTTTTTTTAAATTGAAACTAGGAGACATTTTACTGCACTGTTGTATGACCATGTAATTGGTGCATTATTTGCTTGTATATTTGAGCTTTAAAAAAATCTATTGCCCATTTCTTCTTTGTATTATTATTATTTTTTTTTTCTGGCTTGTTAGTGTGCTTCCCCTCTTTTAACAAAGAATAGGCTTATGTTACTCATTTCGCTTGTAACACGTGTTCCATATGATCTGTTACAGCCACTCAGTACAACAGGTATCGTTCAACCTTCTACCTTGTGTTTGACTTCTGTGAACATGACCTAGCTGGCTTGTTGTCCAATGTTAATGTCAAATTTAGTTTAGGTGAAGTCAAGAAAGTAATGCAGCAGCTACTTAACGGCTTGTACTACATTCATAGTAATAAGGTAAGTGTAGACAGCAAGCTCAGAGTTTTGCAATTTTGTGTTTTGATATAGAGGGGATGGTGACACAGTTGGTTGAGGCACTGTGCTACAAGCTGGAAGGCTGCAGGTTTGATTCCTGTTGGGGTCATTGGGATTTTTCATAGACTTAATCCTTTTGGGCCACATTATGACCCAGGGTTCAACACAGCCTATAACAGAAATGATTACCAGGATTATATCCTGGGGGTAAAGGCAGCTGGTGCATAGAGCTGAGAGCCTTGTCTCCATGTGCTGATTGTCTAGAAATTCTGGGGTCTCAACCTCCTGCAACCTTAAGGGCCTCTCCAGGCCTGTATGAGGATTTCATTACCTGTGTGTCGATGTATGTTCAGCAAAATACCAGTGACACACATCATAACTACCGAATACTGCAGTGGAATGGTTAGCACTGCTTAATGAGACTGGCTACCATCATTGAAATATTTCATGCTTTGTCTTGATGTTGCATGACCAGTGCATGAATTATGTGGTCAGTACACACTAATTTGCATGAACTGAGAATATGCACTTTAGTTCCCAGCAGATAGACATGATTCTGTGGGACACAACAAAAATACTCACTATATTATGCATACAGTTTCTTGGTCAGTTGTTTATGACTTTATGTTCTGATAACAAAGTTTGCGATGTCTTTATGAACAAATTCTGTGTGAGGAAACTAATTAAATAATGTAACATATCTGCAGTGTTTTCTGTTTCAGTCACAAACTAGTCATTATTGCACATTTTTTCTTACTTTTTTCAGATTCTACATAGAGATATGAAGGCTGCAAATGTACTTATTACGAAAAATGGAGTACTGAAATTGGCAGATTTTGGTTTGGCAAGGGCATTTAGTGCAAACAAAAATGGCCAAGTTAATAGGTAATTTTCAGAACTATGCATCATGAATTCTGATTCTTCTCCACTTCAAACAGTTTTATTCTGACATTTTATTATAGTTTAACCTTTATCGTACAGCATTTAATTTAGTCTTCGTGCCCCCGGTATGGTGTTTATATTAGACAGCCCTTTAAATAGTTGTGCGTGATTATGAATCGAAGGTGATGAAACAATTAAATAATCTGCACTGTTGCGAATAAATCAGAGATATTTCAGTTCAAGAAAAGTTTCAGTACAGTGGTGTTCTGAGGGGGTTGTTGGGGTGTTCAATCCCCCCCCGAAATTCGGAAGGCCCTCCAAAATCGTGCCAAAGTGAACCCGATTGTGAAAACTGTTAAAAATTGCTGAATTTTGGACGCCAACACCCCAAGATGTTCGGAAAAAGGCAGTAAAATTCTAAAACTACCGCCGGTTCACAATTGTTTTACATTAGCAATGACAAATAAATTGGTTGTCATCATAAATAGTCTTAAAGTACCAAAAATTAAGAAAATTTTACAATATGAAATGAAATTTCTTTTACCAAATTACAGCTGCCTCCAGAACCCCTGACTAATGGGCTACTGCTCACAGATCCCTGTTCTCTCTGTCCTCAAATGAATTTGTTGAAACCCCCCCCCCCCTGACCAAAATTCCTGGGTATGCCACTGATTCAGTAGAAATATTTAGTGCCTACACGCAGGAAGTTCATTTAAATCTTTTGTAATTCTCAATTTATTTTACTTATGTTTCTGTTTTGGGCCTCAGGTACGCACAGGAAATTTCAGCGTGAAGATTTTTGGAGTTAAGCCTTTGCCTGGTAGTGTCAGAAACACCATCCTACGTCACATGCACACCATACTTTCTCAAAACTTCACTAACAACTTTTTTCTTCACACCACTCGCAGTTCACACGAGACATTTTAGCTGCGTCGCCGTCATGAACTGAGACTGACCAAATTTTGTTGCGTGCTGTTGCAGTCTACCGACTTGTGTCATCATTTCCAGTATGTATTTTGTGAGGAGGAATCGAGAGTTTCTTATTTCGTCTAGGAAAGAGTAACTAAAACAGAAATATTTCAACGGTTGTCTAAAAATACGTACAATTCCATTGCCTAAATAAATGATGCAGTCGCTCGACGTCATGGCTTGTTCACTCTCGCTGTCCCAAACCATTTCAGATATCCGGTTTGGGACAGGAACCCGGCTCTCTTACGCACAGACATTGCAGATTGCTGACTCAGAAATTATCATTCAGTCCAGCTTATTATTATGAAGTGGGAACAAGTGGTAATGCATTGAAATGTCATACTATTTCAGCTGGTTTATAACTCTAATATTTACAGATCAGTCTGTTTATTTCTATATATCAAACTGCAGTTGGATTTGTAACCCCAACGGAATTTGCGAATGAAGCTTTCCACTTAGGGAAAAATCATTATCACAATGAACTGCAAGGAATTACCTATATTTATTTGTACGGGCGAATTTAAGCATCCTGTTGATCTTAGATTGCAAACCATCCTTCTCGAAACTGAACTGAAATGTAACACAGGCATTACGTAAAGTTCAGCATTGGCAGTTTATCATAGACATACAGTTGGTACTTAGTTCCTTTTAGCAGTAATATATCCAGCGAACGTCGAACTAAAGAATGTCTGTGTTTTGAGTACAGTATCACAGCCAGTAAATTATGTCGCCAAGTGATGTAGAGGGGGATACACAGAAAGAAAATTCTTATAAGAAGCACGCCTTCAGGAAGAGACTTCCTGTAACAGCAACTCTTGGCAGAGTGAACGAAGCTTCACAGTGACATGCGGGTGGTCTCCTCAAGTGCTGGGCGAATGAAATAAGATCCAGTGCAAAACATTTCTCCATAAGGAAATGAGTCAGTGCGTAAGCATAAACACAAACAGAGGAGGTTTCCACAGATTACAGGGTGGCTATAAACTGCTATTCATGATGTGCATATGTACAAAATTGGGTAAAGTGGCCGGAGCGCGAATCTGACCACAAAACATTATATAATGTGGAGATAACGTGTGGGGCTATAATACTAAGCCTATACATGACTGTGCGGGGCATTTAAATCGCCGCAGTGCACCCATTTGGTGCCTTTGTAGGATGCCGATTTAAAAGGATCGAGTGCGTTCGCCGGATAAAGGTTAAACCTTTTACATGACATGGATATATTATTTTACACACAAAACTGTACTTATTTTTCAGATACACTAACCGTGTTGTAACATTATGGTACCGACCACCAGAATTGTTGTTGGGTGACCGCAACTATGGGCCTCCAGTTGATCTGTGGGGTGCTGGCTGTATCATGGCAGAGATGTGGACCAGAAGTCCCATCATGCAAGGAAATACAGAGCAACAGCAACTGACATTCATCTCTCAGCTGTGTGGCTCTGTTACTCCGGAGGTGTGGCCTGGAGTTGAGTCTTTAGAACTTTACAATAAAATGGAATTACCTCGTGGACAGAAACGTAAGGTATGGAATACATAGTGAGCCAGTCACCTGCTTTTGGCTCAGCCTTTGTGATTATGCTGTTATGTTGTTAGTTTGAATATACTGTAGCAAACAGTTCAGATGTCTCCGAATCATATTGGTTTTAGTATTTCTGATAGATGCAACTTAATACTAGCTGTTTTTATGTTGGTGACAAACCTGCCTCATGTTGATATATGCTACATTTTAAACAAAGTGCTTATTTTGTACTGAAATATTCTTAGTGAGTATAATAAGAATTCAGAAGAAAATTTAATGAAGTTTTGTAACTTTAATGGGCTAATAAGGAGGCATTTTGGCAACCAAATGAGAGGTGAAATTCATGTAATAAAAACTGGCTCTGCCATACAGGAGTAAGTGTTGGGTTTAAGACAACGTAAAAATGAAATAGAAGCCCCATAGATGCATTTTTTTTAGAAAATTAGTGTGAACCTTCAGGAGGGATCATAATAGAAGTGAGGAAATAAGGGAAACCAAGAAGTCTGGAAGAAATGCAGAGCTCCCAGATGGAGTGGTGATCACTTGTGGACTGAAAGGAGGACAACAGGTTGCTGAAGAAAGTGGACTGTAAGCATATCAACCCTTGTTCTTTGCAAAGACCAGGAAAAGAAGGAGAGACCAGTGGGACAGTACACCCATGCTGTAGCAAGGACAAAGATGAAGAACAAGAAATAATCTCGATGAATTTGTGACTGTAGCTAGTGTCCCTTGGATAGAAAACTTTGGACACACATGTTCCAGTGCTGCTAGTCAAGAATAAATATAGACCAGGCCATTACAATATTTAATGATCACTCAGGTGTTAAATTTTGTGCTTAATATTCATCAATTAATATTGTCACTTGAAATTCCTGCAGTTATTTCTGACAGTTATAGAAGGCTGAATGAAATGTGTCCTCTGACCATAACAGCACATCTAGGAGATTTATTTTATATAGGGTATAGCTCTGAAAACTATTCAGTCAGTCGTGTAACCTGCTTAACATAAGAAATCCATCTCTCAACAGACAATATTTAAACACTTTGCCCTTAATTATAGACTTTTTTAACTGGTGTTTAATCCACTGTCTTTGTTTGCATCAGCTAGAATGTTTGCCAGAACTTTAAATTTTCAACCAGTGTCGCTGTTTCCTGTTCGTCTAAGTTATCAACCATCATTAGGTGAAATATATGTGTAACACATCTTGTACTGTTTGTGTATACTTGCATAATATACTATTTCCTTGTTACTGTTATCTTGTTAATGAAGTATAACTATAGTGAAAGCATACAAAGTGCAGTTGGTATTACATTTTACATGTACGTAATTTTGACTGTGACTGATAATTCATAGTTTACCTAGGTAGATATTCTGAGTAACGGAATAATACAGCACACATTTCTGAAACACTTCAGTGTGTAAGTCTGATATTATCTCAGACAGATTGTTCTCAGCTTAATGATCAGGTGGGTTTTAAGGTACCATTACTCTGTGATATTCACCTTAAAGTACTAGTCAAAACATTTGTGAAGGCAAAGCTCTTTTGCAAATATCAGTCTTCATGTAGTGAAGTAATTGGATGTATATATTTTATAAGTTGTTTCAAGCAATTTTATAAACATCTGAGAACTACAGAAAGGTCTTAATCATGCCCACAAATGTCGGAAAATAAAATGGTGGCTTCCTTAAGGGGGAGGCGCTTTACAGTCTGCTGCCTGTTAGGGCAGGAACATGAGACAGGTGGTCAGTTGTGCTTTGAGTCATAGAGGGAAGGTGGCTAGTGTGTGTATGTGTGTGTGAAATATATTTTGTTAAACAAATAGTGTTTATCTGCAGTACTTTTTGTGAAGTGTGTTAGTGAAAAAACATGTAGAGCATTGTGTTAAAAATAATCCACTTCATCATTGTGATGAAAAAGGAAAATGTACAGTATAATGTAAAAATTATGAAAGTCAGTTTCAGTGCTAGACGTCAAAATTTGTATTTTTTTCTCAGATGAATTATGGTTTACACTAAGTAGGAATGTGAGCAGTCAAAAGTACTGCTATTAGTGTTGCAAAAGTCCTGATATATTTTTTGAAGTTCTGTTACATGATCTTAGAGTCAGCTTCTATGCACAGTGAGGGTGCACAAAATCACAGGGCCTGTATTTTTTAAAGAAATGATTTCTGATAAATAGCAGGAAATTTATGCTTTGGTGCTGGTGTGATGTGCAAGAGTGTCCAGTGTAAATATGAGCTGCATTAAGATGGCCATTGAGTGGCCATCATCCTTACCTGACATTGCATTTTGTTCATCACACTGTGTTACCATTGTACTTGACATTGGGTGCTGTGACAGGAAAAGAGAAAATTTAAGACAATTTTTTTTTTTTAAGAATTTAAGTACTTTTTTTAAAAAAAAAATTCTGGTATTTCAAGGCAGGAGCTTTGTTGTGAGTGGAGAAATGTTATCTGAAGGTGCAGAGGCAAGTGGGACTGTGGATTGTTGCTTGATGTTTGTATGTGATGAAGCTCACGTGATATCCTCTCTGCTCAGGACAAGAAAGAGCGTGTGTATAAATGGAGACTTTTGTTGATGTATACCATTTTCTGAAGAGTACATCTCCAACACATACAATATGTGTGTAATGCTTTCTTAAAGTGGTTTGTTTCAACAAATGGAATGTGTGAATTTAAATGTTCACAGGTGAAAGAACGCTTAAAGCCATATGTGAAAGACCCCTATGCCTGTGACCTACTGGATAAACTGCTTGTGCTGGATCCAAGCAAACGCTATGATTCAGATTCTGCTTTGAATCATGACTTCTTCTGGACTGACCCCATGCCCTGTGACCTGTCTAAAATGCTGGCACAACACACACAGAGTATGTTCGAGTACCTTGCGCCTCCTCGTAGGCCGGGACATATGCGACCACACCACCATCATCAAGCTGGTACTGGTGCAGCTGGTGCAGCTGCAAAACCATCGTCATCAATGGACAGTGGATATCAAGACCGAGTTTTCTGATGTGCTTGAAATTAGTTTCCATTCCATTGAACTGCCAGATTCCAAAGTGTACTAACTCCTTTCATAGCTTCAGTCCTGCCCTTGGGCCTTGGTCTTTACATTCTTGAAGCTTTCTCTCATTATAACTATTTTTTCTCTGGCATTTTATTTATTCAATTTTCTTGTAATTATTTGTAATGGGGTCAGTATGTATGTAATTGTGAGAATTTAATAGGAATGATGGGCACAATGCATATGGGGGTGCACATATTCTTACACATACACAGACAGACATGGGCTGGGTATGAAATTAATCTGCTTTACAATTTGATGAAATATTATGGTAATATAGACTAATGTAATGACATGGAACCACTTTCAGTAAGTGAGGGAACGCTTAAAATGTATTCTCAGATATTCAGTGTGAGCTGCCTTTGTTGATAGCTGTCCCATTCAGAGTGTATTTCTTTCCTATATTTTCTGCAGCTCATCACTGTCCACCCTGTTTACAACTTCTAATGGTGGAAAAGTGTGATACCACAACTACAAGATCATAGTAATGATTTTTCATCAAGATGATGCACTGCCACATTTCCGGACAGAGGTCCATGCGTACCATGTTTTATGGAAAATGGATTGAACATGTGGGACCTGCTTCATGGCCTCCAGATGTGACATGTTTTGGATTTTAGTGTTGATATTCCCCCAGTGCCTGTAGTCCCCCATGAGCTGCAGTGGCACATCACAGAAGTCATAAAAGAGGTGACCCAAGATATGCTATGGCAAATATGCAAAGAGTGAAACTATTGGGACATTGCAGAGCAACCAAGCAGACATGTATTGGACACCTTGATAAGCTTTAATTTCCCCAAATGTTATGTTTTCATGTCAGTGTAACTTTCTGTATATGCACAGTATTGTGTTACAGTTGTCAAGTAGTTTTTGACCCACCATGCATATGTATACAGTATATGATTCTATCTCTGGTCACTCCAAAGGTGTGGTGTTACGGTCGCAAGGTTTCTGTAACTTTTGCATCATATGCTTGCTTAAAATTGTAAAATGCAAAACTATTTTACCACTTTGTTGTGTATGATTACAGTGCCTTCTCTCTTTAATTTCTACATTTATAAAACATTAATAGACCTTACTTATGAATTCTGAAGCAGCATTCTTTAGTATTGTATATTTTGAAGCTGTACCTAGTAGTTCATATTTGGATAGTAAGGTTGCACTGGAGGCCAGCAGCCATAGGGAGTCCATTACATTGCTTTTGTGCATGTAATATTCTTTTGCTCTTATATCAGTTCATGTACTGATTATAAAAATGAAATGAGACAAACATGAAGATGAAGTTCTTAAAAGTCTTGGAACTTCATGATCTGATTTTGTATATAAATGTGTTATTTTCTGGTTTTGTATATAAATGTGTTATTTTCTTGTTGAAATATTTATCTTCATAATTGAAATACCTTGTTCATGTACAGAGGTAGAGTGGATAATTTATAATGTAGGTGTAATGCTCATGCTGACTTGGAAATATGCCATAAAGTAGGTATACAACTTTTCCAATGTTGTTTTTGATACATGTCACATTTGAAGGTCAGAAATATGTAATGGAGTCAGAAATGAAATTCAGAAGGCTGGACAGATTTTTTCATCTTATGGCAATATTATAGAAGACTGAAGGAATTTTGTAGTAATCTTTTACAGATCTAACTCTCCCCACTGCACAAACTTGGCCATTCACCTTTTACTTTATCATTTACATACTGCGCCTTCTTGCCTCTTTTTTATTACATTTTACTTGAACATATATTTTTCTTACAAATTGTACCTTCCTTACTATAATATGTTTATGTGAGTAGTTTATCTGGCACATTTGCTAACTTCCTTGTGTTACATAACATGAATTATCTATATTGTGGTCAGATTTATCTCCGTGAACATAAACTGGGATTTCCCTGTATGTATTTCCTTTTTATAAAAGGCATTAAAAGTAAGTTTTGTATAATACTGTCTACTTTTTACTGTTACCCCTGAATGTGCATTCTTTTCCTTCCCTACAGTGGCAGTGTGACTGAACAAATAAACAAGTTTAACTCATTTGGGATGTAGAGGGATGATATATAAAAGTGGCGTACCCAGGAATTTTGTTTGGTAGGGGAGGGGGGGGGGGTAGTTCAACAAATTCAGTTGAGGACAGAGAGAAAGGGGATCTGGGGGCAGTAGCCCCCTACTCAGGGATTCCGGAGGCAGCTGTAATTTGGTACAAGAAATTTCATTTCATATAGTAAAATTTTCTTAATTTTTGGTACTTTAAGACTATTTATGATGACAACCAATTTATTTGTTGTTGCTAATGTAAAACAATTGCGAACGTAGGTAGTTTTAGAATTTTACTGCCTTTTTTTTCGAACATCTTGGGGTGTTGGCATCCTAAATTCAGTAATTTTTAAGTTTTCACAATTGGGTTCAGTTTGGCATGATTTTGGAGGGCCTTCGGAATTTCGGGGGGGGGGGGGGGTGGAACCCCCCCCCCCCCCCCCCTCCCCCCCCCCACCAAAAAAGGGCCCGCCCCCCCCCCCCCCCCCTCCCCCCCACACCCCCCCCCACTCGCCCCCCCCCGCCCCCCCCCCCCCACAGACCCTCCCGCCCCCC
>Ga0131853_10003886_pt1 | contig 26829 bp, 19 predicted proteins | sample TergutLab28metaG_FD_92764 | JGI IMG/M metagenome (GOLD analysis project Ga0131853, IMG submission 92764) | Labiotermes labralis P1 segment gut microbial communities from Petit-Saut dam, French Guiana - Lab288 P1 (version 2) (version 2) | ecosystem: Host-associated > Arthropoda: Insects >... | reverse complement strand
TATGCCAGTGACCAAGATACCATTTCCAAAGCAAGGTTTGGATGACGTGTTCTGACCTAGTCCCTAACTTGTCTAGTTTTCCTTCTGTAAGAACACAGTACTCCTTTAGCATGTTCCTGTATAGATGTCACCAGATAAGCTCACGGATCCCAACTACTGTGGTTGTACCTTGATGGCTGGCAATTCACAACAAAATTTACTCTTAACAGTTTTCTAACAGAATCACATATAATACAAATTTAATTCACGTACATACATAGAAACATGCTGCTCAACATTATATGAAGCTACATACATATGAAATAACAACCATGCCTTAACACAATGTATACAGCACCTGCAGTAACCATTTAGTCACAAAGCTTTGAAATTCATTGAAAATAAAGGCTCTCCTCTATACATAAGTAATGAATGATTAATCAGCACTAGCACACTGCAAATAATACTCACTGTTTTGATAAGTTCCATTATCTCTCGTATCGAATCTGTGCATGTGTTTGCTCGACCTGAGATTTGACATACTCTTTCAGTGCTCTGGGGGCAGCAGTTGGAGAATATTTTGATTCGGGCTCCTGTTTTCTGTGAAGAAGCAATTTTCAAGCCTAATTACATACTTTTCAAATAATCTGAATAAATGTAAGCACCATACTGACAAAATAAGGTCAGACTGAATATGACAAACTCTGGCTATAATGAAAATCCAGTGACCTTAAGTGCCAGTGCCATGTAGAGGCACAGACCACACCTCGAAACCCAGAAAGGGTGTGGTACTCCCAACTCCCCACACTTCCACTAATTTATTTACACTCCAATATTGCACTGAAAAAAACTCTGCTTAATAATTAAAGCGCTTACCTCTGTGGGAATACAGTTTACCATTTACCATCACAAATCTTATTTTATTTTTCAGTTAATAACGAACATCCATTCCCGTACCAGAACTAGCTGTCCTTTAATGAGCCTCACAAAATTAAGTAATATTGTTTACATGTCTTGCCAAGAATTTTCTCCCTCCGAATTATTGTGCTGCTGAAAAGTGTCCACAACCATGATACTTCAAAATTCAGCAGTAAATGATGCTCACCTCACGGAGCTCTTTGATCTTGAAACCTGACTTGCCAATGATGCAACCAGCCTGGCTCTGATGCACCAAAAGACGAAGGTCCACATCTTCGCCACTGCTGCTACCGCCGCCACCACGAGATCCTGACCGTCCAGATGCCTAGAGATTTATCAAAATGAATAAATACATTTACATTAATGATGCCAGTGCTAAACCCAAAACACACAATTTGGCCAAAGACAACACAACCTCCCAATAGCAGTACCAAATGACTATCTGTCATATGCAGGGACAATACATTTTCTGGCAACCATCTCTAGTCACTTGCTGTTGGGTACATGTTACCCTCACTCACCCAACTGCTTGCTGGGGAGTGCCAAGTCATCTGCTATACGCTACACACATTGATGCAATACATACAGAGAATGCAGCCACTTCAGGAAGTGTTGTATAAATATGGATGACAATTTACACAAACATGAACAGTTTTTGAGAAACAAGTTATATTCCAGACAGTAAGAAAACACAAAGAATTTGAGTGTGTACTGCATCCATTCAAGACAACTGTGTTTCACAAGATCTGTAACACAGATAGTGAAGCAAGGCTGATTTTGTTAACTGATGCCTTCTTGGTGTGCATGAATCAGAAATAACCCCACACCCATTCTGTAGATTCATGAATTCACAGAATGGCAGGTACTGGTCTCCAGAAAATATCATGTTAATCCACAAAGTGCCATTACGTGACATTAAAGTTGCTGCATGGTATGCCAAGTGCAACTAGAATTAATGTGCCAATTTTCTTTCCAAAACCAGGAATATTTTCTGTAACAATACCCATGACATTTTTCCAAAACAAATTTATGAAATTAAGCTATATGATCATTGGGTGTTCAATTGATGTACATTTTAGCAACTGTACAGAAGACCCAACCTGACACATTGCTCCATCTACATTCCTTTCTGCCAGCAGTTATAAGAAACTAACAGAAACAACTGCCCATGTGTGAAGAAACACAAATTTCCACATGTGGTTGCATAATAAAAGGCCCTGTATTTCAAGATAAAACGCATGGGCAAGTGCACACACAACCGGACTCCTGCCTCTCCTCCCCCCACATGCAAAAAAAAAAATGCTTCAATGGAAGTGAAAAACAAAAACCTATAACCAAGGACACAACGTACAGCAACATCCCATGGGGAAAGATGAGCCTACACCTCCTCATCATGCATAGGGAAGCATCAGTTTGTGCACTCCTCCACTAACTGTTACTCACATAATCATAAAAATGGCTTACATCATCAACATTTGGAATGATTTCATTCACCACTTGAAGGACTGTTTCCAAATCTGCAGATATGGTCAGTATGCTGTAAAATATAAACATGTGTGTGAACATCGGTCTTAGTAAATCCAAAAAATTCAAAATCAAAAAAAGTTTATACAAAAACTGCATAGAACTCACTAAATAATAACATATGACAAAACACAATTACCAACACTTTTAAAAAGACTTCATGTCTACTGAAACTTGCCAAAAAAATTCCACAAAAGAAAGTCACCACACAACAGCATTACAATCTGTATTCATGATGGCTTCCATGCACTTGTACTTAATAATTAGCACTCTTTATTAACACATTCAGTGCCAACAAACAGTTGCATTTCTAAAATTTCTAAAATGCAATGTTAAGTCTGTTCTACCACACCCACTAGGCACAAATGCGTAAGTGTCTGGCAGTGAATGTGTTACTGTAATATGTAATATTAAAAACTGGTAATTATATGATCTCCTACATTATTGGGATATTACCAACAGAAGAAATTGCAGAATGCAATCAAGCGAGGGCTATAATGTTTCATGAGTAATTTACTACATACTCATTTTAGTTATTTCAAATCAATTATTCCATCTTGTTTTGAATGCGGCTATAATTAAATTATAACAAAAGATACCAATTATGCCTTGCCACAGGGAAACACACTTGATGTGGTCATATACTACTCTCATACTGGAACACAGAAATTATGTTATTAAAGAACTCTGAATTAGGATGACCAAACACAAAGATCCAAAAGATGCAATAAATGTACAGGATATATCACACTGTGGTCTGCAACATCAGTTAAAATAAACAATTTTGAAATGGTAAGTAGTGATGTCCAATTAATACCCACAAACCCTTCCATCTGAACACAGGACATGGACACTAAGACATCACAACTTCAGCTATTCTAAAATATAGTCTTGCTGAATTACATGACTGGCAGATCTCTCACATTTCTACAATAATCTGTGGTAGGTTTGAAAATGATTGGTAACGTGGCCTTTACCGCAGTCAGGAAACCTCCAGAATATAAACTATGGCTCAACCTTATACAAAGACACACTAAACCAAGTTCTCTTCACATTAAAAAATTAAATCTGATCATTAATACCATTACTGAATCCCCCATCTCAAACCACTTGCCTGACAAACATTCCGTAACTCTAACTGCCCAACAGTTAAGAGCAAGGAACCACAAATTTCAATCTTGAAAGAGTTTGCGAGTACTTTTTGGACAACACTTGTACATGTCAGATATTTTATATGAATATTCCTACTAATTGCTATTAACTTATGTTCCAAAATTATATGTCGGCTTTACTTGTTCGATCGAGTAAGGGCATATTCAATGAAGTCTGCTTTCAACAACCCAAGTACCTGTCAACTGAAGACCCATAATCCTTTGTAAATACTGAAAGTGTCTTGTGTGGAAGAATATTAAAGAGAGTTAAAAATAACACTTTACCAATAACAAACCAAATAAGTTTTTGGACAAATGGTCCTGCAAAACTTTACAGATATGCTCAAATAAATCCAGACTGAATCTCTGGCCACCCTAAACGTGATCACATTATCCCATAATTATAAAAAAGCATAGCTGAGGCACATCTTCCAGGTAATGGACCCTTCAAACATTGGCTTCAGCTTGGAGGTCTCACATGTATGAGGCAAAACAGGCATCTCCCCCTTAATTTATTAATCTATCCTATTTTTCAGTCTACCCCACACAACCACACTTTCACAACCACCATTTCTCCTTAATAAACTCAATCCCATTATTGACTGAATAAAACATGTTGTTTCAAAAGGGTTGAAACAAAAATATCAAAACCCTGAACACAATTCTCTGCATCCTTAAATGCATGTACATATAGAGAAAAGCACAAAAGGGTTGCCACCATACCTGCATGGCGATGACAAAGCTTTGATATCTTACCCAGAATCTAAAATATTACCAGTATGTGTTGCAAACGTCACTATGATCAACGGACCTACAATGGTGACACACAACTAAAACAGGTGAAAATAGTCGGCAATTGAAGAAAGAATCTATAAATGGGTTGGTTAGTTACTATTGTTCAGTATGACTGATTGCTATGGGCAGATGGCAACAGTGTGACCATAAAAGTAACACTGGTTTTGTGCATAGTACAGGCCTGTATCAGATTTGTCACTATTTAGAGAGGTTAGCAGCACAAGCTTAACAGTAATAAATCTGATATCACACCACTCACTGTACACACTGTATTACCATCCACATGCTTTTTGAATGGAATCACTAGACTGCATCTTAATTTAAAGATCACAGTCTCCTGGGATACGATGCCATGTTGACTGCCAATTTGTTTCCAATGTGACACAGGTGCAATCTTCCTCCTTCTTCATGGTAGTTGAAGAAGAATAAATTTTTGGAAGAACTGCACCATGTGTGAAAAGAGGCTGAGCGACCCTCTTCACCCAAGCCATGTACTAATCAGCAGGGATGCAATCGATATTAAGCTCCATCCCAACATAAATATGGAGAATGAAATGGTTTCAGGTAGGCCAAGGAAACCTCTCATTCACTCCCTGAAAGAATGGAGAAAATCTCCCCACAAGGATACAAAACGGTAGGCCCTTTTCAGGATCAACAGATCCAGGCTCTCCATTTGTTGGCTATAACACCTTACTTTCGCAGTGTTTCATTAGTTAGCTCTCATTCCTACTACATTTCAGCACTGCTCCTTCCTCCCACTGCCATACTCTGCTTTCCTTACATACTGGAGGCTCAACACATGACTCCAACCATCCTGCTATGCCTCCCCTCCTACTGGCTCCTTCCCCACATAATTCATATTCCCCCAGTGACTTACACTTCTGTGCCCACCTTAAGCTGGAGGCAGCAAGCTCCTACAAACCACTGGTAACATGTTACCAATCGACAAAGTATCATATCCCAGTAGACTGCAATCTTCATCAGCAATGCTGTGAAACTCATATTTTTTAATTTAGCTCTGCCTCCATTCTCCATGGGGTTACAGGGCATTAAATGTTAGCCTCCTGTTCACATTGTTTGCCATTTTCATAACAGGCTGGCAAACAGTTACAACTGATGCACAGTAAATGCCAATGGCACACAAAATTTTAAATGATCTTTCATATTCGCTGTTTGTGTGATCTGTTAAACTTGCTGATAACTGTCAGGAGAATAAGTAGATATAAAGAGACTTGAAACCCATCAAGAAACATCTTTTACACTGTGTAATTTAACAAAATTTCACTCTGTATACCAGATTTTTCACAAAATTACTGGCACTAGGAACAGTAGTAAGGAATTATGGAATGTCTAACAAGGTTAATTTATAATAGGGATTCCTGGAGCAAGGTACAAAATAATTAATTTATACTGATGCATGTTGTTATGATTAAACAGACTGATATTAATAAAAAAATGCATTATTTTTCTCTTTATGAAATTATGAAAACCAATGTACAGGTCATTTCATACACACAAAAAGGTGGCAACCCTTTGTCTGTTTCATTTCACATATTCCAACTCTGGGCTATTAGTAAGCTCATTATACCCAAGTACAGCATAAGATGATCCTAAGAATCATGGACTGGAATAGGCCTAATTTAACACCTACCCAGACCAGTTTACTTTATAATGGGAGATTCTGTTGTAGATACCGTACACATATCGCCTTGCTAATTTTGGACCATCTCTAGACACACACGGGGAACGTGAAGAGTGACTTGTTCCAAACGTCCGGGCCAGTAGTGAGTAAACGTCATGAAACCTTTCCAACAAAAATTACTTTTCTCTAAATAACAATCCTGAGTATTGTGAATATCATTTTTAATCCTTTACTGCAGAATCAGCAAAACTGTATATGGGCAAAAAAAACGTTAACTCAGGCAAAAACACAGACAATACAGCACCTCAATGGTGGCATGTACTAAGAAATGGACTATAAATTAAATGAATTCTGACACCCACACTGATTCTCTCTGAAGTGTCGTACAGTTTTACTTTTAATTCTCAACACTGTGACTCAAAAATGCAGCAGACCTTAAAACTGAGCATTCAATTCCAAATAAATGATGAAAAGATTTCAATCATTCTAATAAACAAAAAGCAATTAAAATAAAGCCCGTTTAAAGAAATCCTCCATTCTTTTCACTACAAGCAATTACTGCGAGTGCTGTGTCTAAAGGGGTCACCAAGCCAAGCCACATGGAGTAGGTAACAAACTGAACCTAGTAAAAATATGTGATAAATTTACCGTTCAGGCCCGGGGCAATCAGGGACAGTAACTGAGGCTTTGTACTGCCATTCGATGGGGGCATAATTCCCATTCACAGGCAGGGCGGGCGGGCGGGCATTCAATCCAACGGGGCAGCGATGAGCAGCAGAATGGGCAAGGGCGGGGCCATCGTACCATTGGTCAGATATGGGACCAATCAGGGACCAACGTTGAACCATTCAGAGGGCGATGGAAGGAGTAAAATTGGGGGCAAAACATGTTAAAAAAATTACTGAAAAAGGTTTTCTTTTAACAAACACTGATTTCAATTTATCCAGATCAATGTGTGTTTATAAGTGTACTGCTCTTTTAAAGGTGTTTCTGTTGTAATTCAAGGTTTAGTGTTATTCTTATCAAGAATGGTTTTGTAAATCATGTGTCAGGATAATGTCTGAAACACTGAAATCATTTACTGAGAATGTGTGTGTCTTCAACCGAGATTTAAACATAAAATTTAAGTATGACACAAGTTCTACTAAAGGCACTAACATGTAAAACAGAATCATACAGCATCTGACACTCTACCAACTTAATTGCTTGAAGTGTTTTAATAGCCTTGATGAAATTAAATACATGATTAACAATGGTAGGAAAATGTGTTTAATTTGTGTATATACATGAGAGATTTAATTTCCAAATCCTGAAGACAGTATACATACACCTCATGCGCTAACATTTCCGCAAAACTCACCTCTGTCCGCAACTTCGTTATATTGTGACCACCTTTTCCAATTATTGAACCTGCAGCCTAGAAATAAAACATGCATATTTTAAAACTAACGATACAAAGTAAAATGTCCCACAACTTGAACACTTTGCTTTACAATTTTATACAAGTGTATGATTCCCAAATGTAATGGAGCAACAGCTGTTATTTCAAACATGAAGCTCCTGGCCTCAACTGCTTTCATAACTGGAAAGCATGGAACATGATGAGACAAGCTGCACTCAGTTCATTCATATGTACGGTTCCTATAATATTTTTTAGTAAAACCAGGACATTTTCAGAAATCTCTACTAAAATGCCGGGGCATTAAAGAGAGGAGGACACTCAAATAATCAGATTTTCCACAGATAAGCCACCACTCACTCACACATACGCAAGTGCTTTAAGACTAGTACACAAACCCTTTTGCAAATGTGCATTTGCAAAGTAACATTAAATAGTACTAGAAAGCAGACTACACAGCACACATTAGCAGCAGCACACTATCTGTGGAAAATTCACAACATTTACTGTTCATCGCCACTAAATACGTATATTTAAAAAACAGAAAATCAAAATATGATAATATTGTTACAATACATTTATTTTTATTATAGTATGTAGCTTCCACTGCCATGACTTGGAAGGACATGGTTCATCTTTTAGAGCACACTTGACAGTGGAATGAATTTTTTTTTCAAGAAAAAATGTTCTTGTTTCAGCTTAATTTTATACAACTGTACACAAGAGAGTTGTAAAATGCAAGGTTTTATTATAATCACAGTTGGCACAATTTTTAGCATCAGTCCATTCTTCTCATCTGAGTACTGATGAAAGAAATTCACATTCGATAGCAGCATCTGAACTCAGAACTGAAACGCAAATTGAATTGAATAGCTGATGTTCTTTACACTTATACTTGTTCAAAATACTGGAACACACATATATCCATTTGTCACCCCAAATGATGCCTGAATTTCCATTCTATTCTCTAAACTCCCTTCACAGTAAATTTTGTGATAACAGCTTGTATGATACAATGGTATTGCTGAACATATACCCAATAATGCGCCTTCTCCAAGCCGACACAGTCTACAGACCGAAGAGGTGCAAGAAATGGAACACACAATTCTTGTACGTATTCAGCACAACTTTTGCATAAATTATGATGGTGGCCTTCAAAATTTGGGTCATTTGTCCCATTTCCTCTAACATTTCTAGCTTATCTTTCACAACAAATGTAAAAGAAAGCCTTAGAATTTCTGTGCTCTAACTTCAGCAATAGTTTGTTTCACATTTCTCTTCAAGTACACTTGTGCTCTGCTTCTCCATATTACGAATGGCACATGAAAAAATTATTATCTTACTGGGGTGGAAATGAAGGATGGTAACTGTAAGGTGACTTAAGAAAATTCTTCAGAACAGGGTACTATTCAACATAACAGAGGAAGACTTGCAAGGTAGAAAGAAACATCCATGGGCCTTCCAACTGCTGATAAGAGGGATAACCACCTTGACTTGCCATGTCCTAAGACAGCCTTATATTCTGTTCTTGTAAATTTACAGACTTGAAGGCTTCAACATGTATGGCATAAATGTAAGAGTGCTTGTAGTTTTTTTTTCCTGTGGGTGGATGAGTATCAACCGGTAAGCAGCCAAAAGCAGACTGAACTGTGTTGTGCATATTATGAGCAGAACATCCAACACAAATCAATTTGTTGGCCCTTTTTTTTGGCAGCCTGTGGTACAAATAATTCTCTCCTTTCTTACCCCCTAATTTGTATGTGTTGTATGCAGAAGTTGCTCTCACTCTGTCATAAGTCTGTACTTGTTGAAGAATTCCAGCACATAGGGAAAAAGAGCAGAAGTTCCTCCACCCCCACTCACTTCACCATTACCCTCTCTCTTGGTATGATATTAAAAGGCGACCAGCCTCAAGGTCAAGCAATTAAAAGACTCAGTCATTAACTGAAATGAAATTACCATCTTCCAGATCATTCAGCACTTGCTGAATTGCAGATGGTGCCATGATCTCAGTGACAAATCACATTGGTTTTTGTCTGAGAGCATGTAAATTTTTGGATGTAAAGGGTTTTAACTACAGCTATGTTGCAGTCCATCATCTTAAAAACTATGGTTGTGAATTTTTGTGTGGAAAGCTAATGTAGCTTCTTATGTTGCTAACCGCCTTTCCATTTCACCCTAACTATCCGCAACTACACATAACTGTTTACTGTGTTTTTTAAACCCCTGCTTTCGATGACCATTTAATGTTTCTTTGCCTTCATGTTTTTCACACCTGAATGTCCTCTGCATGAAATACACAACTGTTCACTACAAGGTATGCATTCCACATTTCCACCTTATCCACTGAAAGATGAGAATTCAGTTCTTAACGCTGTCATTAATAAGAACACTATCTTTTCAGATTAATGGCCCTGGCGGGGTTGATAAACTTGAATCATTCATGTCTCACAAAGACCACACTTCCATGTTCACCACCTGAACCAGAAACCACGTGAACATAAGAGGACTGGATGCTACAAATTCACAACATTCCCAACATTATAAAGCCAATGCCCAATAAATTTCTGTCAATGCACGTAAGACACCAAAGCCAATATACCCTGCAATCACTAATCGTCAATGTAAGATGCAGTTCATTATTACAAAGATATACATCAGAAATGTACAAAACCAAAGCGCATGAAATCTGTGTGTCCCAAAACTTTGTGTGGCACACCAAGACATATCTTAAAAACAGGACAGTGATGGGAAAAACAGGATGTATGGGAACCCTACTCATATGTCATATATTTGGCGTTCCTCCTCCTGGCATCTGTAAATGCATCACCACTGCCAACCAATTTAAACCTGACAAGCAGTAGCACTAATAATTTTTTACAACTGAAAAATACACAGCTATTCATTTTATTTTTAGACACTACTTAAATGCACATGCTGGATAACAGTATCAGTGGAAGTATCCTGATCAACAGCATTCCACTATGTACTTGCTGTTTGAGAGATGATGGTTATTCCAGTAAAAAGAGAGAGAGTGTGAGGGCTGAACATGCAGTACAACAGGGAGATGATGAGGTTACAGCTGACAGTAGAATGTAAACAACATTCTTCTTCAGGGTTTCTGCACTGTGTGGTGATCAGTTTACTGATGTTTCTGCGGAACATATTGCCTTGATCTGACTAAATGCTGGAGTGATATAGAGGAAAATTTCAGTAGTTTATGCAGGATATATGTATACAGTTCGGTTAATCACAGATACAGAAGGCATGAAAAGGAGTGTCCCCAGCCAGTGGCAGCTAAGATATCAAAAACAGTTCTTATTTGTGCTTTGGCCAGTGAAAATGTAGAAAATATGTGGACCCTGACAGCTGTCCAATCTAGGTCTGTCATTATGCTATGTTGGTTGTGCCTAGCACTTGTACTGGTAAATATTTTTATTTTCCCACTCTCAGGATGGTGCAACTACTAAACTGTTGGCGAACACCTGCTGACTTTCTTTAAAGGATTAGTATAGGGTTTCCACAGTCTACACAGCAAAAACCTATACTCCAGGTTCAAGTTATTAGGGTACAGCCTGATATCGACTGCGCCCCTTACGAGCCGGTCCATCCACCAGCTTTTCCTGGCTTGGATATTGGTGTCAATATCCAATGGCTGAGGTAAATGCTGTGATCTGCCACAAGTGATTTCTCCAGTTGATGCAGTCAGTATGACGGATGGTCCCTGGTCATGATGGAGTGACTGGTTTGTAAAGTGTGGTTTAATTTCATCCGCAACATGTTCACATGTGTCAGCAGAGTGCTATTTATACATAATATCATGATGGTTGGGCTGCCACCTGAAAGAATCTCTGACCTGCCACATCCTGTTGGAGACAACCTCAGCCTGAAACTGCCAGGCATTTACAGCAACCCCCCAGAGTGTGATAAAGCTTACACTGGACCACAACCAATTCAGTCACCTTGAAGACAGACACAGTGCATTCTTCCGAAACAATGGAATATATAACCACTACACAGTGCATAACACCTACAGAAGACCATCATTTGAGTAATAATCACCATCAAAACCCAAAGTTTAGAGCAGAAGGCCAAGTTTTATGATACCATTTTTTGCCTCGTGAAAGGGATAAGAATAATGCCATGCAACAGGATGGGGTGTGTAGACTGGCCAGCTGTAGTCTGATTTTCATCAAGTTCCTGTTCAAATCATGACAACACTGCCCTGCTCTGACTGCTGTAATTCACAGCAAACATAAGGCTTAATTAAACATGGAACTTTTCCCAGTACATGTAAAATGTTTAATGGCACAGAGGTTGGCTTAATAAAGTTGTACAGAACATTTTATAGCAACTGATTCCTTCCCAACTGTTCTGCACCCACTGGTGATTCAATGGGCTATGCACACACAGATGCCACCATTATCAAAGACAGAAACACTAATAAGTGTGAAATTTACCACAGCAACACACTTTCAACATAGATATGCAGTGCTCATGCAGAATTGTGTACCTTGAAATTGACATGTAAGGTTATTTGCCCTAATGGGAGTCTGACCCCAGCAACAAGCCTATTTCTGAGGGAATGAATTGCTAGGGCGAAAGGAAGATGTTCCTCTCCTGATTATACAGCAAATGTGGCTACAACATGACAATGCAGGCAAGTTACTGAGGATTCTTATTTATTTAACCTAATTACTGGTGCACTTAAATCAACATCTGAAATGAAAACCAGAGCACTGGCTGTATTACTGGTACTATAAAAAAGAACACTGGAAAATTGAAGAAAGAATCCTACCAAACTCCTCCACAGGCATGTCAATACCAAGTTTATTGGAGGCAAGTAAAATTCTGGCATTGTGGAGAGGTAAGAGCAAGCTCAAAGCATATAAAATGAGACTCCTTAGAAGCACACTACAATACAGGGAAAGGGAGGGGAAAAGGGGAGAACCAAGCCAGAGAAGAAATTAATATCATTACATTAACGATGCAACAGACAATTACAGGAAGGAATGGATAGGCTATGTACCGAAAATGGAATAATTTACAAGAATACCTAAACTGTTTATGACTGATAAATCTGTTGCAAATGTAGATTTGGGACACCTGCAGAAAAGATGGGGAATATCAACTTTTAGGTACAATATACATTAGTATTTACAAATTAAAGCAGAAAACAAGCAAGTTATTACCCCACTTAAATAAGTCACAAACAGAAGCTGAGCTTGTTATGTCACTGCATAAAATCTGAATCCACCCTTTCAAAAAGCCATGCATTATTGAAACAGGGACCAAGATGTGCATAAAGACTACCGGGCAACCATTCTGAAAGGCTCACACCATTTTGTTTTCTTTATATATTTTTATACACACACACACACACACATACACAGACACATATAAAGATTAATGCACATACAGCTGCTGGACTGTTGTCTGTTTACATGGGTATGATACTTGGGCTGTCAAACTGAAGAATGAACGCAGCCTAAGCACATTTGATAAAATGGTACTTTGGGTGGCATTCTGGCCAAAGCAGATGGAAGTAACAGCAGAATGAATGGTGAAAACTGCATAATGGGGAACTTCATGATTAGAATCCTTGCCAAATATTAATAGGGTAATAAAATCAAGGAGTATAAGATGCAGTGGGTCATCTGGCATGCGTGGCAGAGAAGAGTAGTGGTATGGAACAGGGCACAGCGGATTCATCTAGCTCAGAACAGGGACAAGTGGCACACTCTTGTGAATAACAATGCTGTAAGTTTCAAATAGTTAAGGACCTATTTAGGTTCTCATGCAGAAATCTGCTCCATGATGTTAAGTTTATTAGTTAAATGTTACTTCTTGTCAACATTTATTCTATACACCTAATGATGGTCTCGTTTCCATACCCAATTTTAAAGCAATGAAATGCCTACTGCTCTATAACTAAGAATTTGAAATTCTGAAACATATTTTTGTTACAGTGCTTATGACTTCAAATATGACTGAACATGGCTCTACTACATATGAACACTGAGTCACAGGATGGTCAGTATATGCACACCAACTCATCTACATGGGCGGCTGATTTCCTTACGCAAACGGGTTCACTGCCTTCAACAAACAAAAGACAGATGATAGAATGAAAGAAAGAAAAAGGAAAAGAAGGAAGAAAGATGAAGCACATTCAGCATAGTTAAAACACACGACTAACTCCATGGAGCACAATTCTCCTTGAAAACCCAAGAGTTCTTCGCTTAGTCAAGAAATTTCCTACACTGTACGAAAACTGAAGGTTCATTACTATGCTCACAAGAGTCCACCACTTGTCCCTACCCCAGTCAATCAATCTGGTCCACACCCAACCCCTATTCTTTAAAACCAATTTTAATACCATCCTGCAATCTATGCCTAAGCCTTTCAAGTCGTATTTTCCCCCTCATGTTTCCCCATCAAAACCTGCTTCTCCTTATGCACCTTCACAGGCGACATCCTGTTGTGCATTCAGTACCAAATGCACACAATAAACACAACTACTGCTTCTGTGAGCATAGCTACATTTTCATTGAAATATAAGAACCTGCTACAATTTTCAACACTTCCCAATCATTTTCAGGCAAGTTCAATTATCAAAATTAAAAAATATACCAACATGCAGTGTAATATGTTATATCCTACTGCTTAAATGCTGGTATTTGTTTCTGCTCTACTGTTTTTTGTTGTAACATTATATATGCTGTGTGAAGCATATGACTATAGAATGAAACAGCAAGGAAACAACACAGCACAGAACTAATATCCAGATATGTTACAAATGATATATAAAAAAAAGACTAATTATGTGGTTCAGTACCATTCCAACATTGGAGTGACAAATTATTTGGAAATAAAAATGCTAGTAGATTTTACCAATATTAATGAGATCCGAAGTAGTTTTAAATTTTTAATAATTTTTCATTATATTTAACTTCACAGTACCTAAAAAAAACTTTCGGTTAAAGACCTGGAATCCCAGAGAGTGTGGCATTACATGTTCCTAAACTTTTTAATTCTTAGTAATTGAACTTGCTTGAAGATGACCAGAAAAGGCAGGCATATGTACTAAGCTGTTATTTTCTAACCTCCTAGGCCCAAGTATCTTCACAGCACCCTGTTCTCAACCATCCCATATGTGAAAAACGAGTGCTGCAAAATTTCTTTTAATAGAAGTAATCTACCTTGCTGTCACATTCCAAACCAGAATCTGTTCTATTTTCATTTCAATAAAATGATTCGTCTTTTACAATTTGCTCAAAACGCTCTCTACTGATGCCACACTGGAGGAAAATTTACATTATTTCGACAAACTCTGGGAGATGTTAAACAATGTTCAACAACAGAAATTTCAAATGCACTATTCTAAAAGCGATTTCTTTCTGAGGGCCTATATTTATTTCAATATTTAATAATTCCGTTCCTACCTCACAGTAAACAGACCAAACTGTTAATGCTGTTTAGCAAAATTACCATTGTATTTAGTGAGAATCTTATAGAACACACATATTCACTGTGTGGGTAAAATGTAGCTTCATGGAGCTCAAGCAACTGATTATTAATACTGTGCTTTAAAAGTGAAAATACACAGGATGTCAAAGTGGTATGAATGTAATTTCTGGGGTAAAATCACCTTTATATAACCATACTAAATTACAGGAGTAATTTCATGAGCATCTTCACTCACCTTGCTGGGTATGAGAAGACGAATAGTTATGTCATCCCCACTGCGGAACCGCTTCTGTGGGGAGCTCATTTCACCGTCTGCTTCACGCTTCATGCCTGAAGAAAACAAAATCAATTTCAAAAACATATATTTAACTGCATTATGTTTTACCCCCTCCATAATTTTCCCCTCCACTGTGTGCTTTCTACCTTCTTTAAAGTTTATTAGTATTAGAAGATAAAACACTTCATAAACCACAAAGTAATGACCAAAGAGTGGTGAAAATAAGGCACTGCTTCCCAAAATCACAAACAAATACCTAGGCAATAAAGGCTACCTCAATATGACAGTGCCTCTACAGGATAACTTTCCACTTCTTTCATGTTAATGTCAATTTGCAACATGTTTCCTCTAGGGTCTTCGCTGACATGGAATAGTGTGTTTTACTGGGCAACAGAGGGTGTAAAGATACTCAACAAGAATGTAAAGTGTGTACTTCATAATATGGCATACAATATTCCCCATGGTTTCTTTGCACTTCACTAGGCTTGCAGCCAGTCTACAAACACTCCTGTCACACAGCAAAATGTACTTAATAAAGCCAAGAACTCATATTTCAAAGATACATTAATGCTTAATATTGAGTTACAACTAAAGTTTGGAATGTTTATGGGATACAAAAAAAGGGTCTTAAGAAAAGCAGAATTCGTAAGAGTACAATATTACTAAGACCGGTACTGGGTCACAGACAGGCAGACAGACAAGATCCATGTAGGTCATTATTTTCTATGCTTTGTAAAGTTTGAAATTAGTGTAACACATGTAGATACATACTCATATCATGTTTCAAGCAAATTGATGCTCTCAAACTAAAACCCACAAACAAAACAGTTAAGGACAGCAATCAAATAGTGTTCAGATTCACAATTTGCAGTGTACGTAATGAATGAGCAATCAACACTGTTATGAGTTATGATACATTTAAGCTCTCAAGCGCATTAAGTTACCTAACACAACAAGCTATGAATGTGATTATGGCCAATGAATGTGAAATGTGGAAAATGACAGGGTCTACTTCAAGGCACCCTCCCAGCTTTTAATCTTCAAAAACTCTGGATAATCACATAAAACATACAAGATTTGAATAAGGGCCTCTTCAACAAGTCATGATGCATACCAGAGCTGGATATCTCAGTGTAGAGCAATTTTTAAATGTGATCCTGGAACATATCATGTGAAATGTAAAAGTGGATACTTGTGTATCCTTATATGCAAGATTTTAAAAACTTCCATATCAAGTGTTTCCCTTTGCTATTTACCACTTCATATAAAACCACTTCAAAACCAAGTATAAAACAAATGGAACGCAGGGAAAAACAACATGGAACACAATGAGGAAAAAAGCACATTTGTAAAATTCAGGATATTTGCAAAGGCAAATATTCAAACTTATATCTGGAGGATGGGTACTGTTGTTTCTGAGCACACGAAGTCCTACTACTTTGGTGGGGGGGGGGACATACTTCCTCCAAAATGCTGACACCCACTATACCCAGGACATCGAAGTAAGGACACGCCATCCATATTGTTCTCATACACGTCAAATGTCTTTTGCAACTGCTATGCATTTACCTAAAACAATCACCTTTGTAATATTTTCACGCCTGTTAAACCACTGGTACCCTAACCTTGCAGTAATTCAATGGGCTCTAGTTCTGTTCGGTCCTTCATCATTCACGAGACCATTAATGTGGCTGGCCTCATATCATGATGTTAAAAAGTATTAAGGTGGACAGTTTAGAATGGTATGGCTATAGGTTATTAAAACTGATCATTTCACATGCAGAATCAGTGGGGATACATACGCAGCTCAAAACAGTTGCAAAGAAAGCAGCCTTGACTGTGGTTCCCAATCACTGGTCGGGCCTAATAACAAAACAAGTCCTCGGCATGGCGACGAAAGATCATTTTAATGCTGACATTACCCAAACGTTTAGGCCCATGGTGGTAAAAACAGGGGCGCAGCAGTCTTAAAACGGTCGGCAATGCTATAAGGGCGAGAAACGTCACGCGCTGCTACAGCCAAACAGTAATAAATCCAATGGCTTCATTCAATATTATTCAATAAATTGCCAGTGCAAATACAAATGCGTATCTTCACAATTATAAACCATTTACACATTAAGCGACTGCATTACGTCATGTTTTCATCGCAACTGTATCGCGTGTTAATTCAGAACGAGGTGGGGATTTTCGTAGGACTGCGATCGAAACTTCTCTTCAGGTAAGTGCGTGTTCAAACAGCCGACGCCAGAGCGGCGGAGGCAACACACGCCGCAGTTCCCACAACCCCATCATAGCAGACATCGCCCCACCACCGGATGTCCCGTATTGATCGCCCACTAGCACAACAAACAGGGAGAGAAACCGAGTATTCGTCACAAATATTACTGCAAAACACACGCAAAATTGGTCTATTCTTGCGTTCCACACTAGAAACACACAGAGAGTGCCTTGAATGTATTACTTACTTACTTACTCACTCACTCACATCATGGAGCAGAGTTCTTCTTGAGAAACCAATCAATCGGTTCTCAGCTAGCCAAAAAATTCCCCACATTTTATGGAACCTCAACGTCCATTACCGCATATACAAGTGCCCGCCACCTGTCCCTATTCTAAGCCAGACCAATCCAGTCCATGCCCTCGCATCCCACTTCCTGAAGATCCAGCTTCATGTTATCCTCCCATCTATGTCTGGGTCTTCCAAGTGGTTCGTTCCTTCAGGTTTCCCCACCAAGACCCCATACGTGTTACTTGCACCGCCCATCCCATTTTTCTCGATTCGATCGCCCGAATATCTGGTAAGTACATTTTATTATGTAGTTTTCTCCACTTCCCTGTTACCTCGTCCCTCTTAGGCCCAAATATTCTCCTCAGCAAACTATTCTCTAACATTCTCAGCCTACGTTCCTTCCTCAATGTGCGCGACCATGTTTCACACCCATACAAAACAACAGGCAATATTATAGTTCTGTGTATCTTCATCTTTACATTTTTGAATAGCAGACTGGAAGACAAAAGATTCTGCACCCAGTGATAACAAACATTCCCTGACTTCAATCCGTTCTTAATTTCTTCGTGAATAGAATTTTGATTTGTTAAGGCTGTTCCCACATATTCGAACTCTTAAACCCTTTCAAAGGAATTATTATCATTCTTTATATTGTGACTTCGTCCTGCATCCTGATCTCGAGACATGACCATGTACTTAATTTTATCAGCATTTACTTCTCATCCAGTCTCCTTACTAGCAACTGCCAAAGTTTGTTTGTTTTTCTTTATAGCATGTATGCTTCCGCCCAATATAGCATCAGCATAAACCAGAAGCTGATGTTTACCATTCAATTTCAAGCCGTCCTGGTTTATCACAACCATCCTAATGGCATACTCTAAAGCAAAGTTGAAAGGCAATGGTGTTAAGGGATCTCCTTGTTTCAAACCAATCTTAATACGAAACATGCAAACATGCTTATCAGGACTCTGTTACAGGTTTCGATCAGAAACATTTTTATTAGCCTTACAGTTTCGTGTGAATACCGAACTCAATGAGAATATTATACAAGATCTCCCTCCTAACTGAATCATAAGCCTTAATGAAATCTACAAATAGCTGAGGCACTGCTACACACTATTCCTATTTCTCTGGAGTATTTGACGAATGCATTATATATGATCAGTAGTTGACCTGTTGCGTCAAAATCCACATTGATGATCCCCAGTAATTTCTTCTTCATATGAAGTGAACCTTGACAGCAGGATTTTGGATAAGATTTTGTAAATAGTTGAAAAAAGTAAAATGCCTCTATAATTACTACGATCTGTTTTATCACCTTTCCTACAGCTAGGTACAATGATCGACTACTTCCCCTCCTCAGGCAATTCCTTCTTATTCCAAATAGAATAAATAAGTATATGATTCTCACAGCAATTTGTTCAACCCCCTGCTTAAATCAGTTCTACTGTGATTTGACCAGTACCTGGTGATGTCTTTTTAGCTTTTCAATAGCCATCTCAAACTTAAAGGCACTCGGCTCAGGCACTAATGGCTATGCTGAATGTATTTCTGTCTGCCTAACATCATTTACCCCTTGTATATTCAACAGCTGAGCGAAATGGTTCCTCCACCTAACCAAAATACTGTGGAAGCCTGTAATCAAATTACCGTTCTCATCCTTTAATACATTAGTTATAACCTGGTAACCCTTCTTTAAGTCACTTATGTCGCTATACAAGTCTGTGATATTTCCGAAATAGTTGTTAGTTTCAAGTTCATCAATTTGAGCTTTCAGTCATTCCTTCTTTTTGTTCCCGAAACGACTACTGGCTTCATGTCTTACACTGTTTAGATTGTGTACGTTGCTTTGATTTAGATCATGTAACCACTGCATTTTAGCACGCTTCCTCTGATCTAAAAAAAACGAAAACACTCTTTTCAAGAGATAATTTATGCTGCTTCAATTCGTACAGACCTAGACTCTGTTTTGCTGAGGTTTTCATATTCTCTTCGATGTTTTCCCAAACCCTATTGATGTGCTCGCTCTCATTTAAGTTCTTCAAAGATCTAAACCTGTCTTATACCTTAATCTGATACTGTTTCTTAACATCCAGGTCATTTAGCTTCCTGAGATTAAATCTTTCCACACCAACTTCTGTGTATCTTGTTTACTTACTGTCAATCTTTCCCTAACTTCTGCAACCACCAGATAGTGATCACTATCGCTGTCAACTCCCCTGAGAGATCGTACATTGAGTATACTCGAATGCCATCTCCTATCTATCAACATGTGATCAGTCTCCTTGTGGGTCTTCACATTACAACAGATCTAGGTGCATATGAATATTTTGGCGTGGGAACATCGTATTCTTGACCACATTTCTGATGTGACGTTTACTATTCTAACACCGTTATCATTACTATCCTGATGTAGACTCTCATTCCAAATTCTCGGTTGGAAAATATCCTCTCTCCCAAATTTTGAATTAAAATTCCCTAACAGAAATTTCATATGGGTAATTAAGAAAATTATCGAAAACCTTCTCTAATTCCTCATAAAAGCTGTCTTTTCCATCTTTTCTCCTCACTTGGTGCATGCACATTCAGAACAATGACATTAAACCAGCGACCTCTCAGAACAATAAATGACATCCTATCACTAACAAACTCTACTCTCTTAGCTGCTCATACTAATCTGTGGTGCACGCAAAATCCAGTTCTCAATTATTGATTTTCCTTTCCTTTCCATAGAAAGAAACAGAAATCCCCTGCTCCTACAATGACCCTTTGTCTCAGCTAACCTCCTGTACAGCCACTAAATCTAATTTATATCTTGCTAATTCGCTGGCTACTGTTGTAACTGAACCACACCTATACAGGCTCTTTTCATTCAATGTACCAAATCTGATGTCTCTTTTCCATTGCTTAGGTCGTAACAAAGGCTCAGTCCAGGCGAGAAGTACATGTATCTGTTTCGTAACAAAGCCAGTTTTTGGCAATGAGGAGTCGTTATCACCTTGAATACCATCGGGAGAAACTTACTAACGCTTTAAAATTACAATGAAAAGGAATATGCCTATTCATATCTGGAGTACAGATATCAGCAAATCGCATTCTCTGCAGTTTCGCATACGTCGTCGATCGAACGTGCACACGCTCAGTCACGACGGAACTAATGATCACTAGTTACTTTCCCGCGTACTGCGATCAGATACGTATCGTATTACGAGTAGGGAGGCGTTAATTTGCCTGACAGCTGTTGCTAGTCACTTCCCTTCGACTCCATTAACCTTGTTTAAAACTATGACGTGCAATGACAGTGTTTGTAGACGTGGCGCGTGTCTGTGGGGTGAAGGAAACCGTTTCTAGCGTCTTCTTTAAATAATGTAAGTAAAACCTAATATTAATCGTCTAACACTTAAATATTACTCGTGGACTGCCGTCGCGCTCCCCGCCATCACGCGAAATGGTCTGAACGAAGTGATGCGGGTTGTAGGATAAAATGCCACCGCTTTTTAGATTGCTACGAATCTTGCTACTAAATACGCATTTTACTGGTTTATCTTCTCGTACATTTCTAAGGTTTTGAGAACAATGGTAAGGTCTAAGCCTATACAAGTGTCGCTGAAAAAGAAGTCGTACAAAACCTACATGAACGAAAATGATACCACTCCGAGAACTTCCAATGTGAAACGTCGGTACACCAAACGTCCGGGACTATGAAAAATTTATTGAAGACCAACAAATGCACTTTCTTTGTTGATGTAATTTTATTACACCGTGACCACCAATTTATTCGAGTCACCAAGGAATACGGAACATATCAAAAGTACGAGACTATTTTCGATGATCTAAGGGTCGGACATGGCATATTCATTACACATTCACTGTACGCACCGCGAGCACGCAATTTCTACCTGTACATGCCATGAGGGCGCAGGGAGAAGTTGACGGAAAAAGAGGTCTAGCTCCATGCATTCTTAATCTTTGCAATACAATGAGTGGCCAGCTTCACGCCCCAAACGCTTTACTCCTCGGAAAAAGCCACTTGTGCCCAATGAATAGGGGGCTAGGGGGGGGGGCCCTGGGCCGGTCTGCACGCGTTGGAAAGGGCAAAAAATTCTCGACCCAGTCGAAATCTGAACTTTAAACAAGATTCTTCGGTAGTCCAGCCCGCAGGCTAGTCACTATATCCCGACTTCCAACAAAGACTACACAATTACAGTTTTGGCTTTATCTTCTAGACCTCATACCCGTTCCTTTAACCAGTCGCACCATTAGCGCGTCTGCCTTGTACACAAAATTATAGTAAAATATTCTCCACCACGATTCCTGCCAACTTTTAAGAAATTGCGTTCCAACCCATACCCATCAAATTACAGGTATGCGCCGCATAACGACGTTTCGTTCAACGACTGACCGCATATGCGACGGTGGTCCAAGATTATAATATTACAATACCAATGTGTTACAACTGCCTACAGTATTCAGTACAGTAACATGTTGTACAGGTTTGCAGCCTAGGAGCAATAGCCTATACCATATAGCCTATACTGTACTACCCAGGTTTGTGTAAATACACGTTAGCACAAAGAAGAAATCGCCTAACGACGCATTTCTCAGAACGTACCACCGTCGTTAAGCGACGCATATCTGTACATACAGAAGAACTTCACTCTGGCATGGAAGTATCACACACATATACTTCCTGCGTGTCCAAAAACTGCCGTATTTACCCGAATAGGATGAAATTCTTTACCACTTCATCATCTCAAAAATGCTGGGTCGCAATACCATCACACACAAACACGGTCTGTACACTTATTTTTCCTAAAAACTGAAGATTGCGAAGAGAGGGTCATGTTACATTTGGGTAATACGGAACACTGCCAAAATGACTACATGCACCGATAGCGAAGGGACTTGTTGCGTTTCCAAGCCGCACGGCGCGCAAGTAGCAAGACCAACTTAAGGCCAATTGAACACTGCCACTGGACATAGTAGAACGCAGCTCCACCCCGGACGCTCAGTCACGTTTTCCGGAGGAAAATATGGAAAAATACATGGGGGGGGGGGGGGGGGTGACGAAAAGACGTAGTTGGCGGGCGTTGGGATAAGACGTAGTTACGTAGATTAGAACTGTGTAAGGACAGGCAAACCGCAAATTTATTTTTATTTCCGGTTCATATGACGACGAACAAAATGCACAGACAGTGTGTGGAATTTGTCTTGGTCTGAGGTCCTAACGCAACATCTGCATGGAATCATGCAGATGTTGCGTTAGTACCTCAGACACGAAAACACATGCAAGTGATATTCCAGCCGACATTCGAATCAAGTACCTCCCGAAGACGTCATAGATTTACCCCTTGGGGGAAACCTGCGCCGTAATCTGGCGCGAGTACTTACACAATCACAAAAAACTGGACCACATTTTTTTAAAAAATATGGTGGCCAATCAAATATCATGACTGCCAGAACAAGGTGGATCGCCACCTTCTAGCGCCATGCTGTGTTCTCCCATGCGATTTGCATTCAAGATTCACTTCTTCCTGTACTACTGTTTATCCTACAATGAGAAGAAGTTTAATGTAAAAGAGGAAAATTCTTAAGACTTAAAAAGTACGTTCTCTGTAACTCTTGTGGCTTAAGTTCGCCATTTTCTCTACGCCAAAACGGGGTAAATGAGACAGTGACGTGTATAAAGCCCTGGCCCCAGCAAACGTGCACAGTACAAATATTTGTTGTGGGTTCTTTCGGATCAGACTCTGGTCTGTCAAAAGGGAGTATTCTGAGAGACCGTGGGGTAACTTCTCTAATAATTATGAGGGGAGGGGGCGATTATCAAGTCGCAGGAGGCCCACTTATCTACGTTACTGCACTGAGACTACCAAACTCTTGAACGCCGAGTAGGAAATCAGTCACAAGCCGAAACTTTCCGATCGCCATCTGCAACACTATTTCCCATCCCTGCTTCAGAATCCTTGTAAACCCCATACTCAATGAGGGCAACACACGTGTTCAACGCCGATTCCGAGCGGTGAAAATATTTCAGCTAAAGATTCCAAAGCTCCGTCAGAAAAAACTAGAAGCACCAGAACTTCCATCTAAAATTAGGATTGTGAATTTCAGTGAATCATTTCTTCTGTTCTCTGTACTTCAAGAAACCGATCACAGCAGCCAATGCGTTGCAGTGTTCCCACAGATCACATACCTGCAGTCTTTTACCACGGTCACAACATGTGAAGAAAAGTTAGAGCCGAATTCATATTAATTAGGTAAATACGCTCCTGTTCCGGTTGATGTACTTCGTGTATGTGGATAAATAAAGTATGAATCAAACTGCAAACAAGAATGCCGCAGCAAAAAAGAAGAGGCTTGTATATTTAGACTAGGAGCATTAGACGGAAATAAATCAAAGAAATTTAACAATCCACCTCTTCGTATGCAATCAAATGATTTAGCAGCAAACCCATCGCAGTCACCATCAGTTTCATTCTCGATACCTATAGGGGAAAGTCGCCCATTATGGGGAGGTTTTTAAAAACTACTATTAAACTTCGGTAAAAGTAGTAAAACTTTTCAAAACGCAAAGCTAACCTTATTTGACAAATGTAGACAGTTGTTACACAAACGTTTTAATTTTGGAAAGAAAAACGTGTGCAAAATTCGTTTCCTTAAAAGATTCATATCCCCTAATTAAGCGCACACGTGTTCCTAATTTGGGGTGGTGAATAATTTACACAGAAAGCACAAAGAATAGCTAGAGAATTTAAAAAACAACAAATACAAAGGAAGAACAAGACAGTGTTCATCTCTGACAAGGCTCAAAAACAAAATCTTCCTCCATACCAACACAAAGTGTGTGCTCCCATCTAAAATATTTCGTACATCGTATTGAATATTCTACATTGTAGTCTTCCGGGAAACGACCAGTACAGAACACACAATCAGCGTCTTGTTCCTCTTCTTCTGTCGAATCGTCTAAAGGAACAGTTAGGTCAGTGTCCGAATCGGATGGAGTGTCAGACGGAGATGGATCCCGGCAAACCACTCTCTTCCGTCTTTCTGAAGGACCAAGAAGAGCATTCGACGCAAGCCGATTGGTTTTGGATTTGGTCGCCTCTTTTCTTTTTGAGTTGCCCCAACAAAATTTCTGTAAGATTAACTCGTTATTTTCTTTGCTGTTCCAACACGAGTACTTGTCTGTACGTTCAGGCTTGGCACAGGGCTGATATCTGATGTTCGGAGAGCCTCAGCAGAAGTGAACGGCGAAAAAATCAGAACTGAATGATGGCCGAGCGCTGGTCTTCACCAAAGCAGGATGGTTCACAGGAGCAGCTTCTGTGTCCTCTGAGGCTAGAGGGAAATCGTGGGGTCTGAAGATGTTCTTGTCACAAGCAAAGAGGTCTGCCGCCCGAAAGCCTTTACCCGCTATCTCGCCTGTTGCAGCTCGCTTGTAGGCACTGCGGAATTGTTGGCCAATTTGGAAGACGCTGACGACTCGCCAGCCCTAGTTTTGAACGGAGCTATATTTCAGTTTCTTGGAAGTAGAATATTTTCAGGGGCTCCATGAAAGCTTTATACAAGGGTACATATTACGAATGTTGTCAGGTGGGAGGTAAATGATGTCAACATGATTCTGTCGAGCTAAAGTTAAGACCTCGTGGTTCCTTGTGTGTGAATGGTGCCAATTCGGTACCTAGATAACAGGATCTTTTTTGTCGGCTTTGTATGTTTCATGAAATAAAGAAACCACTGGGTGAAAATCTAGCTCATTATCCACCCCGAGGGATGGCACGCGTGGATTGATCCAGGTGGTGTGCCATTCATCAGTTTTGGTTTTATTTATTTTCTTGGGAATACAAGTAACGGAGGAATGAATTATCCAGTTGGACTCATACAGTTCACGAATGTCACAAGAGATCTCCATTCCGCGGACTGAACAGAAGATATCTGACGTATGACTTTCAAACCTAATATTTTTGTGTTTGTGCTGTACAATAGTGATGCCGGTTTCGTCGCAACTGTAAAGTCTTGCGGGATTATGTTGAATTTTGTACATAAGGGGTTCGTAGATTTAAAAATACTGAGCAACTGAGTCAGCAGTGAAACCTCTCGCTCTTGGAAGTGAAGAACTTCAGGGGTTGTCACTGAAATTTCTTGATGGCGACGCAGGAAATTTTTCAACTACTTCCTTCCAGCTTTTCATTTCTCGTGCAAAATTGGTTTTCAATTCCGTTTCTTACAGCAAGTTGGTAGGCGAGACACATGACTTCTGATATTGTCAAGCCCAAAAACGTTCTTTACATCAAAAGACAGTGCTCAGCCAGATAATTTTGTCCTTCACAAGGAAAAACTTGCTTCCTACGCAGTTTTATTGCTTCATTTGAGCTTTCCTGCCGGTCTTTAACGTAACTCTGTAGTGTTGTGGTAAGTTGACAACAATGGACGCTTTGTAGCTGCCCATTTCCTTCTTCCTCACAGCCTCAATAGCTGCCTTCATCCTTTCAGGGCCCCATTTTTTCCTTCGAGTCATCTCTAACATTATGCAACCCACAAGGAATAATTCAAAGGTACTGACTACCTAATACGCGGAGCCCCATATCAGGCTCTTCAGACCTCCCCATAATAGGCGAAAACATGTGCCCGAGAAAACGGGTGAATAAAACAGGACATAAAATTGTACCTATGAAACAAAGCAAGAGTTTAAGATTGCACTTAACAGAGAATTGAGCAATAAAGTAATTTAGAAAAATAGCTTACTTTCAACGGCTCACGAGTCACATTTTAGGGATAAGCACAAATTCCACAGCGCACCAAAACAAAGACACCCAGGCAGTATCGAAATCTTGGGCAAATGACCGTTTGTAATGTGATTACAATTAATAACCTAGTGTGCTTAATGATTTACATTCTTAAGCTCAGAGCGCAGAACCTCCTGACAGGAAATAATGCGCCTCCCCATGTTAGGAAACCTCCACATAATAGGCGACTTTTCCCTAACAGGGAATGCGTTACTGTCACACACATGATCCTGTGAAGCAGCAGCGTAATCGACAGGCACAGAAATTACCGAAATGATGGATAAGCGTTTTTCAGCCCTTGTATCGCGTACCAATATCACAAAAAATGTGTACCATTAGATGCTGCAAATACTAACAACGTACAGTGTTTACT
>Ga0131853_10003885_pt1 | contig 26831 bp, 19 predicted proteins | sample TergutLab28metaG_FD_92764 | JGI IMG/M metagenome (GOLD analysis project Ga0131853, IMG submission 92764) | Labiotermes labralis P1 segment gut microbial communities from Petit-Saut dam, French Guiana - Lab288 P1 (version 2) (version 2) | ecosystem: Host-associated > Arthropoda: Insects >... | reverse complement strand
TATTTCTTCACCACCCAAAAAGGTGTATACATAACGATAATCAATATGACCGCTTATCTGCCTTGCCCCAAGAAATAATTCCGGTATGCCGTCTTGATTTATGTCGTGCAATGTAAATTCCCAGCCTGTTTCCCATTCGTTTAAATGCTGTCCTGTTGCGTAAAGTCGTAATATTTCTGTATATGCTTCTTGCCATGAAGAGTTTATTATTATTTCAATATCGGATGAAATATCGTTATTGCCTTGTTCTTCAGCTGGTGCTTCTGTGTTGCTGTTGCTACCGCAAGCTGTAAAGGTAAATAGCACGACTAAAGTTAACGCCAAAATAAATGTGTCTTTTCTTATGCTTCTTCTAAGATTATTATTTGTTTTACACTTTTTGATAAGCCTTGTTACAATCTCCCAAATGATACCCAAGACAATAAAAGCAAGATATGTGCCTATCCATATTTTCCATGCGTTATTTAACGCCCCGCTACCCGCGTCAAGACTGTCAATATTGAATAACATTCCCAAAGCAAAGCCAACAGTATACCCGGTAGGCGTGGCAATCATCACTTTGCGGCCGTCTAAAATTGCGGAGGTAAATATAACAATCAACCCGAAAACAAATAATGCAAAAGGCCATTGTGACATATAATGGAGGCTGAAAAAAGTAAATCTACTGAGGAAAAAGGCAATCCATAGAGCCAAAGCAGCCCTTAATCCCCATAAAGCTCTGTTTTTTGCTTCTGTTTTCATAGTGAAATCCCTCATGCGTTGTTTACTCAAATATTTTGGCTAAGATAGCTTCTGTTTCGTCTGCAAAATCTGTCCAAAAAGCTGTGTCATTAAGATTATATCTTAAAAGTATATCTTCAAATTCACTTTGGGTAATGCTTTGGGAATTTTCCCACAAATGAGGCTGGCCTGAAAGAAGGCTGTACTCGTTGGGTGTGCCGTCCATATCATAATTTAGCAAAACATGTGCCGTAAACCTTCTGACCAACCTGCCGCCCTCAATACCAAACAAAGTGTATGCCCTTGAGCCCCAATGGTTCATGGCTTCTACTACACGGCCTTCTTCGGTGATGCGCATTTCAATGGCATATTCGCCCCCTACATCCAAATAGGATAGTACGCCATCATGTAAACCGAATAATCTCAAAACAGGAACAGGAGAACCATCAGGGGCAATAATTCGCCAAGCCAATACGCCTTGTGTGCCCATATCGTCTATATTCACCGTGATGGCTTTAGTGCTGGAACCTAACCAATCCCTTCCCCAGATATCATTATATTCGGTAGCATCTACTCCCCCGGCATTATATTCTAACAATGCTACTGCAAAGGGGTTAGATGTATGTGAGGGTTCTGCGACCCCTGCCGATTCTTGCGTTGCCATATACGGAGGGCTTGTCTCTGCACAGCTGATATAAACATTTCTATTTGCAGTGTAAACCTCATATCCCATATATTTGAATAATGAAATTGGCAGATATGAATTATTGTTTAGACTTATAAAAGCATCATTTATACCTAAGCTATTCACATCAAACCTATGCAGGTTATTAAACATAAAATATTCGTAGTTCACATAAGTAATCTCACCAAGGCTCTTTCCGTCACGAAGTATTGCCGATTGACTTCCTGTGTTAATAGTTTCCCATCCAAAAATATCCACTATTTCACGCAAAAACGGTATGTGGGTCGGATAAACTTGGCTATACGCCGTAAATAATCTGGCGGGAAGTGCTACGCCATTAACAAAAATCGTGCCGTCGCTGGAATTAGGTAAAGTTGCTATATCATCAGGTTGATGCAGGTTATACCAAATCATATCAACAATTTCGACATTTTCCACTATAGCAATATTGTTAAAGCTAAAATGACTTCCCATTATTCCGCGTTGCCAGTTTACAAGTATTTCATAAGCGCCGTCTTGCACCAAGTTTGTCAGGGTTTTGTCAAGTATCGTGAGATATATACGGCTTCCGGCACTGCCCTGTGTGTCAAAAAAAGAATCTGCCCCTTCACCTAAATTAACAACTAGCCTATTGGTATAAAATTCACAATCCCTAAACCATATGCCCATAATAGGTATGCCTGTACGCTCCCAAAACTCTCTAATAAATATTTCTTCAAAATTTGCGGCAGGAATGTCCACGGATTTATATAAAAAGGATTCCGGTAAGGAATATACGTTGGGGTCAAGTTCCATGCTGTGATAATAAAAGCGGACAGTAATAAATTCGCCTTGTTCAGACTGTGTTTCTTCGCATGTCTGTACTTCCACTTCGCTGCTGCTACCGCAAGCTGTAAAGGTAAATAGCACGACTAAAGTTAACGCCAAAATAAATGTGCCTTTTCTCATTAAAAAACCCACCTTCTGCTATTCATTCAAATGTCATTGCTAAGATTGCTTCTGTTTCGTCATGTCTTAGACCAATATCAGGCTCGACATTCCAAGGGATAAGGCTATCAAGTCCATGCATTATGCGTATATTTTCAAATTCTTCCTTTGTTATGCTTTGGGCATTATCCCATAAACCGCCTGCAAGATAGCTGTATTCACTTTCTAAATGGTCAATACCTTCATTTAGCATCATATGTATGCCAAATGTCCTTACCAGTCTGCCATTTTCAATTCCGAACAAGGTGTATGAACTAGAACCCCAATGGTGCATGGCCTCTATAACACGGCCGTCTGCTGTAACATACATATCTATGGCATATATGCCCCCAACATCTAAGTAGGATACTGCGCCATTATATAGGGAAAACAATCTGAGCATAGGATGTGGGTGTCCGTCAGGTGTGATGAGCCGAAAAGCTAACATTCCCGGCGTGCCCGCATCGTCTATATCAACCAAAATGGCTTTGGTGATAGGGCCCGTCCAAGATGCTTGCCTAAGCTCCTCGTAGGCTTGCATTTCTTCTTGGCTCATTCCTACTGCAAAGTATTCAAGCAATGCCGCAGCAAAGGGGTTGTTGTGCTGGTTTTGCTCCTGTCGGTTATTGCCATCTCCTGTTACAGGCTCAAAGGGGAATAAGTTAAATTGCGGGTATGGGTCGCCTGCCATACTTTCTGATATCCAATAAAACCGCCTTTGCCCGCTTGCTTCTGTGAACGCTATACCGCCGTGAGGGAATAAATAATGTGCAAAAACAAAATCAAGCACAAAAGCTTCATCGGGTGAGAATATTGGTATAGTAAAAGGCGCGTCTGTTAGCTCAACATTTAAATTTCCGGCATCATCAACAAACGTGTCACTCCAAAGAGTTACAAAGGAAAAGTCATACACAACCTCATTTGTCCAAAATACGAGAGTATTATGCCACTCACTTTCAAATCCCATGTGAACAAAGCTGTGGATATTACGGTTATCTATCGGTGCGCCGTCTAAGCCAATATGTATGTTTATTGGCGGTATGGGTGGTGGGTTTGCAATATTGTTTTCCGCTGATGTTGTTTCTTCCGGTTCGCTATTATTTTCGTTATTTTGAGGATATTCTTGGTCTGTAGTTTCATAGGATGGTTCTATTTCTGTATCTGTGATTGTTGATGTATCATTATTGACACCACAAGCGGTAAGGGCAAGCAGTAAAACTATTGTCAAGGTTAAAATAACTGTAAATTTTTTCATGTGAAAACCTCCGTTAATTTTTTAAAATTTCCCCTGCTCTATTCGTCTATAAACTGAAAGCTATTTATAAGAAAATCCCAATGGCTTGGTTCCCAGTGGCCTACCATTTCAAGATATTCTGCACCCGCTTCGCTGTTAGGGTCTTCATTATGCTCTACACCGCTTGGAAAATTAACAAAGTAAGTATATCCTCCGGTCTGTGCCAAAAATATTGTACCTCCCGCCATAATAGGAGCATTATCATAAGTATAATGCTCACCAACAGCTCTGCCGAAAGTGAGTATGTTACCGCCATACCCAAAACCATAAAGGGCATAAAGTTCTTCCCTTGTTGCTATATGGTATATTTCTACACGATGCTCAATATCACCGTCATATTCAACATAAAACTCTACTGCTCCATATTTGCTGTCCCAAAAAGCAGGGAACACAATTGAAAATCCAAGATTGTCAAATTGGCGGAAAACACCTTCATTATTCATCCGTGCTGACTGCTCGGCTGGTTCAAGCAAACTAAAGCTATTCACAATAAAATTGTCATTTATCGGTTCTAAATATTCCATCATTTCTCTGAATTGCACAGCGGCTACGCTTACGGAATAATATTCGTGTTCCGAATCTTGCGGGTAATTTATTGCGTATGTGTATCCTTCTGCTTGCGCCAAAATTAATCCAATTGGTTCATTCTCCATACCATCAACACTAGGGAATCTGTTAATCCAAAACAACATTCCTGCAAAGTCTAATTCAACAAGTTCATCTTGTGTAGCTGTGTGATGCACTCTTACAGAGCTTACAATGCCATAATCATTCTCAAAATCATATCTGCTTATGTTGTATTTACCCTCCCATGAAGAAGGGAGTATAAAAGAGAACCCTAAATCATCGAATTGATGAGGAGTACCGATGTCACTGTGGACAGCACCCTGTTCCACTTGATTATCTTCAAATTCAAGTGTATGGTTTGGGTTTGGTTGCTGTGTAGTTTGAGATTCATTTCCACCACAAGAAGTGAAAGCAAATAACATAACCACTGTTAAAGTTAAAAGAAATACATATTTTTTCATAAAATTCCTCCGTGACAGCCTGATGTATTCATCGAAGCACGTAAATAAAAGTCTTCTTTTTGTTGATAAAATATAATAGTCATTGTAGCATAAATGCTTAGGGGTCACAAGCTCGTCAAGAGGGTATATTTTATTTTATTTCAGGTAAAAATTATTTTTTCAACATGATTTTATGGGGTTTTCTTGCTCTATTCAACCCGAAAGCAGTTTCCTATGGGTTTTTGATTTTCAAGGATTTCACATTCTAATGTCCTAAGCACTCGGCACGAGTGCCAGCAGACGCGAAAGCGGCTTAAAACAAAAATCGCCTCACGGCGATTTTTGCTAAAGGGAGTTTGAGGGATTTCCCTCAATAAGCTGTATTTGTGCAACAAATATATTGCTTGCCGTTTCTTTTATGATTGGCTTTACGCCGTAAGGCGGTTGTTCGGTTTAGATGTACTGTGTCATGGCTCGTTATGTCGATTGCAAAAGATATATCCGTAAATCAGCAACTATTGTAAACCGATAGAGCATTTTAGGAGGAGTAAGATAAAACCATAGATTTGACTTTTTGTTTATGATATAATTAAATGGGTTAGTTTTTGATTACGACCATAAGGAAATAAAACTAAACGAGGGATTTGTATGAATGTCACTAGCAATCTTATGATAGAAAGGCACGGTCTTATCCGTATTTTTAATAAACTCAAAGGGAATCATGTTGTAGTTGTAAGTGCGCCTGCGGGCTATGGCAAAACGGTAGCCGTAACGCAATGGTTAAGTAAAGACAGCCGTTCTAGTGCCTTTTACTATATAGATGAATATGACAACAATCTCTCCTATTTTTGCGAACGATTTTGTGCTACGCTCGGTGATTGCCAGCCCCAAAACCAAAACCTTATGGATATCGTCTCTCATGAATCCTTCCAAAATGCCCCCGAAGAGTTTTCTTTACGTGCTATCGCTGCCCTTTCAGGCAGAAAGCAGTCGGTTTTTGTTATAGATGACTTGCATCTTATTCATAATGATGCGGTTTTGAGACTTCTGCTTGTTTTCATTAAGCGTTTGCCAAAAAATTTTCAAATTGTTTTGATTAGCCGCCACGATTTACCTTATGGCCTTTCTGAATTATGGTTGAAAGGTCAGGTTGGTCGTATCAATGCAGAGAAGCTACTATTTAGCAATAAGGACATAATGGCACTCTACAAAAAGCGGGGCAGTCAAATTACAGATAAGCAAGCAGAGGAGATTAGCGGGCAGACTCATGGTTGGGCAATCGGGATTAACGCTTTTTTATTATCCAATGGAGAATTGTCTGAACAAATATATAATTATTTGGAAGGCTTCATACAGACAAACATATGGGAAAAATGGGATGAAAAAACACGCAGCTTTATGACTCATACATCAAACTTGCGTGAGCTTACCCCTTCTTTGTGCGAGGCATTAACAGGTATAGCTGATAGTGATAAGTTTCTCAAAGAGCTTGTTCAAAAAGGTGCTTTCATTACACAATTACAAAAAGGAGTTTACCGCTACCATCATTTATTTCAGCAGTTTCTTATGCAAATGGCTGGGGAGCGCGGAGAAGAATTTTTACACTCCCTTATAGAAAAAGAAGGATATTGGCATTTGTCTCAGATGGATTTTTATAGTGCCGTGGATTGCTTTATAAGATGCAAAAACCACGAAGGCATAGTAAAATGTTTTGATTTGCTGTATATTACTGACCGCAGGAATTATGTTGTGATGAAACTTTCGCCTATCATTAAACACCCTGAAGTCCATATTGCCTCTCAAAAGTACCCATATATATTGTTTTTAATGTCTTTGTTCGCGCTTATTGAAGGGCACGCAGAAGATGCAGCTTTGATTACGGATGAGAGTTACACTAGACATGATGAGATTGCATCAAAATACCCCGAATATTTATCGTTGTTTCCTTACATGCGTTTTTGGGATTTTCGTGTATCGTTAAGCCAGATATTGAACGAAATTGAAATAATAAGCCTAAAGATTCCTCCCTCAATATGGACTGTATCTTTACACATGCCTATGCTCCATCGAGGCATTAGGGACTTTTCGGAAGTGACTGTTGGAGATGTAGTCGAAAACTGCAAAGAGATATTATCGGGTATTGGCTGGATGATTGGTGAAGAAGCACCTATATTAGTCGAAATCTTAATGGCGGAATTATTATATGAACAGGGTCATTTGGAAAAAGCTTATGAACACTCTATAAGAGCAAATGCTGGGGTGAGAAATCATTTTTTGGCAGAGGTTAATTTTTGTGCGATGTCAACATTGGTTTGTGTGGTGGATGCACTTGATAAAGGATATTCAAAGGAAGCGGCAGAGGCGTTGCAATCTATGTCGCAGATGATTGAAGAAACCAAGTCATATCATTTATCCCATAATTTTAACGCTTTCAAAGTTCGACGAGAGATTTCAGCCAGAAATATAAATGCCGCCAAAGACTGGCTTGATATGCAAACTTTTGGTAACTCTACTTTACATGGGATATATGCTGATTTTACATCATGCAGAGCCTATATAGCTATTGGTAAATACGATTTTGCTATTATTTTGCTAAAGAAGGTTTTGAAAATAGCAGATGCTTTTAAACGGCCGTTAGATATTATTGAGGCGCAAATATTGTTAGCACTTGCTTATTGGATAAAGAAACGCAGATTCCAAAATGAAGCGTTAGAGTGTCTGGAAAATGCTGTTTTAGCAGCATACCCTTTTGGATATGTGCAAATGTTTGTAAATGAGAGTGCTGTCCTTACCGGTATGCTGTATAAGCTGAAAAAACGTGTTGAGTTGCGTGGGGATAGGGATAAAAGTTTCATCAGCTTTATCAAGATGCTGTATCTCGAAACAAGAGATGGCATGAATGAGGAGCTGATAAATGAACCAAAGAAGAACACTATTAAATTTACAGATAAGCAAACAGAGGTAATATATTTGCTTTGTCAGGGTAAAAGCTATAAGGAAATTTCAAATGCCTTGGGAATAAAACAGACAACTCTCCGCTCTCGCATTAAACTAATTTATAGCAAGCTAGAAGTGTCAAATGTAATAGATGCGGTAACAAAGATAAAAGCAATGGGCTTGTTAAAGTAAGTTTTGGACATGAATGGGAAAGTGCTTACTTGAAAAAGACAGCGTAAGTTAAGGCAATGACCCAATAAGCAATGAGAAGAGCAGTTATCAGAAATGATAGCCGCTCTTTTTTGTGTAAAAATATAAAAAAATGTCAATAAAAGATGCCCGTCATAAAGTTGAAATCTGCTTTTTATTGCTGAGGTAATGACTACCATTTACGTGAAGAAAAATTAACCCTTACATCGACTTTAGGGTACTTTATCAAGATTTGAGATTCAAAACATAAGGGTATATAACTTAATTTCGGAATTAAAAATCAAAAAATATACCATCATGAGGTTCTTAATAAATAAAAATTATTTATGCTATCATAAAAAAAAGGTGTGACGCTAACACCTTAACCAATACAACATATGGAGGTGAGGACGTGACATGACTAGTGCAAATTGTTTCATCCAACTATGGATATTATGGCGTGCGCCGCCTTGAGTGTGTTATGTCTTAGTAAATGATTCATGCATACGTATTTTATCTACAATTAATTAGATTAGAAATTTGCATGGCTATTCCAGCTACTAATAAAATAAAACAATAATAAGGAGAGTTCCTATGAAAAAGTTTTTTGTATTGCTGTTCATCTTGGCTATAGCGATGTCCTTAGCTGCCTGTTCCAATCAAAATGAAGAACCAGCAGTTGATGACCCAACACCAATAGTTGATATCGAAGTTCCAGCCGATACTGACGAGCCATTGTCAATACCAACAAATGCTGGATTGTTCCGTGGAGAAGTAGAGGATGTATCAATAACCGATGGACTTAACACGATTGTACTTAGACAAGTTCTGGGCACTGATTTTGGAGCAGAAAGACTTACCGTGCTAATAGATGCCGAAACCCGCTCTGACTTTGCCATTACAGATGTTAATGAAGGTGACCATATAGCGGTTTATTATCATGTAGGTATTGACTATGGTGTTAGTATGCCAGAGGAAGTGACCGCTATCGTGCTTCAAATGCTACCTCCTGCATCTGCCAGCGTGTTTGTCGGTTCAGTAGTAGAGATTACAGCGTACCCCACGGGGGGCAGTCTTCGTATGCTTGTAGATGAAGATGATCCACACGTGATTGTTGTACTCTTTAGCAATGAATATACACAATTCTATCTTGACATAGACAGCCTTGAACCGGGTAGTGATATTAGTGTATTTACAGATGGTATGCCCAACACAAGTGATTACACTTTGTATGTGAATGCACTTGAAATTCGTATGGATCCGCGCTATCCCAGCGAATCGGGCTTGGATTAATGAAACCCCAGCATTCAGCTTTGGTTGGCAATCAAGAGAATCGCAGCCGCAAACGTAATGGCTGTCGCGGAGGTTCACCGTTTTGATATTTGGAGAGAAGGATATATCCTTTTCGGAAGAGATTTTATGTTTGTTTCGTAAAATCAAAATCAGCTAAAATTTGGAGGAAATTTTAATGAAAACTCGTTTTTTGAAGCTACTATCTGTTTTAATGGTTTTAACATTGCTTGCGCCTATAACTTTTGTTAATACAGTGACTGCTGCAAGCTACGACCCATATGGCCCTGCTATTAGTGACGTTGCTACTGGAGAGGTTATTATAAGGGTAACAGAGGTCAACTCTACATCTGCACGCTTAGACGTGAGTTTGAATACTCAAGGTGACGCATCCCCTCTATCTGCGTCCGGCTCTATCAATGGCATACGGTTCAACAGAGAACTAAATGGTAATCGTTCGTTTACGGTAAATATACCTAATTTATCACCGGGCTTAACAATAAACATTGAAGTTCTTGTTGAGTTTACAAGCTTTTCCAGAGGACCGTTTGTCGTTGATGAACGGGAAAGCTATACCCACATGCCGGATGTAGCAATACTACCTCTGGAATCCCCTTATGATCCATATGGCCCTGCTATTTTCCCCCTGGAACCCCCTTATGATCCATACGACCCTGCTATTTTTCCTCTGGAACCTCCTTATGACCCATACGGCCCTGCTATTTTTCCTTTGGAACCTCCTTATGATCCATACGGCCCTGCTATTCTGCCTCCGGAATCTCACATCCCTTCCCCTGTAACATTGCGTTTTGTTGTGGGCAGCACCACATATTCAATTAACGGTGTGCCTGTTCAAATAGAAGCAGCGCCTTTTATTGACACAGCCTATAACCGCACAATGATGCCTTTGCGCGTAGTTGCGGAAGCGCTGGGCGCAACGGTAGACTGGAATGGAGCAACCCGTACCATTACTATCAATCAATACACCACATTGTCTATTGGTGTCGCTTTGCCGGATGGTATGGGCGCACCGGTCATTGTAAATGACCGTACCTTTGTACCCATTAGATATGTAGCAGAGATACTTAGTGCGGATGTTGAGTGGGATGGTACCAACCGGGCTATCTATATTCATATCTAAATAGGGACACCGGCACTTTATTTCATTTCTAAGAAAGAAGGTGGATATAAATGCCCAAACAAACAATAAACGGAAACTGCCTTATATGCGGAAAGACCACTGGCTGTTGTAGGAGCAGTATGCCTTTTACTGAGGTGCTTATAGACGGACAGCGCGGAGTTGAAGGAGAGCATTTTAACTTAAATCATGTCGCAATAGTTGAAAACGGTGAAATAGTTAGGCGTGAATTTTTCTGAAACTAAGGGTATGTGGCATTAAAAAGCACGTCAAATAACCAAATCCGCGCCATGAAAAGCGCCATCATTAATATCCAGTGCCTAAAGCTTGCAAGAACAGTCGATGTTTTAAAGATATTCAAGAAACTCAAAAGGGGACGAGAATAATTGAAAAAAGTAATCTTTGTTGTTGATGACAGCATCAATAACTTAACTATGATTGCAGAGGCATTAAATCCTCATTATGCCGTTAAGACTATACCAACAGGTGAAGAAGCAATTGCCCTTTTGGAAAAGGTAAAACCGAATTTAATACTTCTGGATATTGAAATGCTGGGCATGGATGGCTTTGATGTATTGAAGCACCTAAAAGACAATCATAAGTACAAGGATATTCCCGTTATCTTCCTTACGGCTAAAGATGATTTCTCTACAGAGATAGAAGCCTTAGAATTAGGGGTTACTGATTTCATAGCAAAACCGTTTAACCCTGCTGTTCTTCTTAACCGCATAAATCATCACATAGGTGCAAGTGAACTGCTCCGCGAACGCATATTACAGCTTCATAAAGCCAAACAGGATATTATTTTTGTATTGGCAGATATGATTGAAAATCGGGATGAAGAAACAGGAGATCATTTATGGCGCACAAGCAGCCTTATCAAAGATTTACTAAAACAAATGTTGATAAGCAGGGTCTACTATGACCAGATTTCTGAATGGGATTTTGACTTAATAGCAGAATGCTCGCTTTTGCACGATGTAGGTAAGATAAATACACCCGATTCAATTTTGAATAAACCTGGTAAGCTTACGCCAGAAGAATGGGAAATTATGAAAGCCCATACGATAATTGGCGGAAAAATTATTCAAAAGATTATTGATCGTAGCGGTGAAAATGAGTTTTTAAGAAACTCAAAGATATTCGCAGAGGCCCATCATGAACGATGGAACGGATCAGGATATCCTTACGGCTTAAAAGGAGATAGCATCCCACTTCAAGGGCGCATCATGGCTATTGTTGATGTATATGATGCACTTATATCCAAACGTGTTTATAAGGACGCTTTCTCACTAGAGCAAGCACTTGAATTTATATTGGAAGAAAAGGGCAAGCATTTTGACCCTCAAATTGTGGATGTATTTCTCGATATTATAGAACAAGTTAATCAAGATATGTAATTCATATTTTATAATTAATGTCGTGAATGCATATGGTAAATGAAGATATATATAATATGATTAAGCGTTGCAACTATAATGGTTTGCACACCATCGCTTTTTTCATATATAATTTAAACGAAAAGGGAGAATGTATTATGCCAAAATGTGAAAGCAATTATGCAGCCGCCATCGTAAGACTAGATTTTCAGTATGCCCATAGATTTATGCACTATCCGGGAGAAGCGCAGTTTTTACATGGACATTCTGGATTGCTTGAAATTGAAATAGGTGGAGAAGTAGACGAGAAAACAGGTTTTGCTTATCCAATTAAAGAGGCTCAAAAATTAGCTTGGGATATTGCAGACAACTTTCATCACGGCACCCTTTTTCAAGAAGGAGACCCTCTTCTTGAGTTAGTGCTATTGGGTTATGAAAAAGCAGATATCCGTAGTGGCGCACCGAATACTACCCCACCAAAAAAGCTAGACCACCCGCTTGTATGGTCATATCCAGAATGTCGAGTGGTCGTAACAAAAAAAGTTTCTTCCTGCGAAAACTTTTGCGAAATGTTTTATGAATTGCTAAAAGATAAGTTAAACATTAAGAAGATTACATTTAGGTCATCTTCTCTTAATGCAGCTTCTAGGTGTTACGAGTAGGGGTTTTCCCTCGAAGGGAGAGATATTATGAAATTTTTATTGAGTGCCGTAATTTTTCTGATGTGGGTTGGTTTTATGATTTTTATTGAGAGCGGCTCTATCGTATATTTTCTTGACATACCATCACTAATCGGCCCTTTGATTGTTGCCGTTGCCATGATTTTAATCACGGGTGAGTATGAAGCCTCGATTGCAGGGCTAAAGGCTCTAATATCAAAAAAATATCAAATCACCGAGGCTAACAGAGTCAAGGCCATAAAGCTGTACAGACTCATGCGCAATGCTGTGTGGTGTGGTGCTGCTTTATTTTTTGTGATTAGCTTAATAAACATAATGGACGATGTGCAAAATTGGGAGCTTTTTATGCGAAACTTGGCCGTTGCGGGGCTTTCGGTGTTTTATGCCGTGCTAATTAACTTAATTTTGATCAATCCTGTGATCGGGGTTTTGGAGATGAAAGATTCCTGATAATGCATGAGAAAATAATCCTGTTAATGTTCTACTTTATATCGTTCACCCCACTGCCACATTACATCAAGTATCGGCTTTAAGCTATGTCCTAATGAGTATGCATAAATTAACCCAATTCAAAAGATCATAACTGTGACAACCACAAGTTAGGATAAAACAACTCAATAAGAATTACTTTAAATAAAAGGCAAAATTTCGCCTTTTATTTTTTTCTGCTAACTCAGGCAAGCTCCTTTAAAGCGGTTTTCATCAAGGGTGGAGGCATCAAACTTATATATAAAGCAATAAATTTTGACTTAAAAAAATAAAATATGCCATCATGACGTTCTTAATGATGGAAGGCTTTTTATGCTATCCTTAAAAAAGATATATAACTAGATAGAAAAAGACATGGTTGCCGTGCCTTTTTCCTAAACTTATTGTAGGGGTAGGCGGTTATTGAGATGCAGAACAAGATTTATGATATAGGCAAATTATCGGAGAGTAGCAACATTGATATGGAGTTCGTCAGATTGTTTTTCTCTGATAATAATGATTATTTTGATGCGCTTACAGACTTTATATGCAACTATCGACGATACTTAGATAATTATACGCCAGATTTTGTCATTAACAACTCAGAAGACACAAAATTGTTTCTTATGGAATGTTATATAGTTCGGATTTGCCTGATGAGTTTAGGACTTACTCTGGCTCTAAAGGAATTGAATTATATCGAGGAAGCTGTATACCAAATGAATTTTAAGTCTTTCTCAGATGGTCAAGCTAGATTTAAGGCAACCATAGATACTTATAAACAGCTATTTAAAGAGGCGCAGTTATAGATGGTTAATTTGAAATGACGATAAGGTATAAAATTTCTGGAGATGATAGGTCATTGGAACTTTCTTTTAATAGCTTTAGGCTTATAGATTAGCGGATAACAGCACCTTATTGGAGGCATAGAAAAAAGTTTTTTACCAAAGGTTCAACAAAGGTTTGGCATTTATAATGATAATCATAAAGCAGTTACCACTGCTAAATAAAAAGGCGGTCATTAAAATGACAAACAAAACAAGCAAAGAGAAAATTGGTACTGCGATCCTTTGTGCCGCACTTACCCTTTCATCGGGAGTTGAGCTTTACAGTTTGAAATAGGCTACAAGCTGTCGTAAAATTTCAGCTTGCGCGTTAAGCTCTTCTGATGCGGCGGCGGTTTCTTCCGATACTGCCGAATTGCTTTGCGTTACACTTGAAATTTGCGAAAGCCCAACACTAATTTGTGCGATTGCTTCTGCCTGTTCTTTTGAAGCTACTGAAATGTTGCTTATCAGTGTTGACACTTCAGCGGCGTTTTTCACAATCATATCCAAAGATTTTGATGTGGCTTCTGCAATGCTTGACCCACTTTCGACACGACTATTTGAAGTTTCAATAAGCCCTGTTGTTTCGGTTGCGGATTCTTGGCTACGCCCTGCAAGGCTACGTACTTCATCTGCAACCACGCTAAAACCTTTGCCTTGCTCACCCGCTCTTGCGGCTTCTACTGCGGCGTTAAGTGCAAGTAAATTTGTTTGGAAGGCGATGTCTTGAATGGATTTTATAATCTTGGAAATTTCGCTTGACGATTCCTTGATTTGTGACATTGCCGCCAGCATTTCCTTCATGGAGGTATTACCCTCTTGTGCATTGGCTGTAGATTTATTGGAAATTTCGCTTGCTTCCATTGCGTTTTCGGCATTTTGCTGTGTTTGTTGGTTAATCATGTCAATCGTGGCGTTAAGTTCTTCAACGGAGCTGGCTTGCTCTTGTGCGCCATTTGCAAGCTCTTGTGCGCTGATTGAAATTTGCTTTGCTCCCGACAATACTTGTTCAGATGAAGATGAAATTTCCGACATTGTTTTGTGAAGTGTTTCGGATATATTATTCAAGGATTCTTTTATATCCGCAAAACTACCCACAAATTCTCGTGTAATTTCCGTGGTTAAGTCGCCGCTCGCAATCGCTTTCAAGTCGTTCGAGATTTCAACAATATAAGAAGCAATTTCCTCAATACTTGCCACAAAATTACCTAGAATATCTCTAAACACACCACTGTAATTTTCGACATTTGCATTAAGTTCCATTGCGACAAGTTTATTATTCATATCTGCTAAATCAAAATTACCCCTCTTCATTTCATCAATCGCAAACGCAATCACTTTAAGCGGTGCATCAACGGCTTTGACAATATCATTAAGTCCAATCATAATCTTACGCCAATCGCCTTTGTATTTGTCGGAAGCAATTAGGAAGCTAAGGTCGCCTTTTTCCGAAATTGATTCAATCATAGAACCAATTTCGCCACCAACAGATTTTAGACTTTTAGCAAGGCTGTTTGCGGTATTCGGCAAAACTTTCCAATCTCCTGCCCATACCGTTTGGTCTAATTCTGCATTGAAATAACCATCGCTTAGTTTTTCCATTGTATCACCGAGAGTTAATATTTTTGTCGTCATGGTTGAAAGTAACTTGTTCATAAGCTCAACCATTTCCTTGTATGAGTTTTGGTATTTTGTGTCGTCAAGTGTGAATTTCATATTGCCGACTTCTATATATTGGTAATGCACCGTGGTGAAATCATCTACTATATTTTTTACGACGTTCGCAAGATTATAAATCTTTTGGGTCATAATGCCTGTTTCATCTTTGGATAAGTTGGATTTGAAGTTAATATTCAAATTGCCAGTCGATATGCTGTCAATAATTTGCACTACTTCGTTTATAGGCTTCGTCACTAAGCTGGAAATAATAAGTGCAATAGCAATACCAAGCACCACACCAGCAATAGCAAGAATAATCATTGACATGAATGTTGTATTAGAAGAGTTTTGCAATTCTGCTTCGGTAACAGCCATAGATTCGTTTATAGCTGTGCGAATTTCGTCAAAATAATTTAGGATAACTGGTACTACTCCACCCGAGCCGCCTGCGGCAGTTGTCACGGTAACGGTGGTGGCAGTATCACCAGCCCTTGCTGCACTCATTATACGGTCTAATATATAGTAATCAATGTAATGTATAGCCGTATTTTCAAGTCCATCAAGACGGCGTGTTTGTGCGGCTCTCATTTCGGGCGAAACACGATAATCGGCAGCTAAGTTTGCTCTGTACTCTGCAAAAGCGTCAAGGAGTTGAGCCCTAAGCCCTATAATTATATTTTCTTGGTTTGTAACACCTATATTCCTAAACTCAGCATTTGCGGCTTCATCAGAACCATCGCCATAAATGTCGGCGGCGTGCATAGACGCACGATTCATTGTACGTCTTGCATCCATCATGGCAACTTCCATATCACGCAACAAACTACGGCGCACAATTGGGTAATTCATTACATGGTTGTACTCGCCACTTACATAAGAAATTTGAATTGCTCCAAAAATTGCGATAAAAGCTGTAACGGACAACAAGAGAAAAAAACCTAAAAAAAGCTTTCCTCTAATCCTCATGTTTCTAATCATTCTACCCATAGTTAATTGCTCCCTTTTGTTTTAGTGTGGATATAGGTTTACAAATTTATTTTTCGATTCCAAATGCGTTATCCGCCTCATAGCTTGTCCTTCTATAGTTGGGTTTGAAGAATTACAACCCACAACTGAATTTACAAGCAGAATACAGGCGAATTTTCTATAAAGGCAGGGCTTTTTGGAAAGATGTTATCTCATTGAAACGGTACAAAATCCTCCCGATTTTTGGATTGATTTTACCATTTTTTTGTGATATACTCATTAAAATTGAGTGGATTGCAACAAAAAAATGATGTCCAAAAAGCCCTGCCTTGTTAGACATCACTACTTTTTCTTACCACCCCTTAACTCCCTCAAACGGTTGTAAAACGTGGCTCTTTTCAGCCCTGTTTGTTTCAAAACTTCATCAAAAGGCAGTTTGCCACGCTCCCAATCTTTCACCACAATGGCGAAGTTTTCAGGGGGCTTTTTTAGAGGGCGACCCATGTGTTTTCCTTGTGCTTTGGCGGCGGCTATGCCCTCTGCTTGCCGTATTAGCGTACATTCTCGCTCAAGTTCTGCGATTGCGGCGAATACGGTTAGGGTGAAACGTCCTGTCGGCGTGGTGGTGTCGATATGTTCTTTCAAGCTAACAAATTCCACGCCTTTGGCGGTTAGCTTTTCCACAAGCCCTAATAAATCCCTTGTGTTTCGGGCGAAGCGGCTTATGGATTCCACTACAACGGTATCGCCTTTTTGCACGGTGTCCATAAGTGATTGTAATTGTGGGCGTTTGGTGTCTTTACCGCTTTGTTTTTCTGAAAAAATCCGCTCTGACGGTATGCCCCTGCTTTCCATTGCTATAAATTGCCGAAGATCTTGTTGTTCTTTTGTAGAAACTCTGACATACGCATATTCCATAGGCATTTACTCCCTCATAAAAATTTAAGGTGGCTCAAAAAATCAAGCCACCTTATAAAATAACCCAACAAGGAATTTTCTTGTTGGGTTATTTTATCTTCAGGAAGTTCTTACACTTTTAAATGTATCCGATGAGTTTAGCCATGCATTGAGTTAATAGCCGTGGATACCATCAAGATGATTGGCAAAAGATTTAATTTATCAATATTTAAGCGTCCAACTTTATAGGTACAGAATATACAATGGTTAAGCTGCTTGGCGTTACATTGCAACCCAGCGCATTTATTTTAACACCTGCATTATGGGCATTAACCAATGCTTCGCCAAATGCCTGATGAATTTCATAGTTCGGTGTAAAGTAGTTAATTCCCTGCATTTTGATGATGAACACCACATGGGCTTCATAACCGTCTTGGATACTTTTCACTAACGCATTCAAATGTTTTACACCACGTTCTGTGGGTGCATCTGGGAACATGGCAACGCCATCATATTCTAAAGTTACGCCCTTTACTTCGATAAATATTTTACGTTCTGTAGTTTCAACATAAAAATCAAACCTAGAATTACCGTACTTTAATTCAGGCTTTATAAAGGTTATATTGTTAAGATATTTTCCTGTTTGCAAGTATTCGTTAAATACACGATTGGGGGCTTGGCTGTCCATGTTGATAAGTATGTCACCTTTATGCACTGTAACCAAATCATACTTTGTGGTGCGGTTTGGATTGTCGGATTGATTAAGATAAACTTTAGTCCCTGGCACAAGCAGCCCTTTACACCTGCCAGTATTTTTAACATGGCATGGCTCAATCCGACCATCTATTTCAACATGAGCTATAAATCGGTTAGGACGTGAGCGAAAAATGCCTTCGTGGATATTGTTATAAGTCAAAATACACCCCTTGTCCGCTTTCAGAGCCTATTCAAGAGAAAGTTGCCAAGTCAGACCATATTCATCTTGTAGCCAAACAAATAGCCTTGAGAATGGATACTCGCCTAAAGGAACTAGCTCCTGTCCGCCAGATTTCATAAATTCTTCATAAGCCTTGCGCAGTTCTGCTTCATCATCACAAACTACAAAAATAGAAGTTGATGGCGTAAGACTATGGTCATGTCCTTGTGAATCCATAAACCGATAGGTTACGTTTTTAAGTGTAAGAAGCGCGTTTTGAACTGTGCCTGCTGGTGCAGCTGGATTTCCTTGGGGCCATCTTTCTAAGGTTTCTAATTTTGCATCTTTAAAAATAGATAAATATAAGTTGATGGCATTTTCTGCTTTGCAGTTGGTGAACATAAAGAATGGATATGATTTCTTCATCATTCGACTTCCCCTTTTTTATTCTTTGTCTATATCCTATATTATACACGGAGTTGTACATATTGGTAAACGCTAATCACCAATATTGTGCTACAATATGACAATCTAAATGAAGGAGGGCTATACGTGAGTAAAAATGAATTATTAAAGGGATATGAGCATTATATATCAGGTAAAGTATCCAAAATTGTAGCAAATTCATATAAAAATGCAATCAAAGGAACGATAGAATACTTTGGGTATGGTGATAAAGAGATAATCTCTAAAGATATTTTTGCGTTGAAAAATAGTCATGAAGATTTACGACGTGCATTTGAAAGCAATCCTTTAAAGACTGCCAAAAATCTAAAACCTTTTTATAAGGCAGAATCTTATCTCAAAAAGGGATTAGTCAGTGCAGCACTTCCTTTCTTCATTTCTTTTCTCGAAACGTTAATAAAAGACGATGCAAAAAAAATCTCAAATGCAAGTTTCCTTCAATGGTTTGAGCCGTTAATTTCAGCATTAAAAAAACTTGGAGGTTCTGCCTCTCCTGAAGACGCTCGAAAACAAATCATATCTGACTTAGGCATATCTGATGATATTGTCAATGAAACCCGTGGGAAACTTGGGAATAAAAAATTTGACAATGAGGTTGCTTGGGCAAGGAATTACCTTGCCTATGAAGGTTATATAGACAAGTCAGTCCGAGGACGTTGGATACTTACTGAAAAAGGCAATCATGTGGTCATGACGCATAAGCTTGCAAGCGACATATTTATAAAATGGGTTGGAATCCTAAAAGAGCGGCGGGAAAATGCCCATGATATTGAATCACAGGAACGTGAAACGCACGAGAAGCATTATTGGCTGTATGCCCCTGGGGAAGGTGCAAGAAAATGGGATGAATTTTTTTCATCAGGCATTATTGGCATAGGATGGGATGATTTAGGGGATTTATCAAACTGCGCCAACCGAGAAGATATCCGTAAAAAAATGAAATCATTATTTGACGAAACGAAAACATACAAAAATGATTCATTAGCACTGTGGCAGTTTTTTCACGATATGCGAGATGGTGATATAGTTTTTGCCAAAAAAGGTGTCAAACAAATTATTGGGCGCGGAATTGTCACATCTGATTATATCTTCATGCCAGAACGCAGTGAGTATAAACATATTCGCCATGTAAAATGGACACATAATGGTCATTGGACGCACCCGGGGCAAGCTGGAATAAAGACTTTGACAGATATTACGAACCAAACAGATTATATCCAAAAGCTCGAATTGCTTGTTGCAGATGACATGACCATTGATACGGATGAACAAGAGAATGAAATTGAATATCCAGCATATTCAGATGAAGACTTTTTAAGTGAAGTTTTTATGGAGCCGGAACAATATGAAACCCTTAGAAGTCTTTTAAAAAATAAGAAAAACCTTATCCTGCAAGGTGCGCCTGGTGTTGGTAAGACTTTTACTGCCAAGCGGTTGGCATATTCTATTATTGGCGAAAAAGACACCCATCGCGTGATGATGGTACAATTTCATCAAAGTTACAGTTATGAAGATTTTATTCGGGGATTTAGACCAACTGAAAATGGTTTTGAACTTGCCAAAGGCCCGTTTTATACCTTCTGTAGAGACGCACAAGATGATTTAGAGCGGGATTATTTCTTTATCATTGACGAAATCAACAGAGGAAATTTAAGCAAGATATTTGGTGAACTGCTGATGTTAATAGAAAATGATAAGCGAGGAGAAAAACTTAGATTACTTTACTCAAATGAATTATTTGCTGTGCCCAAAAATGTTTTTATTATTGGCTTAATGAATACCGCAGACCGTAGCCTTGCAATGATTGACTATGCCTTACGTAGAAGGTTTGCTTTTTATGAAATGGAACCTGGTTTTGATACTTCTGGCTTCCAGTCATTTTGTGATGGGCATAATCACTCCAAGTTTAATCATTTAATCAAGCGCGTTAAGGAACTTAATGAAGAGATATCTAAAGATGAATCCCTTGGTGATGGGTTTATGATTGGACATAGTTATTTCTGTATCGACGATGAAATAACAGACCATTGGCTTGGGTCGGTTATCAACTTTGAAATACTACCGTTACTCAATGAATATTGGTTTGATGAAAAGTCTAAAATTGAAGACTGGACAAAAAAATTGCGTGGTGTGTTGAATGATTAAAATTCAGAATATTTACTACATGCTTGCATACACGTTTCAAGTCTTACGCAAAGACAGTTATAAAAAAATAGCTGTTGAAGATTTTAAGTATGTAGAGGATTTACTGGCCGCTATACTGGCTAAAGGTATCTCAAGTCAAATCAAGCGAGGGCTTGGGCGTGAATATACCCCTTGTACAGAAAGTTTGAGTACGCCCCATGGAAAAATCAATATATCAGAGTCACTAAAGACAGGTATGATTCATAAAAAACAGCTTGTTTGTGAATTTGATGAATTTTCTGAAAATATTTATTCTAATCAAATTATAAAAACGACGGCTATGTTGCTTATTCGTTCTCATGAGGTGAAGCTGGAGCATAAAAAGGCATTAAAAAAGGTTATGTTATATTTTCACACCATTGATACGCTTCACCCGTCAAGTATTCAATGGACGGGGATTAAATATCATAGCCATAGTGCCACTTACAAAATGCTAATCAATATTTGCTATCTTGTAATGAACGCATTATTACCTACAATACAAGCAGGCTCAAAAAAAATTTCTCAATTCAAGGATGAACATTTACATCGGCTGTTTGAAAAATTTGTGCTTGCATATTATCGCAAACATTATCCTGCCTATAATGCCTCTGCCTCCAGAATTGATTGGATTGTAGATGATGGGGTGATTGATTTATTACCCACCATGCAAACAGATATAACCCTCAAATATAATGAAAAAATTTTAATTATTGATACAAAATATTATGGAAGTACTCTACAAACCCATAAGCTTTACAATCGTCACTCAATTCATTCAGGAAATTTATATCAGATTTTTGCGTATGTTAAAAATAAAGATATCAACCGTTCGGGCAATGTAAGCGGTGTTTTATTATATGCGAAAACAGATGAGACACTTACACCAAACAATCATTATGTTATGAGTGGAAATAAAATTAGTGTAAAAACCCTTGACTTAGATAAAAGTTTTGAAGGGATTGAAAGTCAACTGAATAACCTTATACATGAATGGCTTGCATAGCATTATCTTTAGCCCAAAAATCCATCAAAAACACTGATGGATTTTTTTATGCAAAAAGGTTATGATATAGGCGGACAAAATCTTAGAAAAGAAACAATGATTGAAGATTGCCGTACATAGTTGCGGGGAACAATCTAAGTAAAGTAATGCACATAAAAGAATTTAGTATAAAGGACGTTGCATATGACTTGGGAAAACTACCGCAAGCAAATAGAAGAAACAGGCACTTGCCCTGAAGATTGGTATATTTTAGGGATTGACCTTGGAACGACAAACTCTGTCATAAGCTATTGGGATACCAGCAACAGCCGCCCAGAAGCCATTGATGTAAGCAATGGCTTTGGAAAAATTCCGTTGCCATCGGTTGTGCAATACCGCAAGGATGAAGGACACGATGAAGAATGGGTTATTGGTGAAGAAGCCTACCGCTCTATGAAAATATACCCTGAAACAACAGTGCGCTCAATCAAACGTGCCATGGGAACAAATGAAACTGTGAATATGGATGGCAAGGATTATCTGCCTGAAGAAATTTCTGCAAAAATTTTAGAGGAACTGGTTGCCCATGCACAAAATCTTAACCCCAAAGCTGAAATTGCAGGGCTTGTAGTGAGTGTACCCTATGATTTTGATGATGCCGCCCAAAAAGCAACCATGCGGGCATGTGAACTTGCAGGGCTTTCTGACAAACTCATCTGCTTGATAAAAGAACCCAATGCCGCCGCACTGGCGTACAATTTCCGTCAAACCATTTTGGAAGGTGAACGTATTATGGTGTTTGATTTTGGCGGCGGCACCCTTGATATCACATGTTTCCATGTTACCGAGCGTGACGATACCCGCATTAAATTGCAAGTTATTAGCCAAGGCGGCGAAGCACACCATGGCGGAGATGATATGGATACCTTCTTAATAGAAGCGTGCGGCAATTTCATTAAGGAAAAAACGGGGCAAGAGCCCAGCGAACTCGCCATCGAAAATCAGGTCGAACTCGTCACCCGCGCCCGTGAGACCAAGGAGCGGTTGTCTGGCGTGCAAAGCTTCCGTATCCCCTTTACTTTCTGTATTCCGCCCTTTGTGGAGCAATTGACTCGTGAGCAATTTCATGAACTTATCAAACCTTTCATTGACAAAACCCGCAAATTGGTATTAAAAACCCTGCGTGAAACATATACAGGCAGTCTGACACCTGAAGATATAGACCGCGTACTGCTTGAAGGCGGCTCTGCGCAAATGCCATGGGTGCGGGAAATGCTTTTGGATATTTTCAACGATGAGTCTAAAATTTATTCATCTGAACGCCCTGCGCTGGACATTTCCCTTGGTGCAACATACTATGCCGCAATGAAAATGGGTTTACTTGCCCATCCTGATGTGGAATCAGAAAAGATTTCTGTAGAGTTTGAAGTGACGGTTTCTCACGATATAGGGTTAGAACTTGCCAGCGGCAACAAAAAATCTTTCTTCCCAATGATTCGCCGTGGTACGTCTTATGCACTGGCTAAAAAAAGCCATGTATTTACTTTGTCAGGCACAACCGCAGAGGAAATGACAGGGCTTGACTTACGCATTTTAGAACGCATACAGCAAGATGACCCCTATGAAGCATGTAAGCTCATTGGCGAAGTCAGTATCAAAGGATTGCCGGAACGCCCAAGCGGTAAAACAAAACTTCGTATTACTTTAATGGTGGAAGAAGAGGGCGGACTGGTTCGCGGTATGGTGGAAGATGTGGGCTTTGGCAATGACTTCCCGTCCAGTGGGTATAAAGAAACTTTCGACCCAGAAAGGTTTAAACGGACAGAGCTAGGCTAAAAGGTGGCTTGTGTATGAAACATAGAAAGTTTTTAACATCATTACTGCTGATTATTTTTGTTTTTCTTGGGGCTTGCGGTCGCTCACAAAGTACAGCAGAAAATGTACTCACCCCTGTAGATGACTGGGTTCCGCTGGTTCAAAGTATGAACAGCACATCTTCATGGCAAATCACTTCACATGAGCCGCTCAATCGTAACCCAACGATGATTGTGCGTGAGATATCCAATTTTCTATTGATGAACTTTCCACGGCTTACGTCGGAAAATATCCATGTACTGCCAGAATTTTTTGGCGGCGCATTCCCTTGTGAGGAAACAGGGGTGGTGTATGTATCCATATCTACGGAGATATCCCATGATGATAGTGTACATGTATTGCGCTTTCTTGAAAGGTTCGGTGATGGGGTATATCTTATTCCTTTAAGTGATGACAATACAGACGTATTTTACATGCCTATGGATAAGTACTTTATGGAACAGATACATTTAATTCCTCATACCACTTGGCCGTCAGAACTTCAAAGGCAACGGGTGATTATCATTGATTCTGTTGACCAGCTTGAAGCATTTTTGATTACGATAAACAATGGACACCGCCGTCATTGGATGCATGAAAGATTTGAAGCCAATGATGAAAATTTTTTTGAAAACTACTATATCGTTGCAATACCGCCATTTGCAAACCGTTTAAGCCCCTTTGAATATATAATGGATAATGGCACTATTCTTTTGCGAGGGTTTACTCCGGCAGTAGGGTTAGGCACTGTAGATGCATTTCAAGGGGTTAGTGTGTTTATAGAATTAAACCGTGATTTTGCACCATATAGATTTGATGTGTTATGGATTTAAAAATATAAAATTTTTACAATTGTAGGAGGCAACGCATGGGTTATTTAGGAATAGACTTAGGCACGACAAATTCAGCGGCGATTATTTACAATGACAAGAAGGACATCTTAGATGTTGTAAAAATTGATGGAGCAGATGAAATCTTGCCATCTGTAGTGTGCTATCATGAAGATGGAACGATTGACGTAGGGTCAGAAGCCAAAGCGGCAGCAATCATCTACCCTGAAAGCACAGTCATTTCTGTCAAGCGTATGATGGGTGGCGGAGAAAAAATAAATATTGGCGGGCTAGAAAAATCCCCAGAGGAAGTCAGCGCAGAGATTTTACGCAAACTTAAAAAATCAGCCGAAGACCAAGCGGGTGAAAAATTTGACGAGGTGGTTATCACCCATCCTGCATATTTTAATGACCGTCAAATCTTTGCAACCCAACAAGCAGGATTATTGGCAGGCTTTAAAAATGTATATCTTTTGAGTGAACCCCTTGCTGCTGCCATTGAGTATGGCTATCGTCAAAGCTATGCACAAACTTTGCTGGTATATGACCTAGGGGGCGGAACTTTTGATGCCTGTGTACTTCGTGTGTCCATGGATGAAAACGGACAGGAAATTTTCCAAGAACTTTCTGACGTGGGAGACATGAATCTTGGTGGTGATGACTTTGATTCGGAGCTAGTCCGTTGGATGAAAGCGAAGTTTACAGACGAAAGCGGTGTAGATTTAGATGCTTTAGACAATGCAGAACGTAAGCGCGTTATGCAAAAGCTAAAGCAGGAAGCGGAACAAACCAAGAAAAAGCTTTCTGGCACAAACAAGGTATCTGTGCGTATAAACCCCCTTGTTATTGTGGATGGTGTGCCTAAAAATCTTAACGCTGAAATTACCCGAGAAGAATTTGAAGCCATGATTCGCAAATATGTAGACCGTAGCCGTGATATAATTGAAGAAGCGTTAAAGCGTGCAGGCACAGCAACGGATGAAATTTCTAAAGTTGTGCTGGTAGGCGGTTCAACACTCATTCCCATGGTACGCCGTATGGTTGCTGGTTTACTCAAAGAGCCATATCGCGCCACAGACCCTGCAAAGAGTGTGGCAATGGGCGCAAGTATTTATAATTATCTCATTCACCTGCCAAACAGCAATGTAAAAGTTGGACAGATTACACGGCAAATTTTTGGTACAGAAGCGGTTACAAATATTGCGACTATGGAGCGCAAGGCAATTCCAATTATACCCATGGGTAGTCCTATTCCAAGTAAATATTCTGACAGCAATTTTGCGTCTATGTCTGGCGCAAGCCGTGTTAATGTGGATGTTTTCCAATGGGAGCAAGGGCAAGAAGATGCCCGCAAATACATTGGTACAGTGGCACTTAGCGGGCTGACAGGCACGACCCAATTAGAAATCACTTACTCTATTGACGAAAACAATATTTTTGAAGTGTATCTAAAAGACCTTGCCACAGGACGTTCTGAACGTGCTGAATTTGACCGTACCCAGACCCATGCACCACCAGTGCGGGAAGTTCATGGCGGCGGAAGTGACAAGGTGAATGTTGTCTTCTTAATTGACACGACAGGCAGCATGGACACGTATATCAATGGTGTAAAAGACCGTGCGATAGAGTTTTCAAATATTTTGGCAAGTAAGGGCGCTATGTATAAGCTGGGCTTAATTGGTTATGGTGATTTATATGAAAAAGAAAAACCCAGTGTTTACAACTTCACAGATGATGTGCCAAAATTCCAAAAGCAAGTTAAAAATATTCCGCGGACTTATGGCGGAGATATTCCTGAGTCATCCCTTGATGCGCTGGAAACAGGTATTGAGTTGTTAAACTCCCACCGAGATGATGGCGCGGCGCGTAATATATTTATTTTGATAACCGACGCGCCGCCTCATGTACCCACCATGAGCGGAAAATCTGTAGCACAAATTTGTGAAATGCTAGAATCCCGCGCCGTTACAACCTATGTTGTTGCGCGTAAAGACCGTGAGTCTATAGAAGCATATGACCCAGTGACTAAACCAAATGGCAAATATTATGACCTTAATGATAAGTTTTTTGATATTTTAGATAACATTGCCATGAGTATTGCAGAGTTGATTCGCTTATAATTAAAAAAAGAAAAAGAGCTGTTGCTAACCGTTTTCACGATTTTGCAACAGCCCCTTTTACTGAAAAGATAAGTGCAACTTCAACCTGATTAGCTTAAATTATCAAGCAAGCCATCAAAAATATGAAGAGCATCTAAGATGGGAGCAGGCGTGGTCATGTCCACACCTGCTTCTTTTAGAAGGTTGATGGAATAGTCCTTTGAACCGCTTTTTAAAAGATTAAGGTATCTTTCGATAGCAGGTGCGCCCTCTTCTCTAATTTTCTTTGACAGGGCAATAGATGCCGCAAATCCTGTGGCATATTGATATACATAAAATGGCCTGTAAAAATGCGGGATTCTGCTCCAGCCATAACAGGCGTTGGGGGCAGTTTTCACTTCTGTTCCGTGGTACTTT
>Ga0131853_10003884_pt1 | contig 26837 bp, 13 predicted proteins | sample TergutLab28metaG_FD_92764 | JGI IMG/M metagenome (GOLD analysis project Ga0131853, IMG submission 92764) | Labiotermes labralis P1 segment gut microbial communities from Petit-Saut dam, French Guiana - Lab288 P1 (version 2) (version 2) | ecosystem: Host-associated > Arthropoda: Insects >... | reverse complement strand
TCCCGCTACATAACACCAGCACGCTTCAAGTCAGCCTACACAACGCAACAAGTAGTCGCAAGCTCCTGAAGATGGACGTATTAACGTCTGAAACATGTTGAACAGTAGATAATGAAGCAAGTGTCATCTAGTTGGTCAACCTTTATTCAAATATCAAGATGATGCACGGTCCAATACGCATAAGACTCTCTGATATTATTTGACGGTACTAACCACAGGTCATTTACATGAAAGTTTATATAATTTAAATTGCTTCTTCGTGCATCACGCTCCAAATATTTCTTCCAACTTTATTCATTCACCATTTTACATGTCACAACATGAATAGCACACATTCATGTTTGAGCAGCAACAGAGGGCGATATTATTGTTTGTCATTGATATTAATGCGGCCGTTCTAACTATCTGGCTGTTTTTCAACTAACTCAAGCTTATGCCTCGATAGTGAATAGGTTGAGTTTTTTTTCCGATTTTTCTGAAAAGTGATAAGTAATTATGTGTACATTATAGCATGGTCTAATGGCTTGGTGGGTATTGAATATATATGTGATAAACTTGTCTGTTTTTACCAATGTATTTAAAACGATCACTTGAAAGACCCAGGCTTAGATGGGAGGATAAAATTAAGATGGATCTTCAGGAAGTGGGATGGCCGGGAATGGACTGGATTGATCTGGCTCAGGATAGGCACATTTGGCGGACACTTGTGACCGGGGTACTGAACTTTCGGGTTCCATTAAATGCGGGGAATTTCTTGACTAACCGAGAACCGGTTAGGTTCTCAAGAAAGACTCTGCTCCATGGAAGAAGTAAGTAAGTAAATAAGTAAGTAAGTAGGAAAATAACTAAGTATTTAATATGATCTACCAGGAGAAGGTATGTGGCGAATGAAACATGGCGGAAAAGTAGTATATCTTCTTACCTACTCTGATAGTTATTTAATGTAGTATGTCTGCGTGTGTAAGGAAGGATAACACAATTTGAATGAGGGTTAGTAATTTTATAGTTCGCAGCATAACTTGGGGGTTGACTATAATTCACACAAAATTAATTGTGATATGTTCTGTAAATATTCGGTAATTATGAATCCAATCGCAAATTTGTTCCACTGTTTTGTTTATTGCTATTCTAGTAAGAGTACAATAACCTGTTTAGGAGTACCATAACATCTATTGTTCGCTCTCTTACTCAGCACTCCCGAGACTGCACTGCTAAATTTCTTTTCCAGATAGTGATTTCGGAGCATTGTTCATAATTTCTTTCACCATTTCCGTGCGAATGGTCCGCAACCATTAACAAAGCTTTCTCAATTACATGGCCGTCACGTTCAGTGCAACACGAGGCTGGTCTAAAATAGCTGTAGTTGATTATAGGACTTACTCTGCAATGGTGATGCTCTATGGAACGCGTCATTAGCAAGGCTGGAACCTTTAAATGGTAATTACTGTTGGTAGAACTGTAAATCGCTCAGCTAATTGAAACCGCTACACATGTAACTACTAAAATAATGATTATTCCTCCTGTCACGATGTACGAATAATGTATAAAGAAGAGCGTGTAAATGTTCGTTGTATCGGATATTTTGCAGTTAAAATGCCACTACTGTTTTTCCTAACACACCTCTTGAAGGCTATTTATAACTCACTTTCTCTCTCCTCTCAGTTGACAAAAAGGAAACTTCTAGCTACGCTTTTTTATTATCATCGGTATAACGTGGTGTGGTGGTGACCGAATAATCGTGGTTTTTTTCCCTAACAGGACCATGAGTTCTATTCTTTCAAAATGTTCAAACCGAGACTGTAGCTATCCCAACGTCCTTATTGTAGCCGAATATTTTTGGTATATTTGTTTATTAGGTAGAGCGATTGCTGTCCTCAGTTACGGGCGGTTCAGAGCCATCCGTTACAAATTTAAAACACCAACGTACATTCAAGAACCGTTGGCGTTAGGTAGGAGGGGTTACCTACAAAGAGATTTAAACGGAGAAACGGTTAGCAGCAGATAACGGAATTGGGTGACTAACGTTAGCAGTGGAGTAACAGAGATGAGTGAGTGAGTGAGGTGGTGTATGGTGTGGTCACCGAAAACAAAAAAGAAAAGATTGCAAGTTCTGGAGGAAAGTGACGATTTTGTTGTCCATTTGTTAGCATACGATTTTTATTTGATTAAATAGACAAGAATAGACTTTGCACCTCAGATATAAATAAATAAATACAAGAAACAAATGGTAAAAACTATATGTGGATCCGAGGAACCCCACTCGCATCCCGTAAGATGTTTCACCTACCGCAACGAGCAAGCCAGAGCAGACGAGGTACAAAGGGTGATCGTGTATATTATGTTAAATTTAGACATTAATATGCTTGTTTTGTGGAGTGGTATCATTCATTTATTGCCGATCTCCTTGACTTCCACGGACAATTTGACTGAAACTCTGTGATTTTCATAAAACCGTAGAATTTCGAATTTATTTTCTGTAAAATTATTTCTTATTATGGCGAATTTCAAACTCAGAATATTTCAGTGTTATTGTTGGATACATTTTACACAAAACTTATATCTTTCAGTATTGCTATTGGAATTGTACTCCTTAACTCTAGGATATGTAACATATTCAAGCACGCCCAACCAAAGTTGTGTCCTGAAATGTGATACAAACCCTAATATTCTGAGAAGTTTTCGCTTTGAGGTTTAAGCCACTGGAAATTGAAGGACCAAAGCCAAAGCAGAAATTTAATTCCTTTATTTCTTTCTCTTCATGTATGTTAAAACGCGAAGATTGCTATCAAGCAAGTGCCATTACTGAAAACCCGCAATCATGCTGTTAATTCCGAGAACAGCGGCCCAGAAATGCGAAAGTTCGGCCCTCGACTGCTCTCTTGCGAACTATTAAAGGAACAAACTTTCGTAGCAACTTGGGTTACAGCCAGACAATTAAAACTGCGTGTTAGCAGGGTTGCGCCTACTGGAATAAACATCTGCATCAGTTCCCTTGGATTTACTTTTCCAGACTAGCAATTTGCTGCTTTCCTTAATATCCACGGTTCACCCTAATTATGACCATCATTTTACGCCTCACATTAATTTATCAGAGCTATATCAAAGGTTGGAGTCAGAAAATAAAGGACCAGTGTATTAAGCCGTATTTCTCTATTTTCCTGTGTTGTTTAATATCCAGCACTGTTTGTATTGTGTTTGAGTGTGACGTATAGACGCCTGCAGTTTTTGGCTAGCATGGCGCATCACAAAGGTAGAAATGATGCAGCTGACACTAACATGTTTAATTGATTAGAAAGCATTATATATTGGTGGTAAATTGTAATATTCAGGCTCAAATTTGTTCTTTAATTAGAGAGGGTAACGCATATTCTCGAGAGTGGAAACTAGTAGAGCTGAAGTTAAAAGTATTTCAGTAATTCCGGTGTTGAAAATAAGATCTCTGTTTTCGGAATTCGCTCTTGCATTGTTCATGTATTTAATAGTCGTTACAGTAAAGTGGAACTGTTATTGTCTCCCTCGCCTTTTGTATCTTGGTCACAATGCGATGTCCTATACACAAATATATCCCTCTCTTGAGATTTTCAAAGCATTAAAATAGCGCTGCTGCATCGCCTTACTGTAAGAGTTAATTGGCATTGAGATAACAAGACGAAGATTTGAACAAAAATATTTGGTGTTCCAGGAAGCCTTCGTTTGTCTTAGTATGTTGTCAAAACTATTAAGCCGGTGTGTCCTAGAATCCAATGTGCTCAGTATAATTCAATGTAGGCTAATTATCTGAATACCGTCGGAGTCGGTTAAGTGGTTTAGGAGTTGAAACTGGCTATGTATCTCCATTCTCTCCTGTCGGGAACATCAAGTTACCAATGTAGTTAACAATCAGTTTTGTCCGACAAGTGTTCTAGATCTTGTGAGCTTCCTTCAGAATTCCTGTAAGGAAAGCTAATTTCTGTGGACAAAGAGAGAGAGAGAGAGAGAGAGAGAGAGAAAATGTATATATAAGGAGCATCCACAAGTTTCGTAAAAAATCTAAAATATTAAGAAGTAATGTCATGAGATAGAAATAAGTGAATTAGTCAATATAGTTAATTAAGTGAAACGCAAAGTTTTTACTTAAGCAAATCTACACTTTATCCATTCCACGAAATGTAAAATATAAAAAAATTTGCATGTATATTAACCCTCTGTTATTTCATAAACGAATGAAATAATGACCCAAAAATATAAACAACCAACTAGATGCAACAATAATAATTTATTCATAATTTCAATCAGCTCAACATGTTTCGGGCGATAATTTCGCCCACCCTCAGGAGCACTAGACTGTGTTTACAACTTGCGGTATAATGCACGGACGATGCTGCCTGCAGGCAGGTTAATATTCAGACATATTTGATATTAAAATAGATGTATGTACTCCAAACAAAGATTTTATTCAAAAGCCTTCGGTTGTGGGCTGTAGACAACACGAATATAAAAGCTGTGTCAATATAATCTGTTGCTTCATATAAATGCAAGTGCCTGTGTTTCCATTTACATCAAACTACGTATGACATTTTATGTGACAATGCGCTCTAATAATCAACTGTATTACTGTGTGGTATGCAGTTCTGTCTAAAGCTGAATACATTCAGGTATCAAGCACTTGATCAGTTACATCAACTTTATAAACTTGGTCAAGAGAGTAAACTGTTACTTTTACTGCAAGCGGTAGGCCATCCGTATGAATTTTCTGTAGTACTGTTACCAGCTGCTTCGATGTAGGTAAATACTTAGCTCCGTGGATTGACACATCTTCCAATAAACATAAGGATGTTTATCTTGCAATACAAACTGAACACTGTGTGGTAGACTTTTGGATGTAAGGACGCGTTTCCTAAGGCTTAATTGAAAATAGGTCAATGAAAGTAGCCAAGTTTCTTACGAATTTGTAAAGCATTCAGGACTTCTAGGCTGTTAGGTCTGCTAGTACGGCCACTGATTTTCGACGTTTTCTAGTAACATACTGAATTCAACATTAAGGTTTCCAGCCCTTGAGGATGAATGTGGCTTATTCCTTTCATGATTGGGAATTACAAACCCTGCACTCATCATAACAACACAGACGACCTGAGTCCTCATCAGAGCCAATCACTACAGGGCACAGCGTGAGCGGCCGTATGCTGTACCCACGCGGATCCTTTGGCAATGATGGAAACTTCCTTTTGACATTCACAATATACACGTATTGTTTTTATATATTAAGAGACTCACTACGGGACAGACAGTCTGGAGACTTAATACCGGCGAGGGCAAGATTTTATCCACCCTTCCCGTCCGGCCCTGTGACTCACTCAGCCTCTTGTACAACTGGTACGAGGTCATTTCCCGGGTTAAAGCGGCGGAAGCGTGGCCTTGAACACCCTCTTCTGTGCCTCCATGTTCTGTGGAATATGCCTTTACTATTACATATTAAGTTACTTTATTTCTTAAGAGTCTGATTTTTCTTTTTTCCTTTTCTTTTGTTCTTTTCCTCTGCTGAGTCATGCACATTAAATTCAGTGTATCCTGCATTCACTAAGAAATGAGTAGTCTATTGTACCTCCATATTTGTCTTGGTATGTGACATCGAAGTGTGCTTCCTAAACTGATTCAGAGGTGCAATGCCCTAACAAATACAGAACAATATAGAAGAAAATGTTTTATATTTCTTTACGTAGGCACAGAAGCTAAGTGAATTATTATGATCTTTAATAAATAAAAAATACGAACTGCAGGCAAGGCAAATAATAACAATGGATGACTTTTAGATAAGAATAAGGCACCAAAAAAATTCAAAAACATAATAATATATTTTTTGACGTCCCCACACTTCTCTCATAAATACATCGGTCAAACAGAGTCACAATTTTCAACAGGTTTAAGGAATATGTCTGTTTTTAGAAATAATAGTAAGTAAATTGTTCTCAGCATGTACTACTGGACATGATATAAGGCTCATCAAAATTATTGTATATATTTTATATATCAAGTAAGGGGAACCACATAAATAGGGAAGAAAAATATTTTAGAGAAGCCACGAGGCACAGAAATTAACGTTAAATGTACGTATGTTACCAATATAATGTATCATATGTTAGTATAATACGAAAAGAAAATAGTTGTCAGAATTGGTCAGAAACGTCGCCATTAAAACTTCGCATTTCTTGAACAATACTTTAACGTTCCACAATGTCGAATTTTACAGACAAACGCCGTTAAATGAAATATTTTTAAGTGAAAATAAAACAGAACTTTAAAATTCTCTCTGTTCTGTTTTTCCACAAAATGCGTAAGTATTTCCTCTTCACTTGAACATTTTTATTAAAACACCAAACGTGAGTGTAATCGTGAAACCTCCATAATGAGGAGGCCTTGGCCCACTAAGGGCTATTGCACCATAGAAAGAAACATTTAAAACAAATTTAATATTCATAAGCATTTTACAGTGATAAGTATCCTTCTCCGAGTAAGAAATTCGGCTTTATAAAATCAAGCACCGAAATACTGTGAACATAAGATGCTAGGCTAGAAAGTATGACGTAACATTGTAACTGCTACAGGATTAAGAGAAGTGCAACTAAACTATAAAGCATTTACATTCGTGAAAAGCTTAAGCTTTCTAAACAGTTTAAAAGATATGAAGCTTTAAGTAATTTTAACTGAACATAATAATACATCACTGTCACGTTGATTTTTTGTATTATACAGGGTGATTCAAAAATATGGACTCAATTGAAGAGTAAACGGCGCCTCAACACACGCCAGACAGTTGGTTGCGGTTTTCCAACCTCGTTAGAAGTTGAATGTTGAAACGAAGAAGAAACGCACGCTGCACAGCAGTCGTCGACTCAGTTTTAATGAACTCACGAACCTAAAAATTCTTTTCCTGCATAGTCGCCATTTTGTTCTCAGCTGACGCTGCTACACGGCTGTGCATTAAGCGAGCAATTTAGCTATGGTATTTCAAACTTTATGACCGTTTCTTTCTAATGTTATGTTGTCGTTCATATACCATGCACAGTCCAGGAAATATAGCTGTACGAAATTTTATCCATCTTTTTTAATCATGCCTTATACTGTTTCTTTTATATGTTTATATTTTTACAGTGGTGGGTTGAGGATGGCTTTATTTTAAAGCAAAAACATGTAGCTGGAATTGTAAGAGGGGAAGATTTTTTGTTAATAAATTTGTACATATATAGTACAACGTATCAGTGAAACACAACAGTTTTTATTACATAAACTGTTATTTTAGGGCGACATGTTTCGACTCCCTTTGAGTCATCTTCAGGCCCTCTTAAAGTACATATCCAAGGTTAACAATGTTCGTAGTGCATTCTGGGTTACCAAACGCTTATAATAACATTTTATGTAATAAAAACAGCAGTGTTTGACTGATACGTTGTACTATATATGTATAGATGAACACATCGGGATGACTAAGGTTACAAAAATAATAAATTTGAGTTTGTGTCATAGAATGTACTCTTGATATTGCTGTTTTTGCGCACTGAGCTTCACGTTTAAAGTCATTCTGCTTTACTCGTATATAAATTGCAAGAGTCATACGTACGTAATTACGCACGTGTGTATCCTCATAAAAGTTATATTTAAAATTCATCAACTTGTAATTCTCAAAAAATTGATTGTTCCGATCATTAAATTTCGGTACGGCTGTTGGGTAAATTTTAGCATTTATTCTTCAATCAAAAACACCACATGTCCTCTTGAAACATATTCAGAAAAGTATGCCAATAATTGGAATTTGTGTACTGATTTCAGGTTTCCTGGATTAGAAGGAAGGACTACCGCTTGCTCACCGTAGGGCTTACCACTTACAGCAGTGATGACCGTTTCTTTACTGGGCACGTCCACAACCCACAGGTTGGTACTGACACATGTCGATTGTGGCTAGAATCTTTCACTTATTAGAGAGCACCTTCTTCGTTGTTCCCAAAATTCGTGTGAAGACATTTGCAAAATACCAAATCAAAATCATAACACATTTTTATACAATAATGTAGTATTGCATATTCCATCAATTTATGATTCAGTGTTTTTAACTACAAACAAATTATTCATTGAATAAACGTAGATATTTAGTACTTTTCGAAATATATTTTTCCACCTGTGTCGATTCCAACTGAGCCATAATCAGAAAGATGATGTTGGTTTATTTAGAACCGAAATATGTCAGAGACCTATGATACAAAATAATAGGTGTATACATTTTCTGATAAGTGTTTTTTGTTGGTAGTGAATAAAATTTTGTAAAATAATTCATTAGTGATATAAATATCGAAATCGTTGAAAATAAATACAAGCTTCACAGTTAACTGGGATACATTCTTCATCTTATAAAAATTTAAAGGTCCTATGTACGTTCTGAAAAGTTGTAAAGCAACTAGATACAAGCATTTTAAAAATTGATTTAAAGAATGTCTAAACTGCGTAATTTTTGTACAATATTAAGACATTTTAACGTGTACACGTATTTTTGAATTATGGATATCAATTATTCACATATACTAAGTTTATGTGTATTGCATTAAGTAATATATGTTGAGATCTGTAACGTTTAATAACACACAGTTCATAGAACATTGAATTGTATACAAACATAAATTTAAAATATTAAATTTTACCGTCATAATGGAATTATTTTTTAGTTATAAAAAGATGCTCTCTGTAAATATATATATTTTTTGGTGTTACGAAATTTAATAAAACTTTAATATATCAGCTTTATAAGTTTAAACAATAAACACATGCTGCTCATAAAGGTAAAAGAATTGGTCAAAATAAACTGATTTAGGATTACCCCATTTTTTAATATATTATAAACCTCTTTTTCTGTTGCCAGACGGCTATCGACATTACTCTTCGCTGTGTCGGTTAGCGGTAACCATGGGAACTGCACGAGTGTAGTGTACTTTTATTAGTAACACGTTATTTGTAGTTTTGTAGTAGCTGCGGTGATGTGGTTGGAGCCGGAGAGACATTGGTTTTAAGCAAATGATTTTGTGAAATATAGTGCTTTCTATTGGTATTGAATTTTAAGAAAATATTACGTACATTATCATCCAGTCTATTCTAAATAAATCCTATTAACGAGTCTGGAATGAAACGGCGATAATGAAGTCAGTAATCCTACTATCAAATATTTAAATACATGTTACATTTTTATGTGTGGGAAATGGATTGACGGTAATGGAAGGAAAGAAATGTTGTGTGATTTAATTTACAATAGATAAATATAATTTATTTTAGAGGAATTTACTATATTGTCTCACCCAGAAATATTCGTGTCAAGTGTAAAATAAGGTAGGATCGTTTACTGGAAGCAGAACCAATTTTAGTAAAATAAATACTACAGGTTTATGGTCTGTAACACTCAGTCCATTTCGAAGCACTCACCTAACTGTAATTCTGGAAGTTGAAACATTCACATTTCTCTTAAATTACTCATTTGACTCCCTAAAACAGTATCTAACAGATAAATTGCAGATATGTTAAGACGGAATGTGTTGTTTTTAAGTTCAAGAGTCTTCTGTCAACTATTACTGTCATTTTTATACACATATTGCTAGTAGTCACATCTTACAAATAAGACTTAGATATTATATTGCAAAGTATAGAAATCTCAAGTGATAAATTGACTACATGAATCATATACTGCGTTTTAAGTTAAATACGTATGCAAGTGGTAATAAAATCCGAATGCCATTCATATCATATGTACATTGCTTAGAGATTTACTGTTCTCAGAGAAACTCTCATATCGGAAAATATACTTTTTACGGAGATGAATGAGACCTTTTTATGAAAATACCCAGGTCAACATGTTTTATGTCTAGTCAGAGTTGCGTTGTATTTTACGTTTATGATTATATTGATGATTTACTTTGAACTGCCTGACGATGGCCACATAAAAGGAAACAAAGAATTGCATTGAAATATAGAGAGAAATAATAGGTTAACTGTTGTGAGGATTGTACGATTTATTGAGGCTCTTTAACCATTTAAAGACGAAGCGCAGACTGTTTTATTTATAGACCTAGTCCGTACCGCGCAGTAGACACTTTTCATCTCGGTTATAAAAATCAATCAGTTTGTGATGCAAGTGGCACAAGTCGCTGTTTGTTCTCAGATAAATACACAATACGTAAATACAGTGTGGGCAGAGAGTAAAATTCTTGAATGTTAATCTTGTTGGTGCATCACGTAACCAGTAGGCTTTACAAAGTTAATAAACGTTACTTGAATAATGAGCCATCGTGTTTTTTACTGTATTAAGTAACAAATTAAAATAGCAAAATGAATGAGGTAGTCATGGCAAGTTATAATAATTTTAGAATATACTTAGAAGGACATGGCAGAAACAAAGATTCACATTTGTTTAAAATGTTCCAAAAAATGTTCTGCTATTCATTTGTTAAATTTTCTATGTTTTTATGAAACTTTGCACATCATTCCAAAAACCATAAGACGAGGTATTTTACTAATCATGCACTTATATGTCTTAATATTAAAAAATTAGGCTACGTCATTTATTTTATACGTTAAATATTTAACTTACATAAAGTGATAAAACATTATCAATGAAGTAAGTCAAGGAGCTAGAGTGATATTCTAGACAACATAAAATTTCAGCTTCAAAGCTCGTTTTTACAGTTAAGAAATAAATATTATTGCGTGCTTTTAATTTACGGAACAATTGGCTCAGCATAAACAGTTTTATTATTTTTGCATAAATAAACTACAGAATGTCTTGTGTTGATATTGAATTCAGATGTAAAATAGCTTAAGATATTTGAAATTTATACACGACACAATCTCCTCGCAGTGTGTAATGCTACTTATATGGTGGAAAACTTTTTGTTTTTAAAACCTGTAAAATAGCTCAAAATCAGTTGAGATTCAATTGTTAAACAAGAGTCCAAGAAATAATGACAACTGACATGAAGTTCCACAGAAAGTAACTAGAAAATGTAGACGAATGCATCTCTACATCTTAAGATAACTGCTGGGTGCGTTTGCTCCTTTCTGTAAGCTTCAATCAATAACCACCTTTCATCAGTGAAGTTACTGCTAGTTAAATGGGAATCAGTGGATATAATACCTAGATGAAAGGGGTTTTCGCATATCATTACACTTTGCCAGCATCATAATGCAGTGTGAATCATAAACAGCTGACCTACGCGTTTAAAATTACAGTTTGGCCCTAAAAACAATGGTCTTGAAACAACAACAGAGTAATTTAATACTGAATGAAAAGTACGGAAACTACAAAGCATGAAGCAGTTTATTCCTTATCAGAAAATGATTTGTTTACAGTGTGTAGGAAGTAGTAGCAGATCATTAGAGTCCAGGAAGATAAGATTTTGTGGGCCCCAACTAGGAGTATCAGTACCAAGACCGGGTTCAGTCCCAATGTATTCTCTGCTTGTTTTGTTATAGGTAAAGTGACGAGACGTGATTCGCCACATGAGCTGCTGCTGTATAACTTGGTTTCTATTGACTATATATTAAAGCTGTGGAATCAGTAAATAAAGAGGGGTATTGGAGAGGCGTGTGCCTTGATGGAAAGGGGGGTGGGGGTTACTGAATGTGTGGCAATTCATTCACGTGCGTAGCCTCAACCTTATCCCACTAAAAGCGTTCTTCAAACTGATGAAGGTGAGACTGCAGGATTTGAGTGTCTTACTGTTGTGAAGAATTCGGGGATGTCTTCTCCGTTAATACATTGTGTAATCTGGTAAGGATTACCAAAGTTTCAGAAGGACGAGCTATCTTTATATTAACGCTGAAGTACCCTGAAAATGAAGTTAGTAAGTAACTGAAGAATTGGTCTACCTACCATATTTCACGGGTAGTATTTTAAGTTTTCTCGGCTTATTGTCATTTTTACAGTACTCCATCATCGCTTTTGGGATAGGCAGTAAATCGGCCAGTCAGAATGATATCAAAACATTTGGTTCAGACTCGTTCTGGCATTGCACTTAACTGGACTAAATATAAAAATGTAATACAATAATTTTCCATTTTCATAGATAATTTGACTGCAGCTGTGGACTAGAAACCCATGGCTTTAGGAATGACATCCCACTGTATTATATGAACATCAAAAAGGAAGTAAACATCGTCAATCACAACTACATTTATATCAATTTATTATTTGTTACATATTCTGGCTTTTATGAAGAGCCATCTTCAGGCAATTAAAATTACACAAAGAAGGATAATTTACATGCAACCCATAAGATTGATACTTTTTCTGATAGCTAAGAACTCACCGCTACAAATATTGGAGATGTGCAAGACAAAACTAGATAAAAGTCGAGATTATATATATATAGAAATGCAAAAAATGTGTATTATATTCAAGTGTTGAAATCGTTGTCCAGTATTTCGGGTGTGAAATGGAAGTTCCTCAATATTGCAATACGCCTCTTTATGTAAAATTTCGCATCAATTTTTCATTCTCAGTGTTGATCAACGCTGGAGAGTTGCGGAGTAGTCCAAATTGTTTTCTCTGAGGTTGTACGTTATTCGTATCTTATCCAGTCAATAAGTGATTTGAAAGTTGAAATAGTAGTTCGAATAGATTTTTCTTAAGATAAGTAAAATCTAATAGAATTTCGTTGAATAAGGAGGCTAACTTCATTTTCAATGTTATGGAAGTATTATGTCTTGAATCAGATATCATTTTACTGTAGATAGCCATGTTTGAAGTTTTTTAATTACATTACATTTCTAAACATACCCTCAGCCTGAACAACCAAATGAACTGTTACAGAAATATAAGAGAGGCCAAAGAGGCAACAACCGGAAACAAAAACTTTATAGCAGGAGTCATATTTCAGAATTATAAGTGTATGTAAATATAAGTTTTGTGGATTCATTGTACAGCATGTAGATTGTGGAGAGTCAAATGGGATAAAGGGGGCTACTGGCATCAGAAACGAACTAAATCCGTGGAGAACTTCTCTAATTAAAGTGGGTTTATGGGACAGTGAAATAATCCTCCGCACAACTTCAAGCCTGATTATTTTCTCCCCTGCTGCCTCCGTTCCTGCTGCTGCTGCTGTACTACCATGGTGCCGGCCGGTCCCAGGACTGGGCACTTCACGTTCGTCACGCCAGGGCACAAGACGGTGGACTGTACGAGTGCCAGGTTTCAACGCATCCCCCTTCCAGCCTGTTCGTCGAGCTCCAGCTTGTCGGTGAGTTATTCGCTTGTCGCGACTCGCGCGCAATTGCTGCTTGCTGAAATGGAAATCCTGTATATTTGGCCGGGATTCTGTTTTGCTGCTAACCTATTCTCGTCTACAGTAAAATCGCACTTCCCTTTCTAACATACACCCAAACGGGTTAAATGTGGTTATGCATGGGATACATCGTCACATCGATTCAGATTTCATTCTGAGTTTTCATTTAGCATTACATGAAAGAATATTATCTACAGTAAAATGGGGAGAATGTGATGCGAGTTGATTGTGATCAACTTTAACTGTCTAAATCCTCGTCCTTAGTATATATACGGCAAGATTCAACACCTAAAATTTCTGAATTTTCTGCACTCCGTTCTTTGAGTCCGACGAATGAAAGAGTGTATGTACGTGCGTGCGCGCGCGCGTGTGTGTGTGTGTGTATACGTATACATTTATAGATTTCTAGCTACCTTGGAAGCAGCAATCTTTTTAACCTTATTTTATTATAACCCAAATTATATTGAGCTCTTTACTGCGTGTTTTGTACTTGTAGCTTGATTTGTGTGTTAAAATGTATAACACTTGCATATAAAAATGTATAAAACTTGCATACACAAATCTTTGATACTCCCAGTTATATTACATTGAACTCCCTGATGATGGCCCAGATGGGTCGAAACAAATTGGAGATATATTGAAGGTAGATGGGTTGTCCTAAAAACAATGTACATAATTGGATTTAAATTTTATGATGGCATCCCACGATTTGCCAGATGGGACTGCTCAAATTACTCTTGTTTCGTACATCGAAGAATTTGTTTTGTGACCGTAAAGGGAGGAACTTCGGTCGCAAGTGTTCGAAGGCAGAGTGCTAACTGGTATATTTGTACTTAAGTGAAGGAAGTAATTCTCTCCACACTTTTATTAGAAGAGGAGAAGAGGAGGGCAAGTGTCACACCTGGCACCTATTCGAAGTGAACACGAAATGTTAGTAGTGAAGATTCGGAGATCTGACGAACGTAGCAGGCGACTGCTTCACATTAGAGATGCCGAATTGAAATCCTGGCCTGAACACGTCTTATTGTTACTGACAAAGTTTATGATTTTTCCCCAGCACAGCATTATATTACGACACAGAAACTTCTCCTCACATATTGTCGAATTTATTATCTACTAAACATAACTGAATTTGTCTTTGAATAATATGCCTTGTTTAAATAAAAATCATAAATAAATAAGTAAACATAAATAGTATAATGTAAGGAGAAACTGAGACAGATATAAATTAATTGATTTTTTAAGGAATAGCTTGTGTCTATAATGTGTGTGAGTTGCTCAGGTTAGAATCAAGTAGTGATCATTTATGAACACGGTAATGGATTTTGGGTTCCATAAACAGCGAGTAACATACCGGCTGAGTAACTAGGCTGACAAACATTTTGAGAAAAACGTCCAGCCATTGAGTTCCTTAGAAACTGAGGAAAATCAAAAGGGTTATATTGTACAGTATTTGGGGTTCGAGAAAGAGACGTCTCCAATACAAAACAACAGTAGGCTGCTGCCAACCGAATATGATATTATGCAAGGAGAAATGCAAGACTCAACTTCATATTGTGTGACGCTGCGTAAGCCCGGCCTAAGTCCTGGAGTGCCATTGTTCGAAAATCCCTATTTTCTTCAAACTGAATTTCTGCAATAGGTTTGATTCTGCTCCGGATCCCAAACAATCGCCTATCATCCTCGAGAACAAAGTAATGAGACTATGAAGCTAAACAACCAGGTACACGGTTTGTCGTGATTAAAAACGTGGAGCTTTACCTCCACATTCTTCAACTACGTGCTTAAGCACGGGCACACATTTCCTTTAATTTCTTAACGTTGTATGTACTGTGAATTTGAAAGAATAATTTCGTGTCGTATTTTCAGGGAGTTCCACTGCATTGTGTGTGTGTGTGTGTGTGTGTGTACATTGAGCGATTAGCCGATGTGTTGTTCATGTTACATTACTCAGTGCGTCTAACGATTAAATACAAATTGCAACAGGAAGTGTTTTATGAAGAGGAAAACTTACCTAGATAAAAGTGATGAAGCGTTTATACACCCTATGCTCATCGCATTCAGTGATGTATCGTCATCATAAATTACACACAGAAATTCTGTAAATAAAATGCGTGGTGTAGGCGCGGAACCCTAAGTTTTCGGGTCAGTGAACAATATATCATTTACTGTGATGTATATCTGTTCTGCGGTGTTATTTATTCCGGTTCATACTTCTATGCTTATCGTCGTCAACTTCAGCAGGCTTATGCTGCTTTGTAGGCGCTCCGATTGAAGGCACTCACTTAATTTGGAATACCGTCCTAACAATCGTTAAAGGAAGCATGATAGATGTTTCTTACATACAAATAAGGTCACATCGAGATTTATGTGTTTTCTGACAACGAGTGACTGTATATTGACGCTTTCATTTGCTAGGATTATATGCTTAGCATTGCTTATCACAGTCATTAACCTTTCGGCGCCGGAATTTTTTTTTTAATTTTAGCACACACTGTATATAAAATGTGAATAACACAGGAACCAAATACGTTAAAAATTATGAAACAAACTGCATTTTGAAGAGAAAGAAACGGAGAGAATATAGCATGTTTAAAATATTCAGTACCTATATTTGTTGACTAAATATACAAAATGCAACTTTACAGCAATATTTATTAAGACCAACTAATTGCACGTATTTGTAAAACCATTAAAATCACATTATCTGATTAAAAATGGATTTAAAACTTCTCCAACATGTTTCAATCCCTCTATGAGATCATCCTCAGGGAGCGTAAATTAGTTTAGGTATGAAGTTACTAAGACAGACTGTACATGAGGTTATCTGATAGCATGCAGTTTTGTTTATGTTTGTTTGTTTGTTTATGTTATGTCCAGACGGACATAACATAAACAAAACTGCATTTTATCAGATAACCTCATGTACAGTCTGTCTTAGTAACTTCATACCTAAACTAATTTACGCTCCCTGAGGATGATCCCATAGAGGGATTGAAACATGTTGGAGAAGTTTTAAATCCATTTTAAATCAGATAATGTGATTTTAATGATTTTACAAGTATGTGCAATTAGTTGGTATTAATAAATATTGTTCTCACATTGCACGGTAATAAAATAAAAAAAAATGAAAGCAACTTTAGAGGTTAGCCGTACGGTACGACCACTATAGTTGACATTAGACGTCAAAAGGTTAATAAATAGAGAAATGAAAACAAAGTAGAAGGAAGCGAAAATGTGCTAACATAAGGCACCATCACTGAAATAATGTGAAATGCCAATTTGATGCAACAAGATAATTTTATTGATGTATTCTTAGCTCTACATGTTTCGGGCGCATATGCCAATCATCAGGAGCATTAGATGCAACTCAACATCTAATGCTCCTGATGATTGGCATATGCGCCCGAAACATGTAGAGCTAAGAATACATCAATAAAATTACCTTGTTGCATCACGTTGACTTTTCACACTATTTCGTGAGGAAGATGCACTGTCAAACAACCCTCAAGTTTCCAGATGCCAACCATAAATGAATCTGACTGAAGAGATGAAGAGAATCCACGGATGTTCTCCGTGAGATTAGGCTGTCGATTTGCTAAGATTTAGAGAAGGGGTTTCCGGAATATAAAACAGAATCACTGAAGCCCCCATATATTTTGGAATGTTTATATTGCAACGGGATTACGCGGTGGCGCAGTTGGTTGAGGCACTGCGTTGCAAGCCGGAAGGATACGGACTTGATTCTCGATGGGCGTCAGAGAAATTTTTCATTGACTTAATCCGTCCGGCCGCACTATGGCCCTGGGGTAGACTCATTTTCTAACAGAAATGAACACTATGGTATCTCCGGAGGGGGGTTAAAGGCGGCCGGTGCGCAAAGATGTCAACTTTTTCCTTTTTATGTGCCAGCAGTATAGATATTTTGGAAGCCTCAACCTCCTGGAGCACTAAGGACCTGGTCAGGCCTGTAATGGGATAACTTTTCATACTGAAGTGATTTAAAACCCCACGTTTGGTGGTAATTATTTATAAATAGGTCACGTTTCTTATTTAATTGATTCAAATTATTGTTTATTTCTGGCATACTTAAAGACACTTTAAGTTAAAAATATAAGTTATAGCGTCATATGATTCGGTGATTGTTAACTGAATAAATTTAAAGATGTGGAAAAATGCTGTTTTAGTCTAATTGGAGACACGATTCTGACATTTGAGTAGTTTAGTCACTCTCTTTATCCTATTAAGAATTCAAGACGGAGTTTCCGGAATACTGATTACGAATTTTGCGATATTCGATTACAGAATTTCATTAGACCAGGTAAAAGTGCAATCGTCATTCCTTTCTTGATCTGTCTCATTCTTATTACAAGAGAGACACCATCAGTATTATATGTTTATCTTCGTTTGTAAGCCTCTTACTAAAAATGTTCTTTTTAATTACATTTTTCTGTTATTATGTGCATTATTACTTGTATTATTTCATTATTTTCGTGCCACTAACTTGTACGTTTTCTTTATTACACCATGTATCCTCTTGTCACAGTTTTCTTGTAACTTTTCTCCTTAAATTCCAATTAAAGATACTGCGAACGCGTTATTCGTAACATCAGTATAAGACATCATTTCTACACTGTGTAGTACATCGCGTGAAATTCTGAATGCCTGCAGCCTGGGGCGTTAGCCAACTAATCTCTTTCTTTGCACCCTGAGTTGCTTCTCGAGCCGAAGAACCTGAACTTTAATAAGTTGGGGTTGGGCGGTGGGTTAGGGGCTTACAAGGGTGAGTTTTGCTCCCCCTGAACCAACTCCAGTAGACAAGCAGCTTGCTCAACAGATGACTAATGGTAGTTAGAGGACTGTTCAAACAAACATGATAAATGTTCATTGTAGTTTTCATTCCAAATTCAAGCACCTTTTTACTCTTTCGCTACCAATTTAGTTCTGTGCAAATTTGATTTTACTTTTTAAATTGTATTATTCAATGTTTCTTAATAATAGGTAGATGTTTTATGAATTTCGTTTCGCAGGGGTCTCAGAGTCAAACCACACACGGTTTCTACAAATAATCTTCGTATCTAAGTAAAAAAAGAAGTCATTTCTTTGTTTGAAATTAAAAGTATAATTTATAACTCTTCACGCTTCCCATCACAAAAGAGTCACGTAATGTAATTATTACATTTCAATATTATTTTACTTTGTGGGCCGGGTAGCTCAGTCGGTATAGCGACTGACTATGGACTGGATAGTCTGGGATCGAATGCCGGTGGGGACGAGGGTTTCCGTCCGTCCAGACCGGCCCTAGCGCCAACCCAGCCTCTTGTACAATGGGTACCGCTTTTTTCCCGGGGGTACAGTTCGGCCGGGGCGTGCTGCTGACCACTCACCCCCTTCTAGTGCCGCGGTCATGGAAGAGTAGAGCTATACTTCTACCCACCTTCTGGGCCATACCGGGCCTGTAACGGGATCATTTTACCTTTTTTTTTTGTTATTGTACTTTATCTCCTTGTTGACCTGTGCTGGCTTCTTCGTCCCGCGATAAAAAACATTGCAATTCTCTTTATCAAAATATTGTTCGACACAGAGTCAGGCCATATTTTACAGTTGGAACTATGTCTGCGACAGTGCCGCATCAAATGAACTGAGGTCACATGCGGCCCGCCAACATCGCTGTCGGAAATCAAAACGTACGAAATTCCATATTTAATCAGAAATAGTTTTCTTCTTCGTACATTAATTAGCCGTATACCTCAAATCTCTTTAATTAGGAGAAATGAAGTGAGGAACAACAGATACGGAAAAGAAATAAATAAGCACCTCTTAGAGGACTTTTCTTAAGCGCTGTCTTTTAGGGTCAGGGTGACTCGATACGTGTAAGTAGTTTTACACCTTTCCTGAAGAGGGTGTGCCGCTTTATTATGATGATTTGTTTGCGACACGCACAGAATATGTTGACAGGCTTGTGTCATGTCTTACAGGCAGAATGAAAGTGGATATGAAATTGGTCATAGTACATGGTAAATATTGAAGATATCATTCAAATGTTTGTCTCCAATGGAACCTATTACGGATTAAGGGTGCAGAAATCCATATTTCTACACATCAGCGACATTTTTAATGATGCTTGATATCAGAAGCTGATCCTCCATATTTAAGGGCAACAACAACATAACAGATATAAATAAATAATAATTTATTTAATTAATACACCAACAAATGCACATATATTCATTAAATTATCTAAAATTCACATTAAACCACTTAAAACGCTCCTACATATTTCGATAATACGATCATCCTCAGGGAGCATATATTGTTCCTTGCTAAAGTTATAGTTTAAAAACACTCAGTGATTTACATCGTTGAGTTGGTGCTGTGGCAGCATGCTGCCACAGCACCAACTCAACCTAATTAAATAAACTACAGAATGCACGGTGCAACGATAAAGAGAAAAAATTACAAGATTAAAGTATCTTCGAATGTCGAAGAGAATTGTTCAATAACCGAAGAATAAATTATACATACGTATTTAGGCATATTCGCTAAATTGCAAAAAGGGGTTATTAGCTTCATCATGTCTCTGTCTTTCCGCATAGAACAGATCGGGTTCCAATGGACGGATATTTATGAAATGTAATATTTGACATTTTTTTGAAAATATTGCCAGAAAATTCAAATTTCATCAAAATCCGACAAGAATAGCGGGTACTTTACATGAAGACTATTATATATTTATAACCATATCTCGATCAGTTCTTCTTACAATTAGAAGTGTTTCAGACAAAGCATGTAAAGAAAATCAAAACACATTTATGTTCAATAACGCTTTTTTTTTTTCGAAAATCTCGCTATTCGTGAGATAATGTGGAAAAGTTCTGTAGAGTCGGACAGACCACATATGACAATATGGCGCACGCACATTGTATACTGGATGCCTAAGGCTAAATACACACACCCAGAATATGTAATATTTATTGCTTATCCATTTCAACTGTGGTTGTATGAAGCGTCTCAGTTTTAAGTTGTACGTACGTTGCCTGTCGTGTTGATGTTTGTCACTGTCATTTATAGACAATAAGGTTTCAGTTTGTATTTATAATTTTGTTTTCTTGGCGTTATACATACTCTTTGTAACTGATTATTTGTCGATTCTGTATCATCGATAAACGTTTTTTTTAAGATTTTTATGAAAAATAAAATTTAGGGAATAGTTTTAGTGTCTCATTTTGCGTCAAAGTGAGACTACCGTTGCTGCTGCAATTTTTAAGTTTGAAATACCGAGAAAACTTTTTATGTTAGCAAACCTTTATCAGGAAATATATCTCTTTGGGGAAAGCGTAATTTTTGCGTCATTGTGTGACATTACTTTGTGAATATTTAAATCGTAATTTTTCTACCATTTGTAAAGGCCTACTTGTGCCCTCACAAGGATTCGTAGAATTACCGCGACAGGGAGGTTACACGTAATTGCACACGGTGTCCAACAGTGCAAAATCTGTCGCTGCAGGCCATGTCTTTCAACGTGCTAACATAATGATGTGATTATTTGCTTTAGCGTCGGATTAAGTTCGAAACCAGTCGGACCATAGAAATTCCCAGAACCTAATGTAGTTTGAAATATATGCGTGGAAAACCCCTCTGTCTCTGTACACAGACTGCACTCTGACACCTGGCGTCGTAATGTTTGTCTGTGGTCCTGTATGTGGTCTGAAGGGAGGGATAGTAATTTTGCGGGTGCAGTTGCATGCAACTTTTACTAGACACAGTTGAATAATTAACTGAAAAAGAAGCTTAAATCTTATCTCGAACAAATATTTCTATCTCCGTTAGAAGCCTGATTTCTCTCGCTTTCATTTAATTTTGTAAATAGAACTGTAATATCTGAAGAACTCGCAGGTAAGAAATGTAAGATTTAAGTAGGAGCTGCAGATAATGAATATTTGTTAATTTCCAAAAATTTGTTAGCAGTAGATTTTGGCTGCACGAAGTAGAGGAGAACTTGGTAATTGGTTTAAATATATGAGTTATTAACAATTTATGTATCAGCATTTACTTTCAGAACTTTAACAACTTTAATAATAGTGTATAATTTGCACTAAAGGAAAAGGTATAAAAAGTTATTTTAAATCCTTGATTATTTTACTATATTTCTGTACAGCTGCGTTTTAAGTTGCGCTTTGCGTTTAGATTTTTTTATATTTTTACCTTTATCCATTTTATCTGATGCAATGTCTCCAATAAACTGCTGGACCGATTACAAAAAAGACGAAAATTACATTTCTATCAAATCTGTACTACAGGTGATGCATTACCAGTCAATAAAAGAGTAATGTATTTAACTTGGTAAGTAATTAAATTGGGGCATGCAGTGGCGCAGTTGGTTGAGGCATTGCGCTACAAGCCGGAAGGTCGAGGGTTCGATTACCGACGGTGTCATTGGAATTTTTCATTGACGTAATCCTTCCGACCGCACTATGGCCATGGGGTTGACTCAGCCTCTAACAGAAATGAGTACCAGGAATATTTCCTGGAGGGGGGTAAAGGAGGCCAGTGTGTAGGACTGACAACCTTACCACCTACATGTACCAATTGTCTTGAAATCTGAGAGCCTCAACCTCCTGGAACCCTCAGGACCTCTCCAGGCCTGTAGTGGGATTGCCGTACCTTTAAGTAATTTAATTATTTGAACTTGAAAGCACAAACTATAATCTTCATCCTGTTGTGGAGGCCTCTGAGAGCATTTTACATATAAGGAAGGGGTTTTCTGTCTTTAATTTTAGATAAGAGGGTCGCCGGGAATTTCCAGACGTTGCGTCATCAGCCCTGTGACCCCGTGCCCAGTGACGCAGAAAGAAGAACCATCTTATGTGGTTCACTTACAGTTGTTTAAAGAGTTTCTCTGTAGTTCCAGCCATTTTAGTTAGAAAGTGCTCTTCGATGTTTGTTTTGTGCCGTTTTTTATAAAACACCTGTCAGTTGTTACCTTCTCGACAAACTTACATACGTGACGATGGAATTTTCCTATGTATCAGTCATTTCTATCAACGCTCCTCATCTCTTGTTCTGTGGGAATGAAAGGAACTCATTTTAATCAATGGAAAATGACAAACTGATGAAATTGCTTCAGGAGCCATTATATTTTATTTTTTCGACCAGATACAAGGTACAGTTTATTTCGGCTATAGGAATTTCAAATATATATTGCAAAGAGGAAACAAAACGTTTGTCCCTTACAAATGAAAATAATTCATTGTGTTTAAAAAAGGTAATTAAAGGTATGCTGTTACTTCAGTTTTGTTTGTCATACCCTATCTAATTTTCTCCCATGGAGCGTATTTCAAAATTCAGTGTTCTTTCACTTGAAATAAAGTATTTAAAAAAAATACACAAAACGTGTTTACTTTTCAGCAATATCTTACTTTGCCTTTATTTTTTACCTATGTAATAAACACTATGACATATTTTGGAAACTTCTGTCTACTGGTATATTTTCAACACCAGTAAATTCATGACCCCAGCATAGTTACTGATTGAATCTCTTCGATTTTTACTGAATCCATCCCTTCAGGAACAAAGACGGGTTCTGAAACAACAAATTTTTTCTCAACGAAAGAAATAATGTGCAGTACCAAAACCACAAAATCTTCACATCATGGTGACACTTTATTTTATGCTTCTGCTAGTTAAGTCTTGCTCTGCGAAGGGCAGAGACCTAGAGATGTAAATGTGTGATAAGTGTTACTAATTGGATGCAATTGTTTTGTAACAAATATATGTACTTAATAGTGTAACATTATAGCTTTCAAGACGAAGCTCGAAATAAATTACGTATATTTAAGAATTTAAGAGTTCCGTTTCTGAGAAATTCGTTCTCCTGAAATATGACGCAACGTAACGGGTTAATCTGACCCCCATGTTTCGATAGGACGTTGTGTTTCCGTCTGTGAGGGTTAATGTGTAAACAGACGCTTCCAGGAATTATTTGTTGTGCTTTGAAGACGACAGCAAACGGTTACTTCGAAGCCTAGGGATCCGATTAATTCGGGACACAGCATCATAGCCAACACGAACAGAATCCTTTCATAACCGTAGGGTTACGTAAAATCTCGCACACTTCATCTCGATTATAAAAACCAATCCCGTGTGCTACTTGTTATTAGGGGAATAATCGTTGTATCTTTTCAGACCCATACAAAGTACAGAAGTATGGTACTCTGGCAAAAAGCAGAATTTTTAAAGTTAATCATGTTGTTACATACACTAACCAATTCGGTTTTACAGGGCAAATGAAAGGCTACGTAATGTATGGACATTTCAGTAATTGAAATGCAGTTCTATTCGGAGCAGAGATTGGGGTGTCCATCCAGACCGGCTGATCCAAACATTTTACTGCGGGCTAATCGGCCCTGCTCGTGTCTGACTTTGAGGTTACATGTAAGGGGAGATTTGTTTCCACTGCTCTCTTCTTCATTGGCGTTGTCCGTTAGACACAGTGCCAGTTTTCCTTTACTTTAAAATTTGTGTGAATTAACGTCTGTGTCGAATTGATACGCCTACTTTGTATTGATGGAGTTGCAGGTTCAAATATCGACTAGGGTACTTGGTGTCCTGACTGAGGTTTCTTGCGTTTTCCTCAAAATCTGAACGGAAGAGCCAGGCTATCTGAAATTAGTCCACAGTAATTCTCTTCAATACATTTCCCGATTTCTTAAGAATTAATCGCCATCCCACCAAGTGACTTCTCTCTTCTAGGCGGGCTGTGGTGCTGACCCTACATCCTAATCAAGGTATAGTGGCCGAAGTTACAATTTTATGGAACTCTACTGCTGTTAACTCATGTGCCTTCGTGTTGTGAACATGGATAACTTTGACCTTGAATTTATCCCGTTATTCAAGTGTGTATAGCCTGAATTAGTGACGGTGTCTAATAAACAGTACTCGGTACGCTGAAAAGAACGTGAGATTGGTCCAAGTGAAATGTACGAAAAATTACGAAGAGAACATACGAAAGAACTGAAATAGTAGTCATCTGGATTTTTCACCGTCTAGGATAATGAGTGTGTTTCGACTTTTCGAGGGAGCCTTCTGCATCCATCGTAAGGAAAGTGATGCATCAGCTTGAAACTAATTCCGTAGCTCTGAAGATTGGGACCGAACTATCTTCTGAAACGTTCAAACAAATTTATTAATGAAGAATAAGAACCAACTAGATGCTACTTATTTTTTCATTATGCTTATGATAGGCTCAACATGTTTCGGGCACTGCTATGCCCATCATCTGGAGCTCACGACTATAGTGGTGATTACCACATGGGCCGTCCGTCTTTTTGGGTTGCTGTTGGTTGATAGTTAAGTGTAGGCAGTCAGGCTGGATAAGTGTCCGAGTTGTAGGCTGTAGCCTATAGGTTTATTGGACGAACTAAATCTTATTGCGTAATGAAAAAATTGATGACGCATGGCATATGTGGCAAGATAGCTGTAACAGAATGAACAATAAGAGATTTTGAGAATTTCGTTACAAAAATTAATAGCCATAGAAGCGTCATGATTAACATGAAACTGGAAAAGTTATGATCTTCCTCCACGTAGGGGAGAAAAAGAAGAATATAAAAAATGTGATTTTCAAAATGTGGATGGGAATGAACCAGCTCTACGTAAATTCCAAAAACCTGCTTGTGTCAAGAGGTGATTAGTTCATTCGTTCCCCGGTAGAGGGTTTCTAGAGCATCGCAGTGATTTCCAGCTGCCGATGGAAAAGAACGTGTTCAATTATAGGATTAATTTTCTGAATTCGTTGATTAATTGTTTACTCATAATTTATAAGGCGCAAAGCAACACCGCATTTTTTTATTAAGTTAATTATGCAACTATTGACGGAGTAATGTTGAGAGTAAATGTTCCCACATTGGAAAGTATACTATAAAGATGAGCAGGTAGTTCGAAAAATATATGCATTTCATGAGGAAATTTCGTGCTGCAAACAGAAAATCACTTTGAAATAATTATTTATATTAACAATGCGTAGGTTATTGTGATAAGGATTTCGAGAATGAATATTTGTGTTCCTTTCTTCAATGCTGATATCTGCATTTCTTCTGGGAAACCTATCAATTTTATGTCGATGACTGTGCGATGATAAGGGAGTTTAAGAGTATCACGGTACCAGCTTTATATACTCTTGTCAATTTTGATGAAGTGTAGGTCTTGTCACCAGATACCTTGCCTGACTCCAGGGCTGCGGTGGAAGGGGTGCCGTTAACAATCCAGCCCAATAGTAGCAATGGCGGTTCACTTTCAGATTTATTGCTGGATCCGATGACGTGCTTCGAAGGAGGGGGGGGGGGGGTTGCTGTCAGTGCCAAGCGGAACCGAGGACTGCTCGCGTTAAGATTTACAGCAGCAGAAAGTCTGGTAGCATTTAACACCAACCGTTCTATGGAAGATTCAGACGGGAATTGAACGTGCCATGGCATGAATGTGGGCAGTTATCTCCATGGCAGATTCAGACACGTGTGGGTGGTGCGCCTAGGCTTTGTGGCTGCTGATTGTATGCTTGCTACAAGCGAAATTGTGAGAACAACAACACGTTATGACATCCGTTGGCACAAATGCGTTTTCAGTCTAGAGAGAATAACTGACGAAGGCAATGGATGGGCGGTGTAATACCCTGTTCCAAGAAACCTATCATGTAATATACCCACTTGCAATTTGTTTAGAGAACGAATGTGTTGGAGGTGAAATGAATGTCGTACCACCAGCGACGTGGGCCCGTCTGGAGAAGGGATTACGCGCTTAGTTGATCAAGAAATGCTACGGCTTTCGTGGAATCTGAAGGTTCAGCGTTGTTATTTTTCTGTGACGCAAGAACCATACTACGGCTTAGGCCGCCTCATTGTCAGGGTATCTAGATCACACACAGACACACCGCACTCGGTAGGACTCCTGCGGACAAGGGATCGTCCCGTCACAGACACCACTACCTGACGATCAACGAAATTCGGAAGAGGAAGACACCCATGACCCCGGCGTGATTCGAACCCGCATTCCCAACAAGCGAGCGGCCGCAAACCTACGCCGTAAACCGAGCGACTACAGCAATATTGTGTCGGAAATAGACCGCCACTAGTCCAAATTATGAGCGAAATGAACCCTAATTATTTAAGAACTGTTCCAAAATTGTTTTCCTCTACCCTACATATCCCAAGACGGTATCTTCCATTCAGGCCTTCCGATTACAATCTTGTAAGAAATTATTATCGTTCCTTTGAGTTTAACTTCCCCCTAATTACATATATCGTCTATATATATATTTATCTTTTACATATTTATATATATATTATCTTATATCGTTGATCACTCACGGAAAATGCAAATTATACCTTGCGTCTTCATAGTGTTCTCTAGATTTGGTCTTCTAATGTTCTATATATATATATATATACAGGGTGTCCCAGGAGGAAAGGACCTAACTTCGGGAGAGTGTTCCTTAGGTCAAACTATACCGATATAACCCAAAACACCTATATCCAAAGTTCAATGGTTACG
>Ga0131853_10003883_pt1 | contig 26841 bp, 25 predicted proteins | sample TergutLab28metaG_FD_92764 | JGI IMG/M metagenome (GOLD analysis project Ga0131853, IMG submission 92764) | Labiotermes labralis P1 segment gut microbial communities from Petit-Saut dam, French Guiana - Lab288 P1 (version 2) (version 2) | ecosystem: Host-associated > Arthropoda: Insects >... | reverse complement strand
CTGAAACACTAACGCAAAAACGCATAGATTTTTTTGCAGAACAAGGACTTTGGTTCCGAGAATACCCAAAGGTATTCTCGTGGTTCAAAGGACGATGTTATGTGAAAAAAATATAAAGTTTTTCTTACTGGTTTAGAGTCTTTTTACTATAGAACCCCATCAGCTCTCTTTTTTTGCTTTTCTTCCTGTTGTAAAGACAATTAGCTCACCGGCAATTACGGCAGCTATAGTTCCTATCAGTATCATATCATCACGGTACCAGGTGCCGTTATCAAGGGGGTAAACTATAGAAAACAAAGCCGAGGCAATCAAAAGCACAAGAGGAACATAGGCAATCAGGCTTATTAAAAGCGGGCCTCCGGGGGTTTTAAACGGGCGCTCTGCATTAGGGTCAATTATACGCAGCTTTTTAAAAGCAGGGAACATTAGCAGATAGGCAAAAAACAAGGTGATAATTTGCAGTGCGAAAAAACCCCAGAAAATATCAGGGTTAGGTATAAAGGGCACAGCAATAACCATCAAAGAGGCTATTACACCGTTTAGGATGGAAGCCCCAACAGGGGAACCATCTTTGCCTCTCTTAGCAAATATTTCGGGCATAGCGTTTTGCTCTGCCGCGTGAGAAGCAACATAATTTACACCCAGAGCCCAAGAAAGCACATTAATAAACAGCGTGAAAAGGAATAATATTCCCACAACGGGAACCAAAATATTAGCCGGAAGCCCAAGCATATAAAAGAAGTGTACAAAGCTGTCAACAAGGCCGCCGGAGGTGCTTAAATCTTCCACAGGGATAGCGGCACCTATACCGAAAGTGGCAAATACATAAAAGAAGCAAATAAGTATGCCGCCTAAAAGAAAAGCCTTAGGAATATCTTTTTTTGGGTCTTTCATATCTCCCGTAAAAGCAGCGACTACTTCAAAGCCTTTAAAGTTAAGAATAATAACAGAGATAAAACTTATGCCTCCTATGCCCGGCAATAAGTCGGAGACAGATGTTACGGGGTTTGCAAAGCCAAAGACTATACCGCAGTATAAGCCGAATGCGCCGAGCCCAACCATAAGTATAATTTTTGCGTATGTGCCTAAGTTTATCAGCCATTTGTTAACAGAAATAGGCATTAAACTGCCAATGCACATAACCCAAATCAATATAAGCTGAAGCGCTACAGCAACGAGAGCGGGAATATCTCTGTCAATAATTTGGGCAAGAACCTCTGTAAACAGCACAGCCAAAGACGCTACCCAAAACACAAACTGAATCCAATAATACCACGCTGAGCGGCTGCCCCAGCTTCGCCCGTAAGCGCGCTTTATCCAGTCAAATATGCCGCCTTTATCCCTATAAGTCGAGCCAAGCTCCGCTGTAATAAACCCATAAGGTATGAAAAACGTTACAAACATAAATGCCCACCAAAAATATTGGCTGTTGCCTATAGCAGCAGTAGGTGCCACAGACTCCACAACCATAGTGACGCACACAGCAGCTAATACAGCATCAAACAATTTGAATTTCTTTGTTTGCATTTTTTCTTCATGTATTCTCTTTACTTGCATTTTTTTACTTGCAGGCATGTTAAAACCCTTTCGTTATAGCAATATGATTACACGTTGATATGCTTTTGCAGTTAGTCATACTTTACTGCAAAGGAGATTTATACCTGGTTGGAAAGTTGCTTTGCTGCCATTGGAAAGTCATACTTTACTGCAAAGGAGATTTATACCTGGTTGGAAAGTTGCTTTGCTGCCATTGGAAAGTCATACTTTACTGCAAAGGAGATTTGTACCTGGTTGGAAAGTTGCTTTGCTGCCATTGGAAGGCCATACTTTACTGCAAAGGAGATTTGTACCTGGTTGGAAAGTTGCTTTGCTGCCAGTGGAAAGTCATACTTTACTGCAAAAGCGATATCCGCTTGGCTGAAATACTGATACGCCACCATAGTGAGTCATAGTATAGCCCATATTGCGGGAAAAAAGAAAGGGTTTTATGTATTATGTATGCAAAATCTGAAAAAGGTAACAAATTATATTTTTGCTAACAATGTTACACAGGAGTAAATTCTTTTGAAAACAGTATCATGGAATTTTTTGGCTTTGCTGCGCAGGCTGCATGGCTTATCCTTATAAAATGGTATTGTTCATGAGACTATTTTGTAAGGGTTTAACTATATCGCCGGATACGGCTATGTACTCGTAAATCAACAATTCCAAAATCATAAGCATTGTGATGCTGGAAGTTAAATCAATACCGTGAGCGCGGACTTCATCAGCAAACATGTAAAAGTTTGTATCGGAAAGGCTCTCAAGAGTGTTATTATCGGTTAAAATATATATATTTGGCTTACGGGAAAGCAAGGAAACTACGGCTTCAATCTGTTTAGCAGACATAACCCGTACCGCTTCCATAGCGTTTTTTAAATATTTCTCACTATAACTGCGGCTCAAAGCAACAGTGGGGAAAATCATATCTTGCTGAGAATGAGCTGTAACAAGAAGTGAATTTATAAACTCATGCCAATCCTGATTAAAATTCTGTACTTTTCACGCCTAAAATCACCCCAAAAGCGCTTCACCTCGCGCTTTCGGGGCGGCGCTCAAACTACAGGTTTTAATCTAGGATTGGTATCAGCATAACCTGTAAAACCAAGCTTTTTTGTGAAACGAAAAATAGCAGTGGTAGACAGGAATTTCTCCGCCGCAAACTTCTGTATGCTCATGTGCTTAACTTTATCCATATTTTTAACAACATAATCAAAAAGCCAGCGTTCGGTGGAATTTAATTCCCGTATTGTCTCGCTGGTTGCTTCAAAAAAATCAACTGCCAATTATTACCTGCCTCCCTTACACCTCATATAAGCTGCTAAACTTTTCTGTTAAGTATTGCACAAGATACTTGGCAGAAACCTCTTCACCGGTAAGTGCTACCATAGTTTCCGATGGGGTTCTGAGGCTTGCATAGCTGTAGATGTTTTTGTTCATCCAACCTAAGATTTTATCATACTCACGGTTTTCTACAAGCCTGTCAAAGTCCAGCTCTTTTTTCATAAATGCGCTGTACTGGGCATTATAAAGGTTTCCTAAAGTATAGGAAGGGAAGTAGCCGAACATGCCGGCCGGCCACTGCACATCCTGAAGCAAACCAACTGTATCATTTTCCGGTTTAATCCCCAGGTACTCATACATTTTCTGGCTCCATAACTCCGGCAAATCAGAGACTTTTACACGGCCCTCAAAAATGTCCATTTCAAGCTCAACCCTAAGCATTATATGCAGGTTGTATGTTAGTTCGTCGGCTGTCATTCTTATAAGAGAGTTTTCGACCTTATTAACTGCTCTGTACATATCCATAACTGTTATGCCTTTAAGCTGCTCGGGGAAGAAACTTCTGACAAACTCCATATTAGCCTTCCAGAAGGGAAGGCTCCTGCCAACCATATTCTCCCAAAATCTTGAGGAACTTTCATGCATACCACCTCTAAGCCCATGGCCAAGCATAGTAAGCTCATATTCTTCAGGGATATTTTGCTCATACATACCGTGGCCGGCTTCGTGCATAGAGGCAAAAAAGGCCTGTAAAAACTTATTCTCATAATAGTGGGTAGTAAGGCGCACATCACGAGGGCCAAAAGATGTACAGAAAGGATGTTCACTTTCTGCCAAAACGCCGCGGCTTACATCAAAGCCTATTAGGCCAATAAGTGCCTTATTCATTTTCTTCTGGATATCAACAGGATAAGGGAGATTTGCAAAGGAATCATTAAAGTTCTCTCTATCGGCAATTTTTTTCGCAAGGGGGACTACCCCATTTTTTATGCCGGTGAAAAGTTCGTCAAGCTTTGTGGCTGTCATGCCCTCTTCTTCAAAGCCTACAAGGGCATTGTATGGAGAGCCTTCATAACCCCAAATTTCAACTATTTGTTTTGTAAAATCAATCAGAACTTCAAGATGAGGGCGGTACCCCAACCAGTCATTAGCGTGTTTAGCGCGCTCCCACGCGGTTTCAGACTGTATTTTTAGAGAGGAGAGCTTTTGAAACAGGTCGGCGGGTATTTTGGCTGTGTAGTCGGCAGTTTTCTTAAAAAGCCTTACACGCGTTGCCATGTTAGCACTAAGCTTATCGTTTTCATCTGTTAACTTAGAAAGCAAAACTTTTGTTTCAGGGCTGGTCAGTATGTGATGTATTTTTCCGGAAAAATACCCCCATGTTGCCGCTCTGCTTTTCACTGCCCCCGAGGGCATCATTGCGCGCCTGTCCCAGCCTATTATGGTTTGGGCACGATTGATTTGCTTATATTCATACTCCAGTTTGATAAAATCTTCCACAAGGTTTTCCAGGTTCATAGCAGCCACCCTTTCAATGTAGTTTTAAAGTAATTCTATCATAGAAAAACATGATTGAATAGAGAATTTAAAGACCCTGCTAAAATACTTGACATTTATTTAAACGAATGGTATCATTTTTGAATAATTCCTATTAAAATAGTAGTGTATAAATTTTAACATGTTTGGGGGTGAGCCTAAAATGAAACTATCTACAAGAAGCCGTTACGGGCTTAAAGCTGTAGTAGATATTGCTGCAAGAAACGGCAAGTCCGTCAGCATAAAAAGCATGTCGGAAAGGCTTGAAATTTCTGAAAACTATCTGGAGCAGCTTATTATTAAACTGAAAAAAGCAGGGATATTAAATTCTGTGCGCGGTGCCGGCGGCGGATATAGTTTAAGGGAACCTCCTGAGGATATTACGGTGGGAAAAATTCTTAATATTTTGGAAGGTTCACTTTACCCGGCCAAGTGCTTAGATGATGATGACACCACCTGCGGCTATGGAGTTTGCAACCCCTGCGCAACCAAAGGCGTATGGGAAAAAATATATGAATCTGTAACAACTGTAGTTGAGTCTATAACGGTTATGGATTTGGTGAATGAGCATAAAAAACTTTATGGAGATGATGAAAGTGCCTGATACTATATATTTTGACAATGCGGCGACAACAAGAGTGAGTGACGAGGTTTTTGAGGCCATGACGCCTTTTTTAAAAGAGGCTTACGGAAACCCCTCCTCTGTGTACAGGGCAGCAAGAGAGGCTAAAAACGCTGTAGAAAAAGCCCGTGAGCAGGTTGCCGCAGCAATAGGTGCAAAGCCGGCTGAGATATTTTTTACAGGCTCGGGGACAGAGGCCAGCAACTGGGCTATAATATCTGCCGCTGAAAGTTACAGGGGAAAAGGCAACCACATTATTACAAGTAATTTTGAGCATCACGCAGTGCTTAACACTTGTAAATATCTGGAAAAACATGGGTTTGAGGTAACTTATCTGCCTGTTGATAAGTTTGGGCTTATTAGTCTAGAGGATTTGAAGAACGCCATAAGACCCGAAACTATATTAATATCAATTATGTATGCCAATAACGAAATAGGGACAGTGCAATCAGTTGCTGAAATTGGCGCTGTTGCAGGGGCTAATGATATAATATTCCACACAGACGCGGTTCAAGCCGTAGGCCATCTGCCTGTAAATGTGGTAAAAGACTGCATTGACATGCTCTCCCTTTCTGCCCATAAAATTCATGGGCCTAAAGGTGTTGGCGCTCTTTATGTAAGGAGCGGGGTTAAACTGCCCTCCTTTATACACGGCGGCTCACAGGAAAAAGGCCGCCGGGCCGGCACAGAAAATGTGGCTGGTATAGTTGGCCTTGGTGTGGCGGCACAGCTTGCCGCTGAAAAAATGGAAGAAGAAATGAAAGAAGTTCGCCGCCTGCGTGACAAAATTTTAGACGGCATACTTAAAACCGTGCCGGACTCGCAGATAAACGGCCACAGAGAGAAGCGCCTGCCCGGTAATGTAAGCGTTTCTTTTGACTATGTTGAGGGCGAGTCTATACTGCTTATGCTGGATATGAAAGGCATAGCGGCATCAAGCGGTTCGGCCTGCACATCAGGCTCTCTTAACCCGTCTCACGTGCTAATGGCCCTTGGTATGCCCCACGAAAAAGCCCACGGCTCTCTGCGTGTTTCCGTGGGGCGCTACAATACAGAGGAAGAGGCGGATAAGCTTATAGCAGAAATTGGGCCTATAGTGCAGAAACTTAGGGATATGTCGCCATTATCAGGCCGTTAAAAGCCTTTGGGGTTTTAACGAGTTTACTGTAAGTGTGCGCCGTCGGATTGACAGTCCGTTCTGTGCACTAAAAAACATTAACCGATAACCTTATTAAGAGGAGATGTACAGATATGCAATACAGCGAAAAAGTTATGGAACACTTTGCAAACCCAAGAAACGTAGGAGAGATTGAGAACGCAAGCGGCGTTGGTGAAGTGGGCAACGCAAAATGCGGCGACATAATGAAGGTTTTTCTGGACATTGATGGCAGTACAATAAAAGATGTGAAATTTAAAACATTTGGCTGTGGCGCAGCAGTGGCTACCTCAAGCGCCGCCACAGAAATGATAAAAGGAAAAAGTATTCAGGAAGCTCTTGCAGTCACCAACAAAAAGGTGGTTGAGGAGCTTGGCGGTTTGCCCCCTACCAAGCTGCACTGCTCTGTACTGGCTCAGGAGGCTGTAATGGCCGCTTTGTGGGACTATTCGCAAAAAAGCGGCATAGAGATAGAAGGTGTCCGGCCGCCTCAAGAGGACGAAGAGCATGAGCATGAATAAAAAGCAGGTAATTGTAGCCATGTCCGGCGGGGTTGACAGTTCGGTGGCGGCTTATATATTAAAGGAGCAGGGTTATGATGTTATAGGTGTAACCATGCGGATTTGGCAGGATGAGGAGCTTTGCGACATTTCAGCCAAAGGCGGCTGCTGCGGCACGGAAGCGGTGGAAGACGCAAGAAAAGTAGCCGCCGCCCTTAGCATACCTTTTTACGTGCTTAACTTGCAGGAAGAGTTTAAAAAAAAGGTAATAGATTATTTTGTAAACGAGTACAGCAAAGGCCGCACCCCTAACCCCTGCATAGCCTGCAACACACATATTAAATGGGAGAGCCTTCTTTCGAAAGCTCTTTCTTTAGGTGCCGATTACATAGCCACCGGCCATTATGCCAATATTGTGCAGATGGAAAATGGCCGCATGAGTATTCAAATGGATTTTGACAACCCCAAAGACCAGTCATACGCTCTTTATGATTTGACCCAGCACCAGCTCAAACATACGCTGTTTCCCCTTAATAACATTCATAAGGATGAAGTGCGAAAGATTGCCGCCGGCCTTGGCTTAACCACAGCAGACAAGCCTGACAGCCAGGAAATATGCTTCATACCCGATGATGATTACGGGGCTTTTTTGGAAAAAAGCGGTCGTGTGGCCATAAAGCCGGGCAATTTTATTGACGAAACGGGAGCGGTTATAGGCGAACACAGAGGTTTTATTTACTACACCATAGGCCAGCGAAAGGGCCTTGGTGCCTTTGGCAAACCCATGTTTGTTAAGCGCATAGACACTATAACCAATACGGTTATGCTCTCAGACAATGAGGGTGTGTTTTCTCGTGGGCTTACACTGCACAGAGACGTGAACTTTATGGGTGCCGCCACTATGCACCAGGGTGAGGAGATAGAAGCCTTTGGGAAGATACGCTATGGCCACAAGCCTGCAAAGTGCTGCCTTAGCCTGGAAGATGATGAAATTGTATGCATCTTTGAAGAGGCACAGCGGGCCGTTACACCGGGCCAGTCAGCAGTGTTTTACGACTCTAAAGGGCGGATTATTTGCGGCGGGGTTATAGATTAGCGGGGCAGCCTTGCCGCCGGGGTTCACCGTATCAGCCAAATAAGGAAGGGTGAAAAGTCATTTTAAAATATTTATGTGTGCTGCTGGTCACCTGTGGCGGTAGCATCATGTTATACAGCATCATATCATTTTATAAATCACTTGTTAACTTTAAAATGCAGGCAAACGAGCAAAGAATATTTGGTGCGTGGGTTTACACCGCTAGTATGGTTCTTATGCTGTTTTTTCTTGTAGGTTATATAGTGGTAAATATCATTTTTATTTTTGAAGATACTGCCTCAACGATGGACTTAATAATAGCCTTAATTTTCTTTTTTGGTTCAATTTTTGTTTACACAATGGTTATCACGCTCAAGCGTATGTCGGCTACCATTTCTCAAAAGGCCGATGGCCTTATTAAAGCCATTGTACAGGCGGTTGAAGCAAAAGATAAATATACATACGGTCACTCGGTTCATGTGGCAGATGTTTCAGAGCTTATATATAATTACATGCATGACAAAATGAAAAGCAAAATAAATAAACAAATGCTAAAAGATGCAGCTATTTTACATGACATAGGGAAAATAGGGGTGCCTGACAATATTCTTAATAAGCCCGACAGGCTCACACCGGAAGAGCGGAAGGTAATTGAACAGCACCCTTTATTAGGTAAAAATATACTTGAGTCAACAAGCCACTGGTTAATTGGTGATATTGTTTACTGCCACCACGAGCGCGTTGATGGGAACGGTTACTATAACGTACCGACAGACCGAATTCCCCTAGAGTCTAAAATCATTGCCGTTGCTGATACATTTTCGGCACTGTGTACTGACAGGGTTTACAGGGCGAAGAAAAGCCATAAAGAGGCAATGCAGATAATTCAAGCCGCCTCGGGGACACAGCTTGATGCTGAAATAGTCGAGGTTTTCTGTTCCATTCCTGAAAATGAATTTGAGAATATTTCTATGTGAGTTATTGTATAGCTAACGAACTCCAAAACCGTGATAGAAAACTAGTCTTTTCACCGCAAGCTATCGTCAGCTCCTCCTTGCTTGCAATGCGTTTCCTAGCCAAAGGCTAGGAAACGCATACATTAGGGAAAGCAATTTTTTGCTCCGCAAAAAATGCATTGCAGGCTGCGTTGCCACTTCCTTGTCTTGCGGTAAAAATTCTGCGTTTTCTTATCACGTTTCTGAAGTACGGTAGCTATAGCGGTGAGATTTTGCCGCCGCAGAGCATTATATAGGTCGGCGGCATTAATTATTTAGCAGAAAAATATATGAAAAAACGAAAAAAGACTTGAAAGATGTAATATAAGAATACTAGGAAGCGTAAATAGTGTAGCCTTTATTTATTAAGGGCGGCAGGTGAGAGAACCGGCATTCCCCCACCCTGCATACGTGTAGCACCACGTACACAAAAATCTAAGATTTCACCGCTTTCCCATTATACAACTAATAGTTTCACATGGCAACTGTTTTTACACATTCGCCAGCGGCTTACTCCATGGATATCCGCGGTTGTTTTTGGGCGCAAGTGAGTGATAATATATTTTAGGTGTTGTGTATGTTCAATGATCATGCACGGCACTTTTTTTCGTTTCCTGGGGGGTAAAACCTTGCCGGGGTTTGTTTAATAAAGCAGGTGGGCTTGTTGGCAAACAACCCCGGCGGGGCATAACCTTCAGGAAATTTTTGTGGCAATTTTGCTTTAACTGGTCCGGTTTTTATGTAGCGTTGCTTTATCATAAGCAAAAGCCGGGCACTAATTAAAAAAATTGCTATAGCAGTTGGTATTAGCGATTTGGGGAGAGATATTTCTGCCTGCCGCTGTACTAAAGAAGAAGTTGACTTACTGTTTGATGTGCTTTTTTCACTGCTTAAGCTTATGAGGGAAATGAAATACTGTATACGTTAAAAGTGCTGCTTTCAAAAAAGAAAGCAGCACTTTTTTATAATATACTGAAATGCTAACAGGTGTTAATTCCTTGTTGCAAGCCAGTGCCACATTTGGCTGTTAAACTGATTTAAGTTAACAGAGGCATTTGCTGAGGTAGGATAGGCCTCTATCCCGTTTCTTGTTACCCTTACCAAAACGGGTGCTGTTCTGTTTAAAAGCGAACCAAGAGAAAGCCAGGCAAAGTTACTGTCATTATGGTTTTGGTTAAAAACAGTTGAAGCCCTGTTTACGCCGTACACCCTGGTCATAAAACCGGAAGTGGCTGTGTTGGCGTTATCTGCAAAATCCTCCACTAACTGGCGCTGTGTTGAGTCAGATGAGTTATAAATAAATATTAAAAACTCATTATTTATCGGGTCATCATCCCGCAGGTTTCTTAAATGCACTATGTTTTCATTACGGAAGAAACCGTTTCTAACCTCATCAGGGAAATTGGTGTTTGAGCCTGATGACAGTCGGTTCTGTATAAACTCATCAATATAACCCATAGCATGGCTTACACTTGGCGGCTGGCTGTAAGAGCGCATGTCACTACGGTTTCTGTAGACCAAAAACATAATAGGCAGGTCATTATAATCTCTAAAATCACTAAACCAGCTGATTGTTCTGTGAAAATTGGGGTGCCTGTCTGTGTCAATTGCATGAATTTGAAGCTCTCTTGCGGCGGCAGCGGCTTTAATTATGGGCACATACTGGGCAGAGTCCGGCTCGCGGGAGTTGTAAAGCACTACTATAAACTCGTTTCTGTTATCAATCTCTCTGGCAATAAAGGCATCGGTTCTGGTTGCAAAGTAGCTTGTATTGGAAAAATCACCGTGGGCTATGCCCGTGTCAACCTCCGAGCGGAACCTTACGAGCGCATCTTCAATCTCATCAAGCTTATCAGGCGCTTGCAGCTGAGTAACGCGGCCCCTTCTTACAAAGTACAATGTAGGGTCTACAAACTGGTTTTGCCTGAAATAAGTCCACAGCCAGCTGTTGTCCTGCTCTCTGTTGTTGGTGTCAGCCATGTCCACACCATAAATTTGGAAGCGGAGTTTTTGGGCCACATCCTGAATATTTGGAACTATAGCCTTAGACGAGTCCAAGGAGCTGTCGTATAAAACCACGGCAAAGGGATCGTTTTCACTGTCTCTGTACATATTTCTGACAGCGCTTGCAGATATTATTCTAAAGAAACTTGTGTTAGAAAAGTCCCCAAAATTAGCAGGGCGCGAAGGCTCAGTCGGCGCGGTTGGTGTAGTAGGTGTTGTTGGCGTTGCAGGTTCGTTTGGTGTTGTTGGGGCTACGGTTGGGGTGGCAGTTATAAACGCCGTGCTTGTTGCGGCTGACCAGTTTACATCTGCCCCTAATGTTTCAACAAAAACCCTAAGCGGTATATAAGTGAGGCTGCCAATAAGCTGCGGCATTACATCTTCCAGCAGCCTTGTGGAAGATTCACCCAAAACCATGTCACCGTTTAAATCTCTGGTAAAGGTGCCATAGGTTACTGTGGGGCTGTCTATGTGCATAATGGAATATCTGTTGCCGAAGGTGGTAAGTATGCGCCTTGTAGCCGCATCCCACTGCACCTGGGCACCTATGGCTTCACTTATTTCCCTAAAGGGCAGCAGCAGGCGGTCGTTAATGTTTTGTAATGGGTTTTGCGGTAAATAAGGCGCATTATTAATTACTATATTGGCTGAAACAGGTGCACCGTAAAATGCTACGGGCATTGAAACAATAGTCATCATAAGTGCTAAAATTAGTGCCAGTTTTTTCAAAGCAAAAGCTCCTTTCTCTTTTTTAAAACCCGTTTAGCATCTCACTTTCGGCAGATTTTCGAGCGTTTTTAAATGTCGTTTGCTTTAGCAAGAGCCGAAGACGCAAAATCAAAGTATTTTTGTTAGGAGGCTCTGACAACGGATAACGGAAAATAAGCCGAAAAGATGTCGGAATGGAGATGGTAAACAGGTTCTTAGATAATCTGTCATAAGTATACAATAATTTACGTATTCTTACAACTTAATTTCTGTGTTTTTTCAATGCGCCCCTTGTTAAAGTTTTGCTTAAGTGCTAAAATACTATGTGGATGGGTAAAATTAGACTGAAAACAGATGAGTATTTAAGGGAGGTAAACAAATGCTTAACAAAAAAACGGTAGATGATATCTCTGTGGCCGGAAAAAGGGTTTTAACCAGGTGTGACTTTAATGTTCCTGTCAAAGAAGGGAAAATTACTGACGATACGCGCATAGTGGCAGCACTGCCAACTATTAAGAAACTGGTTGAAGGCGGCGGCAAAGTAATTCTTTGCTCTCATTTTGGTCGCCCGAAAGAAAAAGAGGCTGAATATTCGTTAAAACCTGTAGCAGAGAGGCTTTCTGAGCTTTTAGGTAAAGATGTAAGATTTTTGCAGGATAACGAGGTTATTTCCGAGCAAGTGGTAAGTGCCGTAGCCGAAATGAAAGACGGTGATGTGGCGCTTCTTGAAAATACCCGTTTTAGAAAAGAAGAGACTAAAAACGCCGAAGGCTTCTCAAAAGAACTGGCATCTATAGCAGATGTTTTTGTGATAGACGCTTTTGGTTCCAGCCACAGAGCGCACTGCTCAACTGTTGGCGTTACAGCGTTTCTTGATACCAGTGCTGTTGGTTATCTAATGCAAAAAGAAATAGACTTTTTGGGCAACGCCGTAAATGACCCTAAACGCCCGTTTGCTGCTATATTAGGCGGTGCCAAAGTTTCCGATAAAATTGAGGTTATCAACAACCTCCTTGAAAAAGTGGATGTGCTTATAATAGGCGGCGGCATGGCCTATACCTTTGTAAAAGCAATGGGTTACGAAATAGGTAATTCACTTTTGGAAGAAGATAAGGTAGCTTATGCTAAAGAGCTTATGGATAAGGCGAAAGCAAGGGGTGTTAAGCTGCTTCTGCCTGTTGATACGGTTATAGCTGATGAGTTTAAAAATGACGCAAACTTTAAAACAGTTGCCATTGATAAAATGGAAGCCGGCTGGCTGGGTGTTGACATTGGCGAAGAAACTATGAAGCTTTATGCAAATGCGCTGAAAGATGCTAAAACTGTAGTTTGGAACGGCCCTATGGGTGTGTTTGAAATGGAAAACTTTGCCAAAGGCACTAACGAGGTGGCTAAGGCTCTTGCCAATATTGACGCTACTACCATCATAGGCGGCGGTGATTCGGCGGCGGCTGTCACTATTTTAGGCTATAAAGATAAAATGACACACATTTCAACCGGCGGCGGTGCCAGCCTTGAGTTTCTTGAAGGCAAACCACTGCCCGGTGTAGAAGCTGTTCAGAACAAGTAGGAGGAGGTGCAACACATGAGAAAAAAACTAGCAGCAGGCAATTGGAAAATGAACCTGACCCCGGCTGAGGCCAAAGACTTTGCCGCTAAACTTGCGCCAAAAACAGAAGGCGGTTCGGAAGTGGTTTTCTGTGTACCCTTTGTGAGCATTTCTGAGGTGGTTAAGGCAGTTGAAGGCACAAGTGTAGCTGTTGGCGCACAGAACATGTACTTTGAAGAAAAGGGCGCTTTCACCGGAGAGGTTTCTGCCGCCATGCTTGTAGGGGCAGGGGCAAAATATGTTATTCTGGGCCATTCCGAGCGCCGCCAATACTTTGGTGAAACTGACGAGACTGTAAATAAAAAGCTTAAAAAAGCCCTTGAGTTTAACCTTACACCTATTGTTTGTGTTGGCGAAAGCCTTAAAGAGCGCGAAGACGGTATTACTATAGAGCTTGTTAGAATGCAGCTTAAACGTGCTTACTTGGAAATTAGTACACAAGATGCAATAAAAACTGTTATAGCCTACGAGCCGGTTTGGGCTATAGGCACAGGAAAAACCGCCACAAGTGAACAGGCCGAGCAGGTTTGTGCGGCAATAAGGGCATTACTTGTAGAAATGTATGACAATGATACCGCTGAAAAAATACGCATTTTATACGGCGGCAGCGTAACAGGGGCAAATGCCGCTGAGCTCTTTGCCCAAAAAAATATTGACGGCGGTCTTGTTGGCGGAGCAAGCTTAAAGGAAGAATTTGAAGCAATAGCAAAAGCGTGAAAGAGAAACTTAAGGAGATTTTATGAGTAAAAAAAATACTATACTAATGATATTAGATGGTTATGGCTTAACAGATGAAACAAAAAGTAATGCTATATCCGCTGCCAAAACCCCTAACTTGGATAAGATATTTGCAGAATATCCCTGGGCGGAGGGCCTTGCTTCCGGCCTTGATGTTGGCCTTCCTGACGGTCAAATGGGCAATTCTGAGGTGGGCCATACTAATATGGGTGCCGGGCGTATAGTTTATCAGGATTTGACCCGTATTACAAAAAGTGTGCAGGATGGAGACTTTTTTCAAAATAAAACTCTCCTTACGGCTATGGAAAACTGTAAAAAGAAAAACAGTGCCCTGCATATTTGGGGGCTTACCTCTGACGGCGGTGTTCACTCTCACACAGAGCATTTATTTGCTGTTTTAGATATGGCAGTGAAAAATGGTTTGGATAAAGTATATGTCCATTGCATATTTGACGGTAGGGACACACCGCCAAAATCGGGCATAAGTTTTCTTAAAGAGCTGCAAGATAAAATTAAGGCCATAGGCACTGTAAAAATCGCCTCTCTACATGGACGCTATTATATTATGGACAGGGATAAGCGCTGGGAGCGCGTGGAAAAATCTTACAGAGCCCTTACTCTGGGCGAGGCTGAAAAATGTAATGACCCGGCAGAATATCTTCAAAAATCATATGAGGCAGGCACCACCGATGAGTTTATACTGCCTTGTGTCGTAACAGAAAATGACAAGCCCGTGGCTTTAGTTGGGGAAAATGATTCGGTTATTTTCTACAACTTCAGGCCGGACAGGGCAAGGGAAATTACCCGTGCCTTTGTTGACCCTGATTTTGATGGGTTTTTGCGGCCAAGAGGATACTTTCCCCTGCATTATGTTTGCTTCACTGAGTACGATGCTACTATGCCAAATGTGGCTGTGGCTTTTGAGCCTCAAGGCCTTCAAAACACTTTGGGAGAATATATTTCATCACAAGGTATGACACAGCTTCGCATTGCCGAGACTGAGAAGTATGCTCATGTTACATTCTTCTTTAACGGCGGGGTAGAGGAAAGTTATGAAGGAGAAGACAGAGTTCTTATACCTTCGCCGCAGGTTGCCACATATGACTTAAAGCCTGAGATGAGCGCAGAAGAGGTGACGGCGGAGCTTATAAACCGCATTAAATCAAAAGTCTATGACCTGGTTATAGTAAACTATGCCAACCCTGATATGGTAGGCCATACAGGGGTCTTTGATGCGGCAGTGCGCGGGGTGGAGTTTGTTGATGGGTGTATTGGCAGAGTAATGGAGGCTATTTTAGAAGTTGGAGCTTCCATGTTTCTCTGTGCTGACCACGGCAACTCTGATAAAATGACAGACTATACCACCGGCGAACCATTTACCGCCCACACTACGAACCCTGTGCCTTTTGCCATAGTCAATTATCCAGGGGCTAAGGGAGTAAAAGAAGGCGGCAAGCTCTGCGATATAGCCCCTACACTGCTTGATATGATGGGCATAGCAAAGCCTGCGGAAATGACAGGGCACTCTTTGCTTGTAAAGTAAGTGTGAACATGCTTGTAACTTTAGTTTTTTTGAGATATACTGTATGCAGACGAAAATTAAACAAACGAAGGAGATGTTTTAATGAAAGGTTATTTAGAAATCGTAGATGTATTTGCAAGAGAGATTATGGACTCAAGAGGTAACCCCACAGTAGAAGTTGAGGTTGTAGTAGAAGACGATTCCGGCGAATATATGGGCCGTGCGGCAGTACCGTCAGGCGCTTCAACAGGCGCTTTTGAAGCGGCTGAACTGCGTGACGGCGGTGAGAGATATCTTGGCAAAGGCGTTTTAACGGCTGTTGATAATGTAAATGATATCATATCTGAAGAAATTATAGGCATGAACGCACTTGACCAGGTGGCTATTGACAAGTTTTTGATTGACTTAGACGGCACTCCTAACAAGTCTAAACTTGGTGCAAATGCTATTTTAGGCGTTTCTTTAGCAGTTGCAAAAGCATCTGCCGAGGCACTTAATCTGCCTCTTTATCAATATATTGGCGGTGCTAACGCCAAAACTCTCCCTGTGCCTATGATGAACATTTTAAATGGCGGCCAACATGCCGACAATACTGTTGACTTCCAAGAATTCATGATTATGCCTGTAGGTGCTGGCAATTTTGCAGAAGGCCTTAGAATGTGTGCTGAAATTTATCATAATCTGAAAAAAGTTCTTAAATCCAAGGGCCTTGCCACTGGTGTAGGTGACGAAGGCGGTTTTGCTCCTGACCTTGCTACCCCTGAGGATGTTTTAGATGTTATTATGGATGCTATACAAAAGAGTGGTTTTGAGCCCGGTAAAGATATTAAACTGGCTTTAGACGTAGCTGCTACTGAAATGTTTAAAGACGGTGTATACCACTTTGAAGGTGAGACTAAAGCCAAGGGCCTAAGTGAAATGATTACAAGAACATCAGCCGAAATGGTGGATATGTATGAAGCTCTTTGCAATAAATACCCGCTTATATCCATAGAAGACGGGCTTGATGAAGAAGACTGGGATGGCTGGAAGCTCCTTACAGAGCGCCTGGGCAGCAGAATACAAATCGTTGGAGACGACCTTTTTGTAACAAACACTGAGAGGCTTAGAAAAGGCATAGAAACAGGCTGTGGTAACTCTATACTGGTTAAGGTTAATCAAATAGGCACACTTACTGAAACGCTTGATGCTATTGAGCTCGCAAAGCGTAATAACATGACTGCTGTTATTTCTCACCGCTCAGGCGAAACAGAAGATGCTACTATAGCTGACATAGCTGTTGCTGTAAATGCCGGCCAAATTAAAACCGGTGCTCCTGCACGCTCTGACCGTGTTGCAAAATACAATCAATTGCTTAGGATAGAAGAAGAGCTTGATGAGGCGGCTTACTATCCGGGTGCTAATGTTTGGTACAACATCAAAAAATAAGTTTGAATAAAAGAATGAGCCGGAGATTAAACCCTCCGGCTCATTCTTTAAGCTTGATACCAAAGGGAGTAATCTATGAAAAAATTGGTAAGACTTTATATAACTCGTCACGGCGAAACGGAATTTAACAGAGAGGGCCGCGCTCAAGGCTGGCTTAATTCTCCCCTTACAAAAAATGGCCGCGAAATTGCAGCAAAGCTTGGGGAAGGGCTTAGGGGCATTACTTTTGATGCCATATATTCAAGCTCTGCCGGCAGAGCTTTAGACACTGCAAAAATTATAGTGGATAATATGGGTATAAGCGCTGAGATAAAAGTGGCGGATGATTTAAAAGAGCGCGGGTTTGGTAAAATTGAAGGACGGGTTATAAGCGCAAATCCTTGGGTTATAGCTGCAAACGCCGCCGAAGCTGCCGGGCAAAAAGGAAAGCTTGATTTAGAAGCGCTTGATCATAGCTATGAAAACTCTGACCTTGGCTTGGATATTCCTGTAGAAAAACCCTATGGTATGGAAGATTTTTCCGTATTCAGAGAAAGACTTAAAAAAAGCTTGGATGATATTTGTAAAAAGGCCCCGGAGGGTGAATCCAATATATTAGTAGTAAGCCACGGCCTTGCTACACTTGGCATGTTATACGCAGTAACAGGCAGCCAATATGCCCCAACCTTTATTGAAAATGCAAGCATAACACTAATTGAAAATGTTGACGGTGTATACCACGTAATAAAAGTAAATGACAAAAGCTATATAGGGCATAATCACGGAAGCTAAAGCACTGACCCGCGACCAAGATGGAATATTCTGGAAAAAGGTGGCTGACTATGCTGAAAACTGTTCATGGAAGGCTGGGTATACACTTGCGGAGCTGATGAAAAATAAGAAGTTTTCAGACCGGGAAAGGGTGTTTAGCGCAATATCTGACGACGATATTTTAGGTTATTGTACTTTACAAAAAACCGATTGTATAGTGGAAGTTCTACAAAATAGTTACAAATGAAACTATTTTGTAGAACCAGGCTGGGATGCTAACGCGCCCGTAGCCTACCTTTGAAACAGTATCAGAAATTTATCAAGTTAAATTCCTGATACTGTTTCAAAGGAATTCCACTATATTTAATTTTGCAAGAAGCCTAATGGTGAAAAGCTGTCAATTTGAATGCGGGCAACCCATTATTGCCACAGGTTGTAAAAATGCTTTGCCATTTTTACGAATTTGTGGAAAATATATGAATAATAAAAAAATCTCCGGCAATACTATAATCACTCGAAAAACAAGAGTGTTGAGTATACGATAAGTATTTGTCGGAGGTGTAAAAAATGGACAACAGAAACAAAAAGAACCGCTCCATATTCGAGAGAAGAGGCTTTTATGTAGCCCTTTACTCATGTATTGGGGTGGTTCTTGTGCTTGCGGTTGGGCTAACCTACAACACTATGAACAGAGGTAGGAGCGACACTATAAGCAGGCAGGCAAGGCTGGATAGTCAATCTTTAACAGAAGCACCAAGAGGACCTGTAGTATCAGGTAATATGACAGAAAATGACATCTTGAGTGCAGCGGATGCAGCAAGAGCGGCTGCACCGGCAACTGACTATCAAAATGGACAGGCCGCAGAAAACGCAGCTCCATCAACCGGGGCGCAGGCGGAAACACAGCCGCCAGCAACAGCTGCGCCGGATACGCAAACAACTCCACCGGCGCAGACGTCGCAAAATGATGTTATTGATCCAGCAGAATCCATACCGGTGTCTATGGCGCTTTCTCAGAGCCTTACAGATGTAGCCGGAAGGGAAAACCGTGAAGAGCCGGCCTCAGAAGAGGCACCGCCTCCAACAAGCCAATTAAGTGCTGACTGGGATGATGACCCGGTGGCCTATGAGCCAATCTTGGCTGACCCAGTATTTTCTATTTTCACAGGAACCGAAGATATGCTCTGGCCTGTAAACGGTGAAATTGTAATGGATTTCAGCACAGACAGATTGATTCATGATGTTACATTAAATCAATTCAGGACAAACGACAAAATTAGCATAAGTGCAACTGTGGGCACCCAAGTAAGAGCTTCTTCCGATGGTGTTGTAAGAAGCATTGTAAATGACAGGCGTTTAGGCAATACAGTAACTTTAGAGCATGGAAATGGCTGGTTCACTACATACAGCCAGCTGCAAGAGCACATTCTTGTAGAAGAAGGGGATGTAGTGAACCAAGGCCAGGTTATAGGCGGAGTAGGTGAGCCAAGTATTTTTTATACTCTTCTTGGGAGCCACCTTTCGTTTGGTGTAACAAGAAACGATATGCCCGTTAATCCATTGGTAGTGCTTGCAGATAATTAGTAAAAAGGCCAAAGCGGTTAAATACTGCGTTGGCCTTTTTCATCTTTTTCTACAAAAATGTAAAACCCTGACTCATTTGGTAGGTTATAGCTGTATCACTTTAAAAGTTAATGAACGCCGCTGCATGAGTGCTTTGCGTAAGCTAAAGCACGAGATAAGAGGTTCCGATTTAGACGGCTTTTGTCTAAAATCATACACTTGCATTATGGTTCAGTTCAAATAAATTACCCTCAGGGTCCCTAAAGTAAGTGCAGCGAAATCCCCACTCGGGAATGAACTGCGGCTCTCCTAAAAATTGCACGCCTGCTTCCTTAAGGCGTTTATAGTCCCTATCTAAGTCATCAGAAGGGATTACTGCCACTATTGTATCAGCCGGCATACATTCTTTTGGCTGTTCATACCCCTTCCACATTGCCGTGTTTGCACCAAGAAATATGGCGAAACATGGAGGTTCTCCCTCTTTTGTTGTGAAATTAGTATATGGCCCGTTACGATCACCATAAACAGGGATTAGACCCAGTTTTTCCGTGCAAAAATCAAAATACACTCTATAATCTCCGCGCACTAAAATTCGCGCTGAAAGCTCGTTAAAACGCATTGTACTTTCCTCCTGTTTTTGAACATATAGCTACTTTCTTGATTCCATGTCCGATTCTTGCGCTCAGGTATAGCAAACGACATTTAAAAACGGTTCAAGCTTCGCGGCAACCCCGCCCCGAAAATACTTCACTTCATATTTTCGGGGTGCCGCTTACTTTCACCTTTTAAATTGTCGTTTGCTATATATATTGTAAGGCATACAGCACATACGCAAAAGCAGATTATTAAAGTAAAATTGCTATAGTGAGTCAAATTTAAAATAATCAAGCAGGGGCTTGAAATGATTTTAAATATAGCAGATAATGAAAAAAAAGTATTGTATATATGCGCCATTAAACTTGCTGAGCGAGGTTTATCAGCGAATTTTGTTGAGCTTAGCTTTCAAATCAATTTTTGCATTTTTTTATATATTCAAGGGGCGTGAAGCCAATATTTTTCTTAAAATCTTTAATAAAATGGGATTGGTCGTAGTAGGTGAGCGCTTCTAAAATATCACTTGGCGCTGCCGTGTCTGATGTAAGAATTTTAAGGCAGCGCTGAAAGCGAATAATAGAAAGTACCATTTGCGGTGTAAGGCCAAAATGCTTTATAAAAGCCCGCTGAGATTGCCTGGCGCTTAGATGGAGCGACTGATAAAGCTCAGCTGTAGTTAACGGTGGTGAAATGCTGAATATATCAAAAACCTTCAAAAAGTTGTTTGGTGTTTTTCCATAAACAAACTGTTGCAAGTAGTTTTTGAGATATGCCTTGGCTTGCTCGAACGAAAGAATAAAAAATGATTCGCTGTCAAATTCCGCATCTACTCTTTCAAGGGGCACGAAATTATCCATAGCTGCTGTTGCGGGCAGGCCGGTAAGCTGTTGGAAGGCTCCGGGCTTCATTCTTGCACCACAAAATTTATTAGGCGCTTCTATGGTAAAATGAAAGTCGGTTTTGCTCATGCCCGCAAAGCCAATTTGTCTGTCATTGTAGTTAACCACCAGGTCTATGCAGCCATCTGTTGTAATGATATTTTGTATGGACTTTTTTGCGGCAGAACGCGGGTTCATTTCCCAAAAACATATAACAAAATCTTGGAGTAAGCTAACTACTTCCTCTGTATATGAAATGTGCTCTGAAAACGCGTTATTTAATATATATGGAATCTGGAGGGGGTAGTACATAATAACCTCCGTAAAATTTAAGTAAGTTGTTAATTATTCTATTCACCCTCAGCAATCAAGGCTAAGGTTGTTTCAAGTGCATCCATTCCTTCACGGTTAAAATAATGAGGGACGGTGCCGGCTTCTAATGGGCGGCCGCGCTCATCGGTTAAATAATAAATATCAAAGATAAAAAGTATACCGCTGTTTGGCAGAGCCACCGTTGTGCGTGGGCCACCCATAGTTCCGCCGGTGGTTTCTCCTACATGTGTAGCAAAACCTGATTCCATAGAAACCCAAGCGGAAAGTTGTGTTGCAGAGCCCATATGAGGCCCGGTTAAAAGCCAAACTTTGCCATTAAAAGCAGGCTGGCCGCCAAAGCGCTCATGATACATAGGGCGTATGGGAGGGCTTTGGAAGAGAAAGCCGTAATCCATGCGCTCCATATCAGCCATATTAAGCTCGGGCAAATCAAATTCATTTAACAGCTCAGAAACTTCACGTAACCTGCCGTCTATAGGGGTATTTAAGCTTACGTAATTAAAAGCCCGGCCTATTGGAACAGTTCTCAAAAATTCTTCTGAGTATTCTCCTGATACTGCGAATGCATAACCACTAGCGCGAAATCTTTCGTTAATAATTGGCCCCATTATAGTTTCATAAAATATGAAAGCATCTCCCCCGCCGTTTCTTCTAAGGTCTATTATAAGATGGTCAAAGTCTTGTATTCCTTCATAAAAGCTGAGAATTTTTTCTTTGTCTGAGTTTCGTTCTTCATGGGAAAAAGGCAAAAAGCTGTCTACGGACAGATAGGCAATACGGCCATCTTCAATAATGCCTGTGGTGACATTGGGAGTATTATCCATAATTTTAATGGCTTTGACAATTAGAGACTTTGCCTCTTCAAAGTTTTCATTAGCCATAGCCAGAGTTATTTCATTGGCTAAGTCCCTTTCTCCTAATAAGGCAATTATATCAATAACCCATTTAGAGAGTAAGCCATTTCCCAACTCCAGCATCGCCTGTGCTCTTTCGTTTATATCAGGCGGAGCTGTCTGATAACGTGGCTCATAAAATTCAAGCACATGAGGGAGATTCCATCTTGCAAGAGACTCACGAGTAAATACAGCTAAGCCCCAAGCATTAGGGTCGTTTAGTTCTTTGTAGTGAAAGTTTGCGCCTACGATATCAAAGTGGGCCGCACCAACTAAAGGGCTGAAATTTTGGTTAAGAGCCCTGTGAAACTCATCCACATCCATGTTCGGGTTATTTAACACAATAGCTCGCAAATCTTCAAAAATAGCCGGAATATCCGCTCCATGTGCCCAATGTGCAACATCAAAGAGAGCAAAGTTGTTTTCGAGTACATAGAGCATGTAATCTAAGTCCTCAAGAAATAATTCCTGCCGGGTCAAGGGTGCCGTTTCCGCCGCTTCGTTATTGGCCTTCTCAATAGTTTTGTCATTGGCTTTAGATTCTTCCATACTTTCTTCACTTGTTATGTAGCTTTCCTGCATTACTTTACCACTGCCGCAGGCTGCCAGGATAAGCGCTAAAAAGACAGCCATTACTGCAAACCTTAACTTTGCCATAAGTTAGCCCTCCTACATAAAACTGATAAAATCAACCCGTATTTTCTATAATTTATCTCAAGGGCAGAAGACCCCCGCTTCAAAAAGTTTGCTTGCAAATTTTTAAGCGGCAGGCCACGGTCGCGTTAGCATCCTAGCCTAGTTCTACAAAATAGTTACATATGTAACTATTTTGTAGAACTTCCACTATAATTAAGATTATACAATAGACCTTTTCTGAAATCAAACGTTGAACCAATTTTTAAACGTAATTCGCGAAGCGAATTTTAAACAACAGACGTTTTTGCACGTTTTTTGTACATGTATTTTTGAGCTAAGCTCAAAAATGCTTTCCTTGAAACAATTTTCGGGCTACGCCCGAAAATTCTCTGTTGAGCGTTTAAAGTGAGAAAAATTGTGTGAAACAATTTCAGAAGAGGTCTACTAAACTTTGTCAGAGGGCACGTTTTTCTTAATTGTTGGTTTTCATTCCTGAACGTCATTTTACAGCGATTCCGCTATACTATAAAAACAAAACCCTTTGCCTGCAACTGAGAAAAAGTTGGGCAGGCAAAGGGTTTTATATTAGGCTTGGAAAATTATTAACTTTTAAGAAAACTTTTATTATTCTACCCAACCTTTAAGTTTATCATGGGCTACTTTAAGGTCCTTAATAATCTCTATTTTTTGCGGGCACTTGGGCTCACATACACCACACTCTACACATTTGTCAGCCGACTTGCCGCCGTTTGTTTGGAACATATATGTCCTTCTGGGCTGGTTAAAGCTGTCAAACATCATACCTTCATTATATTTCGCAAAGGTTCCGGGAATATCTACACCACTGGGGCAGGGCATACAATACTCACAGGTAGTGCAGGGCACTGTAATTATGGATTTATAGGCGGCTCTTGCCTGCGTAATTATATCTTTTTCTTCATTACTTAAACAGTTTGGCGTCATATCAGGCTGAGAGAATAGAGCAATATTTTCTTTAAGCTGCTCCATAGTTGTCATTCCGCTTAATATAGTGCTTGCCGCAGGATAATTGGTTACATATCTAAAAGCCCATTCGGCAGGTGTTCTGTTTTCATTATAAGTGTCATAGAGTGCTTTTACATTTTTAGGCGCTTTAGCAAGGCCGCCGCCGCGAAGCGGTTCCATAATGGCAAGGGCCAGGCCATTTACTCCGGCGTCATACACAGCCTGTTCTGTAACTTCATAGTCTATATCCAGCATATTTTGCTGAAGCTGGCACATATCCCAAGGTTGGTGGTTAAGGGCCTCTTTGAATAGTTTGTAAGAGCCGTGGATGGAGAAACCTACTGCCTTTACCAGCCCCTCTTCTTTGAACTTGAAAAACTGCTCACATATTTTTCTCTGTTTTATTTCGTCCCATGTACCATCAGTGAGCATATGGACTATGTAAACATCAATGTAGTCTGTTCTAAGCCGCTTAAGTGCAATTTCTAAATTTTTACGGATATCGGCATCAGTTTCCATTAAACGCAGAGGCAGCTTTGTAGCAATTTTGACCTTTTTACGCAAAGAGCCTTCCAAGGCCTCACCCAATACCTCCTCTGAGGTTTGCTTGTGATAGACAAAGGCTGTATCAAAATAATTAATTCCATTTTCAGCAGCGTAGCGTATAAGCTCATAAGCTTTTTCTCTGTCAACAGGCGCACTGTCAGGCGAATGGCCCTCCATACGTGGCAGGCGCATACAGCCTAAGCCAAGAAGAGATACGTCCCAACCTGTTTTGCCATACTTGCGATATTGCATTTGACTTTTCCCCCTTAGTATAATAGACCTGTCCGCTAACCTCATTCCGCCAAATCTTCGGCTTATTATCCGCTAGGACTTCGCCGAAGCCTCCTGGCAAAAGCTTTGGCTTTGCGTTGTCGGCTTCTCCTTGCCTAGCGAAAAAACGCTCGAAAATTTGACGAAAGCAGGTTAGCGGACAGGTCTAATATTATGATTTTTAAGTTGATTAACCATAGTATACCACAAAATTGCCAAAAACAACATTTCGGACTGTTAATTTAAACAAATATGTTGTATGATAAACATAATAGTTTTAAGAAACTTAAAAAACCAAGGGGATACGGGTGACTTTATGGATAATGAAAAAAAAACCGACCAAGTTCCGGAAGACTTAAACAAAATAATTATGGGCAGGAAGTTTGACTGCCCGGTATGCAAGGGGAATTTTGAAAACTGGGATGTAGCCTCATACAAGGTTCGCATTGCAAAGAGTGACACTGACCTGCGTAACTACTTTGTTCCATTCGACCCGTTATATTACGCAGTTGTAATTTGCCCGCTCTGTGGCTACAGCGCACAGCGAAGTGACTTTAGCGGCATACAGCCCAAGCAGGCGCAGCTTATACTTGAAAAGATTACAACACAGTTTACGCCCAAAGACTATCCTCAAGTTTATACAGTTGATATGGCTATAGAGCGCTATAAACATGCATTGGAATGTGCACTGGTAAAAGAAGGAAAAACAAGTGAAATAGCTATGATTTACCTTAGGCTATCTTGGCTTTACAGAGATAAAGAGGATACTGTAAGTGAGACAGTCTACAGAGAATATGCTCTCAAGGGCTTAATTGAGGCATTTGAAGCGGAGAGGTTTCCTATAGCCGGCATGGACTCTGCTACTTTGGATTATTTGATAGGTGAGCTGCACCGCCGTAGCGGCAATTTGGACGAGGCTACTAAACACATAGGAAAAGTAATAGTGCTAAAAGGGATACCAAGCAGGCTTAAGGAACGCGCTCTGGATGTTAAAGAGCTTATACTGAAAGAAAAAGCTGAAAGCGAAGACGGTGAGGGGAAGAACTAATGCGCTCATGAGTGAGATAAGATGGCTTAAAAATACAATTTTGAAAAGTAACAGCACAGCACCGGCGCTTATGTCTTTAGAGGAGGCTAAAAAAGCTAGGGACTTTCACAGGGGTTTTCCTGAATATGCCGTAACACCTCTTATTTCCCTTAGGGCCTTAGCGGAAGAGTTTGGCATTGGTGCTGTTTATGTGAAAGATGAGTCCCACAGATTTGGCCTTAATGCTTTCAAGGTTTTGGGCGGTTCTTATGCACTTTTAAGGTTTATAGCTAAAAAGCTCGGTAAAGATGGTGCGAGCTTTCTTTTGATGTGCTCTGTTCGGATTTAGTTAAAAACAATCCGAGAAAAATAACATTTTATACTGCCACTGACGGAAACCACGGCAGGGGTGTAGCTTGGGCAGCTTCTAAGCTTGGGCATAAAGCTGTTGTTTATATGCCTGACGGCTCATCTGCAGCAAGGCGCGACGCCATACGAAATGAAGGGGCGCTCTGTGAAGTAGTTATCGGTGCGAATTATGACGACTGCGTACGCCTAGCGGCTTTAGAGGCCCAAAAAACCGGCGGAGTAATCATTCAAGATACTGCTTGGGAAGGTTATGAAGAAATACCGGCATGGATTATGCAAGGGTATGCAACTATGGCCTTAGAAACGGCGGAACAGCTTGAAAGCATTGGAGAGTGGCCCACACATATTTTTATACAAGCCGGAGTAGGTTCTTTGGCCGGGGCGGTTTTAGGTTTTTTTAAGAATTATTCGCCTGAAAATTGCCCTGTTACAACGATTGTTGAGCCTTCTGCGGCCGCCTGCCTTTATAAAAGCGCGCTTGCCGGAAAAAGAGAAATTGTCACAGGAGACCTTAACACCATAATGGCCGGGCTTTCCTGCGGTGAGCCTAATGTTATTTCTTGGGAAATACTGGCAAGTCATGCTTCATTTTTTGCGGCCTGCCCTGATTATATAGCCGCCAAAGGTATGCGGATATTAGCGGCACCTTTAGGAGATGATATGAGGATAGTTTCAGGTGAATCCGGAGCAGTAGGTATTGGTCTTGTGGCGGAGATTATGACAAGATTTAAGCTTAAAGATTTTAGAGATGCGCTCGGGCTTGACAACAAATCAAAGATTTTGATTTTTAGCACAGAGGGGGCAACCGACCCGGATAAATACCGCTCTATAGTTTGGGATGGGTCTTTTCCATCAGAAGCGTAGGTTTTAAGATGAGAAGAAAATTTTGGGGCATATCAATAGGCTTTCTCATCTGTGTGGCCATTGGCTTTAGTTTTGTTTGGTACGCTATTGCTCTGAATCCTAATATGAGGATAGAAGCAAATTTTACAGCTCTAATTGACAATTTTGTATTATTTCATGGACTGTGGCATACATTTTTTCTGGCTAATTTATTTTATGCAATTTACATGCTAATATGGAACAGAAGCAGAGTGCTGGTTTATTTTGTATGGTTTTTTACTTATATCTTATCTATTATAGTAAAATGATTCGGAAGCAGTAACGCAAAAACGCATAGATTTTTTTGCAGAACAAGGACTTTGGTTCCGAGAATACCCAAAGGTATTCTCGTGGTTCAAAGGACGATGTTATGTGAAAAAAATATAAAGTTTTTGTTACT
>Ga0131853_10003882_pt1 | contig 26844 bp, 19 predicted proteins | sample TergutLab28metaG_FD_92764 | JGI IMG/M metagenome (GOLD analysis project Ga0131853, IMG submission 92764) | Labiotermes labralis P1 segment gut microbial communities from Petit-Saut dam, French Guiana - Lab288 P1 (version 2) (version 2) | ecosystem: Host-associated > Arthropoda: Insects >... | reverse complement strand
TTTTTTTTTTTTTTCTCCCCCCCCCCCCCCCCTTCTTCTTTTTCTCCTCCCCCCCCCTCTCCCCCCTCTTCCCCCCCCTCTTCCCCTTCCCCCCCCCCTTCCTCCTCCTTTTTTTCTTCCCCCCCCCCTTTTTTTTTTTTTTTTATTATTATTATTATTATTAGGGTTTGGTTCCTCTGAAATGATTACTTGGTAATTCACATTTGTTACATTGTGCTTCCACAGTACAAAAACAGTTTATTTCATTTCATTTCTCTCCTGCAGCATTTTCTTTTCCTTCACTTCTACCTGTAGGTTGTGTATAGTGTTTTTTTTTTCTTTTGGTATTTTACTTCTTGCATTCCTCCATTTTTTTATATTCTGCCTGAGCTTGCAGAGGGCTGAGGGGTAGTACTGCCAAAAAGGTTTGAAGAGCATAAAAGTGGTGAATAAGCAAATTTAGTCTTGCAAGTACCAAATAAATGATTTCTGTATAATTAGAAATGCAGGTGCTGAGTAAATGGTTACTGATATTTAGACTTGCGAGAACTGAGTAAATGGTTACTAAAATGTAGACTTGCAAGTGCTGAATAAATAGTTATAAATATTTAGACTTGACAGTACCAAATAGACAGTTGCTAATATGTTGACTTGCAAGTACTGAATAAATGGTTACTAATATTTCATAGTGAATAAGCACATTTTCTAATAATGATTCACAAATGCAGTGTGTTTTCTTTGTTTGTCCAGAATGTTTAAATATTCTTTATTTGACTGTCCTAGGGTACTAGTTATCTGTGTAATTTATGAATACAATTTTATGATTGCAAGACCATTTATATTTGTAGTTATGTCAATGTGCCTTGTCTATTTTTATGTATTGCTGATGGAGAGTTGTGTTGTGGCAACTATTTTGGATGGTAAGGTATAACAGATTATGGACTGGGGGTTGGTGCATGGGGTATACATGTATTATGGTTTCATGTGGTTTGGTCTGGTACTGCTAAGTGTCAGTGATGTTTATGTTACAGTCTGCAAATAGTGGCAGTGATCTGAAGGTCTCCTGTGAGGGAAAGAGCAGTTGTGAAGTGCTACTGACAAACATTCTGTCTGAGATTGAGATGTTGCTGCATCCTGCAAAGCCACAAGGATCATCAGCGTAACTCCTGCCATTGCTATTTCATTCCAGTACCTCCACATGTGAAAGTGGTTGCAGTCATCAGATCCCATTATGTTTATTTTATGTATGGTGTGATATAAGAAACATTTATTTTCAGACAGTGCTTGTCATTATTGCCAGTAATATAAGAGATGTTTGTTGGTACTCTCATTTTCATATATGTATGATTTTGAAATGTGGGACCTACATAATTTACAGATGCTGCTGCCATCAAGTAATACAGGACAAATATGCTGTAGATTTTTTGCATTGTCTGGATCACATACAAGGTGCAGGACTCCATTGGTTGCTTATAGTTGACAACTTGACTGAAGATAATTTGAATTACTGCTGGTGCAAAAAGAATGTTCTTGCCTGTTATATTGGCATTCACATGACCTGCTACTATGTTTATGCAACCTGTTCAGGTTTGCAGTGTTGTCATTTGTGTTGTGTTTGTTCATTTCAATGTTTATTTGTGTTTATCAGCCAAAATATAAGTTGCTAAATTCACATGTCGCTTGCCTTGAACTTCAGATATAAAATGTTACCATGCCCTTTGTTGGCAACAACTTGAAACATAAAGGCTATTTTATTTGAATATGGTCACAAATCTACTTCAGTTCTGTCAAATGTATGTCATCATGTCTCTTAAGTTGAGACTGTGTATTCTTGGGTTAATGATTTAAAATTGAAGGAAATGTTCAAAAGTATTGTTAACATATCCTTTGGTAAAAAAAGTAAAGAACTAATAATACAAAATTGATATCAGTGCAAGGAACTTCTGATTGTTTAGCCTTTTACTGGGGTTGGTATTTAAATTTTAACACATGGTTTATGAAAACTGTAAATATTACTTGAACAGAAGGAGATAAAATTATGAAATAAATTACATTGTGTGGAAAGTAAAACCGAGATTATGCAGCATGTCTTAAAACTGCACTGAATTTTCTTGGTGCCTAAATATATAAAACTAATTTTGAGGGGTGTTTTCCTACATGCATTCACTTATGCAAATTCTGGTCTTTAAAAGGTTAATGTCAGGGAGAGGTGGGTGTGAAAAAAAGGTGACAGAGGAAAAATGAAATTGGAAATTTGTATGTATACTATTCTGAAAAGCAATGTGCATTTCACAATTTCAGGAATGTCTGAAAGTTGCATCATATCTCACAAAATTTTACAAAAGATTGTTGCAACATTTTAGCCTTCTCAGAATGTAAATGGAATGATTTGAAGTGACCATCATATGAGCATTCAGTGATTGTAACTGCCATCTTGGTCTTTTTGAAGAAACCATAAAGTGCTTTATATATTGAATTAAAAATTAACTAAACTTATCCTGTGAGTTACTAAGAGAAAACTTGCAGGTTTAAACAAGTAACTGTAGTGTTCCACAAGTTCAGCAGTTATTCTGGTTTTAATTTGGAGATTTATTGTATAAGAGCAAATAAGGTGCTAAAAAGTAACACAAGGTGTTGCGTATTACCGATAATAGTAAGAGCATTTAATTCTTGCTGTGCTGGAGTTTGGCATACTCATACTATATGTTCTTGGTCATTTGTACGAAGTCATGCATAGCTGGAACACCAGTGAAAGATGGTGAGAGAGACTTTATTTGGTCATTAATACAGATTGAAAAATTTATTTATAAGGTATCTTATGTGTAGCATGGGAAGTGTGAAATGGGCTTGGTGTGCATCTTTCTGTACATGCATTGCTTAATGGGGCACAATAAAGTGGGTTTTCATCTATATATATATGTATGTATGTGTGTGTGTGTGTGTGTATTACAACAGTAAGATACTTCTCATCATTACTGCTTTTGAGTAGTGTATTATATAATAGAATAGTACTGGGTAGTTATTAAGTTTTAGTGGATGAGTGGGATAGCACTGCCCCATTAAATGTGTATAATTTTTGTCCAAAAGGTAAAACTATGTCCTGCAATGGGCATTTAAATTGAACAGTGCTCCAGTCACAGCAGAAACCTGGGATTGAAATGGCCCTGCGCTAGAAATTTTCAATTGACCGCTTGTGAATCTCAGTTTCCTTTCAAGTGCAAAACTACGTTAACAGATTTTAAATGCAGGTGCAGTGTTGGTAACATTTTGCATTGCTGCCCATTAAGGAGCTGAAAATGGATCAGCAGTATGCAGTAAGGGACCAAATGAATTAGAAGTGGATATTTTTATTGGAGAATCTGTAGTAGCAGTGTGTGCAGTAGTAATGGTATCTGACTTCAGTGTTTTGTGAAAATGATTCTAAGGCTATGAGAGGAACCAATAATAATTAATTAATTTTATCAGAAGTATGAATGGCAAATTAAAACTGCATACAGTTGTTCCTTTGTGTTCAAATGCCATGTATACCAAAGGCTGGATTACTTTTCTCCATGATAAGTAATAGGAACTGGGTTTGTATCCCTATGAACACAAAGCCTGTAATCTATGAGTAAGTTCTGAAGTGGCTCACAATTGCGCATACTGTACAAATAATCGTAAATTACTACATATCTCCTACTTAAAATAGGAGAAAAAGTAATAGCATAAAATAAAACAGCAGAACATTGTGTAGTTACATAATATAATTTTAATTCATTTCATTAATATAGTTTCATTTGTTGTTACTGTATGAGCAGATCTGTTTGTTAGGTTAATGTGTGTGTATTAGTTCAGTTCTCGAACCAAGAAAAATTAATAATGATAAAGGATCCTCATTTGAATGTGCAGGCTGTAACTCTGTTCATATGTAGAGGAATGAGTGTGCTGATTCCCTCTTGGGCCTACTTTCTAAAATGTATCATGTTAACATATTGCCTGTAATTTCTGAGTGCCTCTCTGTTTTCATTGTTAATAACTGATACGATGATGCAGGCTGCAGTAACCCTTGAATAAAGCTAGAAATGGAAGATGGTGAAAAATTTGTATCTGTTATGAAATCATAAATTGTGACAGGTGGGGGTTCATTCAGTTCCCAGTAAGTGTTAAGATGGGTCACAGGCTTTATCTGTAGGTTATATTCTTTTGCTGAGTAATATATTTCCAAATCTGTTGCACAGTAAAAGAAAGTTGTGTCATGCCTCAGTAATGACCTAAAAGATTTCTCTTCAATGTTGCAGATCCCTGTTACACATTTTATCATTGGACAAGAGCATCTGCACTTCATAATCCTTCCATTATAGCGAGGCAGATAAATGTCCTGTTTTGCAGCAGATGTAATTTTGCAGATTACGCTCTGTCACTTGTGATACCAATATAAACAATATAAGATATTTCAAATTTTGCACATTCGGCATATGGTCCTAGTGAAATGGTGCGTGTCATTTTTGAGCAATAGTGTCAACATTTATGTTAGACCCACAGTGAACTAAGGAATGGTGAAATAGGCCTTGTTTTTGTGGCTATATTTTTCAAAGATTAGTTATTATATAAAATTTCAGTATCTATCATTGATGGGTACTATTTTTTGTTCACTTTATGTGATTTCCAGGCTTCTTTACTTATGTCTGTGTCAAGTTGAAATGCTGTCATAGAGGTGTTTCTTTGCTTCCCTCATCCTCTTTAGGCAAACACTAATATAGTTCCATATGTACCTGAATCTGACTAGATTTTTCCTGCAGGTAACTGAAAACCAGCACTAATTTAATTAATGTACTGTATCAGATGTCCAATTTGCAACAGTAATTTTACATTTACATTAAAGATGGCAACTTACTTATGTAGTTTGGGTAACGCAAGTGTAGAGACTGAAGCATACTGCTTTACTTCACAGCTTGAAAATCACAACCAAGCAAGTTGGCTGAAGTAGTAATGATTGTAACTTATGTTTTAAAAGTGTGTGCTTTTAATACTGGTTGGGAAACCAACTGTCCTTGCTGAAGCTGTCTGGATACTGATGGTGCTGCCCGAGATTTCTTATAGTTCTCCTCAGTCATTCATGTCAGATGTATTTGATGGTACCTTGACTTAGGTCATGAGGGCTGTGTTCCCTGTCTTTGACAATTCATAATTCACTTGTCACACAATTCAGGGCAACAGTCTAAGCCACTGACAGCATTACTAAATAAACCAAAGATAAATAGATAAATAAGTAAATAAACTAATACACTGAAGATTAGACTGGTCCAAAGATATCGTCTGATTTGGCCTCAACTTATATATGTTAAGGGGTGAAGTTAACAATTTGCTGTGCATTGAATTATGGTAAATTTTTTAAACACAGAAGAGAGATATACTAGAATGGCAAATGTTTTTGTAAAGTGAAATTATTAACACAAAAGTTTGGTCATGTGGAAGCCTGTTAAAACAATCCTATGACATTGCAAACTTTAGTGGAAAATAAACCAACATAAGTGCAAAAATATGGAGGCATACACACAGGATTATAGTTCTGTATCAAATAAAGAGCTTTGTATACTTTTTCATTTTTAAGCCTATGATTTCATGGAATTATCACATATTTCAGGCAATTTTATATTTATGTAAAAACAGTTATCCTAATATAAGTTACCTGATTTTGCCTTTCATAATCTTCACAGATCTTATCCAGTGTTTTATAATCACTGCATTTACTAGAGCACCATTAATACTCCCCTGGCCTAAGCACCACAAAGCTCCTCATCCTCATTTTTCCTCTGCCCATGCACCTGCTAAGTTTTGAGACTTATCCTGCCTTCTCTTTAATTACTGGTTGTTTTCTTTGTGCTAATACAGCTAAACATATGCACAGTATCCCTGTTTCCTATCAAGAAGCCTAGAGTGAAAATAAAAATGACTAGGCCTGTATGCAGAGTAGGCTGCACCCTGCACCATCTTGCAAAGAACAAGAAATAGAGAACAGAGTATGTAATTCAGACATCCAGGGTTGTGGTCATGCATGAAGTGTTCAAATTAATTTTCATTAAAATATGTTGAATATTTTAAGAACTTACTAATGTTTGTTTTGGTGATATAAAGTATTTCTGTGTGTTATCAAATAATATGTTGGAAAGCTGGAGATGTAAGATTTCAGAATAGAATGGGAAAATGTAAATAACATAACAGAGGGAGAATCATGTTCACATATGTGGACATATATGTACTGTATTCAGATTTTTTTCATTAAGACTTTTAAGCTAAAGGAAAGGCTTATTTCATTGTCAGACTTGAGGTTCTCACAGTGGTGCCAGTGAAGATTCAAGTCTTCTGGTATGTTCCATTGTGACAAGAAATAGGTACCAATATTTTGGAGCTGCATAATATGTATGTCTTAAGGGTGAAACAATAGAAGACCAGTAGTTGAACTGGTAAATATGGGTAAGGTAAGGACAATTGGGGTGACAAGCCAGTGGAAGTGTAGTGCTGTGCACTGAGCAAAGCATTAGTAGAACCACATCTGGTGGTTAGGTGTGAGGTTCAGAAACCAAGTGATGGGACTCGGAATGTGATGGGTTTATGGAGACAGGATGTTGAGGGAGTGTGGTCTGGGATGTAGTTCGTAGAAAACTAAGAATGCTGTAAAGGTGAGAGGGACAGGAGTGTACATAGATGCATAGGGACCTGAAAAGAGTTGTTCGTGCTGCTTTTGCCCTGAAGAAGGCTATTTGTAACCATGAGGGGGGAGGACTGTTCTCCGCTGTCTCAGGGGAGAATGAGACTAGGCCATCAACCCTCTTGGAGTTAGGATGGAACGGAATTTCAGTTGCCTGTCTGATGGTATTGACCAAGTAATGGTGTTTGGTGGAGAGGGTTTCGGTTTCTTGGTGAGGTAGATGTTATGCTCCCTCTTGAAGCTGTGCTCTGCCACAGGCAGCTTATCCAGTTGTTCAAGGTGGACTTGCTGGTGGTTTTCTTCCACCCTGTTCGTGACATAGTAGCCACACTGCCCAGTGTAGATCAGAACACTTGTACAGGGGATGCTGTGCACACCCAGAGTAGTTATGTGTTCCATGCCATCCTTAATTGGACAAAGGAAGCTGGAGACCTCCCTTGATGGCAGGCCAGCACAATTAAAGTTGTGTCCAGACAGCATGTTGCTAATGCAGTTGAAGATCATATGAGAGGAAGTTTGTAATCTGCCCAAGGTAGGATCCTTCTGCAGCCAAGCAACTCTGCCTAGTAGATGGAGAGCATGTTAATTTTGTCCCTGGTTCTATCCAGTTTATTTCAAGTTTTTGAACATTCAACATTTTGGGTTGCAAGAGCTCTATCTTCCTGTGTACTGAAGTCACAGCAATGAAGAGTCCAAATGAATTGAGTTTCACTACTCAAGAATTTCTTACAAAACCAGGTAGTACCAAATGTAAAAACTCCATATTTTCTGATGCCTTTGATGGGAAAAACATGAACTGTAATGTTCCGGAGTTCTGGTATACAGTAGTACATAACAATCATAAATTCTTTGAAAGGTGGAAACAACAACAGTGAAATTAGGATCAGGACATTTCAGATGATTTATGTAATTGGTCTAAGCTTAAAAATTCCAAGTCCAGGGGTCCTGTAGGTTCTCTGCAGATGATGTACCTCAAGTTAAGCTGAGCAACAGTCGGTGTACTGGACGCTGATCAGCATAGCACAGGTTTCTTGAAGCATGTGGAAAACAAAGTAAAACCACTTGTTGGGGAGACAAAAAATCAGAGAAGGAAGATTTTATTACTGGGAAGTAGTAGTGGGAGGGAAATTGGACCCATGCTCAAAGAACACTTGGGCATGGTTTAAAATCACAAGTATTTTTAAGCCCAATGCACCTCTTGCTAATGTCAATGAGGACTGAAGGGAAGCTTGGTAATGACCTTACCAGGTGAGATCATATTATTACAGTTGGAGGGCCAGGAAACAGCCTGCATAGAAATTACCAGTGCTCATTTGAAAAGGACATCAACTTAACTGCAGAAAGTTCAAATAACATGAATGTCAGATTTGTAAACCTCTTGGCTGGAGGCATAACAAGCCTTGGATAAACAGGAAGGTTAGGGGTGTGAATTTAGGGCTTCATCAGGCACTTGGAGTGTGACAAATCCCGCATTTGTGTTACTGAAACATCTTTTCGAAGGGAAGACTTAATGACCCATGGTCTGCATTGAAATTCACAAAGCAAAAAGAAGCTTTTATTGCTAAGAGTTCAGGTGATAAAAAGTGTCAAGTACTAGCAGTATTCTTGTTATCACCAATGGAAGAACATCCCCTCTTTTGGCTTCAAGGAAAAAGCACAAAGGTGCCTAAAATTTATTGATTGAAATTACCTAGAGTTTAGAAACCACAATAGAACTGTAGATTCAACTAATTCGCTACACATCTTTCATCAAAATATTAGGGGGCTAAGCAAACAGTGATGAGGTAATGAATTCTTGAGAGATACATAATATTAATCCGCATGTACTATGTTTTGGTGAGCATTACATGGAGGAACAGGACCTGCTACATCTCACATTACCATGCTTAATATTAGGATCAAGTTTCTGCTGCCATCGAAGTCTACAGAAGGGAGGGGTGTGCATTTTTATTTGTGAAGACCTTTATTTCAGCACAATTTATATTTAACATAACTGTAAGAGAAGGATTTGAAAATTTATGCTGTTGAACTAGAGACTACATCATCTAAATTAATTACATTAAGCTTTTACAGCGCATACAGAGATTCTCATCAATTTATAAAGAATCTAGATGATGCTTCGAAACATCTGTATAAACCTAAAGTGGAACTTTTAATTTGTGAAGACATAAAAACAGTTTATCTCATTGAAATCAACTGAAAAAACAATTAGCCTCATTACTAACAACATACAATCTGTCCCAAACAGATAATTTTGCAAAAAAAAAAAATTCAAAATAAATCAAGTACTGCCATTGATTTGTGGATAACAGTAGAATTAATTTATCTTCTATACCTCCCATAATAAGTGGCCTATCAGATGATGATGCTCAAATTCCCACAATTAAAAATATATATGCAATAATAAACAAATTTTCTTGAAAGCAGAGTACAAGATTAATAGGCACTTACACACTCCACTAATAAAAGAAACCTGTGAAAAGTGATAAGCCCCTACAATTACTACAGTTCTTATAGACAGGTGAAATGTTCGACCCCTTCCACTCCACAGGCAATTCCTCCTTATTCCAAATAGAATTAATAAGTTCATGGGTCTTGGAGCGAATTGTTCTACCCCCTGCTTTAATCATTTCTGCTGGGAATTGATCAGTACCTGGTGACTTGTTTTTTTAGCTTTCCAATTGCCATCTCAAACTCACAGGCACTAGTGGTTCTGCTGTATATTTCTGTCTGCCTGATGTCACTAACCCCATGTACACCGAACAGTTGAGAGAAATGGTTACTCCACCTAGCCAAAATACTGTTAGAGTTTGTAACCAAATGACCCTCTCATCCTTTTCTATGTTAGTTCCAGGCTGGTAACCCTCTTTTAAAGTCACTAATGCCCCTACACAAATCTGTGATATTTTTGAACTTACCATTAGTTTCAAGTTTATCAATTTTAGCTTTCAGATAGTCCTTCTCTTTGTTCCTGAAATGTCTGGTAGCTTAATTCCTTACATTGTTTATATTATCTACATTGCTTTGGTTTGGATCCTGTTTATCAAACCATGGTTTATGCTGCTTCACCTCATACAGACCTTGACTGTCTTTAGCTGAGGTTTTGATATTTTATTGAATGTTCTACCAAGCCTTGTTTATGTCCTTGCAATGATGTATGTTCTCCAAAGCTGCAAACCTGTTTGAGATCTTAAACTGACGCTGTTTCCTAACTTCCAGCTCAGTTAGCTTCCTGATATTAAATCTTTCCACATCAAACTTCTGTGCTGCTGGTTGACTTACTGCCAATCTTCCATAACATTTGCAACCACCAATCAGTGATCAGTTTTAGAGTCAGCTGACCTGAAAGACTGTACATCGAGTATACTTGAATGCCATCTCCTATCTATGAATACGTGATCAATTTTGTGAGTTTTCCCATCAGGAGAGGGTCCAGGTGTACTTTTGAATGTTTCAGTGTGGGAACATTGTGGTCTTAACAACCAGATTTTTTTATGTTCCGAAGTTTACTATTCTAACACCAATATCATTACTATCCTGATGCAGACTCTTATTCCCAATTGTCCGTTTGAAAATAGTCCCTCTCCCAACTTTTGCATTAAATTATCATGAATTTTCATATGGTAGTTGGAAAATTATTGAAAACATAATCTAATTCCACACAAAAACTTTCTTTTGAATCATCACTTTTATCCTCACATTCAAAACAATAATATTACACCAGAGACCTCTCAGAACTATAAATGGCATCCTGTCACTAACAAACTTTACTGTGTTCATGAATGATACTATTCTGTGGAGTGCAAAAATCCTGATCCAAATTGATGATTTATGTTTCCTTTTTCACAGAAAAAAATATTATCCCCTGCTCTTACTGTTCCCCCCCTTTGTCTCCCTTAAATTCTTGTACACCCACAAAATCTAATTTATATCTTGTTAATTCCCTGGCTGCTGTTGTAAGGGAACCTGACCTATACAGGCTATCTAACATTCCATGTACTGAACCTCATTGTCTTTTTCCATTGTTTAGGTTGTACCAAAGGGTAAGTTCAGGTCCGAGGCACCTTTTTATGTTTCATAACTATGCCAATTTTTATGGTGAAAAGCGGTTAGCACCTCACCCAACCCCAGGCTGGGGGACCACTCCTTTTCAATTGTATGCGACTGCTTATTCAATATATTCACAGCTACCCTCCATATTGCAGGCTGTTCCTCCATCAGCGACCTGAGGACATCCCATATTGTGGTGACAGGGACCCACTTACCATGGTTGCTGATATGTCATAATTTCAAGTAGAAATTTTGAATATTTCTGTTCAGTGTCAAATTAATTCTCTCTCATATGATTAAATGTTTTGCTAATTATAATTTAGTTCTAAATTTAGATAAAAAAAAAATATAATGAAATTCATAACAAAGAATTCAGCACATTCTACATTATACATTAATTTAAAGAAAATATAGATGAGACACTGAATACAAAATTTCTTGGTTTACAAATTGATAACACATAAACAGGAAGAACTGTATTGAGGAAATGATTCCTAAGTTAACTGGAGCATGTTATGCTGCTAAGTCAATGGTCCATATCAGTAACATTAACTCTGTCACATCAATTTACTGTACATACTTTTATTCTTTTATAATACATGGATTAATTTTTTGGGGTAACTCTTCAAACAGTGGGAAGATTTTCACATTACAAAAGAAAATCATCAGAATTATGGCTGATGCACAACCCAGAACCTCTTGTAGAAGTCTATTTACAAAATTAGAGATTTTACCGGTTCCCTGCCCATATATACTTTCATTAATGAACTTCCTTATAACTAACCAGGAAACTTTTCAAATTTATCTATACACAATATTAACACAAGAAATAAGCACAGTCTTCAAAGGCCAAATGCCAACCTATCTTTTTTTCAATGAAGTACATTCTATGCTGGCATAACATCTTTCCATATTTTACAACTTAGTGTGACAATCCTCAAGAATGACATGGCAAAATTAAAAGCAGCCTTATGAATGTACCTACATACACACTCCTTGTACTTGGTAGATGAAATTTTTATGTGTAAAGATGACATAATATTTTTGTAAAATGTTTATGGTATTTTACACTTGTTTATGTATATTGATGACTTGTTCCACATCTTACTGTCTTTATGACACACTTTTGGATCCATGGAATGTGTGTGTATGTATTTATTTATCGAATATGCTATAAAGTTTCCAATGATGGCTCTGTGATCCAGATTTAACACTGAAAAGTCTGCATTTTGTCCACAGAATATTTAAATATTCTGTATGATTCTTACAGCATGTCTATTATTCTCCTTTACAGCTTTAGCAGACTGGTCTTTCTAATGCAAGCACACTGTTCTGTGATGGGCAGGAACTCTTTCTTGAAAAATTATGTAGATTAATTTTTACCACCAATGCTCCACGCTCGTCTTTGCTTACACACTGATGTTACCAGATGGACAAGTGGGAGAAACCTGGGGAACTTCCAAAAAGTGGTGCTGTTTTAGGAATCAAGATGCATTTGATGGTAGATTACTTTCAATTTTTGTCTTCTTGTTTTGTCACAGAAATAAGATTCCTGAAATGTGTGCATGAACATGTATTTTGACTTCTCAAAATATCTGGATCCTTCTCTAAGAACTCTATTACTGTGAAAGTGAACAAAAACACAGACATCCTGTTTTATGAACCTAAATTTCATACTATCATTACAGAAGTCAAGCCACTGTACTAACTCCTGATCCACAAAAACAATTTTATCATCCTCAAAACAAATTTCCCTAACATAAATTTCATGTAATCTCCCGACTGCTTCTGTCTCTCACCCTATCTCTTCCTATGAGGGCTATTAACCAGCATTTTTAAATAATTCCTGGTTTCCCCCATGTACGTAGGATGTCCCATACATCGAATATTTTTTGTCTAGTCACCTCATTACCAACCAAAGTCAAAATTCATGGAACTTATTACATAATTTTTTATTCCTTGTTATTTCCTGTCACTTCAGTCCAAATAGAGCTACTCATCAGTAAGGGTATTGTTATGGGGGGGGGGGGAGCGAGTGGTGGGGCTGTCATTGGCGGCAAAATTGGGGGGGGGGGGGTTTCTGAAAAGATTGAATTTTATGCTCAATAAATTGTAAATTACTGTGAAAAATAAAAGGAAATACAATTAATTATTGTGATTTTTTTAAAGTTCATAATTTCTGAAATGGATGACCACTTTGATTACTTGCCTTGGGCACCAGAAACCGAGCTATGCCCTGCTCATCAGTATAGTTCTTTGAAGATCATACTGAATGTCTCATAGTGTTTCCCCCCCCAGAACATGGCATATCCTCAGATTTTGGTTGATGGGGACACATGTAACAAATACACATACCAGTTTTTTATGGGCGTTAAGTGTGGCCTCATGTAGAAAATTAAACAGCTAGGAATCTTACCATTTATATCATAGTACATTTTTTCTATTCTTTTATTTGTGGTGAAGAATAGGGCTCATTTTATAACAAATTATGACAGTCATAATATACCAACTCAGCGAAGTAAAAATTTTCATCTTCCATCTGCCTCTGTACTCATATATTAATAAGGTGTTCATAATTCAGGTGTAAAAGTCTTAACAAACTGCCGTTAGAACTCAGATTGGGGAATATCCCAAGAAATTTAAAATTGTCTTAAATAATTATTCGGTTACACATGGTTTTTATAGTATGGATTAATTTTTTTAATGAATAATGTATATAGTTATAAGCACAGAACATACTGACAATAATTAGGTTTGGGTATAACTGTAAATTTTAATGCTTGCTTTATATTCTGATTATCAAATAGCTAATGCGCTATACTCTTGTAATCATAGTTGAATTATTGTAATTGAACATCTGATTATATTGTAAACTTTAAAAAAAATTTCCTTCATATATTCTGATTGTAAATTCACTGACACTATAACTACAGTTGTAATGTTGTGTCAAATGGCTTACTTATTACACATATGTTAACTAACAAATGTGTTATGTGTTCTATATCCAGTGGTTGTACTAGACCTGTACTGGATACACTGAGTATAATAATAAATCAAATCAGTCAAATCAACTCAAAGGAAGAATACTCAGTATTTTTAATACAAAGCTTTTCTAATTAATTTTAAAAATATTTGACTAGTGAAGTAACTACCTAATGTCGGTTAATGTTTGAATGAAACTGCCTTCTGGGATGTGACACCTTGCAGGGTGGTAGAGATTTACTCCAGGTTTTGGAGCAACTAGCTGCCACCAGTTTCGGGGTAGCCGGGGTCTTCCGAAACGTTGGCGAAATATTAGCATGCTACAGGTGTCACAGCTCACAAGGCAAAATTCGTAAGTAACTGAATGTGATAAAAAGGCACCTTGTTATTCCCCTTTATTTAGATTTATATCTGGTTCACAATCTTTAACAAAGTGCACCCACTCACTTCACCACGGACCTCCGTGATGGTGAACACCATGGATCAGAGTACTGGATGGCGCAATTGTCACAGGAGGTAGGCTTGTGTCTGTGATATCAGCTGCGACCTTCAGTGTTGCCCACACGAAAAACAAGGAAGAGTAGGAATGTAGTTTAGGTATATATCATATTATCAAATGGTGATGAACACTTAATTGTTGTCGTAAAAATGACGAGGATATGTACTGATATCGTGATTTTTGTCCCGTTTATTGTAAGTAATTTGATTAAGTTTGCAGTGTGGTTAATGGTCGATGTGATATTTTTTGCGGGTATTAAAAAGCATATTTATTTTTATGCAATGAGCAAGAATGATTTGTGCTTATATAATTGACGAGTATGTAAACAATAAGAAAATGTTTATACTATTTTGGTGACGTGACTGATTTATTAGTAATGTGTTATAAAAATAAAATACCTGCACATGGTTGCATAATGTGCCTTTGACTGAAAGGGCAGAGTTCCAAACGGTCCAAGAGTCCATACTTGAATACGCATGCTTTGCCTTACAGATATATATGTTTTACAAGTCCTGGTGAAAAAAGTAAGGATCTCCTCATCTTCTAGGAGACTCCACGTCCCTCGTAGTTTCATTGACTTGGAATAGAATAATAGAAAGGTGAGTGTGAACATCTTTGAGACTTCACTTAGGCCTTGATGGCATGAATGCGCAGATGTAATAAAGAAATTTTGCCATAATTTCTTGAAATTCTGGCTTTGCCCATTTTATTTTACTAGGTGCTCTGTCACAGTGCTGTTAGGAATTGGTTTGTGCTAAGCTTTGTACATACAGGTATTAAGTATGGCATGGAACTGTGTAACTACAGATTGAACTTGAAGTAGACACTATGAAAGACTGCAGGAGAATAACCAAAGTGCTGCTTGAATTAATGTGGATTTTGAGTCACAGAGCATGAAAAATTTCCCTAGTTTTGTAATCTTTTTAGTATTATTGCTTAATCCCTTAGGTACCACAGCTGTGTAGTGTAACCAGTGATAGTGCATCATAACAGCCTGTTGTATATACATGTTTAAGGGTTTCATCATCGTAGGATGATTGTCGTATACATGAAAAAACTTTGTAGATAGCCTGTATGGATATGATATCTACTAGCAGTAATCACATTGTCTTGCTGAGCATTTTACTTTGCATTTAAGGGCACAATCCATTAAGGGGAAACTTGCATTATATTAAATGATTGCCAAACCAACCACAATTTTGGGCTAAGGAAAAGAGATTTCTGTTGATTAAATTATTCTGAGATTTTATGGTGCATTGACTGGGTAATAGTTGGTGACATATTGGAGGATCAGGCACCAGGGACTACCAGTGCTATGAGTGAACTGCTAGACCCAGAAAATGGAGGCAGCACAAGCCAATTAAATGTTAGAGACTGTTTACCAGTTGAAATAGTGTTCATCCCAGAAGACTTGAATCTTCATCAACACTGCTGTGAGAATCTCAAATAGTGCAGATTTATGGTTGTTGAAGCAAATAAAAATGTACATATTTCAGAGAAAACTGATATAGAACTTTTGAACACTGAATTCAGATACATGTGAAGAGCTGGAGTTGAACAAAGTGATTTGGTGTTATTGAGGCTAATTTTGTCCATCTGGCATATTAGGGTTTCCAATAAAAATGTTTGTTTCTAATGATTGGTGGAAAGCAATGGAATTAAGTGCTGCATTTCTTAGATTGCAGTGGCAAATGCTTTGGTGACAGAATTGGTACACAAGGTGGTATAAAGTGTAAAGAAGGTGGTAGATTTATTGAAATATACAGGTAGCTTGTTTATGCATACATGATTACTTCTGACTTCCAAATGATTTTACAAAGTCCATCCATGACGATGCTTATTTTTAACATCTAGCTCAAGCGACCAATTTGTAATAATACCAGTAACGTATCTTGTGGATTTAATACTGATGTATAAATGGTGTAAAGATACAGCAGTGGATGTTGCAAGTAATTATCAGTTTACATACAGAAAGATCTATATAGTAAGACAGCAATATGATTGTTATCAGTGAACTTTTATTTAATCTTTAATCTTTGTGACGTGGTGTCATTGGTTAATTGATAGCACTGATTCTGTGTGTCTGTGAGACACACACGCATCATAAACTTTTTCACAGATATATACAGAAGACATAAAATCCATCTTTGGCAATGAGTGACTATGAGGATGCCATTGAGACCTTAGAGGATACAACACTAGGTTTAGGTGAAGGTCTCCGTCGGCGTCCAGTATGGGATCTAGAAAGGTAAATGTCATATCATGTACATGTGAAATAGAAAACCAGTTTATACTGTCAGGTATAAAATGTAAGCAGTTGCTTTAGCATATGCCATTAGGAAGGTCCAAGAAAATCAGTAGGAATTGAAATTGAATTGTTTATACTTAGGTTAATTTATTGGCTAAAATACATATGCTGTATGACAAGATGGAATTTTAATTATTTATAGTGGTAAGGAGGTGATATGGAAATAGATGTTTGTCTCATCAACAGAATGTAGGACCGAATCACCACTTAATGACACCTGCTGAATCTTTGGAAAATGTAGCAATTGAAGTAGCAGGGAACTACACTAACATACTGAAGTGGCATTCATGAAGAACTGGACAGATTTTGAGGAGAATATTCAGCTGAAGTTAACATGAATAAAAATGAGAAAGGACATTAGTTTTGTAATACAGTTCAGGGCTTATACTCTTTGACCATAATAGGATTGCACTGAGGATGTTGAGTGTGGATAGACACATAGCACGAGAAAATAATATGTGCATAGGAATAGTGATTTAGCTCTGAGAATAGTATGGAAATTTATCTTAAAGTAAATTATCATTTCAATATATATATTAAAATTAAATGGCTCAGGGTAGTCTTTGAAGGCAGGCTGCTGTGGTTCTTAATGTAGAGGACATCCATAGTAGTACTAACCAAAATTTGGTATATTTTAAGGTATGTTTATTGAAACTGGAGTGTTAATAGAAAGTGAGATATTTCATGGCTGATCTATGTTTGTGTAAAGTAGACACTATACATAAATTAATAGTGCAAAGTATTGGAAATACAAAGGTGATTAAGAATCTGCACTTTTTATTGAACTATTAGTTTTGTTACTTTTCTATATAGTCTCCCTGCTTCTCAGTACATTTCATTGAGTTGCAGTGTTTGTCACCATTGTACTGTCATTGAGTATTGTGGCTCTGGTATGTTCATGTTTGCCATCCTCATTGATATGGATAAGCATCCTGAGCAATCTGTGTCACTCACGTTGTCTAGACATTGTTAAAAATTTCAGTCCATTCATGGACACTCAGTGGAATAACACATTCGCACCTGAATTTTTACCCTATTCATATCCTCCAACCATAAAGAAAAACAGCCTTTTGTGCTCCCTTGATGCAAATCAGCCACCATCCTGCCATGATCACAGCCGAAATGTAACTGATGCACTGCCATGAAAGGCACCTTGTGCAGTGTATTACATGGCTTATGAGTCTCATTGTTGCCAGATGTAAGTCCATCTTGCTGTTGAAGCAGTTGGGAAGGAAATTGCTGATACTTTGTGAATCTCCTTTGTATAAAATAGTGGTATTTCCTTTATAGTTTTTTTTTTTTTTATAAAACACTCATGGCTTTTAATGTAATATAAATGCACTTTAACCAACAGGGAGTCACTGTCATCAGATATCCCTGTGTTTCGTGATGTGAATGACCTGTTGGATGATGATGATGCCAGTGTACTGGCTGAGGAGGATGATGGTGTTGGGTGTCCTTTACCAAGTACTCCTGAAGATGAACATCTTTTGGATTGTGAGGTGAGAATATATTACAGGCATAGACTTTTAAACAATCATATGATCCAAATAACAAGGATAATACAGTCAACACAACCATTTTAATCATAAAAATATTGTTTGTTTTTATATAAAATGCTGCATGTTTTGACTTATAGGGGTCATCACCAGGTGTAGATGTTTAAGGGGGTGATAGTTAAATATTTAGAATTATCATGGGTCAAAACATGAAGTGTTTTTTGTGTAAAAACAAATATTGTTTTTATGGTAAGAAACAGTTGTATTGACTGCATTATCATTGTTCTTTAATTTACAAAACACAAGATGTCTTGTATTAAAAGTCACATAACAGTTGGTCAGACTATGCCACTCTCTGTGACTGTTGTGTGAGTTTGCATATGATCATCCACAAGTCCCCTGAAACTGTGTGGGATATATATTTTCGTGTGATGGGCAGCAAACTTCTGACATAGTCCTTGAGATTGGTATGATGAAAGTATGTATGTCAGCACAGGCTGAAAGTTTTGGTTTCTTTATATGTCCTCAGTGGCAGGCCAATGATCACGTTTCGAGGGGGAGGATAATTTTGTCATGGCTCTTTTCTGCACAGAAGAACCGTCATCGCAGCCTAAGGCCGTTAGACCACTAATTTGACTAATTTTCTGTGAAAGTTGAAGCTGTATATGTCTTAATTTTCACTCTTGCAGCTACAGACAATCCATTAGCAGTATTTGTTAGTTCTACATATAGAAGGGCAGGATTATTTGCTAACTGTGATAAAAATGCTTCCCACCTTAAAAATGGAAGTTTTCTGGTTGAGATATTCAGCAAAAAAGCAAGCAGAGGACCTATTTAAATTGGCTTTCCTTTGATCCTGTCATAATCATTTGAAGAGATATGTTTTTGGATTTATCCTGGTGAGTCATCAGTACCAGTTCTTTTGAGCGCAAGGTGGAGGAGGAGATCTGATCTGCTCTGGTTGACTCAAAATGTGTGAAATATACAGGCCAAAAGGGAAGATGGTTGGCAAACTACATCCACTTAAAATTGTCTTTTTGATGTTTCAACCTTGCCTGTCACTGTAAATGTTGGGTATGAAAGGGTAGCTATTAGACTGTAGAGAATAAACCCACTGTGATAGTTTTGATGCCAGAAATTTGTTCACACACATCAGAGGTACTTACTGAGCTTAGTCTCTGAAATCCATGGTGAGACTGGTTATAGGCAACGTAAATGGAAGTACCTCACCATGTGAACTTCTTTGTATCCCTTCCACTGAGTGGCAAAAAGTGTCCCATTTTTCAAGACAAAAAAGTCATTTAGGAACTTAAGTGCTAAGGCTTCTGCAGTTTAATCAGTTGTTTGTTTGTTACACTTGTCCTTATACCTGGGGTGCTGATAAGTCCTTAGCCCGACCTGGAAGGAAACAAGCTGCGCCTGTCAAAATTGTGATGGGCAGAGGATTGGATTGATTTGGCTAGGGTAGGGACAGGTGGTGGACTCTTGTGAATGTGATAATGAACCTCCAAGTTCCATAAAATGCGGGGAATGTAGCTTGTTTCCTTCCTGGTCGGGCTAAGGACTTACCAGCACCCCCTTATGTGCATGTGCATTTTGTGACTTAAAGAGTAACTGAATTAATTTTCAATTTGTACAGATCACAGAGGTATTGAAGGCAGGTGTTTTATCAGATGAAATAGACCTTGGAGCATTGGCACATAATGCTGCTGAGCAGGCTGAAGAATTTGTGCGCAAAGTGTGGGAGGCATCATGGAAAGTTTGCCACTTCCGGAACCTGCCTCGCTGGCTTCAGGACAATGATTACCTCCATGGTGGACACCGACCTCCTTTACCAAGTTTCTATGCTTGCTTTAAAAGTATCTTCCGTATTCACACAGAGACTGGAAATATATGGACCCATCTCCTTGGTATGTAAAATACATTAGCCCAGAACAAAATTTGTTGTAATAGTGGTGGCATGGTCACATAAGTTTGTATTGACACCACATATATTTAGGGATTGCCAATTGCAGTGGCCACTTAGTTCTTACGGTATATTCTGTCTTCTACCACTGAAACACTGGGGTAGTGGGTTGGCATCTCATGCACATGGAATCATGCTTCTTTGGCATTGTTAAATGATGTAACTCCATTTTTGGGTTTTGAAAACTAATCAAATATTTGATCTGCTAATTGTTTCCTCTCCAAAAGCAGTTTTCAACATATTGTAGGTTGCACCAGTTGTGCCTCATTTGAAGTGGAACTCAACACAGGCATGGTGTTCTTTGAAATGTGCCATTTTTTTGATACAGTGCAAATCTAGGAGGAAACAGAAAACATCCTCACTTTATAAGACATTGGTTCTGGGTGACATGGGCGTCAGTTTTGAAATGTTAGATGAATTGTTCATGATTTCAGGCTACCACTGTGAAGTAGCTGAGAACTGCATACTTCTGGGTTATTACCACTACTTGCTTCATGGTAACCCAGAAGAGCGCAGTTCTTGATTGATATATTACTCAGCAGATTCTACTGTACCTCCAGTTAGCAGAGGTTTGTCATGATTCCAGTAGTGTTCTTTGTATGGTTAGTCCAGACAGTAATTGATCACAGCATATATCTTGCTATGCCATGACAGGAATGGAAAATTTTGTGTGTTTGGAACATCATTGTGTGATAGTTTTAGTTTGTGTGAGCTGCAAATAAGAGACAGAGTGACAGTTGGAAGTCCTTGTAGAGGGAAGGAACTCAGAATCGATGCCTAGTGATGAATCTGATAAATAATAGAATGTATGAATTGGAAGGTGACAGTAATATGCATAGTTCCCAAGAATCAGCCTATACCTTCTCACTTCCTACTCTTGAATAACTCTCAGAAGCAAATACTATAAAGAGTAGACTTTGTCCTGTTGGCAGCAATTGTGTAGAATGTGTATGTTGCAAGAGAAATGTTGCGCCCAGCATTTTGGAGAAATAGGTGTGTTCATAACGTTGCATCATAAGTAAAGGCATCACAAAAATTTTCCATTTGGAAATGAAAGAAAGAGTGAAAAGGGAAGCATATGTTGGCTGTGAAGTCCAAGGGAAACAATGAAGAATATGAGTGCCTGAAGTTTTGTAGAACTTGATACTCCTGTCTTGTGTATTAAGGGTAATTTTTATCTCCCCCTTTCCCCTACCTGTTGACATCCCAAGATTGCTTAATGTTCATTTCTTGAGGTTTAACCCTCATGTTACAGGTTGCGTGGCATTCATTGGAGTAGCAACCTACTTCTTGACACGTCCAAGTGTTGAGATACAACTACAAGAGAAATTAGTGTTTGCAGCATTTTTTGCTGGTGCAATTCTTTGTCTAGGACTGTCCTTTGCCTTCCATACAGTTCATTGTCACTCAGAGTGTGTTGGTAAGCTGTTCAGCAAGTGAGTATTATCCACTAAAGGGTGGCCATTATATCAGGTCTTGAAAACCATACACAAAGTTAAATAAAACATACAAAAATTCTTGTAAAAAGACAATCAGATGTATGAATATGTGGGAGGATTTTTTATGATTGTCAGGTGAATATGTGGCTGAGGAAATAAAAAAAGTTGGCCTGTAGTTTTGAAGTGATCCTGGTAAGATACCCGTTGTGACTAATTTTGCTGTGGCAGTAATTAATTTGTAATGTATCCAATAGAAGATTGGAGGGATGCCAAGATTTTAAACCTCAGGACTATTTATAAACTTTCTTTAAATTCAGTTTGAGGCCAATTTTAAAGCTCATGCAAGTGTATTTCTTGTTGTTTCCCATTTATATGCACTAGAAATTTCATGAAACTTTTTTTTTTTTTTCACTAAAGTGATTTTGCTTTGCTTCAGACAGTCCACTATTTTAATAGTCTACATTTGGCCTCCTCATTGCTATTATATTTAATGTAGATAATCATTTAATGTAACATTGAAATGTTTTAATATAATATAAGCCCAAAATTGGGCACTTGTGAATGCGGTAATGAACTTCTGGGTTCCATAAAGTGCAGGGAATTTCGTGACTCGATTAGGTTCTCAAGGACCCTGCTGCATAAAGTATAAGCCCAAAATAGTAGAGAATCATACCACCTGAAAAGTTTAATTTGACAACAGTATTATTACATTAATTTATGAGAATACCTTCTGTCTAGTAATTGCTAAACTGGTATCATCTTCAGACAGCACATTTCCCTTCCTCCCTTCAATAAGAGATCACTTTTCTTGACCACACTGTGCAACTAACAAAATTGTTTTTTCTGTTTATTTTCATCATTTGAGTATATGGGAAAGCAGATGGATAATAAGAATTTTGAGTTGAATAACATCCATTTTCAGAATTTAGTCTTTTCTATTTGTAGTTGTTCGTTGTTGCTGCTGCACGCTCACATACTCATACAAAACTGGACTTCTGATTATGTTGACAGTGGAATTAAAAGGAATATTGAAATTTGATACCAAGTTTTCATTAGACTGAGGTAGTAGTAGGGAGTATAGGATTCCAGTCCAGACATTCCATGAAAGAAGAATGCAGAGTACACCAAATACGATGAAAATTGACTGATGTGTTGGAGAAACTCTATTCATAACATTGAATTCATGTGCTAAAAATACATTTAATTTATTTCAGATTGGATTATTGTGGCATAGCAATGCTCATCATGGGATCATTTGTTCCGTGGTTATATTATGGCTTTTACTGCCAGTTCCAACCAAAGCTCATCTACCTCAGTGTTGTTATATGTCTTGGAATATCTGCCATCATTGTCTCTCTCTGGGATAGATTCAGTGAGCCTAGGTATCGACCTCTTCGTGCAGGTAAGACTGCACAAACCCTGGTACTTTCAGTATTTTATCTGGAATATGATAAATGTCAGTCAGCATTTTGCTTATCTACATCATTATCATTGCTGCTGCCACCATCATCTTTGTCATTATCATCAGTTCATACTTTGTTTCTTGTATATGGACTTATTTGTGCCATGCTGCTGCTTGCATAGTGTCAGAGATGTTTTGTGCTCCAATACCTTTTGTGGAAAATGAAAATTTAGTGTGTTGTGGCTGAGCGTTTTGCACTGTCATCAGAACTGCTTGTGTAGTGTCAGGGATGTATTGTGCTACAGAGCCTGCTACAGAACATAAGTTCACTGAAAAGTCTAAGGTCATGGGTGACTTCACAGCCCTAATGTATAAAGACATAGGAATACATAGACATGTTGACAAATATGTATCCTCCTCCAGTGGAGCATAATTTATGTGATGAATGTCAAAATACTCTGAAATAGCTATAGTGTATGGCTCACAAGATGACCTGATTTAAACCTCCTGGGTTTTTTATTTATTGGGCTGCCTGAAATGTATGATATGCCCGTTAACTAATGTAGTTGAATTACACCAGAGGGTGGAAGGGACCATTCTTTCATAACCTGCTTGGAAATCTTGAGCCTTTGTGAGTGTCCTTAGTAAAATGTGCATTGTGCTGTATGGAAGCACAGTGACAACACGTTATGGAACATTATTTATAATTTCTTACTGTCACAACAGTAATTTGAAAAGAAGGACTGCACCCTGCCCATGGAAGCCTTACCAGGGATGCAAGTACGCAGAACAACTCGTGTGTCCAACATAACAAATTTAATAATCTGCTGAATAGGTGCATAAGATGGGAACCAATGAGACAGTTCATGTAATACACACTAGCTGGTTCCTATCCTTATTTCTGGCCTGTGACACAAGTGAGATGACCTGCTTGACATCATGGTAAAAAGCTAGACTCACATATTAATCTCCATAACTCAAAGTGAACATAAACATAATACAGATGTAACATATGTACACCCACAACATCAGGTCAGGGACCCAAGCCTGCCTTCCTATCATCACCAAACCAAATTTAGGTGCCTTATCCAAAACAGAATTTAGATGATTTAGACAACTCAGAAGCCCAACTGAGAGTGAGCTAAGCAGCACGTGGTATGCTGGTAGGTTGAAGGTAGTTCGGCTAGGTAAAAGGGGGAAGGGTTTTGGGGGTGGGGGGGGGTGGGGACTGCTGTGCAAGTAAGTATGATTATAGCATAAATATGTGCTGGAAAATGTTGCCCTGCATAGTAATATATGGCACAGTGCTTTACTGTGAATGGGTTTACACACTGTTTTGTACACTTTTCCTTCTGGAAGAAAATGGTGAACATAACTTCAGAGGTAAGCCTGTGGAAATACCAGCATTATCTGACAGAATGTGTGTCCTGCACTTGTACATCAAAATTGTGCTGTCATATTTTGGGTTGCAGTGTACTGGGCTGGTACTGTGTAAACCCTTCACTGTGCCCAATGTAACAGATTTAAATTTTCTTTACTGCCCTTACATACCATAATGAATCATGCTTATTACATGGATGAGGTATGGGAAGAGAGGAGGAAAAATTAATTCAAGGTGTGCACCTGTTTCTGCTATTTCCTAATGTTTTCTTTTTCTAGGTGTATTCATGGTTTTTGGACTTAGTGGAGTGGTGCCTGCTGTCCATTATGCCATCTCTGAGGGGTGGTTCAATGCCTTGTCAAGAGCATCTCTAGGATGGCTGATATTAATGGGCTGTCTGTACATCCTAGGAGCATTGTTTTATGCTTTGAGGGTACCAGAGAGATTCTTCCCAGGGAAATGTGACATTTGGGTATGTTCTCATGTCAGAGTGAGCACTGCACCATACATGAAATGGTCATACACTTAGTATATAGCAGGTCTAAAATAAAAGTCCAGAATTTAATGCAATATAACCTCTTTGTGATGAGAATTTACAGAATTCACAAAAATATTCATTCTAATCAATGCTTGTAATAAAAAAAAAGTGGTTGCAAAACTACCACCAATTCTGACCCTTAATTTTTATGTACGTATAATATATTATTGCACCAAGGATTAAAATATCATAGATGTGTCATTATTTATTTGAAAATAAGAGAGAGTTATTGAGTATTCTTGACATTGTTAACATTGAACCAAGAAACTGAAGATTTTCTGATATTTAACTTCTTAATTCAACAACTCTTGCACTGGTAATGAATTATCTTTGACAAGTAAAAGTTTTATCCACTACTCACTGCATGCCTGTAAGTCCTACCTGCATTTCATTTCATTGAAGAATGCCTTGTGTTATTGGTGTTATTAGTACACTGGTATTGTGGAGTATTCAAACTAAAAATTCCCCATGAAAACTTGAAACACAAAATAAACTGTAAAACCAGTGCAGACATTTCCCTAAATGATGGAAGTGTTTACTTCATTTTCTCTTGGAGTTCAAAGTGGACTTTTTTTTTCTTTTTTTTCTTTCTTTCTTTTTTATTTATTTACAGTAACATATTACTATAGCATATTTCATGGGACCAGAATTTTGTGATAGATGTGAACATGTGTGTAAAGTATGAGGGAGAATCAAAAAGTAAAGGCAAAATACATTTAACGGCTTTATTAGAAGTAACTGTGAGCATTTTTACATATCATTTTTCTACATAGTCCCCTTGCAACACAATGCATTTTGTTATATCGTTCAACTAGTTTCTGTATTCGTGCGGAGAAGAAGCTTTTGGCTGCTCTTGTGGTCTTGTGTGCGCAATGTTGATGGCCGACCAGAACAACCTTCATCAGTAACATGTGTTCAACCTGATTTAAACCTTTCCACCCATTCATAAACCTTTCGTTGACTCATGGTGCCTGTCTATACTGAGCCAACATACGACAGTGGATTTCCATAGGTTTTGCTCCTTCTGACCAAAAACCGCACTACACCACATTGTTCTTTGATGGTGCAATCTTGCAAAGGAGCATCCGCCCTTGTTGCTGCCACTTGACTGAAGGCAGAGTGCTGTACTGCACATGGCTGAATTCTTCAACAGGCATTGTCAATACTGCGCAATGTGCCAGCTCCTCTCTGTCCCGGCTACCGCGTAATTAAAAAATTGCCTTTCTCGTAAAAACGGGTAAGCATGTGTATCAGATCGTGAGCAATTCAGTTGCCAATAAAAACTGAATTAAAAGAAATGGATACACATTTACTGTGATCTGTACACATCACATTAACCATTGTCTTGTGAAATAGGTACACATGTACTCTGATCCATATGCAACATGTTAATTTTTGTCTTAAGAGGGGATAACACATTTCTTGTCCTCTATACTCATCACATTAACCACCTGCTAATGAACTGGATGCGTGTTTACTGTGATCTATACATGTCACATTAATCATGGTCTTATAAGTGGTCATGTCTTGTTTTCCTAGTCCTTGTACCTCACCTTCCAGACTAATTTGATTTATAAGAAACTATTTTGGGTAACCTTGCAATATTTCTTATTAACTGCTAGAGGGAAATTAATTTTTGTCATAGGTTATGAAAATATCAGTGTGAATTAAGAATGTTAAAGATATATACAGGGATAGTGGAATGTGAAGAGATTAAGGATTGAGTGATAAGAGCATTCTGCGTGCTGAAATAATGTTTCCTCAAAAGTGGTCTTTCATGCAGATAGTATATGCAGCAATATATGACAACCTAGAAATCGATGTTTAGGCTGTCTGATTATAGTGTGATATATTTGTTAACTGCAATTGGGTTGACACTCAGTGGCAGTAGTACAGTACTCATTTACACAGTAACAATACACAGAACACAATGAAACAGAATACCCAGAACAGAACATATATAACAATAAGAATACATAACCATAACAATAAGAATTTATAATTTACAAAATTAAACAGAAGCGTACAAAACATTACAACCATATACACAGTGATCTAGAATAGAACCCAAAGAATATGAAAAAATGTGATAAGTGAAACAGCCATATAAGCA
>Ga0131853_10003880_pt1 | contig 26850 bp, 26 predicted proteins | sample TergutLab28metaG_FD_92764 | JGI IMG/M metagenome (GOLD analysis project Ga0131853, IMG submission 92764) | Labiotermes labralis P1 segment gut microbial communities from Petit-Saut dam, French Guiana - Lab288 P1 (version 2) (version 2) | ecosystem: Host-associated > Arthropoda: Insects >... | reverse complement strand
GTTATGACCGGACGCTAATCTAATTAAGCATTAACGAAAAATAAGCCAAAACCAGCTCAGCGGGGCGGCTTATTTTTTTGTGCTTCTTGAATTTCTCCAAGTGATGTAAATCAGTAGTGATGTAAGAATCAATGACAACAATTCAAACGGCGACAACGGAATCACGATCATGGCCGTACTCCCTTCCGAAGTCCAGCCAAACACGACCAATGGCCTGCCTACAGGGATTATAGCACATACATTAAAGAAAGTATAAGCCGTGGGCGTGGATAATCCTAGATATTGATGAATAAAATATTGACATTCCCGTATTATAAAGTTATAATAAGTATTACAAAGTTATAATAAGAGTACAATAAAAGAGAGGGCGTTTGCGCGCCCTCCCGTGGTCGCAAACTGTTCGGCGAGTTATGACCGGACGCAATCTATATTACGATGTGCGAAAAATAAGCCACTACCTTTGCCGTGGGCGGCTTATTTTTTTGTGCTCATATATGCCAAGTACGCCAAAATTACTAGCGCAACGGTAAGAAGCAAGTACAATACTTCAAACATGGTCATAAGGCCATCCCTCCTTTCGGAAGTCCGGCCAAAACACCGCCCTCAACGATTGCTTGCCACAATTTTACACAATATTCTATAAAATGTCAATATGTTATGAATTATTCATCCGGCAGGGAAATGGGGCCGTATTCTTGTAGGGATGACTTGTCAACCTATATTTGTGACTATGTAAAGATTTTAACCTCTGCTCTTTGGGTGAGACTGGGTGTGGGCAGCGCCCACGGTCTTACACCATAGCAAACCAACATACCAACGTAGGCGGTTCTATGGGTACAATGAGCGGAGCGGAAATGGTGTGCAAGGTGCTTTTCCTTGCTCCCCGTTTTCGGCGTAGCCATTGCACCCATAGAACAAAAATAGTCAAGGGTTTAAGCGGAGCGTCCCTTGACTATTTTTGAGCCGTAGCGGATGGATGGGGATATGGTTGGAGTTCTTGAAATTATAAAGCAACCGTCTAGCAAGAAATCCTTGTTTAGAAAGTTTCGGGACGTTGGTATGCTATTTTTCATCATACTCCAACTAATAAATGGGGTCTACGAGCCAATATGAATTATAAATTTTTCAATTTCATTTGCTTCTTTATCATGTACATAGTAATGGCATGGTTTAAAATAAATCACTTCTTGACTTGCGTTATATTTTCTTACCTTTACTGATTCAATTCGATATTTAACTTTTAACTTAACAATTTTATCAGTATGGGTGTCATGCACATAAAAATAGTTATCATCAAAGTAAATTAACCGAAGCTTTGATAATTCATCAAATGGATTTTGCCCTTCTTTGAAAGTTTCTGCATACAATTCATACTGTTGCATATGTTCCTTTTGCCAAATAGCCCACCCTTGAATACTGCCAAAGAAATGATCAGCAGTTTTCACAGCAACTGTAGAATCTCCACTAGAGGCAACACCAAAATTTATTGGACATACAACACAATCCCTTACAGGAACAAAGATAAGGATACTTTTCATGTAATTGTTGATTTGCTTATCAGAAAGTTCGGGTTCTACATTAGTAATCCCCGGCACTATATTTAATAAGTGTTTCCAGTCATTATCGTAAATTATTTCAAGTAGCGAAGTGCAGAACCAAGTATCTCCTTTGGGGTGTGGTAAAATATCTAGGAAGTAAACATTATCATTATCATAGATAAAAAAAAGCAACTTGTTGCTACCCTTGGATTTTTTATTGCCTTCTTCGGCGGGCTCATCTATGTGGGCATGGTAGATGCCCCAGTTTCGCACCAACATAGCTGGGGAATTTGCCGAACGCACACTTCGACTAAGATATGCAGTTATGTCTCTGCCATTCTGCAATCTAGTTTTTATATCTTCAATCGTATTTTTACAATTAGCATCAACTGATTCTAGTTTATCGGAGAACTCTTTAGAGTAAATTACCTTAAATTCATGTTGTGGAATAAATAATTTATCACGTAGCTGAAGGAAGTTTAAGAACAATCGGTATGTATCATCACTAAGATTGTAACTGGCTTTTAGATGCCTCAAGTTTTGAATTATTAACTCCCTGAAATCATTCATTAAATCACTCATATCAATGCTCCTCGCTTGCCATATTCAAATTTAACTAAGTATTGCTATTAGGCAATTAACTCATCAACCAGTATAGCATAAATACTAGACAAGCCTCAAGCGTAACACTTTAGGCTTGAAGGTCGTATCATATATCCAATCTGTTTATCCATCCCTCCTTTCGGAAGTCCGGCCAAAACACCGCCCTCAACGATTGCTTGCCACAATTTTACACAATATTCTATAAAATGTCAATATGCCATAAATCATTCATCCGGCAAGAAAATGGGGCTGCTTTCTTTTTCATACTGTTCGATAGATTTTTTGATTCAGTGTTTGAGTGGGCTGTTGAGGTTCAAATTTTTTTGCAGGCAATAATTTTAGCTTTTTTGTAGGTAATTCTATCTAATCGAAAGATGAAATAGGTGTGTTGATACCTAATAGATACCTAATAGAGTCTTTACAAATGTGATGTTATATGGTATAAATGCTAAAATCACTTATAAGGAAGGTGGATAATTTGAAAAGTGTATTGGAAGAGTTCGCTTGTGGGGGAATAACAGGAGATAGAGTCTTTCATCTCAAAAAAGATTCGCGGTACGAGCGGATCATGGAAATATTTTGCGAGTGCGAAGACAAGCTGACGTCCGTACTTGACGATGAAATGAAAGAAACGCTTAAACAGCTTCTTGAAGCGCAGTCGGACTCCAGCCTGATCGAAGGAACCGAACGGTTTATATGCGGCTATCGCTTGGGTGTGCTCATGACAATGGAAGTCTTTAACGGCAGCGATGAAATCATTTCCGGCGGAAGTGATTGAGAATAAAACAGCCCCAACCATCGTGACGCCGATTCAGGGGCTGTGAGTTTGAACTTATCTTACAATATCCTTGAAGCCGTTGTACACGAAGCCTTTTATTGGGTCTACCGTGATGGGCGCTCCGTTTGAGATGAGGTCGATGGGCTTTGTCTTGCAGATGATGAGCGGGAGGTCTAGGGCTTTAGCGACTGTTTCGGCATGGGAGTTGTCGACGTTTTCCCAGGAGCCTACGACCATGGCCGAGGCGCGCTTAATGATCGGGAGCATGTCGTTGCTGGTGGTGGTTGTGACGAGTATGTCGCCGTGGTTGAAGTGTTTTTCGGCTTCCTCAGCGACCTTTACCACGTTGGCGATGCCTTTCACGACCCTGTTGTTAAACCCTGTGCCCTTGGTGATAACGTCGCCCACCGTTTGAACCTTGAGGGTGTTTGTGGTGCTTGCCACGCCGATTGGCACGCCGGCCACGATTACCACCGAGTCGCCGTCCTTTGCCAGACCGGCCTTGACGCTGGCGTTCTTGGCGACGTCGAATACCTCGTCGTCGCCGGTTATTTCGTTCATGACGGTTGATACGCAGCCCCAGGTGAGATTGAGCTGGCGCGCGGTTATGATGTCGCTTGTCACGGCCAGAATGTCACAGCTTGGCCTAAACGTAGAGACCATGCGGGTGGTAAAGCCCGAGTCCGTCACGGTTATGATACAGGCGGATTTCAGGTCGACCGCGGTGGTGCACGCGGCGTACGCGATAGCGTTGGTAATGTTCGCGTGGAAGCCGTCGCGCCGACGTTGTTGCAGCAATGCGTTGTAGTCGATTGCGCCTTCGGCGGCGCCGGCTATTTGAGCCATCATCTTTACGGCTTCCACGGGGTACTTTCCCTTTGCCGTTTCGCCGGAAAGCATTACGGCGTCGGAGCCGTCGAAAATGGCGTTGGCCACGTCGTTGGCTTCGGCGCGGGTCGGGCGCGGGTTTTGTATCATGGATTCCAGCATCTGGGTCGCGGTGATGACCGTCTTGCCCTTTATGTTGCACTTGGATATTAGATTTTTCTGGATGAGCGGAACTTCCTGCGGGGGTATTTCCACGCCCAGGTCGCCCCGGGCGACCATTATGCCGTCGGATACTTCCAGTATGCTGTCGATGTTGTCGACGCCCTCGCGGCTTTCGATCTTGGAGATAATCATAATGTGCGAACCGCCGTTATCCGACAGTACTTGGCGGATGTTCAGCACGTCGTTCGCCGAGCGTATGAACGACGCCGCGATATAATCAAAGCCCTGCTCTATGCCGAACTTGATGTCGTCGATATCCTTTTCGGTAAGAGAGGGGAGGTTTACGTACACGTCGGGCACGTTAATGCCCTTGTTGTTGCTGAGCGAACCGCTGTTCAGCGCCACGCACTCGATGCGCGGGCCGTCGATTCTGAGGACCTTGAGCTCTATCAGGCCGTCGTCTACCAGTATGCGGCTTCCGACGGAAACGTCCTTGGGCAAGTCCTGGTATGTAATAGAGACTTGCCTTTCATCGCCTATGACGTCTTCCGTCGTCAGTGTGAAGCTGTCGCCCTGGTTGAGGGTAACGCTTTCGGCCTCGAACTGCTTTGTTCTGATCTCGGGGCCCTTTGTGTCAAGTATCAGCGGGATCAGCGCGCCCATTGAATCGCGCGCTTCTTTCAGTGTGTCGATAGTCTTCTTGTGTGATTCGTGCGTTCCGTGTGAGAAGTTGATGCGTGCGGCGCTAAGTCCGGCTTTTATAAGGTCTTTGACTGTCTCGAGGCTGCTGGTCGCCGGGCCTAAGGTCGCCACTATTTTAGTCTTACGCATAGATTCACTCCTTATTGATAACAATTTACAGTGCAAGTATTTTCATCATTTTGTAGTTCTTTTCGTCGTAGGGGCGTTTGTAGTTAAGACCTTCTTCAATGTCTAGGTGCGCGCATACGCCGTCCTTGACGACTATCACGCGGTTCTTAAAGCCCTTGAGATAGATGTCCACGGCTTCGTGACCCATCACGGAGGCCCACATGCGGTCAAGAGCGGTCGGATTGCCGCCGCGCTGCAGGTGGCCAAGGATTGTGGCGCGTGTGGCGATGCCGGTCGCGTCCTCGATCTTCTTTGCCAGAGCCGCGGAATCGCCGATTCCTTCGGCCACGACGATCATGTTGTGCTTCTTGCCCTGTGAACGGTTGGAGAGAATTTGTTCTATAACCTGATTCTGGTCGGTGGTAACGTCCTCTTCCGGCAGAACGACTTCTTCCGCTCCGCCGACTATTCCGCACCACAGCGCGATATAACCCTTGTAGCGGCCCATTACCTCTATTATGGAACAGCGCTGATGCGACGAAGACGTGTCCTTTAGCTTGTTTATCGCGTCCATGCCTGTGTTTACGGCAGTGTCAAAACCGATTGTGTATTCCGAGCAGTCAAGATCCAAGTCGATAGTGCCCGGCAGGCAGATCGCGTTTACTCCGTGCTTGCTAAGCGACAGTCCGCCGGCGATGGAGCCGTTGCCCCCGATTATCATCAGGGCGTCGAGATTAAGTATCTTACAGATATTCGCGGCCTTTTCCTGACCTTCCGGGGAGTGCATTTCGGCGCAGCGCGCGGTTTTGAGAATTGTACCGCCGCGGTGGATGATATCCGATACGTCCTCCGACTCCAGCTCGACGATATCTCCCTGCAGCAGTCCGTCAAAGCCGCGCTTTATGCCGGTTACGCGTACATTGTGATGCATGGCCGTGCGGACGATAGAGCGGATTGCGGCGTTCATACCGGGTGCGTCCCCGCCGCTTGTGAGAAGCCCTATTTTCTTCAATTCAGATCTTGGCAAATCAAAGCCTCCTCGTACAAATCTTTTTGTTTAGCGTATATCCACATCATTTCCTATACATTATAATTTATTGAAAGAAAATTAACAAGAGGGAGATTTCATATAAAGTATTCACAATAGCCGGAGCATCTTTTTGTTGGAATTAAGGGTTGATTAAATTGCTATAAAATGTTAAGATATTAAGTAAATTTTTAGAATCCGTATGTCGGATTATGGGTTCTGAGAGAACAGAGGGTGATCTCATGGGCAGGTACGCTTTTTCATTTGCAAGAAAGCAGGCCCTAGCGACCATCTGGCATGGATGGGACACAGGGGTGCTTCCCGATTCATAGCGAAGTCATGATTGGATACGTTTGCTGTCAATTGGGGCTATATGTCTTATAACGGGAGCGCCTTATGATTGTATATGAAAATGTAACAAAAAAGTATGGCGACGTCACGATTGTGGACGGGCTTAACCTGACCATTGAGGATGGTGAGTTTGTCGCGCTGATCGGCCCGTCCGGGTGCGGAAAGACGACTACGCTGAAGATGCTAAACAGGCTGATAGAGAGCAACGGGGGAAGCATCTGCGTCAACGGCAAGAACATCAACCACATGGAGGCGTCGAGCCTGCGGCGCGAAATCGGTTACGTCATTCAGCAGATCGGTCTGTTTCCGAACATGACGGTTGAAGAAAACATCTGCGTCGTGCCAAGGCTTCTCAAGTGGGACAAGGAGCGCTGCCGCAAAAGGACGCAGGAGCTGCTTGACATGGTCGGAATGCCATATGATACGAACGCCAAGAAGTATCCCAACGAGCTTTCCGGCGGACAGCAGCAGCGCGTCGGAGTTTTGCGCGCGCTGGCCGCGGAGCCGCCGATAATATTGATGGACGAGCCCTTCGGTGCGCTCGACCCCATCACGCGGGATATTTTGCAGGATGAGGTAAAGGCGCTGCAGAAGAAGCTCAAGAAGACGATAGTATTCGTAACCCACGACATGGACGAGGCCGTAAAGATGGCCGACACAATCGTGTTTATGTCCAAGGGAAAGATACTGCAAAAAGCGTCGCCGGAGGAAATGCTCTCGAACCCCGCCGACCCGATCATCAGCAACTTTATGGGCAAGCTTGCCCATGTGCGCAACACCGGCGACCTTACATGCGCCGATGTCATGAAAAAGAGCGTCTTCATGGTTTCCGAAAACACTCCGACCCGCCAGTGTACCGAGCTCATGAAGAAAAGGGAAATCGACTCGGCCGTAATAGTGGACGAGAACAACAACTTCAAGGGTGTAGTGAGCGTCGAGTACATACGACAGCACGGCAAGGCTCACGAGCCCGTGTCCGCGCTGGCCAACACCGACGTGCTCACGGAAGTCGTCACGACAAGCGCGCGCGACGCTTTCGACAAGCTGATCGAGGCGAACAGAGCCTACGTTATCGTGCTTGACGAGGGCGGCAAGGTTGTCGGCATTATTACCAAGACAAGCATGACTAAGGCGCTTGCCAGCTTTGTGTGGGGGGGGAGCGATTGAATACTATAACGCATTTCCTCAATCTGCACGGACAGAGCTTGGTGAACGCAATTATTACGCACATACAGTTCGTGGTCGTTTCCGTAAGCGCCGGGTTTGTGATGGCTATGATGATAGCTATCCTACTGTCAAGACTGCCGTCCAAGGTTTCTTCCGTCGTGATCCCGATACTTGGCGTGTTTCAGACGATCCCCGGGCTTGTCTTTATCGGAATACTGTTTATGTACACAGGTATACGTCCGATCACGGTGTTGATAGCGCTTTCGATATACGCGCTGTTCCCCATTCTGAAAAATACTTATGCCGGAATCATCTCCGTGCCGGAAGCCGCCAAAGAGGCGGCGCGCGGCTGCGGCATGACAAATTTCCAGATACTTTACAAGATTGAACTGCCCCTTGCCATGAGTTCGATATTTGCCGGCGTGAGAATGTCCACAATCTACACCGTAAGCTGGGCTGTGCTTGCCGCGATGATTGGGCTGGGGGGGCTCGGCCAGTTTATCTACATCGGCATTGACACGAACAACCAGGTGCTGATCGTGGGTGGGGCGCTGCCGGCCGCTATCCTTGCCGTAACGTTCGGCCTGCTCATTGACTTGGTACAAAGCATTGTAACTCCCAGAGGCTTGAAGGGGAGGAAAACGTGATGGAAATAGAACGTCTTATACAGCATATTAACTTGGTTCTGGTGGCAAGCGTCGCCACGACCATTTTTGGCGTCATGCTTGGTGTGGCGGCGTATCTATTCAAGTTTTTGCGGCCGGTTATACTCTGGTTTGTAGACCTGATGCAGACGATTCCCGTGCTTGCGCTGCTTGGCCTTGTAATGGTTTTTTTCGGCCCGACAAGGACTACGGTAATTATTGGCATAGTGCTGTATTCGCTGCTACCGGTCGTCCGCAACTGCTATGTGGGCCTGGAAAATATAAACCTCGCCCTAAAGGAAGCCGCCCAAGGCATGGGCATGACCAAGCTGCAAGCCTTGTTCTGGGTCGAGCTCCCGCTGGCGCTGCCCATTATCTTCGCCGGTATCCGCATCGCCGTGGTGACGTCTATCGGTATCGCGGTTTTTGGAAATGTCGTCGGCGGCGGCGGCCTTGGATTTACTCTTACACGGGCAATAATGATCCAGGATATGACAACCTTAATGACCGCCACATTCTCGCTTATGGCAATGGCCATAGTTTTTGACGTTGTCATGGGCTTCATAGAAAAAAGACTGAAATCAAAAAATACCTAACGATAACCAAGGAGGAAATATTTTATGAAGAAAATTGTCAGTACGTTTATCGCTTTGGCGCTTAGCGCGATAATTCTTGCGGGCTGCGCCCAAACTCAGACACAGCAGGGCGGCGGCACGATAACCCTTCTGAGAGGCGCGTTTACGGAGATTGAATTATTGATGCAGATGGCCGGAATGTTGATCGAAGAGCATACCGACCTGACGGTAACGTGGCAAGACCCTATGCATACCGTTATGGCCGCGCAGGCGCTCATAGATAATCACGCCGACATTTATGTCGGCTATGACGGAACGCTGCTGACCACCCTCATGGGTTACGACCCGTCGGATGTTCCCGCCGGGGAAGTTCTTTTCAATTGGGTACGGGACAGAGCGCCGGAAGTAAACGGCCTGACACTGCTCGCGCCTTTTGGTTTTGAAAACACTTATGCTCTTGCCGTCCAGCGCGAATTTGCGGAAGCATATAACCTCCGCACAATATCTGACCTTGTCCCCTTTGCCCCCGGACTTGTATTCGGCGCAGAACACGAGTTCTTTGAAGTGGAAGGAACAATGCGTTTTGTACCTTTTAACGAGCGTTACGGCTTTGAGTGGCAGAATTTCGTAACCATGGACATCGCGCTCAAGTACGCCGCAATGGACGCCGGTAACATTGACGTAACAATGGTCTATTCCACAGACGGTCTGAACATGAGTTTCGACCTGTACGTTCTGGAGGACGATCTGGCATTTTTCCCGGAATACAACGCCGCGTTCCAGTTCAGGTACACCCTGTTTGAAGAATTTGCCGAAAGCGCGCCAAACCTCCGCGAAGTCCTTTCAATGCTGAACGGCGCAATCGACAACTACACAATGCTGTACATGAACTACGCCGTAGACGCGTTGAACGAAAACCCGCAGGAAGTCGCCAGGCAGTTCCTGGTAGACAGAGGGCTTCTGTAGCCTGTACGTACCAAGACCACCGGCTTATCATTCGGTGGTCTTGGTACGTCTTGACAAAATAACTAAAGAAACAGGTGATAAAATTGCATGACACGGCATACCAAATTGGGATTTCAGATCCATTTGGATTTGAAATCCGAGACAACAGCGACACGGTATATTTCGGGGGCGTTCAAACCTGGTACCGCACAATTTGGCAGCGCAGAGCTGGCTGCGGCCCTACGACCGCGTCCAATATCTTCGCGCAGCTTTCGTTTCTTGATCCGTGTCTTGCGCCGCTTTGTCCTTATGACGCACGGCGCAAGGATCAGTTCCTGCTTCTAATGGAGGAAGTCTGGAAATACATAACCCCGACATGGCGCGGGGTAAACACATGCAAGATTCTTACTTCCGGCGCTGTTCGGTACGCTCAGGACAGAGATATTCGCATATTGCCGCAAGTACTGGATATTCCCCCCGAATCTGGCGAGCGTCCCGACCGTAATAGGGTAAGGGCATTTTTGGAAGAGGCTTTCTCAAACAACTTGCCGGTAGCTTTTCTCAACTTATGTAATGGAGCCCTAAGCAATTTGGATAGATGGCATTGGGTTACGCTTACTTCTTTTGACCCGGATACACTCTCCGTTACTATGTGCGATCAAGGCAAAAAAATTGATATAGACTTCGCGCTCTGGCTGCGTGAAAGTACGCTTGGCGGCGGTCTTGTAGCTCTTTATAGATAGCAGGCGTCAAATTAGTTTAAGTTTAGTTTTCTGTGCCTTTTCGGCTTATCCTGTAATAAACCGTTCCAACACCGCAGACAAAAACATCCCCCACCACACCCATTGCGCGGTGTATGACCATGGAAGACAGCAACATCTCTTCGTCCAAAATGCCGCCCAGGAACATGAGCATAACAGCCTCACGCACGCCCAAGCCGCTGGGAGCGCCGGGGGTCAAAAATCCGATCAGCCATGAAAACGCATACAGTCCTATTACCGTAAGCGTAACGTCAAATGTAAGCGGCTGTCCAAGCAGAACAAGCGTTACGGGATAAGTAACGGTCTGGAGCAGCATGATTAGTATGTGAGCGCCCAAAAGCTTGGGTATTATCGCAGGATTGAAGTCGGTATCTATATATTTTTTCAGCCGCTGCTTGATGATTTTGCGGAAGAGGAAAACAAGCGCCGCACAAAGGAGTATCAGCCCTCCGTAAGATATCCAAACAAAAGCTGATAGGCTCATCTGACGCATGTAGGAAATAAAATGGTCAAGAGCAAAAAAGACGGTGACTACGAAGCCGGCAAGGGCATAGATTATAATCTCCAGCACAGTCGCGAGGGCGACCGTGGAATGGCTCAAATTGCTTGTCTCAAAGACGAGGCGGTTGCGGCCGACCGCGTACATTACACCTCCCGGTATATACTTGTACAGGTTGGAGATGCAGTAAACCTTAATGACTAAGCTGCGTTCAACAGACACGCCGGACAAAGCCTTAATCAGCCATTGAAAAGCAATACCTGCGAAAAAGTAGCCGAATCCGGCCAAGAAAGCAAGCGACAGCAGTCTCGCCGCAACAAGAGGGGACGCCAGAACCGAAAAATCTATATCATACTGAGCTATGCGTATTCCAACGAAAACGAGCGAAATAAGCATAAGCAGTGCGCCGGCTATGGAGACGGCTTTTCTTGTGTATTCCATCATATGCAATATTATATATTGTCCACACAGGGCTCGTCAATATCCAAAGATAATGACCCCGGAGAACCGGGGTCATAGGTTAATGGCTTTTTTCCGAGTCGAACTTATCGTTCATATGCTGTATCAGCATGTCAAGCTCTGTTTCGCTGGCCGGCGAAATATTTGTGAACTTGGCGGCGTATACGGACATATTGTTCTGAACATGCCGGCTGGCCAGCACTTCGCCCTGCGCTTGTATGTGCAGTTGATTGTGCCTCAAAAGGATTAACGGGTCTATCAGTAAGTCTAACCAGACCGCAGCTTCCTTCTCAAACGATTTGTCAGAGCAGAACTGTACCCCTCCCGAGGATATGTCCGACACTTCAATATCCGACCAGTTCTTATTATCTTCGCTGATTTTCGATGTAATAGTCAAGTTGTCGGTACGCACGGACTTACGTTTGTTTGAGATCAGGCTCAAATATTCTTTCGTAGTGTTGTCCATGTCAATTCTCCTTTATCAAGTTTTTGGTGCTAATAGCTTCATGTAGATATTTTATCATACTTTCCAAGAATTGAAAAGAGGGTAAAACGCGTTTCGCAAAATGTGCGCTAATCCCATATCGGCTTTAGTATGCTGACACCAAGCGGAGGAACCTTCACGGAAATAGAGTATTCACGCCTGTCCCACTCGACGCGTTCGGCGTGCATGGGCTGCGGGTTGACGATCCCAGAGCCCCCGTACTTGGCGTCGTCGCTTGAGAATATTTCGCGGTAGGTGCATTCATAGGGCACACCCATCTTGTAATCTGGATACGGCGTGTGAGTAAAGTTGCAGATAAATATAGTGATGTCGCGTGGATCGCTGCATTTACGGTAAAATGTGACCAGGGAACGCATCTTGTCGTCGGCCTGTATCCACTCGAAGCCGCCTGTGCCGAAGTCGTCGTGCCACATCGAGCGTTCGCGCAGGTACAGCGCGTTCAGGTCGCGGGTATACTCGAGCATCTTGGCGTGGTGTTCGTATTCCAGAAGGAACCAGTCAAGGGGCCTCTTCTCGTCCCATTCGATAAACTGCCCGAACTCGCCGCCCATGAACAGCAGCTTCTTTCCGCTGTGACCGTACATAAAGCCCAGGAATGTCCGTAATCCGGCGAACTTGCGCCACAAGTCGCCGGGCATCCTGTTCAGCAGGGAACGCTTGCCGTGTACGACCTCGTCGTGCGAAAGCACGAGGATAAAGCGTTCGGTGTGGTTGTACATGCCGGCGAATGTGAGGTTGTTGTGATGGAATTGCCGGTGAACCGGTTCTTTGGCCATGTAGTAGAGCATGTCGTTCATCCAGCCCATATTCCACTTGAGGCGGAAACCGAGGCCGCCGTGGTCAACTTCGCGGGTTACGCCCTCCCATGAAGTGGATTCCTCCGCGATCATGAGCACGTTTGGGTTGCGCTGCAGCATGACGGAATTCATATGCTTGATGAACTCGATAGCCGCGATGTTCTCGTGCCCGCCGTATTCGTTGGGAACCCATTCGCCCGCGTTCTTGCAGAAGTCAAGATATATCATCGACGCTACGGCGTCCACGCGGATGCCGTCGATGTGGTACATCTCGACCCAGTACAGCGCGTTGGCGATCAGGAAGTTGCGCACCTCCGGCCGGCCGTAATTGAATATATATGTGCCCCATTCGCGGTGTTCGCCCTGGCGCGGATCCTCATGTTCGTACAGAGCGGAGCCGTCGAAGCGTCCAAGGCCGTGCGCGTCCTTGGGGAAGTGCCCCGGCACCCAGTCAAGTATCACGCCTATGCCGTTCTGGTGGCACTTGTCCACGAAGTACATGAACTCGTCCGGCGTACCGTAACGGCTTGTCGGCGCGTAAAACCCGACTACCTGGTAGCCCCACGAGGCGTCCAGCGGATGTTCGCACAGGGGCAGTATCTCGATGTGTGTGTAGTTCATTTCCTTTACATAGGGGATAAGTTTGTCGGCCAGTTCCAAATAGCTCAGGAAGCGCCCGCCCGGGCCGCCGTCGCTTGTCGTACCTTCCGCTGCCCTGTCCCACGAGCCAAGGTGTACCTCGTAGATGTTCATCGGGCCTTTTCGCGGGTCGCTGCTGCGGCGCTTCTTCATCCATCCTTCGTCGTTCCAGTCGTAGCTTTCAATGTCGTATACCAATGATACGGTGCTTGGGCGAAGCTCCGCAAACACGCCGTATGGGTCGGATTTTTCAATGAGTTCCCCGCCGGCCGTGCGTATTTCAAACTTGTACCTGTCCCGTGAGCATACTCCCGGTATGAATATTTCCCATACTCCGTGCGTCTTAATCAGCCGCATCTGGTGACGACGCCCGTCCCAGGTGTTGAAGTCGCCAATTACGCTCACTCGGCGCGCGTTCGGCGCCCATACCGCAAAATATACGCCCGATACGCCGTCAATCTCCATGGAGCGCGCGCCGAACTTGCGGTAAACCTCATAGTGCGTGCCCTTCGAGAACAGGTACAGATCCATCTCGGTGATCTGCACAGCGAAAGAATATGGGTCATGGGACGTCCAGCTTTCGCCGCTGAGCGCCGTTATTTCGTACTTGTACGGGAACCACGTAGACCTGTCGTTTATCACAGCCTCGAAAAATCCGTCCTCATGTACAAGCCCCATGGTATAACGTACGTCGGGCCGCGCCGTGTCTATCACGCACATTTCGCGCGCCTGAGGGATAAACGCGCGCACGGCCAGACAATCAACCCCTTCGCGGCGTATCTCGTGCATCCCAAGTATGTGGTGCGGGTCGGCGACCTCGGCGGCAAGCAAGCTCCGCAGCTCCAGCAGATTGGCGGTTGTTATCATTGGTGTCCTCCTTAGAGCGTGATTGAAAACCCGCCCTAGATATGTTAGATATGCTTACCTAATTTTACAACATGTTTGCGCCGTTGTACAGGGTGTGTTATAATACTTTTATGGGACAGACAATGAAAGTATCCGACATAACCGTGGCGGTTGCGACACTGGGCTGCAAGGTGAACACATATGACGCCGACGCGCTGCTGGCGCTCTTTATTGAGCGCGGATACAGCGTCGTTGGTTTTGGTGAGCGGGCGGACGTATATATTATTAACACGTGCGCGGTGACGAACATAAGCAGCCGGAAGTCGCGCCGGATGATCCGCCGCGCTCGAAAGACTAACCCGCAGGCAATAGTGGTAGCGGCGGGTTGTTACGCCCAGACCGCTCCCGACGAGGTGAGCGCGGTCGAGGGGGTGTCGATAGTAATCGGCACGGGAGATCGCGCGAAGATAGTCGAGGCTGTGGAAGGATATCGGAGCGGGAGTGGTGTAGAGCGGTACATGCTCGATGAGCGACGCTTTTTCGACGAGACAGGTACGGAAGGCACGGTTCAGGGTTCCTTGGCCGAAGATTCCGAGAGCGGCCGCGAATCTAGGACGCGGGCCTACATCAAGGTACAAGACGGATGCGACAACTTTTGCAGTTACTGTATAATTCCATACGCGCGGGGGAGGGCGCGTTCGCGCGAGCTTTCCGTCGCGGTCGCAGAGGCGCGCGCGCTTGCCGCCGCGGGCCGAAAAGAAATCGTTGTGTCAGGTATACACGTGGCGTCATATGGGAAGGATATAGAAAATGTTGGATTGGCTGATCTTCTGCGGGCTCTGCATGATGTGGAGGGGATCGAGCGTCTGCGCCTGTCTTCCGTAGAGCCGACACTTATTACCGAAAGCTTCATAGCGCTTATGCGCGAGCTGCCCAAGTTTGCGCGCAATATTCACCTTTCGCTGCAATCGGGTTGCGACAAAATTTTGACGGCGATGAACAGGCGGTATAGCGCCGCGGAATATGCCGACGCCGTGTCGTCGCTCAGGCGCGGTTTTCCAGAAGTTGCTGTTACGACCGACGTTATTGTGGGTTTTCCCGGTGAAACTGACGGCGACTTTTCTGAAACGTTTGAGTTTGTGAAGAGGCAGCGGCTTTCACGGCTGCATGTTTTCCCGTATTCGCCCAAGAAGGGTACATTCGCCGCGGATATGCAAAATCAGGTGAGCGATGCCGCAAAGGCCGAACGCGCGCAGATCATGATCGACCTGGGCAGGTCGCTGGCAAGCGAGTTTGCCGCGCGTTTTGTGGGTCAAACGCTGGATGTTCTCTATGAGACAAGGCAGGACGATTCTGATATATATCATGGTTATGCCGGAAACTATATCACGGTTTACGCCCGTTCCGAGCACGACATTCGCAACACAATAACCCCGTCGATTATTGTTAGGACGTTGGACGACGCGGCGTACACATATTGACGTATTCCCCGAAAAATGCTACATAAAAGGCATTAAGAACAAGTTCTAAAATTCGACGCCACGAGATTTGTAAGATAAATGTAACTGCAATCTTCTTGCAAACCGTACGGTTTTGTATTATTATGGTCGTGAGCTTTGTTAGCATGGACGATGTATGTTCGTAAGTAACAATGGTACAGGAGGAACTGCAATGGCAGACAGATATGAACGGCAATCTCTAAGTCATACACAAACCCAGAAATTCAGCAATTTCGATAAGGAGCTGGCAAACTCGCCAAAGCAGGTTCTGGCTACTGTTCATCACGCGCTTAAAGAAAAGGGTTACAATCCCGTTAATCAGATTGTTGGCTATATTTTATCGGGCGACCCTACATACATCACAAGCCATTTGAATGCGCGATCCCTGATCTGTAAGCTTGAGAGAGACGAACTTTTGGAAGAGTTGGTAATGTTTTATCTGAACAACAATCTTTCGGACTGATAACAATGGAACAAAGGGCTGTGAATTTGCAGGCGCGTATACTAGGGCTGGACTATGGCGACCGAACAGTAGGTGTGGCCGTGTCCGATCCGTCCTGGTTGATTGCCGTTCCGGTCGAGACGGTCACGCGGCCGGACGAAATCAGCATAAAGAAGACGATCGCGCGCCTTTCACAAATAATCAATACCTACTCTATAAGCACTATCGTTCTTGGATATCCTAGAAACATGGATGGCACCGAGGGTTTTCGCTGTGCCAAAACGAAGGAATTTAAGGCGCGACTGGAGCGCAACTTTAAGCGGGTCGAAGTAGTATTGTGGGACGAGCGTCTGACCACAATGCTTGCCGACCGATATTTAGAAACTCTCAGCAAGGACAAGCGCGACCGCGTTATCGACCAGGCGGCCGCGTGCTCGATTTTGCAGAGCTACCTGGATTGCTTGCGAAACGGCGCCAACCAACTTACTCAGGAGGAAGAGAATTGAACAACGAATTTAACGAAGACGAAGATTTCGATTTTGAAGACGACGAAAATACCATAATTATGACCGACGACGACGGAAACGACGTCGAGTTTACAATCATCTCGATGCTTGAACACGGAGGAACCAATTATATCCTTGCTCTTGAATCGGAATTTTTGGACGACGACGAAGCTTCGGCCACAGTGCTCAAGGAAGTTCCATCAGACGACGCCGGCAGCGAAGAGATGCTGTTTGAGCCCATCATGGACGACGAGGAGTTCTTCAAGGTCATCGAGCTATTCAAGAACCAAAGCGACGAATTTGATATCGAAGCAAACTAAATTTAAGGAGTGTAATATTTGGCATCAAAAAAATCCAAGCTGCGTGTCGTTTCGCTTGGCGGACTGCAGGAAATTGGCAAGAACATCACAATACTTGAGTGCGGAAACGACATCATAGCAATTGACTGCGGCGTAGCGTTTCCCGAGGACGACATGTTGGGGATCGACCTGGTCATCCCGGACTTTTCGTACCTTGTTAAGAACAAGCAAAAGGTGAGGGGAGTCTTTCTTACCCATGGCCACGAGGATCACATCGGCGCGCTGCCGTATTTTCTCAAGGAGCTGGACGTGCCTGTGTACGGGACAAGGCTGACGCTCGGGCTTCTGGAGTCCAAGTTCAAGGAACACGGACTTACGCCCACTACCAACGTGGTTGAATATGGAAATCTCATCGACGTGGGCAAGTTCAAGGTCGAGTTTATCAGGGTGACGCACTCGATAGCCGACTCGGCGGCGCTGGCGATTCAGACGCCCGTTGGTACGCTGGTTCACAGCGGTGACTTCAAGGTAGACTATACGCCGATCCATGGTGAGCCGATAGATCTGGCCCGCTTCGCCGAGCTGGGGCGCAAGGGCGTCAAGCTCTTTATGTGCGAGAGCACCAATGTGGCCTCGCAAGGCTACGCAATGAGCGAACGCTCAATAGGCCCCATCTTTGAGAAAATATTCATCGAGTCGCCCCACAACCGCATAATGGTGGCCACATTCAGCTCGAATATCCACCGTATACAGCAGATTGTTAATTGCGCCATCAAGCACCACCGCAAGGTGTGTTTTATTGGCCGGTCGATGCTCAACGCCGTAAAGACGTCCGTAGAGCTGGGGTACCTGGATATACCGAAAAATCTGCAAATCGAGCCGTACGAGATAAAGAATTTTTCAGACGAACAGCTCGTAATTATCACAACCGGCACACAGGGCGAACCAATGGCCGCGCTCTCGCGCATTGCCGCAAGAGAGCACAAGCAGGTCGAGGTGAAGCCCGGCGACAAGATAATCATATCCGCTTCACCCATACCGGGCAACGAAAAGACCATCAGCAAGGTTATTAACGAACTGATGAAGAAGGGTGCGAACGTGATTTACGAGGGTCTGATGGACGTACACGTGTCCGGCCACGCCAAGCAGGAGGAGATAAAGCTTCTGCACGCGCTGCTGAAGCCCAAGTACCTTATGCCGATCCACGGCGAATATCGTCACCTTAGTATGCACAAGGAGCTCGCCCTCTCGATGGGCATGAAACAGGAAAACATCTTTGTAATGGACATCGGCGACGTGCTTGAGATAAGTGACGCCGAAGCTAAGATAAACGGCGAAATCCCATCGGGTCAGGTTTTTGTGGACGGCCTGGGTGTGGGCGACGTCGGCAACATCGTGCTGCGGGACAGGCGTATACTGTCGCAGGACGGACTTATCATCATTGTTCTGACCACAGAGAAAGCAACGGGCGAGATGCTGAGCGGGCCCGATATCATATCGCGCGGATTTGTGTATGTACGTGAGTCCGAAGACTTGATGGAAGAGGCGCGCACGATTGTGCAGAAGGCAATTGACGGCTGTGAGATGAAGAATATTTCTGAATGGCAGTATGTCAAGGGCGTAATCAAGGATGCGCTCCGCGAATACCTGTGGCAGAAAACAAAGCGTAACCCGATGATACTGCCGATTATAATGGAAGTGTAAAATTATGGATGACAAAGTGATAGGGCTTGCCCGTGAGCTTGCCGCATCCATCTCCGCGTCAGACGCCGCCAGGAATCGGGCAGCGGCGCTGGCGGCGCTTGAAAAAAGCGCCGAAAATACGGCGCTTATGCGGGAATATTCGCGGCTTTCGGACGAAATGCAATTTAACAGGTTAAAAGGAATTGCCCCAACCTTTGAGGATGAGGCAAGTTTAAGCTTGGTTTATTCCAAGATATGTGTAACGCCGGAGTGCAAGAACTGCCTTGACGCGCAAACCAAGTATAATGAAATGTTGGCGAATGTCTACGGGATCCTGGATTCAAGCATCCAGTAGCCGTGATCGCCTTCGGCCGGCTCCTTGTCTTCGCAGCACTCAAACCGTGTAAAACCGACAGTGCGTGCCTCTGGCAAGTGTTTGCCGTCGTAAGTCGACGGAACCCCTATCATCAGCTTTGACGGGCTTCTCTTGTTGCGGCCCAGTATCAAGTGACCGTACTTTTCGTTGCACAGTGCGACCAGCGGGCTGTTCATTATTCTCCAAAACTCGACGGGCAGCACCGCGAATTCCCTGAGCGACGCGCGTACCCATCTGTGGTTTTTGTTCCGGTTCACAAACGGTCTGAGCTCAACATTGTTTGCGAAAATTGACTCGATCTCGCCGTGCTCATTTAGCGCGGCGGGATTGTTTTGCTTGTGTACGTGCGATTGTCTGGGCTCGGTCGGCTCCGGTTCCGGCTTCAGATCAGACTCCGGCTCCGGTAAAAGCTCCGGCTCGACCGGATCGGGATCGTTTGCCGCGTTGTAAACTTGCGGTGGCTCCGGCTCTGAAAAAGGCGGATCCGGCTCAAACGCGACCTCATGCTGCCCATGATCCCGGCTGTCGATTTCCGCGCCCCAGACTTCGGGTTCTATGCTGTGCTCCTTAGATTCCGAGCTTTGTACTTCGGGCTCGGTAATTTGAGTTTCAGGCTCTTCGTCCGGCGGCGTTGGTTTCGTGACCTGTTCCTTTGTTGTGTCCACAAAGTTCTTCCACATGTACGTTTTTGCGCTGTTGTCGTTTTCAAAGCCAACCAGCGGCGTGTCGCTGCTTGAAGCCTTGCTGGCCACGAGAGCCACGACCCCAACGTCATCGAAGAACAGCTTCCCGGCAAACGCTCCGTCAAATTCCTTCTTGAGCTCCCCACGGCCTTGCGCGTCCACTGTGACATTTCCGATTGTTACGCCGCGCGGCGCTTTGCCGTGCCCCTTATCTTTCTCGACTATGTACGCTTTGTAGTTGACATTTGGCCGGATGTCCTGGACGGTAAGCGCGGCCTTGCAGACGCTGCCTCGCATCTCGAGTATACATCGCCCCGAAGGGCTGCGCCCGCCTAAGCCGTATCCCGCGGAATCGGCCTTCATCGTAATAAACAGCCTTGAATACACGACTATCACCCCTTCGTATATCTATATTCAAGGCTGCCGCAAAATATCCGTCAACAATTTTTAAGGTATGCGACCTCGTCGTTTGCCAAGTGACGCCACTGCCCTTTTCTGAGATCGCCAAGGCGCAGGCTTCCTGTGGCGACGCGCCGGAGAGAGTCTATCTTGTGCCCTAGCTGGTCGAATATTTTTCTGACCTGGCGGTTACGCCCTTCCTTGATGGCGATTTCTACGAGGCTCGAGCCTTCTTTTACGCTCAGCACTTTGACATGGGCGCGTGAGGTTTTGTAGCCGTCGACTATTAATCCGCCGCGTATTTGGGCAATACTTTCCTCACAAAGCATACCTTCGATTCTTGATATATAGGTCTTGCGTATATCGTGGCTCGGGTGTGTCAGACGGTATACGAGTTCGCCGTCGTTAGTCAGAATAAGCATCCCTGACGTGGCGCAGTCCAGCCTTCCCACGGGCACAAGGCGCACACCGTCAGCCGGAACCAAGTCCAGCACGGAAGGGCGTCCAAACTGTTCGCGCGCGGTGGTGATATAGCCTTCGGGCTTGTTGAGCATGATGTATACAAGCTTCGCCTCAGGGCTGATCTTTGCGCCGTCAAAGCTCACGGCGTCGCCCGGGGCGACCTTTGTTCCAAGCTCGGCCACAATAATTCCGTTGACACTCACGCGCCCCGCGAGGATGGCCTCCTCGGCTTTGCGCCGCGAACACACGCCGCAGCCCGCGATGTATTTCGATAATCTCATATTCATATTTCCTCTTGAATCGCCGCTGCCGCCGACTTATTCTTTAGTGCTCCAATAAAGTACATAATCATGAGAATAACAGGTATTGCGCCGAACCCGCCAAGCATATCGAAAGATGTGACAAACGCGGCGGATTCAATGAACATGCCTAAGAATGCAATCGCCGAAAGTTTGCTTGCTTCATCCAGATTACCGCAATTTTTCAGGCCCATTACGCCTATGAAAAACCCTATGATCGCCAGAACAATGCTTGCAATGCCAAACATCCGCATCTGCTGCGCCCAGTAGTCAAGCAGATGAAGCATTATTTCGTCATCCTGAAGCGCGTCAGGGTCAATATCCATAGCTTCCATGACGGCGGTAACTTCCGGCGCGTTTCTGAAAAAGTCGCTGCCAAGCATTTCTATAGCGTTATCAAAATCAGCCTGCGAAGCCATGTCCTGTGGAAGACCGACGATCGCGGACGCGGAAAGAAGCATAAATATACCAATCGCGATTCTAAACGCGTTGAATATGACGTACATTATGCTCGGAATCTTTATCAGCCCATGTCCTGGGTTCATTGTAACGCCTCCTGCAAGATATTACTAATTATAACACATACTTTTTGTCCCTGTCTAGGTATATAATAAGGTCATGACAAACATGTTCAAGTTTTCAATAATAGCCGTCTTCTTCGTGATCTCGACGCTGTCGCTTCTCAGACCTGCCGATGCCCGCGACTCAAGGCTTTTGTGCGCCGCGCTCGCTTTCACTGTCGCGGCCGACTACTTTTTGATAATTGAGAGAAGCTACGAGGCGGGACTTGTGGCGTTTATCTGCGCGCAGACCGTTTACAATATACGATACGGAGGTATAAAAGTCAGGTACGTGCCGGTGATTTGCGCGGCGTTTTTTGCGCTTGGGTACATTGTGCTGGGATTAAGCGCTCTGTTCAGCCTGGCGCTGGTTTACGCCGTGCTCTTCGGGTTTTCGCTCGCCGCCGCCGTTCGCTGTTTCGCGGATAGGGCATACCCGTTCCCGAATGGCTGCCTTGTGCTGGCCGGAATGGTAAGTTATGCTGTCTGCGACGTGTTTGTGGCGCTGCTTAACTCCGGCACGGCTTTCGCGTGGGCGCACCAGAACAGGATTGTATTCCTTATCTGGCTGTTCTACATTCCCGGCAAGTTCATGTTGTCAATAAGTGGAATTAGCTTTTCATCAAAACGTAACATTAACTTCATGGAAAGTTCATGATAAGCATATATAATATTTCTCAGGCAATCAAGCAGAGTAGTTCAGAATGTTCAGAAAGGAATGAATTCGCAGCATGAAGAAGATTATAATAGGAGGGGTCGCGCTTGTGCTTGTGGGTGTGCTGGTCGCCGTAAACATGGCTCGTACGCCCGGCGACGCAATGATGGCCATGGGAACAAACACAGTCGTAATTTCGACCGTAAGCCGCGGCGACCTCCGGCAAGTAGTGACGGCAAACGGAAGTGTCGCGCTGGAGCGCGTCGAACCGATATACAGCTCGGCCGAGGGCGAGACAAGGCTAAGGGTCGCCGAGGTTCTCGTAGAAGTAGGCGACCACGTGGAAGAGGGTCAGACCATTGTTACATACGATATCGAGGAAGCGCTGATAAATATAAACAGGCAGATCGAAGATTCGCAAATCGGTCTTGAGAACCAGAGGCTGTCGATTCAGGCGCAGACGCTTGGCCCGACGCCGCTGGAGCACAGAGGTTTGCGCGAAGGAATATTCACCGCGCGGGAAAGCATCGTAACCGCCGGAGAATCGGTGATAAGCGCCGAGGAATCGATAATCGCAAGGCGCAATGAAATTGTCGAGGCGAACAATGCCATAGATAATCAGCGCCAAACCCTTGAAAATACCAGACGTGAATACGAGCAGGCGCGCGCAGAGGTGGAGGTTAACTCGCGTATTTTGGCTCTTGGCGGGATAACGCAGCACGCGTTTGACGCTCTTGTACAGGAAGCGGAAAACACACGTGTCCGGCTTACAAACGCGGAAATTGAACTTACCACCCGTTTGCTGGCTCTGGAAAACGCCGAACGCGCGCTTGAGACATCCGAACGTGCGCTGGAAACGGCGGAGCGCGGCCTTGAAACGGCAGAGCGCGGCCTTGTTGACGCGGAGCTCAACTATACGCTGACAGCGGAGCCGCTGGCGACAGAAAGCGCGAGAATACAGCATGCCCAGGCGCTTAACAGTCTGGCGCTTGCGCAGAGCACGCACAATTCGCTACTTGAGCAGCGCGACCGGCTTATATCTGAGACCGTGTCCCATACCAGCGGTACCGTAATGGAGGTTGCAGTGACGGTCGGGGCGCAGGTTACGGGAACCAGCAAACTTGTTGATGTCGCGGACTTCTCAAACCTGATCGTGACGGCGCAGATCAGGGAGGTTGACGCGCCTCAGGTGTTTGTAGGCCAAAGCGTTACAATGACCAGCGCAGGGCTTCCCGGCATGGTCTATACCGGTACGGTGACGCGTATCAGCCCGACGGCCACGGAGCGGCAGGCGCAGACGGGAATGGAGATCGTCGTGCCCATCGAGATATCTGTGGACAACCCCGACGAGCAGCTCAGACCGGGGTACAGCGTCGACATTGAGATAATAATGATGGAAAGTCTTGACGCCGTCAACATTTCGATGATGTCGGTCATGCAGGACTTTGAGACAGGCCAAGAATACGTGATGGTAGTCGAAGACGGTATTATCAGAAGGCGCGACATAACCCGCGGCATAACCACGGCGCTCGAGCTTGAAGTTCTTGAGGGCCTCGAGGATGGGGATGTAATAATCCTGACTCCCACGCCGATGATGCAGGACGGCGACCCGCTTCCGGAAGACGCGGTTGAAGCCGGAGGCTTCGGAATGGGTGAGTTTGGCCAAGGAGGCGGTGGAGGCGGAGGCGTCCGTGTTGGTGGCGGCGGCGGTAGCGTCGTCATCCGTACCAACTAAGGAGGACGATCATATGTCACAATCGCCGGAAAAATCCTCCGTCATTATGATTACAGAATTGAACAAGATATACATGCAGGGCAGCCACGACGTACACGCGCTTAAAAACGTAAACCTCGAGGTATTTGAAAATGAGTTTGTCGCCATAATGGGACAGTCCGGTTCGGGCAAGTCAACTATGATGAATATACTAGGCTGTCTTGATAAGCCGACAAGCGGCCACTATGCCCTGGACGGCCAGGACGTCAGCCGTATGAAGGACAACGAACTCGCCGCGATCCGCAACGTCAAGATCGGTTTCGTGTTCCAGTCCTTCAATCTGCTGCCGAAGCTGACCGCGCTGGAAAATGTCGAACTGCCAATGATATATTCGGCCAAGCCGCGCGCAATGCGCCGCAAGGCGGCAATGGACGCGCTGACCAGGGTCGGCTTGGCCGACCGCGTAAAGCATCGCCCGAACGAGCTTTCGGGCGGCCAGCGTCAGCGCGTGGCAATTGCCCGCGCGCTGGTCAACTCGCCAAGTATTATACTGGCGGATGAACCTACGGGCAACCTGGACAGCCAGTCCAGCGCGGAGATTATGCAGATATTCCAAAATTTGAACGCCGAAGGCGCCACAATAATTGTTGTTACCCACGAACCCGAGGTTGCGGCGCACACAAAGCGCGTAGTGACGTTTCGGGACGGGGTCGTAGTATCCGATAAGCCGGTGGAACGGCAGATTTTAGCCGGAGTATAAGAAAGAAGTGAGGACATGAACGTCTTTGAATCAATGAAATCAGCCGTTTCGAGCGTCTTTAGCAATAAGCTGAGGGCCTTTCTGACTATGCTTGGCATAATAATAGGAATATCGTCGGTTATAGCTATCGTATCGCTTGGCGCGGGTATGAGCAATTTTTTTGAAGAACAATGGGCTACGATGGGTATCGGCAATTTGGAGGTCAACCTGTCGACCTGGGGCGATACAATTACGGATCGCGACCTGCTTACCCTGGACGACGTAGAGATGCTCAGGCAACTGCCGGGTGTGCGCACCGTAACCGCCACGCTGCAGTCTTGGGATTTCAGCATGAGGACGATGGAGCCGGGCGAGACCAGGCAGGCCAACATCAATGGCGTGATGCCCGACCACGAGCAGGTCGTAAATGTGCGGATGCTCTACGGGCGCTACATAAACCAGGTGGACATCGACAACAACATGCCTTTCGCCGTCATTACCGACTCGACGGCCAATAGGATATTCGGCGAGGCTCATGCGGGGCTTATCGGCCAGACTATTGAGTTTCAGTCCTGGTTTGCCGCGGGAGTTCAGAGCTTTACGGTGGTCGGCATAATGGTGAATCCAAACACTTGGGAAGACATGATGGATCCCGAGTGGATAAGCGAGAATGTTTCAGTACCGGTCACGACGCTTCAAAATATGATGAATGTCAGAAATGTCAACACCCTGCACATTGCCGCGACAGACCCGAACGAAATGGCGGAAGTCGGTGAGAATGTTATATTCTCGCTGGATAATTCGCGGGGGACGGCGGGCAACTACAGCATATTCAACCCTATGAACTTTCTGGAGCAGATGAACGAGCAGCTTGCGGCGACGACACTGGTAATATCGGGCATAGCCGCGATATCGCTGCTGGTGGGCGGCATAGGCGTTATGAACATAATGCTGGTGAGCGTGATCGAGCGCACACGCGAAATAGGGATACGCAAGTCAATCGGCGCGCGTAACAGCGATATCCGGGCACAGTTCTTGATCGAGGCGGTTATATTGACATTCATAGGCGGAAGTATCGGCATAGTGCTGGGAATTTTCGGCGGCAACCTGATCGGCGGCCTTATCCCCGATATGGACATCCAGCCCGCGGTTGACATAATGTCTGTGGTTCTGGCTGTAGTTGTGTCATGCGCCACCGGCATCATATTCGGAGTCGGCCCGGCCATCAAGGCAAGCAGGCTCGACCCGATAGAAGCCCTGAGATACGAGTAGCGGAGGTATATATGAAGAAACTGTTCATGGTTTTGATATTGATAATGACGATGCTGGCAAATACACTGACGGTTGCGGCCGCGGAGCGTCCAACCCTTACTGTTGACCGCGCTGTCCAGCGCGCAATCGGCAACAGTACTCAAATTATTGAATTGGCCGAAGGTGTGATCTTAGAAGAGATACGCGGCAGAGATATCCGTCAGAGGTTTTTAATGCCAAGTATAGATTTGCTGGGAATTGCCATCGATCAGATGGTTCACGAAATCGCAATGGCGTTCCAGCATTCAGATAGGGCGATGCAGGTGGCGAGTATAACGCAAAGCGTACAGACAGGGTTTCTGGCGATAATCAACGCGGAAACGGAGTTGGAATTCTTAGACAGACGTATCGACATCGACCGCCAGAATTTCAGGTTCGATCAGATACGTTATGAACACGGTCTTATGAGTGTCAATGACTTCAATGAGGCGCGACAGAGCCTCCAAGCCCTTGAGCGTCAGCGCGAAGATCTTGAAACACAGATCAACCGCGTGCATAGGTCGCTGGTCAACTTGGTAGGCGGCAGACGCGGAACGCATTATAACGTCGAGATTGAACTTGAATTTGTACCGCTGGGAAACAGCCGCACGCTTGACGACTATATTGCCGTAACGTTGGCTCAAAATGCAGGTCTGCGAAGGGAGCAGCGTTCGCTTGGTGTCAGTGAATACAGGTTTGAAGCGCAGGGAAGTCACTCTGACGATGACCGCACGCGCCGCGAAATCGAGCTCGGCCAGGAACAGAGAAGAGTTCAGACAACACGTGATAGCTTGACAGAATCCGTTATATCGCTTTATGATGATATTAGGGCGCTGGAAAGACGTTTGACCAGCTTGCGTACAGATTATGAAAACTTGCGGACTCAACTGGCTATAAACGAAGCGATGCTAGACATGGAAAGAATGACCCGGCTTGCATTTGACGAATTTATTCTTAGCATGGACAGAGCCCGCAACGATATACGCATAGCGGAGGCCGATCACTCAATAATGGTACAGCGTCTTCGCAATCCGAATCTTAATTAAAAATTGATAACAAAAAGCTGCCTTGCGAGGATTCAAGGCAGCCTTTTTATTGTTCGTGTTTCGTTGTCTAAAACTACCTGGACTGTACCAATTTTTACGTTGTAAAAGTTTTAGACAACATGAAAGCACGAATTTGTTCGTGTTTCGTTGTCTAAAACTACCTGGACTGTACCAATTTTTACGTTGTAAAAGTTTTAGACAACATGAAAGCACGAATTTGTTCGCGTTTCGTTGTCTAAAACTACCTGGACTGTACCAATTTTT
>Ga0131853_10003879_pt1 | contig 26852 bp, 17 predicted proteins | sample TergutLab28metaG_FD_92764 | JGI IMG/M metagenome (GOLD analysis project Ga0131853, IMG submission 92764) | Labiotermes labralis P1 segment gut microbial communities from Petit-Saut dam, French Guiana - Lab288 P1 (version 2) (version 2) | ecosystem: Host-associated > Arthropoda: Insects >... | reverse complement strand
GTTTATTTTCAGTAATCGTTACCTTCTAATCTGAGTTTCAAACGGTCATAACTCCGTAACCGTCCAAAATCGGACACATGTTTATATGAACTTTTTTGATCACAAAGACCTAGGAAATCACCTTCTGCAGTTATTCCCTAAAGTCGTGAAATACCCTGTGTGTATATATATATATATATATATATATATATGTCAACGGCGTCTTCGAGTTGCTGAACTCCTACGATACGGAGTTCAGGATCGACGGTTTTGTTGAAATTCGACAGCAAAGCGCTCGCGAAGAACCTGGGCCTAAGGAAAGGAAAAGATGGTCTGAATTTGACTGATTGAAGCAAGCAGCAACTAGACAAGGAACTGTGGCGATGCTGGCTTGCTATGAGGAGATCATGAAGGAGAAGAGGTCTTTGTCTCGCCAGACTTCACTGCCCAATTTCGTGCATCAGCGCAGGTTTTTGTGGACAATGGTGACTGTGATCCAGATGACCTGCCTACAGTTCCAGAGGAAGTGCCTCCTCCTTAAACTGTTATTCGTTTTGACAGATCCCGAATTTTTTTCAACTTCTCGTAAGTAAAAATAAATGTTTCTTGGTCAAAACAGATTTCTGGAACCACCTTCCCAGTCGTAATATTGCGTTTATGGAAAAATGTCTCGACTAACGTCGCCGGTCTCGGAACCAATTGCGACGTAGCTGTATTTCAAGTGTAAGGCTAAAGTTTAAAACTGATAATGCCCCGTCCGGGTTTGTTCAACAAACAAGCGCCGGCATATTAGAAGACACAAACAATGTTTAATGTCAAGCCTTGAGATTAAGATGACGGTCTTCTGGAACCGACGCCATGTAGTCTGGCCCTCACGACCGTAATGTTTTTATATTCGCCACCTTAAAAGCCTGTCTCATTACAAACCATAAGACTGACACAGAAAATAGGCACTTTCTAAGGCCACTTTCTTACGCTTCCTTCATCCTGTCCTGGGACGGTTGCCGTTTTCACGGGCCCCAACCCGGCCCTTTTTCACACCCCTGCTTCTGAATAAACATTTCTATCTACCATGACCCATTTCCCCCTCCCCCACTTCTACTCATATATAAACCACTTTCCCAACTTGGCTGACTCCTACCCTGAAGATGCAGGCAGTATGCCCCTCCGAAACGTTGGTACCCACCACCAGACCACATGGTAACATAACCCAGAAAGTTATAATATGAAGCAGTGTCGTTATTTAAGAGGCCCCCGATCACTGTGGGTGCTTTCATATTTTGACCGACTCCTAACCTGGGGATGCAGGCAGTCTCTCCTCCGATACGTTGGTACCCATCATCAGACCACATGGTATCATAAACTAGGTTATAATGTGAAGCAGTGTCGTTATTTAAAAGGCACCTGATGAGATTCGATGTTTTGTTTTCACAAGGCACAAGAACGTCACAAGGCAATAGAACAGCTGAAACCAACAGCAGGCCGCAACCATGTGGTGACACAGCACACGGTGCATGATTGTGGTCGAAGTCTAAAAACGGTTAAATAAGTCACCGCAGATCAACCACTGAAAACGCAGATGAAAGCGATGTGATGATAACACGAGTGCTGGATGAGCATACTAACATCTGCAACCGGTACTCAGAGACGTGCAACATTCTACGAAGTTTCCCCAGGGCATGAGCATCATAACATTAGGTGATGAAGCAAAACAAAGTCTGCATCATCCACCAATCAAGCTGGTATGGTTGCAAGTTCATGAGGACATGATGCAAATCATTAACATTACTGACTTTCTGCCTCTGTTCTTGGGAGTTTGCAGTTTGAAAATAGGCACAAATATGTTTCTTTTCTTCGATGCTCAGTGTTTAGGGTAAATTTACGAACTATTCTTAAATTAGTATATACGATATAAGTAAAACAAAGATACATGAAGAGTAGGAACATCAAGATAAATTGTTTTATCGTGATACTTCAAAAGGCACAGACATATTTCTTGTCTTTCATGCTCGATTTTCAACCGTCATTGCAAGAATTATTCTTCCATTGACGCTGTAGAAGATCGATCATAACAAAGTATTACAGGTCACCCTGTAATAAGCCACGAAGGCACAGAAGGGACGTAGAGGTATAGCTCTACTCCTTCCTTAACCTCCACTAGATGATGGTGGGTGGTCAACGCCACACCCCCACCGCTTTACCCCTGGTACCAACTGCACAGGAGGCTGGGAGGGCCCCAGGGCCGGTCTGAGCAGGTGCGGAAATGTCCGTCCTGTAGCAACAAAATACTATGATAAAGTAATTATTATTTCACCTTGATGTATGCATCCGTAGTTTATAGGCATCATATACTTTCTGTTATCTTCCTTAGAAAAGCTCCCAAATACCGCATTTTCCTCTATATCTCCCTCAATTTAAATTATTCAAATCTGTGAATTGTAATTAATTGATACTTTTATAAACTGCGTTATAAATACTTTATTAGTGTCTCTGTTCCCCAGTCCGACTTCCATCTACATTTTATTGACACACACATTAATTTTTAAGCACACAAGTTGTGTCTTGCTTAGAGATATATTGTGTTTTCTTACACTATTTACATCTGCTTCCATCATTACAAAAGTGCAATTCAACATGATCTAAAAATGTGTCTTCTTCCAAAGCACCATTTCCACTACCAGAAAATGTCATATGTTTTATCACTGTCGTATATAAAACAAAACAACAGTTCATTTAAAATTATGCTTGTTTTATGGACAGAACTATCATTTCTTTTCAGTGTTAAATTCTGAAAAGAACTGTTAACTACAGGGGTATTCTCAATATGACTAGCTATGTATCTCAGCTTACTGGTACAATGACATGATAAAATGTATGTAGTTTCATTTCTCAAATGACACAATAATTTTGATAATATCAGTAACTTTTAAGTGGTTTAATTATGGCCATTAACCTCCATATTGCAAAAGTGCATGTTGCATGGAAACAGTGACATTCAAACCATAATTTGTTATTCGAACCACAGTTCAGCTTCATGGAGTTTGAACCTTTTATACACCTCACCTTTGACAGTCTCTAATTATTCTGAAACTAAAGAGACAAAAGGCAAACTGCACGTATGCCCATCAGAACTTAACTGATGAAAACAATGCTGCATTTGGCAGTGCTCAAGCTGATATGCCATCTTCTGTATCTAACCACATGTACTGTACATACCAACCAGATGGTTTCTGTTCATACAATTATTCCTGATGTGATGATTCCTTCTAAGTCCTTGTGATGACAATTATGAATGCTACTGCTCAGTTCATTTAAATCTTAGCAACTGACCAACTTAATGCACAAATTCTTATTTTATAATAAGTTTATTATATTCCGTCCGGTGGGCTGGTGCGCACCGGATGGCCACCAACAGAGTGTGACGATACCAGATGCTGTATAATACAATTTTGACCTCCTGATGATGAGCACAACAGTGCTCGAAACATGTAGAGGAATATAATAAACTTACCATAAAACAAGAATTTGTGCACTAAGTTGATCGATTGCTAAGATTATACTTAGAAGCACAGTCAGCAAAACATCAAAAAATTTGTTCGGTTCATTATTCCCTTCATATGTAAGCTACTCACTGTACACAAGAACCAAGACAATTCCTGCTCCAAGATATTGTGAATCAACTGCACATCCAAAAATCTGAAATAAATCCCAAACTACAATTGGCATGGGAAACATATGTAGTACTAAGAGACAGAAAATCAGAATATTACTAATGGCATCAACATCATTACCATTTTCACACGTTATGTTCTATTCTTTAAGTCATTCCAAGACTCATTCATTTTATAATTTCTATGTTCAGTGCGTAATGGATTACACTATCTCACATCACTACTAGTACTACTACTTTCACACTATACCATTCTTGTTTTAACAAGACCTGGAACATGTTATTTTATTGTACAGAGTTCAATACTGAAATGTATAAGTCCCAGAACTAATCAGTTCATGATTCATGATTATACAGAATGACAACATAGAGAAATGAACACATCACATGTAGTAAGGAGAACAGATCAGTCCTTCATAACCTGTCCCCAAGCAATCCCAGTCACCCAATGGTCAGTCGGTCTGTGTCTTCTTGGATATATGGATATACATCCAACATACAGATCTAGGGTTCACAGAACTGTACCACAAATATAATGGCAAAGAGAATCTTCCCTTTTTCACTCATAACTAAGAAATTCAATGGATTTCTCAGCAAAAGGCATGATATTAACACAGACTGCAGAGTGAATGAATGACATGCCACATGAAACAGCAGAACTCTTGATATTCAATTTCTGCACTAAATCCAAACTCATGATCATCAGTGTTTCAGTATGAATATATCAATAATGTGGTAACATATAAAATTGTACAGCATTAAATTACGAATATATGAACTACAAACATAAAGCACACCAAAAAAAACTTTAGTCAGTTTCTCCTGTATTTCAAAACACAATTTTTGACTTAAGAAGAATGTTGTTTTTTCTTAGGAAGCCTTGCACCATCAGATCATATATACAGGCCTACCATACAGGCAAATAAATTACAATCTGTCCATTATTACATATTATGATCACTACACTGAGATGCCAGTTGCTGAGAGGTTTCAAATGAACCCAGTTACTGCTATGTAGCATCAGAATCTTATCAAAACATACATAACTTTCATCTTTTTGTGTACTCTATCAGTATGAAATATTTAATACAACTCGAAGCTTTCATAGCAATTAAAGTGGCAATATGTTCTCAGTGGACCAGCCATGTCAATTCAGAGCAAAGTCCCAAACTCACATGGCTGGATAAATTTAAAAAAAAATGTATCTCTGAAACATTTTATCTTGTCCTTTTCTAACAAAATGTAAACACACCATTATTCTTTCATACCACCCCCTTGTTAATGTACATAAAATGTTTAAACATGAAATACTCATATACAACAAATTTTGGCTAGCAGTTTTAATAGCATGCACCATCTGCTAGACGCATTGCACAATTATCTTCCTTTGTATGTGTGTAAAAGTACGGACAGTCAACTACAAGTAATGGTCACAGTCATATAATACAACCCAGCCTGTTTGTTACATGGATTCAAAATGGAATGTCATTGAAACCAAAATGTACCACAGACACATTCTGAAGCTGATAATGTTGTTAATATAATAGAATGCTGATAACAAGCATTTCAAGCAGCCACATAGATTGAACACATTTACAAAATTTCACTGAAAGCTATAACTGCAAGCAAGCACTCATTCCTGGTGGTGTTTACAATCTGTTACCACAATGTTACAAATTTATTTCTATTGTAGTGAGCTCCACAAGGAATGATTTACAATATTTACAGACTTGAGATCCAAAAACCTACAGCCACAATATCATATTGTACCACCATTTCAACTACAATCTCTTCAACTGCCTAGGACTAATTTGCTGTATGATGACTAATAACTTCTTTCACAGCATAATGCTACTCGTCTGGTAGAACTTCACCTTTGTAACTGTGAATAGAAAGTACTTCTGTTATTTCCCAGTTCATGTTAAAGGATATTAAAACAGAACTAATACCCTACAGCAATTCGCAAACTTAGTATTGAGTGGGCGGAAGAAAAACTTATAGACAGTTTGCTGCATATTGCACTACTAGACTTAGGAACATTTCCTTTGCAATCTATCGGCCCATTTCAACTTGATTTAAAAAATTCAGTAATTCAGTACGTCTGATCTGTCACTCCATAATCATTAAATGTAGAAACTGACTCAAGCCAGTGGTAAGATTTTTTGTTTTCAGTAAAGTTTATGCAAAAGCATGGATTTACTGTTGTTTTTTTTGATCTTTTTTACTTTTTTTTCTCCCCCCCCCCCCAAATAAAGCCAACTAGGTGCACACTACTTCTCAATATATTTATTTCAACTTCTCTACATGTTTCGGGCAACCATGTGCCCATCATCGGGAGAATTTAATATATCTATGCCACACTGGTAATTTTTACTGTGTATGGGTAGCTAGACCACACAGCCACCCATACAGAGTGAAAAATACCAGTGTCGCATAGATACAGTAAGTTCTCCTGATGATGGGCACATGGTTGCCCGAAACACGTAGAGAAGTTGAAATAAATATACTGAGAAGTAGTGTGCACCTAGTTGGCTTCATTTGAAAAAGATTATGCAGGGGTGCACGGTCAACAAAACATTTAAAAAAAATCTTTTTACTAGTTTGACTACAGTCCCTCAAATTAACCCACTGATTTATTCTTATAATAAAAGCCAACAACATGACAAATACCTATTGCTGTGTATACGGTGTTGAGACCCCTGATGATGGACAGCAGATCTGCCCGAAACATGTAGAGTTCTTTACCAAAATAAATTTGTGAAATAGTGCATCTTGTTGGCTTTTATTATAAGAATACATCATGATGCATGGTCCTCTGAATGTCAAACCCACTGACATTTGTTTAGACTATTTCTGTTACATATGTTGCACTGTTTCACTGATTATTTAAAAGTATGATATGAACTAGACTGCTCAAAATTGAAACTTCTTCTACCTCTAGTAGAAAGTATTCCTTTACTGTAATTTGTAGATTCCACAAATTTCCACTGTATGTCAACAAAGATGGTCACATTTAATGAGTGATGCATTACGAGAATTCAAGTAAATGAAATACAGCACATACACTGATATTTATATTTAATGGCACCAAACCTGATAAGTAATCAACATGATACTCAACATAACTGCATGAACACGAGGCACAGATTGTCAAAATGTGTTGGAACCAGTGGCTTACTATGGTCTGCTGAGACTTAACTCAATGTCCAGGCAATGACTGACAATTTTGTTTCCATAAACAAGTACCAGTAAAGGGTGACATACATAACAAAGTCTGACAGACTGATCTTTAGGAATGGATTTAATTAAATTTGGTACAGCCCTTCAACAATATACCAACCAATGTTATAACATATGAAGAGCAAATTTAAATGCATTTCAATAAACTCTTAATACAGTTTTTGTCGTTGCACCGTGCATTTTGAAATCTATGTAGTTCATTCACCAACAACTGCACTCTTTATTAACTTGGTTAAAAGTTTTAAATTTACATTAAAATACACAATAATATCACTCCTACATGTTTCAGTCTTTAATGACCATCATCAGGGAGCTTTTATCTGTACCTAACTAAAGTTATATTTATGTTAAAACACTCAGTAAAATTACATTGTTATATAAGGTAGGTGATGTGGCAGCCTGTTCTACAGTGGCATGTGTGCTGTGTGCACTGCACACAGCATACAAGTTAATAAACAGTGCATTTGTTGGTGAGTGAACTACGTATCTTAATACAGTAGACAAAAAAGCTTTTCCAAAATGAAAAAAAGAAATTCCTGACTTCTGCACAAAGCCATGTACTTATGTTTAATTTTTAATGAAATAATATCCACTAAATACCAAAATGTCCTTCAAGCTTGTAACTATAATTTAGATTTGTGTTTCATATAAAGGCCTGACTATAAGTCTAAGCTGACAGAAATTTAATCTACAACTAAGCTCCACTAATTTCTTCTTTGGCTGTGACATATATGAGTAGGTATATATAGATAAGACTTAGTTCTCATTAAACTACTTTAAAAACCAAGAATTATGTGATGTGTCATAAGTCAAGTGTATCTCCTGACCACAGTAAAAAAAAAAATAACAGTATGAAACTTAAGGGTGTGGAGATGAGTCTCCATGCATTAGGAAGTGGGGAAACAGCTGCTAGATAAAAGAATAGTTAAGATGGTGTGGACATGGCAGCAGAGAAAAAAATCACTCTGCCTGCTAGGAATCCAACCCTCCCATCCCACCTATGCCAGTTACTGTCATAACTTGAGGTCCTAGTTCACAAGGATCATACAGTGAGCTTTTATCTGTGCTCACAGCTAACACTCTTCATGTTCTGTCAGGCCAATCCATAATGTATACATTCACTTGAGAGAAGTACTGTCTAGAAAACTCAATGTACTATTCTCTAAAACTGTTTTTCTCTCACAGTTCCTTACTGATTTTCCAGGACTTCTGTTAATATGATTTCAGATAAAAAGACAGAACTGTTCTGAAACATTGCGTTACACCACTCTTACACCTGCACCCTGTATAAAAACATACCTACTTACCATGCATAACACTTGTGCATGAATCTGCATGCAACTTTATTGAAGAAGCACTAACCTTGTCTGTTGCCTCCAGTCAGAACATAATGGGCCTTGTATCTTCACTCTACATACTAAGCAGGCTCACACTATTATATGGTTGAGACAGCACTAAAATCACTGGTTACAATATTGCAGTTGATGACTAGCTGTTATAAACAAAGGTGTTTTAAAGCCCACTTCATCTGTAAAGCCACTAATGCATGCCTCATATTTAATTAGGTATTGATCCTGACAGGTCTCATCAGTCCATAAATAAAATGGTCCACAGTGCTATGATGAACTTTACAAACAGTTGTGTATCCTGAAGGTATACTACAAGACAGAGCAGTGTAACATGCCAACAAAATGTAAAGCGCGGCAGAAAAAAAAGAACAAATAACAAGTAACAAGAAATTACCAGTTTGTATATTCTTTGTACTACATAACATTAAATGAAAACAAGCAAGGATGAGAATTTTTCATTCTCAAGGCCTCATATCTTGGATTGTAATTGACACTACACATTTCAGAATTGAAAGAAAATCACTCTGGAGAATGATTTAAGACATTATTACATCCGAATTAAAACATACAAACCTTACGAAATCTGCCGTACATATTTTGACACTGTCCTGAAGAAACAACTTGTTTGAGCAATTTGGGATCCTCAAAATTTTAATTGCCATGCTGTTAAAAATTTAACAGCATAATATATATTAATAGAAACACAAAGCCCACAGATCCCGAATGGCGATTAATGCATAACAAATGTGAAAGAAACACAAAAACTTGCATGGTACTGTGAAGTGGTGTGGGTTATTCACAATGCAGTGCACACATTAACAGAACACTGTGTTTTTCTATAAAATATGTTGGTTAAGAGCCAACATGCAGGAAGCCATGTTATTCTACACACAGAGAGGAATTAGACCAGCTCAACCACCTGTCTAAATATTAACCTTTGTGTTGTCACTATATAAATTTTCACTGCCTTTAATAACTCTTAATATACTGAAGTGCAGTCCAGTGGTCAATTTTTGCTACAGCTTCATTAAGAAGTCCATTATAATGAACCCCCACAACACACAATTTCAGTTTTGAAGAACACCATACAACATTTTGTAATTTTCCTTTGGTATGTTTATTTTGTCACAGACAAATTGTGTCCACATAAAACGTGCACTCAAACACCTCACCTATGAATCAACAAACAAGCATGAAATGGTGTTAGGTTTAGTGTTACAGGGCTCTACCCATTTCTTCCTTTTCTGTTATGTGTCAATGACATACAGGCATCCCTCACTTAGTGCTCTTAGTTTATACCAGAAAAATGGAGGACTCAGAGGAACCCTAGGTGAGGGAGCTGCTCTGATATGAAGTAACAGACATAGATCTAATTTGCATTCTTAGCTTATGCTTTAGTGGTTATTAATTTCCAATGTCAGGTATATTTCAGTACTGAAATCAGATTAACAATTGTAAATACACAGAGTACTATTTAATTTCAAAGCCCTGAAACCAGTTGCTATTTTTCCACATTCCTTGATTTTGTTTTCATTTTTCAAAATAGAACATACTGTCATACTGTCTAATGTTTTTCAAACACCAAACTGGTGTTTTCCTGCTGCATTATGTCCAACAACATTCATCTTTATTGGCATCTTTACAGAAATTTCATTTATGCTCATGTTTTTGTGCTTTGGTCATAATAAATAATTATGGCCTAAAAAAATTACACTAAACAGACCACTTAAACACAGAATTATGGTTACATGCTTCTGTGATTTCTCATGGCTTCTTCCTCGAGCATGGTCATCCCCCCACCCTTCAAATTGCCAAGCTGCTAATCAGTTGTTAATGTTGACCAGTTGCATTCGGCCATTAGTTAATACACAGCAGTAGCTGTAAATACGCAGAAAAGTTCAACTGTACAACATTTCTGCCCAAAGTTAGAAAAAACAAAGCAGCTGGCAAAAGCACAAGGAAACAGCGCTAAGTGAAGTGCATGATAGCGGGGCATGCCTGTATAAGTCTGGTTTAGTGTTTTGAACAGTGCTCAAAAAAGGGAGAATGGAGGTGCAAAACATGCACTTCATTCTTTGGTAGCAAATTTTAAAAGAAACATACAATTTTAAAAGAAAAACTAATCTCACATGGCCACATCCACGTGAGATTAGTTGGTGCTGAGTGCATCGAACCAATCTACTATTTTAATCGTGTCACTTAAAGTGACTCAAATCCTCATAACAGTATCACCATCCCACAAAGGTGTACTGTAGCATGTGTGTATGTGTATATATATATATAATTTAAAAAAGGGGGATGTTTAGAAATTTTGGTTTTGGTTTGGAGTCTCAGTATTTTTTTCACTCTAACCATAAACGTGCAAAAAAAATCACTCCACTTTATTTCTTTCACTGACTATGTCCATCGTTGTAAATGCTAGTGCGACATTTTAAAATAGTTGACACTAACTAGTGATCACTTTCCAACTTTCAATTAAAAACCATACTGCTATTCTTCATCTTTTTCCCACTTATCCAATCACTGGCTGGCACAGTTATCTAGTGCAATAAAAATGGAATTAACTGAAAAAGCAGTGAAACCATTGAACCACATTGGATTTCATAACCAACACATGTAATTACAAAACGAAACTTGCTAAAACCTCTGACAAGCTACAAGATTTCACTTACTTTAAACACTGTAAATATACTCTAATTCTCTATCAAAACTGTTTATGTGATATAACATGTACATAACAAGACAACATCATGTATTAATCCACCAAAAATACTCTTGATAAAATTGACACTCTTCCTTTTTGTCACTGCAAGCAATACCACCAATAAACCACAATGATAGGACCACTCTTCTGTTATGAATGCACTCTCCACACACATTATTCAAACAGCCTTCATCTGTGAAAGTATCTGCACTTTTCAGAACATGCACCATTCCAATAAACACTCCCTTGTTTCATTATGAAACAAGACATAAATGCATATGACACACTTAAAGAGAGCACCTCACGGGAACCAGTCCGTTTCGTAATTTCCTAAAAAATAGAAAATAAAACAGAATAGTGCATTTGCAGGATACATTTCATTCTATTACTATCACCATTTACACGAAAAATAGCAAATTTTCATGCTAGTAACTATATACCAGTATAATGCACACACACACACACACACTAGTATATACAAGTAAATGATGAAGCATCAAAATTTGTTTCATCTTTCTCCAGATGAAGTTTGTAAAAGAAGGAAATCTAAACAAATATGGGAAACAGGAAAAGGTGAACTTCAGATTCTCCCTACAGCCTCTAGTAAGTTTCTCCCACAAATGACATACACAACAAGCACAGAATGTACTGCTGAGTACAAAGAGAAAAAAGGCAATTTCATAATTACAATGAAACTATGCTGGAAATTCAATAATCCTTGTGTCCGGAGCAAATTCAGTGAATGAGAATAATTATGTAAACATGCTAGGTGCATCACCATAAGGACACAATAAAACAATTAATAAGCAATATTAATTTGTAAACCAGAGCCAAAAACACAGGCACCAGGCACAAGAACAAACACCCACCAACAAGGGACAACACAGCATAACAACAATATTGATTACATTCTACTTGGAATATCAACAGCAAAGACTCTTACAAACACAGATCAAAGGGCAATAGAGTAGCAGTGTTTTAATAAATAATACAGAAATAGGGATATCTTTTATACATTTTAACTGTCATGACAATATCTGCAACAATTTTAAGTCTAACTCTGCATGCTATATACCCTTCTGCATCAATTTTTATATTATTTTAAAATGACTAGTTGATATTCACTTGAAGATAAAGTTAGAGCATTTCATGAACAGTGACCATTGTAACATAGAGAAAAGTGTTTTATTAAAAAATTGTGTCAATTCTTGAGATTACAAAGCATCAATACTGTATGCTTCAGTCTAAGATACAACTTTACTGATGTTGTAATCATATAATACACAGGTTATTCATTTGACAGTCCTTAGTAATATATGCAAATTTATCATCAATTCAGGGCACTAATGTTCATGAAGAGAGATATACATAAAAGGTTAACAACTCAAATTGCTTTTTTATGTACACTTTTTAATTTCACAGTCTTCCTGAAATGTATGTACAAAAATGTGTGAAGAATGACTGGCTGTTAAAACCTAAAATTCTGATGTAAACCTCTCTAGTAGTTTCTGTGCAACAGTAGGTAACTATGACTATTCCATCTGTTATAGGTACACACACACACACACAGAGTATATACGATATTGAGCAATGTCACCAGAGATGTGACGCAATTCACACACAACTGAAGAGTCACAGCTAGCTTCAAACATGAGGTATACAAACCTTACATGTTCAATTATGTGTGGATTTAACAACATTCCACCAGCTGCATAAGTTATAGAACATTAAAAGTAAGCTTATTTAGTGGGATTTCAAATTATTGCAGAAAGGAACTTCTGCAGCTTATTACTAACATATTTTCTATACAAACACTAGCAAAATTTGCTCATATACTGGGAATTCTAAACAACACTCTTAAACCAAGTTTGGTCCAGAATAATTTTTTTAAGATGTGCCAGCAAACACCACTTCCTTGCCTAGAATGATGTACATTTTCATTTATCAGCCACTTCATTAGCATTATTCTGTATTGCAGCCTGTTCCCATGTGACATCCACTCCTGGTTAATGCATACTGTTCAGTATCACTATGCTTTTTGTAAAACATGTCTCCATCACTTCTCGGATGTCCACCAGACTAGGCTAATATTCATTCTCTCATTTCAACTGTCAAATCACCATGTCCATGTTCCTTGTGTAATTCACACAACAGATTCTGAACATAATGTCAACTTTATTCTTCCCCTATCCTTGTTCTCTGGTCACCATGATGTCAGTTTCAGCATCTGAGTTGTACTCTTCTTGCAGTTTCTTACATTCATACATCTTCTGTTTTAGACATCTAGTTATTAAATGTTTTAACCACCCTTTCACTCCAGCTTAGATTGTCCCACAGGCATATATATAAAGAAGTTACATGTTTTGCAGGCAGGTCTTGTTTCATGCAATTTCTCTTTGTGCTATACTGCTTTGATGTGACCTAAAAATTTACACCATATTTCCAATTTATGCAATAATTTTTGGTTCAATGCATTTGGCATTAACAATCTGTGGCCTCACTTATCTTTTGTAGGAGGCTAGCAGACACTGACATCACTGTCATGCCATCAGCCAGTTGTATGGGCTGAGTATGTTGGAGATATCATCGAACAGCTCATGTAGATTCTTCTTTTACAGCACTGGCTTTTATTACCAACATGATACAAAATGTAAATTTACATCACCCAGTGCAATCCAAGTGAAAAATCAGTGAAAGACAATGGGTATTGAAGAGAAATTAGACACAATAAGCTGACTTCAAAAAGGTGAACGAATTGTTGACATATGCCGTAATGTTAGACTCACTCATAACAGCGTATGTACGAGGGTTGGAACTTTAATAGTGGCAACACTGCTGTAGAGACGCCATGCAATGGAACCAAATAATGTCGCTTATACCACATGTTAGTTACATACCTACCTTACCTCAGAGCAAATGGACTCTACCTTCCCACATCACGCGCATGCGCAGTGACGAGAAGAACAGAGCCTCGTGTTAGCTGGCGGTCTAATGTAGTGTTGTCACGATGTTTTCGAAACAGGAACAATGGAGTTGGATAAAGATTCAATGTGCCAGAGGCCGTACAGCACGACAGTGTCATCATGATCTTCAAGAGGCTTGTGGGGAATCTGCATTGCCATACAGAACAGTGGCAAGGTGGGTAAAAGCCTTCAATGAGGGATGCCAGAATGTGGCAGACATGCGTCGGCCAGGTCGTCCTAGTGTCAGTGAAGAAGAAGTGTATGCTCTTACCGCGTTACTGAACAGTGATCGACGCCATATGATTTGTGAGCTGGCCCGAGAGACAGGATTAGCGCATACAACTGTGCTTCACATTCTGAAGGAACGCCTGGGCATGAGAAAAACTGCATCACGATGGGTTCCGCATGATTTGACAGAAATGCAGAAATGGCTACAATACGACGCTGCTCGTAACCACTTGGAGCGCTATGAGCGTGAAGGAGAGGCTTTCTTACGCCGTATCATTATGCTGGATGAGACATGGGCCTAATCGTACGAGCCACAAATGAAATGCCAATCGAACGAATGGCATCATTACGGGTCACCACGAAAATCGAAAGTTCGTCAGAACCCCAGCAATGTGAAAGTTATGGTGATTCTCGTGTACGATTGTGATGGTGTTATCCTAACGCGTACTGTTCCCCGACAGCAGACTGTCAATGCACAGTATTACTGTTCATTTTTGGAACACAACCTGCAACCAGCTTTGAGAAAGAAGCGGCGACACTTTCTGCAGAACCCACCCATCATTTTGCAGGACAATGCTTGGCCGCATGCAGCGCAAGCTGTGGCTGATTTGTTTGATCGATGGGGCTGGGAAGTGCTGTACCATCCACCATCCTCCCCGGACTTAAGCCCTTGTGACTTTGACTTGATTCCTAAGATGAAGGAACCACTTCGTGGCATTCGCTTCAGAATTGTTCCAGAGATTCTTCAGGCAGTAGACTGCTCCATTTGAACTATCAACACAACAGGCACTGCTAAAGGTATCCTACGACTTCCTCATCAATGGCAACGGGTTGTACACAATGCTGGTGACTACAATGAAGGACAGTAAAATTTCAAAACATGTATCTATTTTGTATCAGTTTTAAATAAATAGTTGCCACTATTAAAGTTCCAACCTTTGTATATTTCATGTTAATGCTGATAGAATTAAAAAGTGGTCAGGAACTAAAGTGTTTGTTTGTGCAGCAAGACTATCACAGTCCTAACAGACCATAACAAGAACTATGGATGTGTGTGTCTTACATTTTTAATGCATTAGAAATAAATAAATAAATATACTGTACAAAAATGTACGTACGCTGTATAGAAATGTATATATACTGTATATATGTACATAAATGCTCTATAGATCCATATGTCCACTAGTGGTAGTGTCACACACTACATGGGATGAGGTTGTCAATCCTCTAACCCCTAAAAAATACAAAGTTTTTAAATGGGAATTTTGTGTTTGATTTACGCGAGCGACCATGGCACAAAATGAGACTCTCTGTACTACCCGATAATCACGACAGAACTTGCCCAGCATAAAGTATTATCAAATTCTGATTCCTGTAACCGAACATAGGACTATGCATGATGCCATGGCCTTGCCGTGGCTATGTTTACAGACCACTAAGGCAAGATGCATCTGATACCATGGTTGTCTTTACTGTTTTTGATGGGGCAGGGTACTTTTAATTTTACTGCACTGTACTATTAGGAGGAGCAAAGGGTTAACAGAATATTTATACTTAATAACATCTTAAAATTAAATAAAATTTAATCTCATAATTTGTTTTACAGTCATAATAAAATGTATTACATGTTTCATAACAATAAGAATAAAAACATAATTCTAAAATTGCTCCCTTTATATAATGCATCCCCACAAAAAATTGTACTTTGTACCAGTCTCTACAGTTACAGATGCAATACAGTTAATGTGCTGTTAAGGGCCGCTCAGTAAATAACATCGGACAGTGTGTAATGCACCCACTTTTCACAATGACACAGATGTCCAAAAGAATAGGGAATGACAGACAAACCCTCTATCTCTACACATAATTGCCAGGGAAACTGCAGGATTAGTCCCACAACTTACTAAGTTCCAGCAATAAGGCCTCAATATCTGCAACAAAAACAATGCACCTCAACTTTCCTCTGGTAATGTTAGATGTGTTTGACATCACTGTTGCCCTGTGGTCCAGGAACTGAAGGAGAATGCCTAGTATGTCACAAAATGCCATCAACACCTTCCTGAAAGACTATTGGGAATGCCGTACCCCATCCACCATTCAGTACAGACCTTCTGCCTAGTCATTTCCACTTCTGTGGACCTCTGAAGCAAAATACTTCCCATATGATGATGAGATGAGAGCTGGGGTGTGTTTGTAGCTGCAAACATTAGGCCATTACTTCTCCATGAGAACTGAACATGTAGTTTATCTCAGGGACAAATATTTTAACTGGTCTGGCAATTATGTGGGGGAACAAAAGGTCTGACCACAAGTCCCAATTTTGACATCTCTTTCAAGTAATAAATACAAGTGTAACACACCCACATGTTATACTGAACAACTTGCACATAAGATACCATGTCTGTACAATTACACAAGACAGTTCTAGACCACTGACTAAAAAATAATCATGAATTCTCTCACAGTGTAGCTCTGTCCTGATTTCAATTTCAAATAACTGCTTTGTATTTTCTATGCCTCTTTAGTATTGTTGTATTGTACTGTTACAGAATGCACCTCACAGAATAACACAACTGGTGAGTTGCAGCATTATTTAACCCTATTCATCATTACAGAACACTGATATGTAAATGCTTTCCTCCAGCCAACAGCATTCTAGACAACTCATGTGTTTAATTTTCATCAGCAGAAGCAATATATTTAGGTTTCAAAACCTGGTGGATTTGCCTTGATCATGAATGGTACCTTCTGAGGTTCCATGCTTACAAGATAGGAAACAAAAAGACCTAGCTTGCGGATGCATGATTTTTTAAAATGAGTGAAATGTGCTTTTGGAAAGGGTATCATATAATTTTGACAATGTTTCACACTTACAAGGCTCATGAAAATTCTTCTCAAAACAGAAGATATGCGCTTGTGGAACTGCTTGGCTGCAAGCAAAGAGCAGCCCATGGAATTCAGGAAGCCATGAAATTTAAAATAAAAAAGATGGCAATCATAAACACTGCAAATGAAGATGTTGCTACTACAGTGTACTGAGATAATTAAGACAAGCTTCTTCTGTGGAGAAAGACACATTTTCTTTTGTCTTCTTTTATTATATTAAAATAACACCACCATTAATGGAATTATGGCAGTGTTTCTGATTGTGTGAGAAGTTGGACCAAGAAGAGAATTTCACTACATTTGGATTTTGAAAATATATTTACTGCGTGTGGTACACACATCAGAACTTACGTGGAAAAGGTTTGACATCGTTGTCTCCGCAGTTACATGACTCTGATTGAGATGGTAATTCACACTGTGGTCTTCTCGGTTGACACCATGCAATCTTTCAGGTGGGTACCAATGTTATAGAGCAAAATACTCCCTCCATCTCCCTCAGGATGAAGGCAGTATGTTTTTCCAAATGAAAGTACCCACCTTAAAGACTGCAAGGTGCCAGAACCCAGAATATCACAACATGAATCTTCATGACCACAAAAACCTCAAGAAGAGAGAGAATATGACTATATTACAAAATGGAAATGATGGTTGAAGAAGCATTCATAGCCTATTATGAGGAATGAAATTGGCTGGGGTGACACACTTTAAGTCAATTACCCTTCAACTGGAAACGTTTTGTTACAGAACTATAGCTTAATCACATGTTCTTGAGGCTCACAAGTACCCTTTGCAATGTTCTCATGATCTGTGTTTGCAAACACAAATGCACACAGAAAAACATCCCTATAAATTCACTGTATGTATTTACTGCATGTATAAGACATGCTGGATTATCTGTTTTATTTTCCACACAATGCTGTTTATTTCATAATTTTATCTCTTTTTGTTCAAATAATCCACACTTTTTCATTAACAATGTACCAAAATTTAAATACCCACCCTTCTAGGACAAATGATATGATGACATTGCACTTTTTGAAATGATGTCTTCATAAAGGGTCTGAGGCACCTGTCATCTGGCAGCCACATTTTTGTACTTTAGGTAGAATACGTAACCATGCAATGTTTTAATCGAAGACACTGTAGCCTGAGTCTTACGATAATTGCTTGAACAAAGACGTAATGCATCTGTGATCTGGCTTCTACATTTCCCTTAGCTCAGTTCCACTTTTAAAGTCACAAATCAGTGAAATTCATAATCAATGTCCTACTGTGTGTATGCTCCACATGCAACAATAGGGCTTATTAGCACCTGTGCTCACTCATGTGTCTGTAGATTGTGATCTGTTGAAATGTTTCATCATGATTACTGTACAACCCCACAGTTGTGTAATAATTATTCCCAGAATAATTACATATAAAACTGGGGCCATCTGCTGCATTTCCAATTCAAATTATGTCTTAATACATTATGGATCTCCTGTACATTCTTAAAATATGTGATCAACCAATGATGGGACCTATCCATAAAACAGAGTGAGAAATTCATGTCCCTCACTCCACACAAAAACAGTGCTACACAAGGGGGAACTCTGATGTCTTGTCAAAATTCAGGTCATAGAACTACCTTCAAAATATATTCTGAACTGTGTATATAAAATATGCCATGCTATGTTAATGCACTACAGTACTGCACATAACCAATGCACCTCTCCAAAATCACACTACTAGCAGAGCAATGCTTTACCAAATAACAGTCCATATGTAGTCATTCCTGAAGTTACAGTGCAAGCAAAGAACTTATTTCAAGAATACAGCTTCATTTGGATAAGAACACACACACACACATCATAATTGCTATAATCATTATTTTGACATATAGTGCAGAAATCAGTGGCCAGATTAAAAGGGAAAATACAAGAGACATGTTCAATACATACAGTGTTCAGAGAGCAATTGTTTCTAACCATTACTGCTTAGAAGAAGGGATTCTGAAATGTTCTGGTACTATGGGGTTTGCGGCCATGGTTTAAATTGGAGGTATTCCTTCTGCAGGAATAGGAGATTTCCATTCCTGGGCAGTGGGACAGCTGGAAGCCAGATTTTCATTCAGGGGTGATGGTGTCAATACTGAACAAATGCAAGACTTGATTAGATGGAATGCTCATGCAACACTGCAATAATGCAGTGCACTGAGAATAAATGTTAACTGCTACAGAATTAAATACACACACAACCAAACCATACAACCAAGAGAAAGCAGGATTGTTCAGTGAAACTTTGTTAATAGAATTATTGGAAGAATTGTGCAAAAAAATATGAACATTATTAACTTTAAGAGGTATTGTAATGTTCAGGCCAATCATAAGAACAATTCTTTCTTCACAGTGGCACAGAACTAAGCACAAATGCAGCTCTTGGATTTTTTATTCTAGCACTGCATACTATATTCCTATGCAATGTCCTAGCAGGCTTTACAAAATATTTCAAAAGAGGGACAATAAGTCCTACCGTGGTGTATAATTGTTTATTTGGCAATACAGAGACTTTATGTTAGGACTCTCTGCCACTTAACCTGAAAGTACTGTTTTATAATTTAGTCATTACTTCTAATTTATTTAATGACAGTGTTTGTAGGTCAGATTATACTGTATCATATGGTAGGATGACTAGTGAGTAATGACGTGGAACAGACATGGAAGGAATTAGTCACGGCTTAATTTTAGGTATATCATGACATCTGCCGGCACAGTACAATGAAAACCATGAAACACCACAGTCAGGATAGCAGGACTTTGGACAGAGAACTGACACCAGGTCCCACAAAGCATGAGTGTTGTCCACTCGAATGCCAGCCACATTTGGTGAATGTATGGGTTACAAGGACATTGACAAGGCCTCTTATTTGAACTTCTCTGGCCACACTGATGCATATAATCTGCTCTTTAAAAATATGATCAATACATGTCAACAAGTACTGCATGTTATTAATTTCTGTCAACAAGCTTGAAGTTTTACACTTTTGTCAGAAAATGAAACTGAAATGATCTCCATAACTTTGGTACCTGTCTACCAGACTACACAGCATCATATTCTGGGAGACAGTAACCTCAAGGACACAATGTCTTTTGTAGCCTGATGCCTTCTTTTGTAGCCTGATGCCTTCTGTGTTCCAATTTTTAGACTTGCATTGTACTACGGTCAAAAGTTCAACAGGAAAATTAAGATAAATATTATGTAGTCCAAACAATTCAAACCCATTAGATCATACAATGGTATCAACAACAAACCTGTACCATTACTCAGAATCCCATCTTGCTTTACTATTTAGAAGGCTGTATTGTTTGCTTCATCAAGGCAAAGAACAATTACTACAGTTATAGGAACTATTACTGACAAAGTGCACTATTTTACTACATTTGCCAAAAGCATGCTGCAGAAGAAAAGCATATTACCATCCTGTACCAAGTTTTCATCACACAAAACAATAATTTTTACACTAATAACATATTTCTCTTGCCTTATAATTCCCACCCCTGCACCAACTCCCACAAAAAATACACTAAAATCAAAATAAATCCAAACAAAATAAATACAAAATATATATAAAATTAAAGAGTATTTAAAATAAAATCAGATGTATTGAATAATGGCAAATATTTTTCTTTTCTGCCATTTCATTGTTAATGGTAACATGTGGCCAAATGAGGTGAAATAATTTGCAATCATGATTGTCCCTCAAAACTTGGAAAGGTACAGTGAACTTGAAAATGAAAGAACAGAGAACTGGGTATCAGATCAATGATAATACACCAATCTCCAATACCGTACACAGTGTACTTTAAAATTTAAACAAAATCAAAGGTGTTTAGTCTGGCATGAACCAAACCGCTTTCCATCATTTCATGTCATGCATCAAGCAGAAGTAACACAAATGTTTGCTTTACATTAAAACTGCCTTGTGGACAATTTACATAAAATTAAAAGCCAAAATAAAAATGCAGCTACCATAAAACAAATTGAGTTTATAAACCTTTTTGTTGTAGCTTTAAAGTTACGTTTAGGAGCTCTTCAACTATCTACACAGACACCTGATAAAGAATGGTAACACAAGATATGTCAGCTCATGCATACTTTCAAATTGTGTAGCCAAAAAATCAGGGACCATTTCTTATCACTTACACGTGTTCTGGATGATCACGGATGCATTCAATCAGTTTTTGTGGTGCAAGTTCACGTGTACAAATCCTATGTACAGCCGTAAATAAAGGAAACCTGAAACAAAAAAATTAACACTATTCAAACCGTGTCATTTTACATACACAGTATCATGGTTCCTGCAAACTTTGACACAAAATGAAATAATAACTTCAACTATATATATAAAGCTATTCATCCATCGAACTTTGTGCACTTTCACATCATTGACTGAAGGTGATGATATGGAAAAATAAAATATACCAAAAGTAGCTTAAACAAGTTCAGAAATGTATGGATAATGTAAAAATTCTAGCATTGTTTACATAAAATACCATATGACTTAGGGAAAAACTGTATTTGACACAAAATGTGTTTAAATTTTTCTACAACTTTTGTTCAAAACATTTTTCACTGCATTAAATGTTCAGTCAGCTGTGTACAAAAATACATAATTGGTCTCATGTTGTTAATTGACATTAAAAAATATAAAGTGGCACATCAATACTTTGCTTCTAACAATGTAATATTTTTTAACTGCTAAAATATGCGCAGTAAGTTTCTGCCACATGCAGCAATGCTTCAGCTTCTTTATTTACTGCAATATAAATAATTACAATTTGCCATACATGCTCAAATTAATTCTTCTCAAACCTCTCTACAATGTAGTTAGTGACTTTTCTCTTGAGACCAGTGACATGTAGAGCCTCAGGTAAAATATCTCTTACTGTCCAATTTTAACAAAAACTGGTGTACTCAAAAAATTTTAATACAAATAAACAATATGACGGTTAATGACAATTCAGTCAGAGGTTTCTGAATTGCACCATGAACAAATGGCCAGAAGAGCTGACATGGCAGAGTCAATGGACACATTTCTACAACTTTTCATTTCTAACATCCTAAAAACAACAAAAATAAAAATAATTTTGTTGTAATGCTGCTTCAATGACATTGCTACCAACAGTCTATTTCTCCGAATCAATATCCAACTAAACAGATACAACATTTTCACAGCAACCCACCACATTCGCATAGTTTCAGTTCTGTCAAAGTGATCTGCTACCTAAAACCCCTGAGATATTTGATCATACCCCTGAAACAACCACATTCATTTACAATTACAGAAACTAGCTGTACAAAAACCACGCAAAACACTATGGCTCAGGAATATGAAATGAAAATTAAATAAAGTAGTAATAACACCATGCGCTGGGTAGCTCAGTCGGTATAGCGACTGACTATGGGCTGGACGGTCCGGGATCGAATCCTGGTGGGGATGAGATTTTCCACCCGTCCAGACCAGTCCTGGGGCCCACCCAGCCTCCTGTAAAATGGGTACCAGGTCTTTCCCAGGAGTAAAGTGTGGCTGGGGCGTGCTGCTGACCACTCACCCCCTTCTAGTGCCGCGGTCATGGAAGAGTAGAGCTGTAACTCTACCCACCCTGTGGGCCACAATGGGCCTGTAACGGGATCACTTTACCTTTACCTTAGTATAGGTAAACTGCATACAGTCCATGCAGGCAATTAATTTTCATTACACAGATTCGAAGTGGAAAGTGTCAACTTGAACATAAGCAAAGACTTACCTGTCCTCCATATTTTTATTTTTAAGCATAAAATTAACCTCCACAGCAGTGATTGGTCCTTGAAGTTTCTGACCATTAAGCAGTTCTTTTTCAAGTTCCTCAACACTCTAAAAACACACAGGACAGATATTAAGAATGAGGCATTTATTTTAATGTGACAGTTTAACACATCAGGAAGCATATAAAAACTTAGCTATAAAATTTGAGGTTTCCAAGGCATTCAAAATTCATACTGTAGTCTTATGGGTTATGATACTGTGTAGTCAGGTACAGCGTACTGACATTTCATAGAAATACACCCCTATCTACAGGATAAGAAGTGAAATATAATTCAAAAGTTAGCAACATCACATTCTGGTGCAAAGTAGAAGTTATCAAATTCAAATTTCAGATTCTTACAGCAAAGACATTACCTTCCCAGACTTAACAAAGGCCTCTGAGACACGGCGATTGCGACCACCGTAACATGTTGTAATGAGATCGGCCACTCCACAACTTTCAAAGAATGTTGAGAGTTTTGAACCAGGATGGAAAGCTTCAACATATTTTATCATCTCCATGAGACCAAGGCGAATAACAGCTGCCTTGGTATTGTCTCCTAGTCCAAGGCCATCCACAAAGCCTGCACCACAGGCTACAATGTTCTATAGGGGGGAGAAAAAAACACTCTCAGAATTGTGACGGGAAGATAGTTCTACTGAACCACACTGTGCACCAATGTAACTCATGATTTAGAAATTGTTCACTTCATGTGGATTAAATGTTTATTATGGTCAATTCAACAAGATGAATTTTTTTCAATGCAAGTCTTTAAATTCAGTGTTCAGAATCATCCCAGAAGAAACCATTATTAATTCAGTAAATGTCACAAGTAAAAATACTGCAAAATTCACAACATTCAATGTAAGTATAAATTTTAAGTAGGCAAATCATGTTTAATACTATACTGGTATGCTTTAAATAATCCTCACATGCTTTCCAAAGTGTTTTACTAAAAGTAACTGATACCTTGTACATAACACCTGCATTAAGGGAGTTCCTTGTGTACAAAAACTCAATGCATTTTGCCAGTGACAACACCCAAACTGAACATGGAAGATGGAGGACATGGAAATTAATACATATTGTTGCATTAACTCTCTTACAACCACAGCACTATACGAAGGCCATGGAAAGAAGTCACATGGTCTGACCCACTCCACATCCCCCTGGAGGTATTACACTTACCCCTCTATCACATTTCACTGTATTCCCCTCCAGTCACTAACGATTCTGTTCACACAAATGTTCATAGTTATAATCATGTGATAACCTTTGGTGGCAGCAACTTTTTTGGGCTGGTGATCAAAGTTCAGTGGGAGCTGGAAGGTAATACAGCAGTGAGCAGAGAATGGGAAAAACTGATCATCATCCTCACTATCTATGAGACTTCTTTCCACACCCCCTGTACAGAAAATAACTTTTAACTAGTATGCATAAGAATTCTTTCAATGCTAAAGAAATAACCAATGTAGTTGATGTACCAAACTACCTACAAACCAACCTACAAGGTTTTCAATTCCTCTTCCTATTACCTTCAGAGCTCCACAAACTTCAACAGTATCTACATCATCCACAACAACAACCCTGAAGTAATCTGTCTGGATAATGTCTCTAAGCACTGGTGCTATACGTTTATCTTTGCAGCCTGTAAATAACAAATAACAGTATATTAGTAAAGTTGTGCACTACTGTTGATCCACACACATATTTATGATAAAATAATTACTAACATACATTTCATTCTATACATAATGGAATCTACTAGTCCTACTTTAATAATGTATTACTGAAATGAACCTAAACTAACTCCACGGTACAAAGTCTGAAATTAATTCTTACTGCAGGCTTACAAGGATGAAACATAGTCGCTCTCATCCAAAGATGAACAGAATAATAAGACCTAAGGGGTAGAAACAGACAGGAGGTTCCAGAGAGCTTAATAATCAGAACGTTCATAACTGGCACTCTCCACCGAACATTATTAGGATGATAAAATCCAGGAGGATAATGATAATATGTTTATGGAGTCAACAAATGCATATAAAATTTTCTCCAGCAACCTGTGGCGAAGACATCACAGACACTGCTTTACATACCTAGGCATACTGGAACTGACTGTGAGGCTGTGGGATGGATTTGTCTGGCTCAGGACAGAGTCCAATGATGGGCTCTTGAGAGCATGGTAATGAGCCTTTGGGTTCCAGATAGGGCAGGGAATTTGACCAGCTTGATAATTATCACCAATCGTTCATGAAATCAGTTAGGAAATATCAGTAATAGAATAGCTGTGGTAGTCATATTAATGACTGTGAAACAGCTCAGACTGGCTTCTCACAGCACAGGCCTATGTTCAGACCCAGTCATAACAGTTTGGACCATAATGTTACTGGATGTCATAAATGAACTTAGATATGAAACGCTCTACAGCGTATTGTAATGTTAAGGAAACGGTGCCTGGTAGCCAACTCTCCTACCAGGCCTCTGATGTCATGTGCTCAGAGCATTCCAGAACAGAAGAGAGAGCGAGAGACAGAAACTTCCATAATGTTCTCAAAGAAGCCAGACAGAAACAGGTTCTAGAAAGGCAGAAATGAACATAAGGCATTCAGCAAGAGCCAGTAGTCAGTCAGTGGCAAACTGTGTGTGACAGGGGATAGAACGGCGATCTAGCAGTGTGTGATAACCTTGCAGACAGCATGAGGGGTTAAGTGACTACAGAAGAACACAGGCCAAGCGTGGATGGTCTGTGTGTTTCACGGGAGTCTGTTTACAAGTGAACCAATTGAAGTGAAGAAAGTGTGAATGTGAAGGACTACAGGCTACAAGAAATTTAACAGGGCATATGGGCCTGGAAAACCTAGTTTATAAATAACAGCATTGAGATTTCTTGTAAATAATTATTTTAATTCTTGTCACTAACCTTTTCCAATAACCAATTCTTCCAATTTTCTGAATTGTAGTATCATATAAACATTGTTATCTACAACACACAGACTTATCTGTTACAGTATTTACCAATTGTTGTTTCACAGAACTTCTCCATGGCAACCTCATTTGCTAGATTAGCACCCATCAGGACACTCACTTCAATTTGCAAGTGCTTATTGATGATATGTGAAATGAGCTCAATGCCACCTCCCTCTGCGACATCAAAACCCTGCAACACAATCAACCATCAGAAACACTTCACCTTCACAACCAACGTATGTTCCATTTTTGTACAAGTGAGGAACAACATAAAGTTGTCTGCCAGACGTGTCCATCCTCTACTCCCCTGCTCATCATCAACTGACAGTAAGAGGGAGGAATGATGGACTCGCAATCAATTAATTGGAAACATGATATAATGTTTCAATTAAACCAGAATAATAAAGTATCACACAAGAGTTTAAAACTGACAGGGTGTTGGGTTTATTTTTGTACACTATGACATTATGTAAACGTTTACTAATGTTGTTACAGTGTTAGTTATATATTCTTTATGATTGTTGACTTACGGTTTATTTAATGATGCTGTCAGTTCCTCAGAATATGTCAAACAGTAGGCTGGTAAGTGAAAAATTAGTTGGATAGCATGTGAAAGGAAATGGGCAAGGCCTGACTTGAGGTATTATTCCAGCCTCCAGGTATTGAGGAATACCATCCCTCAGGACAGTCAGTTTCCACAGCTGAGGTTTCAACATATTACCTCTAGAATAAAACGTAGGAGTGCTATCCATTAAGTATATTATGTATGTATTGTCACAACATAAAATGGACTATACCAAAACCTAAAATATAAGTATTTAAATTCCAACTTTAAAATTCCCAATATAATGGGTCATGTGGCCTGCGACAGACAACATTAAATGTCAGTGACCTTCATGCATCATTCAACAGCACATATACAGGGTGTTTCACGACTTTAGGGCATAACTGCAGGAGGTGATTTCCTAGGTCTTTGTGATCAAAAAAGTTCATATAAACATGTGTCCGATTTTGGACGGTTACAGAGTTATGACCGTT